>SDBU01010009.1_pt1 | contig 10566 bp, 9 predicted proteins | sample 2277071 | NCBI WGS metagenome assembly SDBU01 (sample SAMN10397929, study PRJNA504765) | marine sediment metagenome | isolation source: marine sediment core GS08_GC12, 126 cmbsf | place: Arctic Ocean: Gakkel Ridge, Loki's castle | collected 2008
TATTCAATGAGTTCCCGGCAGACATGCGCAGGACATCTCTTCTCTTTGATATGAGCTTCATATTCATTGCGAAAATATTTTATCGTGGACAAAACAGGGCTTGGAGCCGTTGCCCCCAGAGCACAAAGGGAACCTGCCTTAACCGCTTCTGCTAACTCTACAAGTAGGTCAATGTCTTCCAGCCTACCTTTTCCCTGAGTTATATCCTCCAAGATGTCCAACATCTGTTTTGTCCCGAGGCGGCAGGGCACACACTCACCACAGGATTCTTTTTGTGTGAAATCAAGAAAATAGCGTGCAATATCCACCACACAGGTATCTTCATCCATAATAATCATACCGCCGGAACCCATAATTGAGCCCGCCGCAGTGAGAGAGCCATAATCAACAGGAGAATCTAACAATGTTGCCGGCAAACAGCCACCCGAAGGTCCACCGGTTTGCACCGCCTTGAACTTCTTATTGCCGGGTATCCCACCCGCGATATCATAAACTATCTGTTTTAGAGTAATACCGAGCGGCACCTCTATCAGCCCTGTCCGATTTACCTTCCCGGCAAGAGCAAAAGTTTTTGTCCCCTTGCTTTCGGAACTACCGTATTGAGCAAACCAATCTGCATCATTTTGAAGGATAAGTGCTACCGATGCCAAAGTTTCTACGTTATTGATAATTGTGGGCTTGCCAAATAGCCCGGAGGTAGCGGGGAAAGGCGGACGAGTACGGGGCATCCCTCTCTTTCCTTCAATAGAAGCAATTAAAGCGGTCTCTTCCCCGCAGACAAAAGCCCCTGCTCCTTCTTTTATTTTTACATCAAAGCTGAAGCCGGAACCCAAAATGTTATCTCCTAAGAGTCCGTCTTTTTTCATTTGCTTAAGAGCTACGCGTAATCTCTCCAAGGCAAGCGGATATTCTGCCCGACAGTAGATGTATCCCTCTTTTGCTCCAATAGTGTAACCGGCTATAAGTAGTCCTTCCAATACAGAATGAGGGTCGCTCTCAAGCAACGACCTGTTCATAAAGGCGCCGGGGTCACCCTCATCCGCATTACAAATGACATATTTTTCCTCACCTGCCGCCTCAATGCAGAACTGCCATTTTCGCCAGGTAGGAAAACCGGCTCCTCCCCTTCCTCTCAATCCCGATTTTTTTAACTCGGCGATTATCTGCTGGGGTCTCATTTTAAGCGCTCTCACAAGACCATCATAACCACCATTAGCCAGGTAATGACCTATCGTTGTGGGGTCAATAAAACCACAGTTACGCAGCACCCTTCTGACCTGAAGTTTGAGCACCGGGATATGGAAGAGAGCAGGGATTCCTTCGATACCGCCTTCTCCAATGGTTCCCAATGCATACCTGGCTAAAATTTTATCTTTGACAAAATAACCTTCAATAAGTTCTACTGCCCTCTCGGGAGTGATATTGCCATAACATATACCCGGGCGTCCCGGTTTTCTTATCGTGACCAGAGGTTCTGCATAACATAGCCCGATACAACCCACTTCAATGATATTACAGCCAATACAGCGATTTTTTAACTCCTCCCGTAATGTTTCCAGCACCTCCAATGCACCGGCAGAACGACCACAGGTAGCGGTACCTACGAGAATTAATGGTTTCTCACTTTGCTGTAACGCATTCCATTCTTCTTTCGCTCGCCGCTTGATCTCTTCAAATTTCATAATTTATTGTGATGCATAAACGTAGTGGTCGAGCTTGCTCGACTTTTAATTTAACTTTTTTTCGCAAAAAATTCTGCCACCTTTTTGGGCGTCATTTTAGCTTCGACCTTCCCGTTGATCATAATGCAAGGTGACAATGCGCAACATCCCATACAGGCCACAGTTTCAAGCGTATATTCCAGGTCGTCGCTGGTTTCCCCTTCCTTTATGCCAAGCTGTCTCTCTACCTCCTCTAAAATTCGTGCTGCACCACGAACATGGCAAGCCGTTCCACGACACACCAGGATATAGTTTCTGCCTATTGGAGTGAACCGGAATTGCGCATAGAATGATGCCACCGCATAAATCTTACTTTCCGGAATGCCAACAAACCTGGCAACCTCAAGCATCGTTTCTTCGGGAAGGTATCTAAACTCCTCTTGAACTCGCTGCAAAATCGGAATTAGTTCATCTCTTTTTCCCTTCTTATAGGATGATAAAATCGCTTTTAGAGATTTTTTCATGGTATTACCACGAAGGCACGGAAAACACTGGATAGATTTATATTAATCACAAAATGACGTGGTCCACTCGAATATTAGGACTTGCCGAAAAATAAGTTTGACTATTTGGAGTCCCAGATTTGATAGTTAGTGCAAGGCGCGACAAAGGCTATGTGCCGGTGGCACATAGCCGAGGAGTAACGCCGCAATACTTTAAAGATGGGACTCCCCCGAAGGGCCAGGACGCTTTTGGGCTACGACTGCGTCGCTCATCGTTTGCGTAGCTGTGCTACGCAATACTCTTTGCTTCTTGTCTCACTCCAAAATCACCTCTGGCAAATGGTCAACATTATTTTTCGGCAAGCCCTTAGCTAAGTTCGGCTTGGTTGATAATTTCTGGAACCAGAGCATCCCAACCTAAAGGCATAATGTGGGCTCCCTGGCAGATTGGCTTAATTTCGCGAATAATCCGGGCAGCAATTTCTACCGCCTTCTTCTTGCGGTCTTCCTTCTTGGTCTCGGCCATCTCCTTGACTATTCCTTCAGGGACGGAAACCCCGGCAACGTTCTCATTCATAAATTTGGCCATCCCGGCCGACTTGAGGACAACAATTCCGGCCATCACCGGTACGTGAAATTTCTCCACATCATTCATAAAGGACTCAAACTTTTTTGGTTCAAAAATTGCCTGGGTCTGAAAGAACTTCGCCCCCGCATCGATCTTCTTTTTCATCTTAATGATCTGGGGTTCAACCGGGTCGCAACCAGGTGTCACCACCGCTCCGGCGAAAAAATTCGGAGTACCGTCAAGTTCATGCCCGGCCATATCATGTCCTTCGTTCAGACCCACCACCGCCTTTAGCAACTGGACGGAATCAAGGTCAAAGACCGGTTTGGTTTCCGGATGATCGCCCAGAGATGTATAATCTCCGGTTAAACAAAGAACATTTTTTATTCCCAATACCCAGGCACTTAAAAGGTCCGATTGGAGTGCGAGTCGATTTCTGTCCCGGCAGACCATCTGAAAAACCGGCTCCAAACCCTTCTCGACTAACAAATGACAAATCGCCAGAGAACCGATCCTCATTACCGCACTTTGAATGTCGGTCACATTTATCGCACTAACCTTATCTCTTAACAGTTCGGCATCTTCCAGGCATTTTTCGATATTTGTCCCCTTGGGCGGACCAATTTCGCTGGTGACAACAAAGTTCTTACCTTCAAGAGCTTCCGAAAGTTTACTCATTCTTACTCCCCCCTTAAAGTATAATAAAGTATAAAAGTTTTTGCTCGATAAATCGAGCGACTACATTACAATACTGTAGTTGCCTGATTTATCAGGCGAATTTATTTTTTTGGTTCTTGCTCAACGCCCCAGAATGGCCCTTTCCTTAAGGAGGCCGAAGGTTCCATTTTACCGTAGTTCCGCGGGCTAACCGGTTTCGCGAGATTATCCAATCGCCTGAGTCCTTTAACTCTTTCATAAATCAAAGACCAGCCGCAGTCCTTCTCCGGGTCAATCTCGCATTTCCCGTCTTTGGCTCCTCCACAAGGACCACTGAGCAGACCTTTGCTGCAACTGGTAATCGGGCAGATTCCTCCGGTAATCTCAAGAATGCAGTTACCACATTGGCCACAGCGTTCTTCTCCATGCCAGAGACCGCGAAACCCTCCCAGACTCAGGGTATTACAGAGCGGGAAAATCTGCTTATTCACCATAGCGCTAACTGCCTGCACCCCCACCCCGCAGGACATTATTAAAAGAGAGTCCGAATCTTTAACCTTCTGAAGATGTCTTGATAACCTTATACCGATCAGTGCTTTATTGCAAAGAAGGTCAATGCTTAAGGTGGCTACTACTTTCTTTCCCGCCGCCTCTAATTTCTCCTTTGTTTCCTGCAGAACCTTCTCACCCCCGGTCTCACAGACCTCGGCACACCCGGAGCAACCAAGAAGAAAAACTTTTTTCTCTCCTTCTAAAAACTCCAAAATCTCTTCCCAGGGTTTTAATTCGGTTATCAGCATTTTACCTCCAGCGCTACCAGTTCGATGACTTCGGAAATTTTTTTATTTACTTCCTTGCTTAACTCCATTCCCCAGCTTATTTCCTTTGGTTCTATTCCAAAAATAATTATTTCTTTCGGTGCATTTTTAAGCAATCTCAGGGACTGAAAAAAATCAATCTGATGTAACGAGATACTATCCAGAGGAGGCAATGATTGTATGACCGAGCCATCGAATCCGAGGCGATAGATAGTACCCGGTCTGCCTCCATTTTTCACCGCATCAATCACAATCAACTTTTCCGTATCTTTCAGATAGGGAGTGATATACCAGCTGGCAGTGCCGGCATCAATAACTTCTACATTTTGAGGCAGCGACATCTTTTGAAGTTGGCAAACAGCGTGAATCCCAACACCTTCATCCCGTAAGAGAAGGTTCCCTATTCCCAGAACTATTGTCTTCATAGTACGTTCGGACTATCTTCTTCAGCGGCACGTTTGATTTCCCCGGCGAGGAAATCTTCACTCTCATTCCTTCTCGCTCGTCCTTCGGACACCATGCCCGCTTCGTCGTCATGAAGGCACTCTTCAGAAGCAGTCCTCGCTTTGTGTTTTACACACAGAGGCGAGGAAAGTTTCTGTAGCGGCATTTGGCAACGTATGAATGCCCGGACAGAGAGTTGCCTATAGCGAGCATCTCTGCGGTCTCCTCAGCTATCGCTTCGTCAGGCAGGGTGCTCACATCTCGCACCCGACGCTATCTCGTGCTCCTTACTCGTCGCACAGCGTCCGTGCCGCCTAAGAAAGCTTTCCGAGCCTTCATACTACCCGAAATGACCCTATCTCTCTATGTGAGGGTGTAATTAAATGGACGGCGCAGGCCAGGCAAGGGTCAAAAGAACGCACCGCTCTTACTATTTCAAAAGGATTTTTTTCATCTTTAATCTTCAATCCGATAAGTGCCTGCTCAATCGGTCCGGGTTGTCCCCTCTTATCCCTGGGAGAGGCATTCCAGGTAGTGGGAGAGATAACCCGATAATGGAGAATTTTTCCTCCCTTAATTTCCAACCAATGACCCAGAGCACCCCGCGGCGCCTCGGTAAAACCCGCTCCTCTTCTCTCCTCCGGCAAGGAATAATCCACACAGACCGGTTCCCCTAATTTCAATTCACTTAACCATTCTTCCATCTGCGGAAGGAGAAGTTTTAATTCCATTCCACGCGCTAAATGTCGTCCCAGAATAGAGAAGAGATTCTCTTTTTTAAGTTTTAGTTTTTTAAGAATAGTATCTACCAGTTCTTTCGCTTGAGAATCCCCGGAGACGTAGTTAACCAAAACTCTTGCTAAAGGTCCTACTTCGTAGACCTTCTCTTCATAGCGCGGGGATTTTATCCAGGAATAGGCACCTTTTTTAGAATAGTCAGGGGAGTCCTCTTTTACATACCAGGAATGTTCTGTCTCTTCGGTAACTTTAGAAAAATCAATATCCTCGTAGAGCAAAGGAGAGGAGGTTCGTCCTGCCTGATAAAAGCGCTTTCCTTTTTCTAAATCAAAGCATCCAAAGGAAAGAAGGTTGGCGCAGCCTTTACCTATGTTAAAATAATCGGGATAACTTCCCCCTACAATCAAGAGGTCAGGCAGATAGACATTATCGACAAATTCCTTCAATTCATTTAATCTGAATCGAAAGGAAGAAATCTTATCAATGGTTAAAGGTGTCGTCACTCCGCCAGGCACAATTGCTATGCTATGCGGCATCTTCCCTCCGAAGATAGTCAACATCTCCTGAGCTTCCCGCCGCATATCCAATGCTTTCAGATAGTGGAGTAGGAGTTCCCTATTCTGTTCTTTTGATAACCGGTAATCACCGCTGTATCGGGGGTATAAGGGACCATAGTTTTCCCGGCTAAAGAAACTATTGAGAGATAAATCTCCCCCGTCCTTGGCCTGGGTAACATCAACATAGTCCAGGGCGACCAGATGGTAGAAGTGAAGAATATGGTTGTGAAGATAATTAGCCGCAAGAATTAAATTTCTAATAATGCGTCCATTTTCGGGAATCTTCTCTGCAATCCCGAAGGCATTGTCTAAACTGAGGGCGGAGGCAGTAGCATGCGAAGCCGGACAAACTCCGCAGATTCTCTGACTGATACGATTAGCATCCCGGGGGTCCCGTCCTTCTAAAATCTTCTCAAATCCCCGATAGAGTGTTCCGCTTGACTTGGCCTCTTTAACTACGTTATTTTCGATCAACGCCTCAATCTTCAGATGTCCTTCGATACGAGTAATTGGGTCAATAATAATCTTACGCATTATTTTATCCTTATTTTTTCTAAATCGACCTTGCGATAAAATGGAGAGGTGATCTCGGGAAATTCCGGCTCAACGCAGCCCAAACAAGGAGAGTTATTCCTGATACACCAGTTGGTTCCGTTGTTCCATTGACGAAGCGGGCAATCGGCATAGGTAAAATGACCCTTGCACCCTAATTCATAAAGACAACCGGCATCTCCAATTGTTTTGGCAAATCTGCCCTTATCAAAATCTGCTCGCCGGGGACAATTTTCGTGGATGAGGGTCCCGAAGAAATCTTTGGGTCGTCCAATCTCATCCACTTCAACCGCTGATAAACCGGAAAGGAGAATTTTGCTTACCGTTCCCATAAACCAATCGGGATGAGGAGGACAACCGGGAATATTAATGACGGGAACGGTGATGTTCCGAGCAGTCAATACCTCCCCGATTCCTTTGGCTGCCGTAGGATTGGGGGAAGCAGCCGGAATTCCTCCGTAAGCAGCGCAGGTGCCCAGAGCAATAACGGCCAGGGCATCTTTGCCAAGGCTGGTTGCTCTCTCCAACAAAGTTACCGGTTTTCCTTGCTCTTCACCGGTAGTTGCATAGATTCCTCCCTCCGCCGTGGGAATCGCCCCCTCAAGCACCAGGATATACTCACCTTTCTTCTCTTTGGCATCTTTTAGCACATTAATAACCATCTCTCCTGAACCGGCCATAATCGTCGGTTGAAAGAGAAGGTTAATATAAGCCCCCGGCACAAGTTCATCCAAAAGGAGGTTCTTGATTTTAGGACTGCGAGAATTGAGAATAGAGATAGAGCATCCGGTACAACCCGCACCCTGTAACCAGATTACCGAATATTTTTTCATTTTTTTAAACCTTTTTTGGCAGATGGATTGACCTTTTTTCTGCATCCTCTGCGGCCTCGCGGATGCTCTCGGCAAATGTAGGATGTCCATAAATCAGTTCGGTTAGGTCCTTTACTTTCGCACCCAATTTCATCGCCAGAGTCAAAACTGTAATTAAGTCCGTTGCTTCTGGTCCCACAATCTGAGCACCCAAAATCTCCCCCGTTTCTTCCTTAGCAATGAGTTTGACGAAACCTCTGATGTCATTTACCGCATGCGCCTTGCCTGAGGCGGACAGAGGAAATCTACCAATTTTTACAGAATATTTCTCCCTTGCTTCCTTCTCTGTCAGACCAACGGTACCAATTTCGGGGTCGGTAAAGATGCAACTGGGGACTGCCCGATAGTCCATAGTAGCGAGAGAACCCTGGCTATTCTCTGCCGCCACCATTCCTTGTTTTGAGGCCAAATAGGCTAAAAGTCCCTTGCCCGTGATATCACCAACCGCATAGACATTAGGGATATTTGTCTCTAACTTCTCATTGACCAGGATATTCCCCTTTTCATCCTGCTTAATCCCCAACTCGGCAAGTCCCAAATTCTCTAAATTTAAGCTTCTCCCGATAGCAACCAGGACCTTCTCTGCGGTAAGATTCTTTGGTTCCTCCACTCTCGTTTTTGTAAATATTTTAATTCCGTCTTTCTTGAAGCATCCTTCAAGGAAATGTCCAACCTCATCATCTTCCAAAGGAAGGAGATGGTCCATCATTTCATAGATTGTAACCTCCGCACCCAACCGATTAAAGATGACCGCAAACTCACAGCCGATTGCTCCCCCACCGATGATTACAAGGTTTTTGGGCACTTCAGTTAGGGAAAGCAGTTCATCGCTGCTAAGAAACCTCTCATCATCAAAAGGGAAAGTTTTGGGTCTTAAAGGGGAGGAGCCGGAGGCCAAAATGATCTTCTCCGTCTTAATCTCTTCCTTTACTCCCTCTCCGGTTACCTCAACACAATCGACCGCCTTTATCCTTCCAAAACCTTTTATCAGTTCAATCCCATTGCTTTTGAAGAGAAAAAGAATACCCTGAACCAATCTGGCTACAACCTTGTCCTTCCAGGTCATCAGTTGGGCAAGGTCAATGTCAGAACCTTCAATCTTTATTCCGCAGGATTCAAATTTCTTTACCTTAACTAATGAATCGAGAGCACCAATTAAACACTTGGTGGGAATGCAACCTTTATTAAGGCAGACCCCTCCCACATTCCCTTTTTCAACTACACCTACCTTTGCTCCTAACTGGGAGGCACGAATGGCCGCTACATAGCCCGCCGGTCCGGCACCGATAACAATGAGATTATAGTTTTTCATTACATATTAACTATATATAGGCACGAATAATTGTCATTGCGAGGGACGAAGTCCCGTGGCAATCTCACACTTCTATGAAAAGAGAGATTCTTCACTCTGTTCAGAATGACTACATCAGATTGCTTCGCTATCGCTCGCAATGACACATTCTCCTCATTTTAGAGGGTAGTTTTCTGCAACTGCGCCGCTTCCAGGGTATTCTTCAGAAGCATCGCAGTCGTTAACGGTCCTACTCCTCCTGGAACCGGGGTAATCCAGGATGCCTTTTCCTTCGCCTTTTCAAATTCTACATCCCCGAGAATTTTTCCTTCCAGTCGGTTAATACCTACATCGATGACAATTGATCCTTCCCTGATCCAATCCCCTTTGACCAGATGGGCTTTTCCTACGGCGACAATAAGAACCTCTGCTCTTTTCACATACTCAGGAAGATTTCCTCTTTCTCCGGTAGCGATATGGCAGACGGAGGTTGTGGCAAATTTATTTAAAAGGAGTAAAGCGGTGGGCTTGCCGACAATATCGGAATGTCCCACCATCACCACCTCTTTGCCATAAAGATTAATCCCCGTAATCTCAATCAGTTTCATAATCGCGGCGGCGGTACAGGGAATAAGTTTTGGTTTGCCATAGAGAACCCAACCCATATTAGCCGGATTGACTCCTTCCACGTCCTTATCCGATGAAATCAGGGATTGAACCTTGACGGTATCTATACCCGGAGGAAGAGGCAGTTGTAAGATAATGCCGGTTACCTCTCCATTTTGGTTTAACTGTTGGATACGGTCTATTACTTCTTTTTCCCCTAAGTTTTGTTCTAAGGTATGAAGTTCATATTTAATCCCCAACTTTTCACAATTCTTTTGCTGGGCACGGGTATAGACGGCTGAGGCAGGATTTTCCCCTACCTGCACCGCCACTAACTTGGGAGAAACACCTTTTTCTTTTAATGACTCTATCTCTTTTCTTAAACCTTCCTTAATTTCCACGGCAATACTTTTCCCATCCAAGATTTTTGCTGCCATTTTATCTCCTTTTATTTGTCATTGCGAGGAGTATTAGCGACGTGGCAATCCCTCACTTCTATGAGATTGCTTCGCTATCGTTCGCAATGACGTGGATTACATCTTTTTCAATTTTTTTTCCTTCCTTAAGAAGCAATTCAAGAGTTTTTCTTTTTCCGGTTACAAACCCTTTGTCTTTAATACCGGCGAGATTAATTTCTACATTGAGGGCAGCGGTTTCCAGGGCGGCTAAACTAAAAATGACCGAGACCCCGACATCACTGATGAGATTACGATTTCCTTTCTCCACCAAATCCTGGTTTAATTTTAATAACTTAAAGGAAAGATTCGCCACTTCAAAAGGAACTTTACTCGCCTGGCAAAGTGCTTTCTGCATAACCTTGTTGCGTTCTTCCCCTTTGGGTAAGCGATAGGCATCGGAAATTTTGCAATAAGCAATACTGTCCTCTTCTGTCAATTGACTCAATCTTTCTCTTAATTTTTCCGCTCTTTCCAATATTCTACCAACACTCTTCTCTACTTTTTTGTATTTTGGTTTACCGACAGTGAAGTTGACGACCATACTTACCAGGCCGGCAGCCAATGCTCCCAAAAGAGCAGCGGCACTGCCCCCACCAGGGGTTGGGGATTTGGAGGCAAGTTTATCTAAGTAACTCTTTAAAGATTTTTCCAGCCACATTGTTTGTGAATAATATCACAAAATATATTTTGCGTCAATTTGCCGTGTTTGTCGTTACTTCTCTTTTATGTTAATATTCCTTTTAATGTTAGAAGTATTATTTTCTCCTCAATCTGTTGCGGTTATTGGTGCTTCGTCCGATGAGACCAAGGTAGGAGGAAGCATCTTCAAAAATATCATTTC
>SDBU01010010.1_pt1 | contig 10565 bp, 10 predicted proteins | sample 2277071 | NCBI WGS metagenome assembly SDBU01 (sample SAMN10397929, study PRJNA504765) | marine sediment metagenome | isolation source: marine sediment core GS08_GC12, 126 cmbsf | place: Arctic Ocean: Gakkel Ridge, Loki's castle | collected 2008
GCAAAGGCGCAGAAGAAAGGGCTGTTTGAGCTGGCGGACAAGGGATCAATGTTCCTTGATGAGATTGGTGATATGAGTTACAAGCTTCAGGCCAAGCTTCTGCGGGCGCTCCAGGAACGGTCATTTCACCGGGTTGGCGGCACAGACAAGATCCACGTAGACATCCGCATAATTGCTTCAACGAATAAGAACCTGAAGAGACTTCTTGCGGAAGGGAAATTCCGCGAGGACCTGTACTACCGGCTTCAGGTAGTGCCGATTACGATCCCGCCGTTGAGGGAAAGGAAGGGTGATATTCTGATTTTAGCGAAGCATTTCATTGATAGATTTAACAGGGAATTCAAGAAGAATGTTTACAAAATAGATCCGGAAACTGAGAGGCTGTTTTTGTCGTACTCGTGGCCGGGCAATATAAGGGAACTGAAGAATGTTATCGAGCGGGCAGTGCTGCTTTACGCTGAAGATGTGCTTATGACTGAACACCTGATGCTTGGGGATTTTCCGAGAGATGTCGAGCCGGAGGCTGAGAGCAGAGAAGAACCGGTTGGTGCGGCGGACGTTACGCTTGAAGAGATGGAGATGCGTTATATAGGCAAGGTCCTTGACGCAGTGGGCTGGAACAAGAATCAGGCCTCGAAAGTCTTAGGTATCGACCGCACAACGCTTTACACAAAAATCAAGCGTTTCAATCTTTCCAAGGAAGTTCCCGTATAGAAACACCACAAATTGTAGCAAAACTCAACAAGGAAAATCCTGCAAAACAGGAAATCATCTACAGTAATGCGTTAGTTATACTTTTATGCAAGGTATCCTTCCCTATTCGTAATCTGATAATCTTCTTTTAGAGTAAGATTTCTTTAATATCCTCTCAAATTGGCAAAACATATCTTTTCTTTGTTTATCTGGTATGGAAGTTGCTCAGGCTATGTTTGGGAATGGACGGAAAAGGCGAAGGTAGGACCAGGTATGCCAGTTCATTGAAAGGTTTGGATCAGTGACATCTAATGACTGGTATTGGTAACTTAACAGTTTACTGACCTTCCTGTATAAGATGGGGTGTCAGATACCGGAAAGCATGAAATTTTTTGATGTATGTTCAGTTGGGGCATCGAGAAAAAATCCTCCACCTCCTCCTTTGGGTGCCCTGCAGAATCTGAACATATACATTGACCCTCAACCCAAGCAGCCGGTATCTGACACCTCAACCTTTTTTCGGTCTGGTTATGGGCAGCCCATAAGAGCTTTGGATAAATGTGTTTAAGCAATAAGGCAGTAATGAAAACGCAGCGCATACTTATAGTTGAAGATGAAAAGACGCTGTCATTTGCGTTGCGGGAGAACCTTATAGATGATGGGCTGAATGTTGATGTAGCTGCCGAAGGCAACGAGGCGCTGCGGCTTTTTAAGGCAAAGCGCTATGACGTTGTTGTGACCGATCTGAAGATGCCCGGGATGTCGGGGCTGGAACTTTTAACTGAAATCAGGAAGATTTCCGCTTCTACAGAGGTGATTATTGTTACTGCTTATGGCTCGATGGAGATGGCTGTCGAGGCGCTGCGTCTGCGTGCTTTCGATTTTCTGATGAAGCCTTACACTATGGAACAGTTGAAGGATTCGATTAAGCGTGCGCTTGAACTGGCCGGTAATCAGAAGCAGGTCCCGAACTCAGATTCTATGAAGCCTGTCCAGGTTTCCAAAAGCGATACGTTTGGATTTTCGGTATCGTGGGATTCCGAGCCGTTGGAGCGGATTTCTTATTGCCTTGACCTTTATAAAGCGGGTGGAAGGACTTATTTGGTTTATTTCGAGGCTGATAGCGAGCTTTTGAAGGTAAGTATTGACCTGCTTGGTGAGATGAGGGGTTTTTTGAGGAACGGGCTTTTTAAGGGACAGAGCCAGGCCGAAATAAAAGCGGACCTGAAGGCATATATTGGGGATGTCTATGGTGTTTCGTCCGGCTGGCGTTTGTTTGTTGCAGAACATGACGATAAGAAGGAGAAGCTAAGAGTCAGTTGGGAGGGGAACCATCAGCATCTGTTGTTCAGCAGGAGGAAGGACAAGGCCTATAACTTCCTGAGCCATCCGGGATTGAAGAAGGTTCGCGGCAGAACGGGTGAATTTCAGCTCGAGTTTTCCGGCGGCGATTCGCTCTTATTTCTTCCCTGGAAGATGGTGGACTACATTAACAAGCGGATGGGTCTGATGGAGTTTCTGTCTGTCATCGAGTCTTGTTTACGTGATGACGGCAAGGCCCCTGCGGAGAAAATACGGCAGGCTGTTCGTATCGAGAAAGATGCTCCTCCGCCGGGAATTCTTGTTGTATCGGCAAAAGACAGCGTGGGATTTGCTGATCGCCTGACGGTGACGGTTCGTGCGGAGCAGGACAAGCTGGTTGAGATGAAGTATCTTGCTGAGCAGGTATGTTCACAGTGCGGCTGTTCGGATGACGAGACATTCGACGTGGTTATGGCATTGAACGAGGCGCTGCTCAATTCGATTCTCCACGGCTACCGGTGTACAAGCGGTGATATCAAAGTGCTTTTTGCGAGGAAGGGCACGGGTCTGAGTATTGAAGTTCGGGACAGGGGCTGTGGGTTTGTTTACCGTTACGCGGCGGCTGAGCCGGAAGATTCGTATGACTGGGTTACGCGGGGAGAAGGTCGGGGCCTGTCCATGATGAAGAAGCTAATGGACAAGGTAGCGGTCAAATCGCTTCCCGGTAAAGGCACGACGGTGAAGATGCTCAAGAAAGTTTCTGAAAGGTCTGGAGGGATAAGATGATAGGCGGTTCCGAGAGGGTGAAGCTGGAAGAGATCGATGATACGGTCATAGTGAAATTCACAGGGGACCTTCTCGATGACGCTGAGGATCTGCGTTATGCGCTGCGGTGCATTTTTGAAAGCGGCAGGCCAGGGATTGTTTTTGATATGAGCGGGGCGCGGTATGTCTCGGCGCGTGTGCTGGGGCTGTTTGCAGATTCAATTCGCCAGGCAAGGAAGAACCGCGGCGAGGTGAAGATTATATGCCCGGACGGCAGGCTGAACCGGCTGTTGGAGAGGATGGGTTTTTGCCACGCGGTTGAGATAGTCCTGTCGCGTGATGATGCGCTGGACGGTTTCACCGATGGGATATTGACGCCGGAAAAACTAATGTTGTGGAAAGATCCGGAGGTTTACGCCCGTGCTTGACAGGTATCTCAGGAAGAACTTCGGGAAGTTCGTTGAGCTTGGCGAATTCGGCGACGACCACGAGATCGAGCAGGCATTCAGACGTTACCGTGTAAGGCGCAGAACACTGCAGTTGGCTGTTTCTGCCGCGTTGCTTATCCCTGTGTTTATCATCGTTTTTATAAAGTTCGGAGGCGTTAAGGGCCCGAGTAAGCCCAAAAGTGTTGAGGAGTATTATCACATGGGTGTGACAGCCTATGAGGAGGGGAATTATGAGAAAGCGTGGAGCTGTTTTGCTGAGGTTGTCAGGCTTGGTCCGCCGGAGGAGCTCAGCCTGAACACATACCTCAAGCTGGCAGATTCGCTTTACAACATTACGTGGCCTGACCGGGAGGAGCCTTACAGAGAGGCATTGAAGTATTATCAGAAGGCGCTCGGTGCGGGGAATCCGGAGCAAATTGCTCCGCACATAGTGTGGATTTATTATCAGATGGGCAACTGCCAGCGCAACGTTCGCGCTTTCGACCGGTCTTTTGATGCCAACTACTCGAGCGCGGTAGATTATTACGACGAGGTGATTACCAACTATCCATCGAGCGCTTATGCGCCGCACGCTATCTATTACAAGGCCGCATGTTACCGCGGTGCGGAGAAATTTATAAAGGCGCGCGAAATTTACTACCAGCTCTACAAGCGCTATCCCCGGCATAAGCTTGCGAAGGATGTTTTTTTCGATATAGCGGATTGTTTTATCGAGGAGGCCAAGCACATGGGTGTACAGGTTCGGACCGGAACGGTGGATCTCGAGACGGTAAAGACACAATGAAATCTACGTGTATTTTTTTTATATTGCCGTTTTTTCTGGTTGGCATTTTGTCTGCCGTTGATGGCACTTCGCCCGATGAAGCCTTGATCGAGGTTGGGGTGGATACCGATGAAGCCGAAGCTGCGGCAGAGGAGAGGTGGGAAGGGGATGATTTCTTAAAGGAAGCGATTGATGAGTATTATGCGTTCGCGGACCTGCCGCCAAGGATTAAAGCACCAGCCCTGCAGAAGTTTCTGCTGAAGAAGGCGGTGCTTGTGTATTCCGAGGCGGCGAAGAGGTACCCGGACCATGAGAGGTCGCCGGCGGCACAGTTCGTTGTTGGTGAGATCCACCGCGTTGAGAAGGACCGTGACAGAGCGATGGCGGCATACGAGGCGGTGATTGATAACTTTGACACGAACGATTATTCCGATGATGCACGCAGCAGGATAGCGGAGATCTATTTTGAGGAGGGGGATTATGAGAAGGCGCAGGAGAATTACTACCTGTTGATTGATACGTACCTGCGCAGTGAGCTTTTATCGAAATCGTACCTGCGGATCGCGCTGTGTTATCAGGAGATGATGAGTTATGCGAAGGCAATCAAGACTTATAATAAGGCCCTCGATATATTCGATGATGATACGGTCAGGCTCGGGGCGCTGACGGGACTTGCGGACACTTACCTTGCAGCAGGGCGTTACGATGACGCGCTTAAGACGTACGGAACAATAATGGCCGACTATCCTGACAGCGAGGCTTTCGACCGGTCGCAGTTCATGTCCGGCAGGACTTATGGGATGAAGGGTAATTATCCGGCGGCCCGGAATATTTTCCGGGAGATAATAAAGGGTTATGCAATGAACCAGTATATTGACGACGCTGCTTATGATGTGGCGTGGTCTTATTACGTTGAGGAGAAGTATGCACAGGCTGTTCAGAGCTACTCGACAGCTATGTTGAGATATCCTGATTTCGAGGGCCGCACCGAGGCGCTGAGTAACGTCGCCGATTCTTACAGGCATCTGTTTTTATACCGTGATGCGTTATTGAAATATGATGAGCTTGTCGAGTTTTACAGGGCGGCTGACGCTGATGCGTTAAATGTTGAGAGGGAGCAACACAGGCGCAAGATCGGCGAGATCCTGTTTATGATGGGTGAGATATATTATGAGAAAGGGGAACTGGAGGATTCGCTGGCGAAGTATTTCGAGGCGAAGGAGTATCTCACTGATGTGGAGAGGATTTCATCGATAGATTATTCAGTGGCTGAATGTTATTACGAGCAGGGATGGTACAGGGAGGCGCTTGAGGCCTACGACAGTTTTGTTGCGCACAATAAAAGATCTCCGAATCTGCTTATCGCACTGGCGCACCAGGCAGAGTGTTACGACAGAATTGGTTATCTTGATGAATCGCAGGAGAAGTACCTGGTGGTCATCCGCACCGAGCCTGAGGAGATGACGGATGTGTTGACGCGGTTGAAGAGCAATGCGGTTTTTCGTGTTGGAGAACTCTACGCTGAGCAGGAGATGATACGAGAAGAAGCGGAATTTTATGAATTGATGCTGCGTAAAAGGTATGGTTTTCTGGACGAGGCGCGGATTTTGTTCAGACTTGGCACGGTTTATGAAAGACTTGATGACACAGAGCGCGCTACAAGTACATACCAGCGTGTTCTGGATGACTTCAAGCAAAGTGATTGGTACGAACTTGCGAGGCTCAATCTTGAGATTATCAAGATCAACCTTAAGTCCAGACGGAAGAATTAGCTTAAAAGCCGGATGCAGATTCCCTCTAATTACTTTCCATCAGGAATTATCGCCTGGGATTATTGCATTCTCTGTTGTTACAGAGAGTCCGGCTGATGATATTGAGATAGATGCAGAAGAGAGAATAAACGAGTTCGAAGGGTAAAATCATGGAAGACGAACTTCTGAGAAAGCTGAAGACGGGGCTTGAGGAGGAGATCCGGCATTACAGGTCGATGCTGAAGATTTCTCATAATGAACAGGATGTGTTGAAAAATGAGACTTACTCCAACAAGCTCATTTCGCTTGCATCGGAGAAACTACGGCTGATGAACGAAATCAACCGGGTCGGGCTGATGCTGAGTCCTCTGAAAGTAATGTGGATCAAGGACCGGGAGATCGATCCTGATTCACCGGCTGAGAATGATATTGATCCTTTAATCAATGAGCTCAGCGAAGTGTTGGAAAGAGTGCTGTCGGTCGACAGGGCCAACACAAAGAAGCTGGCGGAGCTTACGGGGACGGAATCGGTCGAGGAGCCTTTACAGGAGAAGGACCCACTTGCAGCGATCAAGGCATACAAAGATATGTCGAAGAAATAGAACCGGGGATAAACGTAAGAGAATCATTGTTATGTCGGACACCCAGTCTACGTCTGCAGTTGCGGAGCGGTTGGCTGATTCGGGCGAGGGGTCTTTAGATTCCAAGTCGATAAACATTCAGTCGCTTACCGATGCTTTCGATGTTTTCAACCAGAAAACTCGAAAGCTGCGGGAGTCCTATAATGGCCTCAAGAAACAGGTGAAGTCGGTCAATGATGAGCTCAGGCAGAAGAACGAAATACTGAAGAGGAAGATCGACGAGCTTGACATGACGAGGGATTATCTCAACAACATTGTTGAGAGCATGTCAAACGGGCTGATTGCGGTGAACCTTCGTGGGAGGATTACAACATTCAACAAGGCTGCGGAGAGGATAACGGGTTATTCCCGCAACGAAGTGCTCGGCAAGAAGTACTCGTCTGTTTTTCCGGACGATAGAGGTGGTCAGCCGCTGCTGGAGCGGATGATGGACCGACCGGACCGGCGCCTGCAGGATAAGCAGGCTATGGTCACAAAGGCAGGGGAGAGCATTCCCATCGGTATCAGTATATCTCCCGTCCGGGACGCGGAAAACCGGGTTATCGGCGCCATCGAGATATTCGACGACCTGACGGAGCTGAAGCAGCTCGAGGAGCAGGTCAGGCGCGCGGACCGGCTTGCCGCACTGGGCGAGATGGCGTCCTTTGTTGCACACGAAATACGGAACCCGCTCGGCGGTATCGAAGGTTTTGCGGCGCTTCTGGAGCGTGACCTCGCCGATGACGAGGCGAAGCGTGAGATGGCGCACAATATCGTTGACGGCGCGAAGATTCTCAACCGCATCGTCAGCAGTCTTCTTGATTTTACAAAGCCGATAAGGCTGATTTGCGAGGAGGCGAAGATTGAGGAGATTATCGAGAACGCCATCTCTCTCGTCGCCCGGAAGCCGGGGCGGAAGATGGACAGGCTGATAACCGAGAGGCGTTTTCACGCTGAGGGGAGTCTTATAGTTGACAGTCAGCTTATGCAGCAGGTTTTTATGAATCTGATTCTCAACGCGGTACAGGCAATGGAAGGCGACGGAGTACTGACAGTGGAGACCGAGAGGGAGAACGGGGCATACCATATCCGCATTGGGGATACGGGCTGCGGCATCCCCGATAAGATGAGGGAGAAAATTTTCATGCCTTTTGTCACGACGAAAGAAGACGGTATCGGTCTTGGTCTCTCGATGGTGTTAAAGATTGTGTCGGCTCATAACGGCACTGTTGATTTCGAAAGTACAACTGGAGAAGGAACTCTCTTCACGATTACATTACCTGCAATAACAACCGAACAAGTGTAGAGGACGTGAAATGGCGATTCATCAGATTTTGATAATTGACGACGAGCCGCTGATGCGGAAATTCCTGTGCGAGACATTGAAGAGAAACGGTTATGATGTCCGCTGGGCTGAAGACGGCGGAAAAGGGATGGAGATGCTCGTCAACGATGCATTTGATCTTGTGTTTACCGACATCAAGATGCCGAACACAGATGGGATGGAGGTTCTGAAATACATACGAGGGAAGACGCCGGAGACCGCGGTGGTTATGATGACTGCCTATGCGACGGTGGAAAACGCCGTCGAGGCGATGAAGATGGGGGCTTGCGACTATATAATCAAGCCTTTTTCGCCCGACCAGATTGAGGTGTTGGTGAAGAAGATTGAGGAACGGCGCAGTCTGATGAACGAGAACCGTTATCTGCGTTCCGAGCTGGATCAGAAGTATGGATTTGGCGAGATCATCGGGCAGAACGAGAAAATGCAGGAAACTTTTTCCATGATAAAGAAGATCGCGGGCAGCCGCGCCACGGTGCTTATCACGGGCGAGAGCGGCACGGGCAAGGAGCTCGTTGCGCACGCGATCCATTATAACAGTTCACGGTCGGATAAGCCCTTTATAAAGCTTAACTGTGCGGCGGTTCCCGAGGGGCTTTTTGAGAGCGAGCTCTTCGGACACGAGAAGGGCGCGTTCACCAGCGCGAACGCGAAACGGCTGGGCCGGTTCGAGCTTGCGGACAAAGGTACACTTCTTCTCGACGAGATAAGCGAGATACCGCTTCATCTGCAGTCGAAGCTTCTGCGTGTATTGCAGGAGAGGGAGTTTGAGCGTGTGGGGGGGACGAAGTCTCTCAAGGTCGATGTGAGGATTATATGCACAACGAACAGGAACCTGGATGAGGCAATAGATAAGAAAGAGTTTCGAGAAGACCTGTTTTTCAGGCTGAATGTGATTCCTCTTGAGATTCCTCCACTACGTGACCGTCTCGACGACGTTCCGTACCTGGCGGAGTATTTGGTAAAGCGATACTGCACCGAGAACAAGAAGGAGCTCAAGATGTTTGCAAGGACGACCATGGCCACGCTTATGACGTATTCCTGGCCGGGCAATGTGCGCGAGCTGCAGAACGTTATCGAGCGCGCTGTCGTCCTCGATTATGATCCTGTGATTCAGCCGGAACACATTATGCTGGGTTCATGGAGCGAGACCGGAATGAGCGACGACGATGAATCGAAAGAGATAGTGGACGAGGTCGGCATTTCTCTCTCGGAGATGGAGCGCAGGCTTATTCTCAGGACGTTGAAGTCGCTGGGCGGCAACCGCGGGATGACGGCCAACGCGCTGAAGATCAGCGTACGGACGCTTAGGAACAAGTTGAACCAGTACCGCGAGATGAGAGCATTAACCCTGTGATGAGGAAAAAAATAACATATAACGGGAAAGTTTTTTCTACAGCAAAAACTGAAAATCGTGACGGACAGGAAGCGGTTTTGGAGTAGTATTATCAAGATAAAGAGTAGGGATTTGCATGGCACATTTCTTGCAAAACCTCAAGATGTTCGGAGAGGACTTTAAGGAGATCTATCGAGCATGAGCATTATTAGGCCTGAGAATATGGAGTTGATGAAGAAGATGCTCGATTATTGCGCTGCGCGTCAGAAAGCCCTTGCGAACAACATCGCGAATATCAATACGCCGGGCTACCAGCGGATTGATGTCGAGTTCGAAAGGGAGCTGAAGTCCGTGCTTGCCGGTAAAGACGAGAAGGCGATGAAAAACCTCAGGTTTAAGCAGGTAAGGACAAAGGAGACGAGCATGCGCAACGACGGTAATAACGTCGATATTGATATGGAGATGGCAAAGCTTTCTGAGAACGCGCTGGTTTTTAATATCTACTCGGTATTGTTGAAGAGAAAATTCCAGAGTCTGAAAAACATCATAAAGGCGAAATGATAAATGGCGGTAAACAATTACTTTGATTCGATCAACATAAGCGCTGCAGGGCTCAGCGCCGAACGTATAAGAATGAACCTGATCGCGAACAATATCGCGAATATGCATACTACGCGTACCGAGGAAGGCGGGCCCTACCGCAGGCAGTATGTGATTTTTGAAGAAGTGTTCGACAAGGTGCGCAGAGGGCGCGGCGGTCTCGAGACCCGGATGGGTGGAGTCCGCGTTGCCGAGATAGGCAGGTCGGACCTCGATCCTAAGATGATCTGGGACCCGTCCCATCCCGACGCTGTGAAAGAGGGACCGAATCAGGGATATGTCGCCATGCCGAATATCAACCCTGTTTCGGAGATGGTGGATATGATCTCCGCCCAACGCGCGTACGAGGCGAATGTGCAGGCGATTGCGGCTGCCAGAAGCATCATAATGAAATCTCTTGATATAGGGAAATAATGTATGTGGACGCAGCCCGGCGTTGAAGGCATTTCGGAGGAATAGAAGATGGCAAGTCCATTGAACATAAATCTCGATTCACTTAATTCTTATGTCGACAAACTTTCGGCGGAAGCGACACAGATCGAAAAGAAGGGTGCGATTCCTTTTCAGGATATTCTGAAGAACTTTATAAGTGAGGTAAACGATCTCCAACTCAATGTCGATAAGAAAGTAGAGCAGTTTGCAAGTGGCGAAGTAAAGGACGTACATGAGGTGATGATCGCTGTTGAGGAGGCGGACATCGCTTTTCAGTTGATGATGGAGATCAGGAACAAGTTGATGAAGGCCTTTGAGGAAGTAATGAAGATGCAGATTTAGCATGTGCATTTTTAGGTGTGCCTTTGTCTTTTCCCGACCATTCCCGGCGGCAGCTTGGTTTTTTCGACCGAGCTGAAAAGTTAAAAGACGTCTAAGGGACACAGGAAAGGCACAATGAAGGATTTCATTACTCAGGCTGTTTCACAGTTTGGTACTATCTGGAAAAGAAT
>SDBU01010011.1_pt1 | contig 10564 bp, 8 predicted proteins | sample 2277071 | NCBI WGS metagenome assembly SDBU01 (sample SAMN10397929, study PRJNA504765) | marine sediment metagenome | isolation source: marine sediment core GS08_GC12, 126 cmbsf | place: Arctic Ocean: Gakkel Ridge, Loki's castle | collected 2008
CTGACATATCACTCGCGGCAGCTTACCCGTCGATAAGTCAGTGTCTGCAACCGGTTATGGATGCAGCGCGCGAGGCGGCCCAGCAATCGATAGCTGAATCTGTGCAGGCCATCGCGGTTCTTGCAGATGCGACGTCGCTGTGGCAGACGTCGCCAGTCGGCTCCGCTTTATGGCAGACACCAGCTCTGGACCTGAGTGGGCGAGGGATAGCTGAGGCTCCAGCTGCAAGCATTGAGCCGCAATCCTCTAGTGTCCCCGTCAATGAGGCTGTGGTGGCGCGCGTTGTGCCACGGACGGGGCGGGACAAGATGCGGGTGCTTCAGCAGCTCTCTGAATATGGGCCAGACGAAGCCAGGTTGGTGCCGCGTACGGCCTTGTTCTGGTTCTTCCTGGGGTGCGTCTTTGAAATCGCTATCAGTTGTACCACCGGTGGGTCAATGACTAGCTGGTCATGGGTCTTGCTGACCGTGTCCTTGGCGGGCGCCTTGACTGCTCTCTTTCCTAGAAAGAAGCGCTGACTAGAGATCTACCGCCGACCGGCCAACAGGCGGACAAGCCGCACCATCACGCGACGTAGGTCTAGCTTGTGTTGCGCTGCACGGTCGGCCCAGTTTTGAGGTTGCACGCTTTCCGCGGGAGTCTTGGGGTTCACAGTCCACTGTTCAGTTCATCGCATATGGAGGTTGTGGCATGTCAGGCCAGGTGAAGCTCGTGCGCAAGCGCGACGGTCGCGTAGTGCCCTTTGACCAGGAAAAGATCACCAACGCCATATTCAAAGCGGCCCAGGCTGTGGGTGGCGACGACCGCCAACGGGCCGTGTTCATCTCCAACGACGTGGTCCGAATGCTGGAACAGCGGTATGGCGATGGGGTCATTCCCGCCGTCGAGGACATCCAGGACCTGGTGGAGCGAGCCCTGATCCTGCACGGCCACGCCAAGACCGCCAAGGCCTACATCCTCTACCGCGACCTGCACAGCAAGCTGCGGGACATTCGGGCGTTGATCGACGCCAACGAACTGATAGAGGGCTACCTCGGGAGACTGGACTGGCGGGTCAACGAGAACAGCAACATGAGTTTCTCGTTGCAGGGATTGAACAACCACATCTTTACCGCGGTCAACAGCGCCTACTGGCTCAACAGCCTCTATCCCAAGGCCGTGCGCGACGCCCACATCAATGGCGACATCCACATCCACGATCTCTACATCCTGGCCGTCTACTGCTGTGGGTGGGACCTGCATGATCTCCTGCTGCGCGGCTTCGGAGGGGTGGCTGGCAAGATCGAGAGCAAACCTCCCAGGCATTTTCGCACCGCCTTGGGACAGGTGGTCAACTTCTTCTTCACTATCCAGGGCGAGTCGGCCGGCGCGGTAGCCTTTTCTGGCTTTGACACCTATCTGGCGCCCTTTATCCGCTACGACGGGCTGGGACCCAAGGAGGTGCGTCAGGCCTTGCAAGAGTTCATCTTTAACATGAACGTGCCCACGCGGGTGGGCTTTCAGACCCCCTTCACCAACCTGACCATGGACCTGGTGGCGCCACCTACGCTGGCCAGTGAGCATGTCATCATTGGGGGCGAGCCGCGACTGGACACATATGGCGATTTTCAGTCCGAGATGGACTTGCTGAATCGCTCCTTTGCCGAATTGATGTTGGAGGGGGATGCTCACGGCCGCGTGTTCACCTTTCCCATTCCCACCTACAACATCACCCACGACTTTGACTGGGACAACCCCAACCTTGACCCGATCTGGGAGATGACCGCCAAATACGGCATTCCCTATTTCGCCAACTTTGTGAATTCCGACATGAACCCGGAGGATGTGCGGTCGATGTGCTGCCGGCTGCGCCTCTCGACCCGTGAGCTCCGCAAGCGCGGTGGAGGGCTTTTCGGGTCGAATCCGCTCACGGGCAGCGTCGGTGTGGTGACGCTGAACATGTCGCGCATCGGGTATCTGGCCAAGAACGAGGAGGATTTCCTGGCTCGGGTTGACGTCCTCATGGATATCGCCCGCCAGAGTCTGCTCATCAAGCGGCGGGTCATCGAGCGATTCACCGAAAAGGGTCTCTACCCCTACTCACGCCACTATCTTGATGCGATCAAGAGGCGGTTTGGCAGCTATTGGGCCAACCACTTTAACACTGTCGGGCTCAATGGCATGAACGAAGCCGTGCTGAACTTCATGGGGGTCGATTTGACCGACGGTGCAGGACAAGCATTCGCCGCGCGCGTTCTCGACTTCATGCGTGAGCGCCTCCTGGCCTACCAGGATGAAACGGGCCAGTTCTTCAACCTGGAGGCCACCCCTGCCGAGAGCACATGCTATCGCTTTGCCCTGCTGGACAGGGCAGCCTATCCTAGCATCATCACAGCCGGGGATGCCGAGCCCTACTATACCAACTCGACGCAACTCCCCGTGGATGCCACCGATGACCTGTTCCAGGCCCTGGAGTGGCAGGACGAGCTGCAGACCAAGTACACTGGCGGGACGGTGTTCCACATCTATCTCGGCGAGCGTCTCCCCTCCATGCGGGCAACCAAGGAGTTGGTGCGCCGGGTCACCGCTAACTTCCGGCTGCCCTACGTAACCCTCACGCCAACCTTCAGCGTGTGCCCGGTGCATGGCTACCTGGCCGGAGAGCACGTGGTCTGCCCCAAGTGCGACCATGAGCAGCCCTGTGAGGTGTATTCACGAGTGGTGGGCTACCTGCGTCCGGTGCAGCATTGGAACAAGGGTAAGAGGGCCGAGTATGATGAGCGCAAGCCCTTTGCCGTGAAGCGCCGAGAGAGAGTAGGAGCAGTGGCCGCGTCATGAGGGCAGCCCCGTCGAGGAAGGTCGGTCTGATGAAGATAGCAGGACTGCAGAAGGCCAGCCTCATCGACTATCCGGATCTCATCTCGGGGTCGATCTTTTTGGCCGGGTGCAATCTCAATTGCCCCTATTGTTACAATCGCTGGATGATACGCGAGTCGCGGGTGAAAGAGGCCATGTCGGTGGAAGAGCTCATGGCCTGGCTAAAGTCTCGCGTAGGGCTCCTGGATGGTATCTGTATCAGTGGCGGCGAACCCACCATTCACTCCCGCCTGGCCGATCTCCTGAGGCCCGTCAAGGCGATGGGCTACCTCATCAAGGTGGACACCAACGGCACCAACCCCGATGGCCTGGCCTATCTTCTGGATCAGGAGCTGGTCGATTATGTGGCTCTGGACGTCAAGGCCCCCTTTGACCGGCGCTATCACGTGGTGGCGGGGAAAACCACCGACCTGGTGGCCATCCACCAGTGTCTGGGCCTGGTGCGGGCCAGGGCCCCCGCCTATGAGCTACGCACCACCGTGGGTCCCCAACTGGACGAGCAAGATCTGCGCGACATCGCCCGCGACCTCAAAGTCACCGACCCCTGGTTCCTGCAGCTATTCCTGCGCAAGCGTCATGTGCACAAGTCGCTGGCCAAGGCCCCCGCTCTCGACGAGCGTGCCCTGCACAGCATCGCCGAGGAGCTTCAGGCCATCGTGCCCCTGGTCAAGGTGAGGGGGGAGTAGGGGGGAACACAGAAGGGCAGTCAGCAATGCCGATTCGACGCTCTCTTGACTGGCCCGGTGATTGTTCGCCGGGCGTTGTAGTTGTTGGGGCGGAACGGTCATCGACTCGCGGCGACCAACGAGGAGCTAGAGACGTTTGCCAGGCGCGTGCGTCCACGGCAGGCCAGTGGTGGTGGCGTCTGTGGTTGCCACGCCGGAAAGTGCTAAGCGACATCAACCGCTGGAGGGTAAGAATGGGTGCAAGCAAGGGACGCGACGAATTCCTTAAGCCCGTGAAGGAGGCTGTCGCCAAGCGAGTTCGGTACGAATGCTCAAATCCTCGCTGTCGTGGCGACACGCTGTTCCCGTGCGAGGGAGACCCTGGGAAGTCCATGCACGTGGGCGTGGTAGCCCACATCACCGCTGCCGCACCAGGGGGTCCAAGATATGACGCGAACCTTACACCAGAGCAACGGTCCTCCGCCGACAACGCGATTCATCTGTGTGCGAATTGCGCCCAATTGATTGATAAGAACGCAGGCTTGGACTACCCTCCAGATCTCTTGAGGAACTGGAAGAAGGATCACGAGGCAGAGTGTACACAGAAGGGAGGCGTTGTGATCGTAGACGGCGAGCATCATGCCAAGGGGAAGGGCCGTGTGACTGGCTTGGATGTGCGAGGACCGGTCCTCCTCAGGCCGGGCACCAAGTCAACCGCGGAGGGCGAGGGTGAGATAACCGCCACGCGGATTTCCTGGAAGGGGGGAAAGAAATGAAGGCCACCTCGTTTTTCGGGTACAAGTGTCCAGAGTGCGGATCGACGATTGACATTGGCGCCGTGGTTGGATCAACCGAGGCCAAGTGTCCAAGCTGTGGCTCTCTTATGGAACCTGACCCGAGAGGAAGAACCAGTACAGCCAATGCGTACTGTCCGAACTGCAAGTCCTTCTTCGGTCTGGTGAACTCGGACAGATGCCCTAAGTGTGGGGGGCCATTCTCGACGCCAGCGTGAAGTCATTCCGTCGCGGCGGCACCGGCGCATAGGCGGGTGTGTACCCTGGGTTTCAGTGTCTGACAGGATCGATCCCCGTCTACGAGTGGTCCATCCCATCATGCAGCCATCGCGGCCGTCGGAAAGGACACCCCTTGACCACACTCGCCCACAGGCTAGGATGGCAAGCTGGACGATTGAGTTCCGACATGCTATGATAGTCTGAAGGGCTCAGTGGGGATGTGTCGAGAGTCTGGCGCACGCCACAGGTCCGGAAAGGACCGTCTATGCCGCGCAAGCGCATCGCCTTCGGCTGGTACGGTGGGAAGTATAGCCACCTGAAGTGGCTGCTTCCCCTCCTACCTAGCGCGCACCACTATTGCGAGCCATTCGGCGGGTCTGCCGCGGTGCTCATCAACCGCGAACCCTCGCCCGTCGAGACCTACAATGACATCGATGGCGAGCTTGTCAATTTCTTCCGGGTTCTCCGGGACGAGAAGGACGAGCTTCTCTATGCCATTGCGATGACCCCTTTCTCTAAAGAGGAGTTCAGGCTCGCAATTGAAACCAATGGTCGCGGTTGCGGTCTGACAGATGTCGAACGAGCGAGACGTTTCTTCGTGCGAGCTAGGCAGGTCAGGACCGGCCTTGCGCAAACCGCATCCGTGGGAAGATGGGCGCACTGCATAAAGACCAGTCGCGCCGGTATGGCCGGGGCAGTCTCTCGCTGGCTGGGCAGCGTCGAGGGACTTGACTGGGTAGCCACTAGGCTGCTGCGCGTCCAGATAGAGCACGATGACGCAATGGCCGTCATAAACCGATATGACACTGCTCAGACCCTGTTCTACTGCGACCCGCCATATCCGCATCAGTCAAGGGGTGACTCAAACGCGTATCAGTACGAGATGACGGATGAAGATCACATGGAGCTCGCCATGCTAGTGTCCTCAGTAGACGGGATGGTCGCGGTGTCGGGGTATCACTGCGACTTGATGGACAAGTTGTATGCGGGGTGGACCGTACACGAGGAAGGAAGCAGAAAGATTCATTCGGTAAAGCAGGACAGGGTAGAGGTACTGTGGACCAACTACTGAGGGCGTGATAGTGAGTAGAGACCAGACACTTGCCGAGAGGTGCAAACAGTATCTCGCAGCAAGGTGGGACTACATCACCACTCTATGCGCTGAGGGCGAACCGCCTGATTTTCTCGGGGACCAACACGCGTCACTCAAGACCCTGGTGGGCGACTGCCTCACTAGCAGCATAAGAAGCTATCACTACGTGCTGCCGACGCAGATTCTCTGCAAGGTTGTTGACCCCTCGCTGGATGCTCACTCTCTCCAAGCCGCGTGGGGCGTGGTGGGCGCATTCGACGCGAGGACAGTCGCGCACAAGGTCATCGTGCCGTTCGACCAACAGAACGAGCGTGTGCTCGGGGGATCTCCGGAACCTTACGTGAACAACCCTCTCAGGTATCCAGCCGTCATCCCCGACTACCGAGCCCACCAGAAAAACAAGAGGGACTGGGACAAACTGATCGCTGTTCTGGATCTCGTCGAGAAAACGCATGACCGGGGTTTCACCGAGAGCCTATTTGACCAGATTCTGGTCGAGATATTCCAGCTGCTTGAGCAGGCACAGATTGTCTACGCTACGCCTAATCGCATCAGCCTGAACAGAACACACGTGCTGCTCACCGAGTACCTGTCGGAGAGATCCGGTGGGCACAGGATAGAAGCGGTTGCGACTGCCCTTTTTCGCACAATTGGGCAGCACTTCGCTATCTTCGACGACGTAAGGCACGGCAAGGTGACCGCGGCAGATGCCTCCTTGGGGATGGCGGCTGACATTGAGTGCTGGCTTGCTGGCAGGATCATACTGCTGGCGGAGGTGAAGGACAGAACGTTGACGCTGACTCAGCTCGACGCCAAGCTCGATAGTGCGCGGGCGCAGAGGATCTCAGAGATACTGTTCATCGCCCAAGCAGGCAAGGAGCCAGCGGACGCCGATGCCATCGAGGAGCGAGTTGGTGTCGAGTTTGCCAGCGGCCAGAACATCTATATCTCGAACTTCTTTGAATTCTCCTTGGGCATCTTGATCCTCCTCGGAGAGAGGGGCAGAGTGGACTTCCTGGCGAACGTTGGCAAGGAGCTAGATCGGACCAACTCGCCAGTAGTTCACAGAAGAGCATGGGCACAGCTCTTGAAGCGCTCCTGATGACAGCAGTTCCCATGAAGGGAACACGGATTGCTGCTGTGCTTCCGCACCGGCCACACCAGCGAGCCCCGCACCCTCACCTTAACGGAGTACGGCCAAAGGGGCAATGCACATGGCTCATCTGCCCCCCGCCTCTGGAAAGGACACCGCTTGACCACACTCGCCCACAGGCTCTGGTCCATCTGCTGGCCGGTTGGCCTTGCGGTCGCCGGCCTGTATGTAGCGCTGGCGGCCGTGTTCTTTGTCTCTCAGTCCCGTCTCGTCTACTATCCTCAGCGCGACATAATCGCAACCCCGGACCAGATTGGGCTCTCGTACGAGGCCGTCGCTTTCGAGGCGGCCGATGGGGTGAGGCTATCTGGCTGGTTCGTCCCGGCCGAGGGGCCCCCCAGGGGCGTGATCCTGTTCTGCCACGGCAATGCGGGCAACGTCTCGCACCGCCTCGAATCCATCCAGGTATTCCATCAACTGGGGCTGAGCACCTTCATCTTCGACTACCGTGGCTACGGCCAAAGCCAGGGGCGGGCCACCGAGCAGGGCACATATCTGGACGCCGAGGCAGCCTGGCGCTACCTGGAGCAGGAACGACAAGTGAGCCCGACCGAGGTCATCGTGTTCGGGCGGTCTCTCGGCGGCGCCATAGCCGCATGGCTTGCCCAAGACCACACGCCGGGGGCCCTTATCGTGGAGTCCACCTTCACCTCTGTCCCAGATATGGGTGCCCAGTTGTATCCCTACTTTCCAGTTAGATTCTTGTCGCGTTTTGACTACAATGCAATGGATTACCTTCGCAAGGTGGATTGCCCCGTGCTCGTCGTGCACAGCCGCGACGACGAGATGATCCCCTTTGGCCACGGGCGTCGGTTGTTCGAAGCAGCCAACGAGCCAAAGGCGCTTCTCGAGATCACGGGCACTCACAACGAGGGGTTCGTGACCTCGGCAAAACGCTACCAGGACGGCTTGGACTCGTTCATTTCCAGGTATCTGGGAGAGTGAGGGGGCGTCCCCCGCTCGCCCAGTCTGTTGTGAGGAAGGCAGAAGGGCTCGCTAGGCCGCCTTCGGGGGCTTTTGACATGCGGACAATCGCAGGCACGTTGGGCTTTGATCGGTCATCGAGTCGGGTGCAAGGGTGGCGCACTGACCAGGAAGAAAGAAGGAGGACGAAGCTATGCCAGCGTACGTTGTGCTATACCAGTTCACAGACCAGGGGATGAAGAACATCAAGGAACTGCCCCAGGGGATCGAGCAAGCTCACAAAGCCATCGAAGCCATGGGAGGCAGCGTGGTTGCCTGCTACTCACTGATGGGCCAGTATGATTCTATCGGCATCTACGAATTTCCCAGTGATGAGGTCGCCATGACCTTCTTGCTGAGAGCGGGCGCCAATGGGAACGTGAGGACGACCACGCTGAAGGCGTTCCCCTATGAGCAGTTCTCGGAGCTAGTCAGCAAGCTGCCCTAGACTTGCCTGTTGGGGCAACCGATGCCCGTCCGCTTGAGGGTACGGTAGCGAATGCCAGTGCGCCACCCGGTACCGGCAAACCCCCACCTGGCCTCATGTTTCGGCCCGATTGTCCGCAAAGAGTCCAATGGACCGACGAGCACAGCCCGTGCGCCTGGGCCGGTTGACGATGGATGACAAGCGGCCTGGGAAGGCGCTGCCTCGTGTGGGTATTATGTGAGAACATCATGAGGAGCAGACCGGCAATGAAGATCGTCGAGATCGAGACTATACTCGTGGATCGTTATCTGTTCGTAAAGGTGCACACCGATGCGGGCATCACCGGCCTGGGGGAATCGGGCGCATGGGGCTATCTGGAGGCTTCCGCGGCAGCGGTCGCGACCTTTAGGCGCTACTTGATCGGACAAGACCCCCTGCGCATCGAGCACCACTGGCAATACCTCTACCGCTGGAGCCACTTCCGGGGGGCAGCGATCATGGGCGCCCTGAGCGCCATCGACCTGGCCCTCTGGGACATCGCCGGGAAGCACTTTGGCGTGCCCTGCTACCAGCTCCTGGGGGGCAAGTGCCGCGACAAGGCTCGCGTCTACTACCACGTCTTTGGGCAGACCAAGGAGGAGCTCGTGCGAGGATGCGTGGAGGCCAAGCGCATGGGCTTCACCGCCGTGGGCCATCTGACTCCCTTCCTGGACGAGCCGCGCCAGGTGCCCTATTTCGAGACCCACGCCGACAAGATGCGCCAGGCCATCGACACCGTGGGGCGCTACCGCGAGGCGGTGGGCGACGACGTTGACCTGTGCATCGAGATCCACCGGCGCCTGACGCCATCCGAGGCGATCGTGCTGGCCCGAGGGATCGAGCGGTTCCACCCCTTTTTCTACGAGGACCCGGTCCTCCCCGATAGCTTTGACGCCATGGCCCTGGTCGCTCAGCACATCCACATCCCCATCGCCACAGGAGAGAGGCTGCACACCATCTGGGAATTCGAGATGCTCCTCAGTCGTGGCGCCGTCCAGTATATTCGACCCGACGTCTGCCTCGCTGGAGGTCTGACCCACTGCAAAAAGATCGCCGCTCTTGCCGAGGCCCATCATGTGGGCGTGGTCCCCCACAACCCCTTGAGCCCGGTGAGCACGGCGGCATGTGTTCAGTTGGCCGCCTGCATCCCCAACTTTGCCCTGCAAGAGTATCCCCGAGGCGAGGGGGAGCCTCCCAAGAGCGAGATCGTGGTGAGCCCGCTCAAAGTCGAGGAGGGCTTTCTCATCGTGCCCGACGCACCTGGCCTTGGAGTGGAGCTGGCCGAAGACGCCCAGGAGCGACACCCCTACAGGCCGCGAGTCGTGCGAACCCGGCTTCACGTGGATGGCTCGGTGGTTGATCAGTAGGGGAGGGGGCAGTGGCACTCCTCTCTGAAAGCTGCTCGCTGCCTCAAGTGGGTTGCTGTTCTGGACAATCCGCATCGAACGGGGGTATCATGTGGGCGTGGTGAGAGAGTGAATAGTGGGGATGGCCTGACCGACCACCCGCCTTTGTCCCGCATAGCGCGCAAGAGGCGGTTGCGGAATGGGCCAACACTAGTGATGAGGCGAGGGGATGGCGAAATCGCGGGTTGTGCCTGGCGCGATCGCCACGTGGAAGACTGGACTCGTCGCAGTCAGAGCTACGGGCCAGGTCTTGATCGCTGGCGGCTCTGCGCTGGACGCCGTCGAGAAAGGGATCAACCTCATCGAATTGGACCCTGACGTGCACAGTGTTGGCTATGGCGGGTGGCCCAACGCCGAAGGCATCGTCGAACTCGATGCAGCGATCATGGATGGCAGAACGCACTGCGGTGCTTGCCCCAGGGCAATGCGTTGCGACTTTTCCCCCGAGCGGCCCAGATTGAAGCGCGTTGAGGAAGGAGAAGGACGTAGCGACAGAGGAAAGCTGGGAGCAAGAAGTGGCTGTGGCGGCCTAGAACGAATGTGGTCGACCGACTTGACGTCGCTCTTGTCAGGAGGCAGAATCCAACGAGAGAGCTACCGAACTTTCAACTACGTTTGGGACATACTCATATTCAGAAGGAGAGATTCACCATGCCCTTCACTCTGCAACTCGGCGAACAGGCCCCCGATTTCTCGCTGCCCGCCACCGATGGCAAGACTTATTCCCTTTGCGATTTCAGCGACACTGACACGCTGGTGATCTTTTTCACCTGCAACCACTGCCCATTCGTAATCGGTTCGGATGAGGTGACCCGCGCCACGGCGCTCAAGTATGCCCCCAACGGCGTCGGGTTTGTGGCCATCAACTCCAACTGGGTGGGCGTGCACCCCGAGGACAGCTTTGAGCACATGGTGAGCCGCATGGAGGAACAGCAGTTCCCGTGGCTCT
>SDBU01010012.1_pt1 | contig 10563 bp, 10 predicted proteins | sample 2277071 | NCBI WGS metagenome assembly SDBU01 (sample SAMN10397929, study PRJNA504765) | marine sediment metagenome | isolation source: marine sediment core GS08_GC12, 126 cmbsf | place: Arctic Ocean: Gakkel Ridge, Loki's castle | collected 2008
TCTTCGAGTTCATTATCCTGCAAACAGCCGAAGATTGACGAAGCCTTAAGAATGCTAACTTTATTGTCCAATCGAACCTCTATTTTTGTAGAACTTCTCCATTACAAAACCCAGATTATAGATTCAAGTATAGACTAAAAGATACAGCAGGCTGTCAACTTGTTCAAGTGATATTTAATAAATTCCCAGCAAATAGCTATATATTTAATTATCGCTTGACTCGTATATCGAATATGAGATAATCTCAGCATTACAAAATACAAAGCAGTTTCTTTGGCCGCTGAATTAACTAATTGATTACAGGAGCATATTATGGAATATCGAAGATTAGGAAGCACTGGACTTAAGGTATCGGAAGTTTGCCTGGGCACCATGACTTTTGGTAAAGGAGCCAGCAAGGATGAGGCAAAAAGGATGGTGGACAGTGCTCTCGATGCCGGTGTAAATTTTTTCGACACGGCTGATTCATATGGAGGGAGCGAGTCGGAGAACTTTCTCGGACGGGCACTGAAAGGCCGCGGCAGAGACGTGGTGGTAGCCACAAAGTTCTTCAATCCGATGGGCAAAGGTCCAAACGACTCCGGAATGTCACGTGTCCATATTATGAACGGTATCGAGGAAAGTCTGAGCCGTCTGCAAATGGACCACGTAGATATTTACTACATACATCACGTTGATGAGCAGACCCCTCTTGAAGAAATGTTGAGAGCAATGGACGACCTTGTTCACCAGGGTAAAGTGAGATATATCGCCTGTAGCAACTACGAAGCGTGGAGGTTAGCCGAGGCTCTACGGATAAGCGATATGAATGAGCTTACCCGCTTCGACTGCTATCAGCCTCAATACAGCATGGTTGTTCGAGATATCGAAGAGGAACTTATCCCGATGTGCCAGCTTAACGGTATGGGTGTGGTTGTATGGAGTCCATTGGCTGGTGGTTTTCTATCAGGCAAATACCAGCCCGGTCAGCGAAAGCTTTCAGGGTCTCGCTCTGACGAGGCCTGGTCATTCCCCGACAATTACTTCGCCGATAATGCTGACGAAACACTCAGAGAACTCCTTAAAACTGCTGGTAACCTGGGACGGAGTCCTGCACAGGTAGCACTCCGCTGGGTGCTGGAACAGCCGGCAATTACCTCTGTGATAGTTGGAGCACGTACTACAAGTCAATTGGAAGATAATCTGAAAGCCAGTGGCTGGCATATGGAACCTGAAGCGCTTCGGCGTTTAAACGATATATCACGCCTTAAAGAACGCTATCCAAAATCAATGGAAAAGCAGATGAGCGCCCGCAGGGATAACGCAGTTCAAATGCCATCTCTATAACCTACCGGATAGACTTAAGATTGATTATTTCTGCCAATCTTACCCAGTAACGACTGCTCGGGATAGTGTTAACCCGGGACAGGGAAATTTTTTAACGGCGTATGGGGTTCCCGCTCGCTTGTCTTACAGGATAAAAACATAGATAATCGTCATGACTAAAACATAGGTCGTGACGACGTGATACCAGCGACCCACCATTTTATTCATTCGAAAAGGCGCCACATGTAAAAATGACAGTATGACCATTAAACCGTAGAGCAGAGCCACAAAGGCATTGTGGCTTAAGACGCCTTCCAGCACGAATACCAGTGCCACTACCAGGGCGATGATATCATTCGACAGGCCTTTGATGGTGCCACCATCGTCAACCCCGAAAATATTGAAATAAGAAAATCTAACGACGCCTGATGCAATTATTATCAGGGCTCCGGGGAGGAACCACAAACTGAACCCCCCATAGCTCAACAGGATAATAGCCGGACAAACACCCATGGTTATTAAGTCCACGAAAGCATCCATGTAACCGCCAAATAATTTACTGGCATCGCTTCTCCCCGTAATCCGCCGGGCAACAACGCCGTCATACCAATCGAACAGTACAGCCCAAAGCATCGCTACTATTGCCATCTGGAAATTTTCCAGGACTGCAAAATAGATACCCAGAACCCCGCAACACAATCCAGCCAGGGTCATAATGTTAGGAATATCCTTCATAAAAGACAGGATGGAAGGGCTATCACTCTTCACACTGGCAGTAGGATGTGTTATGTCTAGCTTGCGTGAATTTCTATGTGGTTGTTTCTTTGAATTGCTCAAACTATGGCCATCTCTTTGACAAGGATACTCCGTAGGGCATTTACCAGTCTGTCATTTTCTGGCTCTGTACGGCTGGCGATACGGAGATACCGGTCCGACTCCGGAAACATCTTCCCAGCACAATGTTTAATCAATATGTCATATTTTATAAACAGTCTGCGAGTTAGTTCAGTGCCGGGCATTGAGTCGTCCGGGAGACGGCAAAAAACGAAGTTTGCCTCCGGCCTATAAGTTATCATCCCTGGAATCGAGGACAGGCTTTTATAGAGGTTGTCCCTGTCAACCCGCACTTTTCGGCAACTCTCAATAAACTCTCGTCTATACCGCAGAAGCTGCCGCAGAAATGCTTCTGCGAAGCCATTGACATTCCAGATGGGTAATTCTTTCTTTACTGCTGCGACAAAATCCTGGTTTGCGCTGAGTAAGTAGCCCAGGCGCAACCCACAAATGCCGTATGCCTTGCTCATGCTCTTTATTATGGCAAGATTACCATGTCCTGCAATCTCCTGTTCCAGTGTTAGCAGGTCACGCTCCTCCGCAAAATCGATGAAAGATTCGTCAACCATAAGCATACAATTCTGCCGAGCCAGTTTTTCAGCAAGGCGCAACAGGTCAGACTTCGGAACTATAAGGGAGGTCGGGTTGTTTGGCGATACCACAACCGCCAGGTCAGCATTGCAGCGCAAGGCTTCTGCAGCAAACTCATCTACGTCCAGTTCAAAATAAGGAGCCTTGAGAGCAAAGCATGTAACTTTTCCCTCAGGGTCTGCGTTGACGTACTCATTGAAAGACGGTACAGGGATAATTACTTTATTAAAAAGGCGCCCCGAAAGTATCTTAATAATCTCGGAGGCGCCGTTGCCGACAACAATACGTTGTGCGGGCTGATTGATTAATAAACCCATGACACTGGCGAGGTCGTCCTGCCCTGCCGGATAATTCTGTAACAAATCATAGACGTTATTCTTCATGTAGGAAAGAGCTTCTTCTGGAGGGAAGTAGAGATTGTATAGATATATATGGTCAGCAAAACCATATCGCCAGTAGCCGCCATGCTCATGGGAAACAATCTCATAGCGCTTATCAGGTGACGCGAACGTGTATTCCGCAGCCAACCGGTCGTTTTCGTCGTCTATTTCATACCACTTGATATCATCGCACACCAGTGCTTTCATGCCATGCCGTTTAGTATCGATCCTCTCGTGAAGAATAGTTTCGTAGAATTCATTAACATAGCCGGCGCCGATATAGGCTTCCAGGCGGGGCACAAACTGTTCGCGGAGGAAATCACCGTGCAACAGGTAGATGTTGATGGTTTTGAGGACCTTAGAATAGTCAAAATCAGGGCCCTGGTGGCGTCCCTCCACCATTTCCGATATATTTCCATCTTCGTCCAGACCAACCACTGTGCCGGACATCCATGACCGATGCGGTGCGACAGCCGCAACGTTGCAGTTTTTATGCAACAGCATGTGATCCAGCAGCAAGCGTTCAAAGAACACGTCAGCTTCCAGCAACAGGACATCCTCGCTCAGGTGTTCACGGGCCAGCCAGAGAGAATATATGTTATTAGTCGTCGCGTAACTGTCGGATTCTATATAAGAGATACGCATTCCGTTAAAGGAAGACCCGATCATGTCATAGATTTTTTCCTTCAAGTATCCAACAACTATTACGGTCTCCTCTATGCCCGATTCACATAGATTAATAAGCGTATTAACAAGAATCGGTAGGCCATTTACCGGTGCGAGGCATTTAGGTTTTAGTTCAGTAAAGGAACCCATCCGACTGCCAATTCCGGCAGCAAGAATGACTGCTTTTCTAACCGAGATTAAGGATGATATTTCCAGGGAATTGTATTTATCACTTTTATGAATATGTCCCTCCTTTCTGATTGTGGGAGCAAACAAGTACACCGTATTTGCACAATAAAAACATCGCGCTGGGGCTTGTTTCAGTGGGACATCCAGGAAGATTCGCGCTTACTAACCGTGGACACGGATGATATGTTCACAGCGCAATTCTTGTAAGCTACAAATGAAAATTAATCATAATATATCACTTCATTATAAAGATATTTCCAGAAATATCAAGTTTTTTTGTCTAAAATTAGTACATATTTTAGTCAATTTCTTAATGGATACAAAGAACTTAGCAATTGAAACAAAAATTAAGTCTGGACCCCGTCATGACATTATGTAAAGACTTTGGATTAACAAGGTACGACTTTTTTGAAATCTTCCCTAGACGTCAACATCAACCCCTGACTCCGCGAGTAATGCTCGTACCAGCTTCCCGTATTCAGGGTCTGTAATCATCCTCTGACGCCGGGGACGAGGTAAATCAATCTTCAATTCACGTTTGATTTTGCCTGGGCGGGCGGTTAACACGATCACCCGGTCGGCAAGATAGACAGCTTCTTCGACATCATGTGTGATGAACATAACTGTCCGCCCGAATTCCTGCCAGACCCTCAATAACCAATTTTGAAGCTTCTTACGAGTCAGGGCATCCAATGCACCAAACGGTTCATCAAGACACATGGTAGAACGCCCCGTGAGCCATGTTCTCAGAAGAGCAGCACGCTGGCGCATGCCCCCGGATAGAGCCGAAGGATATTCATTTTCGAAGTTTTCCAATCCAAAGTGTGGGAGCATCCCAAGGGCTTTCTGCCGTGATTCTCTTTTGGAAATGCCTTGAATCTCCAATGAGATGATGACGTTATTCAACACAGTTCGCCATGGAAGAAGCAAGTCATGCTGGGGCATATAGCCCACCATCCCCGCACGATTATCTGGCCTTTCGCCATCGATCAGGATTTGGCCATCATCTGGTTCAAGTAGCCCTACACAGAGATTAAACATCGTGCTTTTACCGCTTCCGCTTGCCCCAATGATGATGACAAACTCGCCGGGCATAACCCTGAAGGAGATGTCTTCCAATGCAGGGACATCACGATCAACCCCGGAGAAGGTTTTACTAACATGTCTAAATTCGATACGTGGTATAGTCATAGCGCTTCTTCGTTCATTTGTTTAAGCCCCTTCAGGTCCTCCTCTATTTTGAGATTAGTAATCCGGTATTAAGGTAAAAACTCATTTGTGAAAGCATCAGAGGCAGAAATGGGGGCTGACAGAATATCGTATTCAACCATCCAATCGGTGTAGCCCTGCCAGACACTTTCTTTCTGTTCACCCCAACGCGGTGCGTCAGCTTGATAGTATTCCGAGAGCCAATCCTGGCTTTTTTTGACGTGTTCAGCATCGAGTTCAGGCACGGCAGCGAGCAGCAGGTCGGCTGCTTCGCCCGGATTCTCTATCGCGAAGTCATACCCGCGTGAGAGAGCTTCAATGAAAGCTCTAACGATTTCCGGTTTATTGGTGATGGTGTCTTCGCTGGCGATCACGACCGGTGTATAGTAGTCAGGAATGCAATCAAAGTAGTCTTCCATCATTAATATATTGAGGTCAACACCCTTTTGTTGTGCCTGAAAACCTTGCCAGCCGTAGAAAATCCATGCCATATCAATCTGATTCTCAGCAATCAATGCTAAGGGGTCGGCCCAACCTGTATTTAACATCTCAAGCTTGCTGAAGTCGGCGCCCGCACAACTCATAAGAACTTCAAGTGTTGGAGTCTCAAACGGCGAACCCCATGCTCCATAGCGTAGACCCTCAAAATCGGCGGGACTGGTTACGTTCAGGTCGGCAGCAGAGGCAAAACCTGACGTGTTATGCTGGAGCACCGCCGCGATGGAAACGATAGGCACATCACGGGCGCGAGCTAACGTGACTTGTTCTTGAAAACTGATGCCAAAATCGGCGCCACCACTGGCTACCGCGGCTTCAGGGTATACCTCCCCGGGCTGGATAATCTTAACCGCAAGACCTGATTCCTCAAAATAACCTTTTGCTTCTGCAACAAAGATTCCGGTGTGATTGGTGTTCGGGACCCAATCCAATAATAGCGTAACAGGGATAAGTTCCTCAGCTACGGGACCTCCGCAGCCAATGGTTACCAGTGCGATAATCAGTAATACTATGATTAAAAATAAACGTTTCATTTCATTCTCCTCTTCATTTTAATAAATACCCAACTCATCCCATTGTTCTTTTCGTTGTGTGGAGTAGTACCAGGGCAGGGCAATCCGTTCGATACTGTAGACCAGCATAAACAGGGTTATACTCAATAGTGATGTGATGAACATGGCAACGAATACCTGGTCGGTTGCCAGTGCATTTTTAGAGCGGAGCATATACAGACCTAATCCGGGAGAGCCGCCCACCCATTCACCTATGGTTGCCGCAACCACGCTATAGGTTACAGCCAACCGCAGGCCAGAGAAGAACGACGGCAAAGCCGAAGGCATACGAACCATTCGCCAGATTTGTTTTTTGCTTGCCCCCATCGCTCGGAGTAAAGCGATCAACTCCGGATCCGAGGATGTCAGGCCATCAGCGGTACTTATCGCCAACGGGAAGAAGCAAAATAACACCACGGTTAAGATCGTGGGCGTTAGACCAAACCCAAACCAGATAATCAGAATCGGTGCAATAGCGAGTATCTGAATGGTTTGTGACACGACCAGAAGCGGATATAGGGCGCGATGCGCCAAAACCCAGAAATCCACCAGGGCGGCGATTCCAATCCCCGCTACGAGGGCCAGTGCCAACCCGATTCCAGTCGCTAACAGAGTGGTGCCGATGGCGTTCAACAAAAGATCTCGCGTTTCCCATCCGGCCCGGATTACATCAAGCGGGGTGGGCAGGATAAACGAACTCATTCCGCTGACCTTCGCCACGAAATACCAGCCGATGATCAGAATGGCTATCAGTGCTATGGGAGGGGCTATATCTCTGCGCCAGTTCATGAATCTATCTTTCGATATTTACCGACTTTTTCCTCAATCGTGGTACCTTCCAGTGCGTCAGCGATTTTGATGATGGTCACCACCTTACCCGCGCCCGCTTTAAAACAAGCACGGTGCGCAGATTTAGCCACCTCAAGCAGTTGATCCAGGTCATCGCCTTCCAATGTCGTTTCCAATGGTCCGACCACATACTTTACTCCGCTGGACTGAATGGCCTCTATTGCCTTATCGACGACGGGGTAGATATCCTCAACCAGAGGTAAGACCTGTACTCCAACGTTCCTGGTCCTTTTTTCCGTCATATCACTCCTCCTTACCTTTTTTATGTCTTGCCTGGGATATGTACCGCCAGAAGGAGACCCTCTGATAATTTGATGTGGGCGGATGGTTTTTCCAATATGTTACTGATTCCCCGTGCAGGGCCAAAGGTGAGCTTTTCATTCTTGAGGGAATATTTCAGTCCATCCGTCGTGATGCCTGAGGCGTCGCCACCCAAAGGTATAAATGAGACCGTATCTCCGGGACGGCCAAAAATATCCTCACCCGGTGGCTTGATGACCCATCCCGTCTGTTCCCCATGCCACAGTTCAATTCTACATGAACCAAGGCTTGCATAAGCTGTCAGCGGGATGATGGCGATGGTCATATCCATTCGTCCACCCATTACACCAACCATTACGATTTGATTGGCTCCCTGTTGCTGAGCGTAAAGGATCGCCAGTTCAAGATCTGTTTCATTTTTCTCTGCGGGATAAGAGATAAACTCAGGTATATTACTGCCATGTTTCTCAGAATCTGAGAGCGAATCCATATCGCCGATGATTGCATCCAGGGTGACATTGAGGGTATGGGCATAGCGTGCGGCCCCATCAGCACCAATTACCAGGTCAAATGTCTCAGCGCGGACCCTGCTTCGAAGAACACCTGGTTTATATAATTCCCCGTTGACCAGTATTAAAGCTTTCATTAGATTTTCTCTATATGCAAAAGGGCTACCCTTTATAGAGGGTAGCCCTTTGTTTTTTCCTGTTCGCACTCCCTCCGCCGGCATTACCCGGATCAGGTTCACTAGGTCGATATGACTGACCATGCTCTATTATCAATCACATCCTCTCAGCCTGGTTTCCCAAGCTCCCTACCAGTATTAAGTTGTTAACGTAAATACAGTATACCCCTTTAACCATATCTCTGTAAAGAATTGGCATTAGGGTTCTAAAGGAGTCTTACTGTTATATATATTTATATGAATTAGTTAAAATAGGATATGGATATTATCAATGCAATCCGCTCAGGCATCTTTTTTATAGCTGGTTTATTATTCATTCTTTTTCCAAAGAAAGTTTATAGGTTTCAGATATATCTGATTGAAAAACTTCACATTAAATACAAAGTAAAAGAGGAAATGAAGTATCTTCTTTATACGGGCGTTATCTTTATTATTATCTCAACACTATTATTCGCGTTCTCAATTACTCGTTAATATGACCTGGACACGGTAGTTACGTTCGACCATTTAGTAGCTGGATATATTTTTGCCAATGCAGTATTGCTCATGGAATACCATCTGCCTATCTGATAATATGTCAGGTAAGGGAATCAATAATTATAAGGGGGTAGCAGTATATGATTTACATAGAAGCATCACTTCGGGTAGTTCCTGGCAAAATGAATGAACTGATGGATGTATTTGAGAAGGAATTTCTGCCCGAAGGTAAAAAAGTAGGAATGAATCTGGTTGCGCAGTGGCGTACTACCGTTGGGACCCTGGATGAGATTACCGACCTCTGGGGTTATGATGACCTGACCCACATGCAGCGGGTGCAGGAAGCAAGGACAAAGAGCCCGGAATTTCTAAAAGCCGCCGGCCATCTGAGGGCTCTCATCGCGTACGAGACAACAAGGCTTATGGTTCCGACATCACTATCAGCTATGAAGTAAATTAGAGTTATAAAATATAATGATATTTGCCCTGAGGTTAATAAGCTGGCAGGTAAATATAACTGCATACATCACCAGATGTTTGTAGCTAAAGGAGATTAACATGAAAGTAGCCAGGGTAAGCCAGGTAGCAAAAGAACCACGGGTAAGCCCATTGTTCACTGGACCCGTCACCATTCAGTCCGTCGTGGATACTGAGTTGAGCAAGAAATTCCGTATAGCGCAGGTGAACTTCGATAGTGGGGTAAGGAACAAGTTTCACAGTCATACCATTGAACAAATACTCATTGTCACCGAAGGCAAAGGTATTGTGGCCACAGAGAATGAAGAGGTGACCGTCGTCCCCGGAGATATTATCTTCATTCCGGCAGGAGAGAAACACTGGCACGGGGCTGCAAGGGGTGCTACTTTCTCCCATCTCTTCGTTATGTCGCCAGATAGTAAGACGACACAGCTTGAGGATTAGTATTTAGCTTAAACCCAGGGATGAAACTATTTATAGCCCTTCATCCTGGATTCCTATTAGGCCCTGTTATAGACGTTGGTTTATTAACCAACAGAGAAACTGGCTAACTCGTCCTCGTGCTGTCTGGATTCACTTGAGTTTGTCCAGTACCACAGATATAACAGGGAAAACTGGCAGCGATAACTGCACGTCAACCCCAGTACATGTTTAATAACCTGATATTCAATTATAGTGCAATTAAACAATGACTTAAACAAGCCGAAAATGACATATGACATTTTCAAGTGAAAGAGGCTACTAGAAAATATAAGTTAAACTATAACTGATTGTGGGATGTGACGAGGTTGAACAAAGCCAAGAATTGTCCATAACCTGACCTGACTGGACTTCCTCCCTTGAGTTACACTAAAATCAGGACATGGCAGAGATTATCGCCGGTCGCAATCCAGTGTTGGAAGCACTTCGTGCGGGACGCCCCATCCAGAAAATCATGCTCGCCCAAAATATTAGCAGGCATAGTTTCACTGCGGAAATTGTGGGCCTGGCACAGAGCAAAAGAATCCCCGTGGAATACGTGCCCGCCGAAACGATTCGGGAACACAGCGATATGGTGAGGAATCAGGGTGTCATCGCCTACACAGCCGTCAAAGAATATTATAGCCTTGAAGATTTATTCAGAATATCCGGGGAAAAGGGCGAGCCGCCCCTTTACTGCATTCTTGATGGAATGGAGGATCCGCAGAACCTGGGGGCTATAATTCGCAGCGCGGAAGCAAGTGGTACTCATGGCGTCATCATCCGCACGCGGCGCGCAGTGGGACTGACCGCTGCCGTCGCCAGGGCCTCGGCTGGGGCAATAGAGTATCTACCCGTTGCCCGGGTCGTCAACATAGCCCAAACAATAGTCAAGCTCAAGGAGAACGGTGTCTGGGTAATCGGCGTTGACTCGGCAGGCAAAAGAGATTACCGCCAGGCTGACTTCACCATGCCGATAACTATCGTTATCGGTGGAGAGGGTAAGGGTATCTCTGAACTGGTCAGAAAGAGATGTGATTACCTGATTTCAATTCCGATGTGCGGTAAAATCAGTTCGTTGAACGCCTCAGTTTCCGCCGCACTGGTGATGTATGAAGCTTTTCGCCAGAGG
>SDBU01010013.1_pt1 | contig 10563 bp, 19 predicted proteins | sample 2277071 | NCBI WGS metagenome assembly SDBU01 (sample SAMN10397929, study PRJNA504765) | marine sediment metagenome | isolation source: marine sediment core GS08_GC12, 126 cmbsf | place: Arctic Ocean: Gakkel Ridge, Loki's castle | collected 2008
CTCTAATTCCCCTAGGCCATCATTGACAGTTTCACCCCTCATGCGTAGCCATATCGTGCAAAGTAACACTATTTCCTCAAGCTCCTCTTCTGGCGAATGTCCATGACGACCGTGCAACGACGACGCCAATTCTCCGACCTCCTCTACCAGACGAGCTAACCAATAGCTTTCGGGCATATCATACCAAGTATCGGCATTTCTTTCATCAATCTCGCTCACCCGTCCCCCTCCTCGCTTTCGCCATCTGGCGAATCTGCCGCTTTCGGTGAAAGTTCTGTCAGCCGTTCCAGCAGTGCGATTATTCGCGCTAGTTTGCTCTCAATGCTGCGCCTCCAAGTCCACTCATTCGCGTGTCTTGCTCCCTCGTTCATCACTCCTCCCATGCCTCTACTACATCCCGCCACGTCTCCGCCACAATCACCGTCACGCCCACCGCCGCCAATGCATATATGCTGGCCTGCTCGTTCGGCGTTAGCGCGTCTCGTTGCCCAGGTCGCTTCACCTCGATGATGCGAGTCCGGCCGCGCCAGTGACAGATGAGGTCGAGGACGTCGCCCCCATGGTCTGCTACGTCCTGGACTACCATGCCCAGGCTGCGCAGGATCGTCGCCATGCCGAGCTGGTTACCGTCGCGTCGGGTGTGCTTGGGCCGGGTCATTTTGCTCTCTCCCACAATCGCTTTTGTCCTAGTGGGTGATTGTCAATCCGTGGCCGCTCCTTGCGATTCCACGAGCCGCCCTGCGTTTCGCCGATTATCTGATACCCTGCCGCCACCAGGCTTGTGCCCGTTTCGCGCTTCAAGGTGTATGTAATGAGCCGCTTGTATCCCATCGCCCTGGCTGCCCGCCATGCTGCTGCGTATAACTTGCTGGCCACATGTTTCGTACCATTCGTACAGCACCGCGTAACCTCGGCCGCCCAACCAGTATCAAGCATCCGACTAACGGGCCGACCAACCATGATAACGCCCACAATCTCGGAATCATCATTGACCGCAATACTGAACTTGTGGCCCTGCGGCGGCTTATGGTGCGAATGATGATGCTGCACGAACTCACAGGCCTCACGATAGGTCACGGGCTGAAGCTCAAGTTTGCTCATCGCTCTGTCACCTCGTAGCTAGTCACCTCAAACAGCCCCAGCCGTCCCCTCACTGCCTTGAAAGGAAGCGGGTGCGCGTTCTCCAACACGAAGCCGAAAGGGCCAGCAAACCAGCGGCTATCAGATTCAGTCACGCAGTCTACCAAATCAACCATGCCGATGATACCGCCCCGAGAGAAGATCTCCGGGAGCGAAACCTCCATGAGTAGCCCTACCATGCCTACACCCTCAAATGTCTTAGGCACATGAATCAGCACTGGCCCACGATAGCTTGTCTTCCAAGTCCGGTTCTCTATGTCCTTGCCTCCATGAATGATCAGCCACGCCCACGGTTGACGGATGCTCAGTGCTTTCATCGCATCCCTCCCCATGCGGCCGATATCACGCTTATGCCCACCAGCACCACCAGGCAGCCAGCCAGTGCGTCTAGGCTATCGTCTGGCTTCCAGTTGCCCACGCGCGGATCCTCGTCACCGAACTTCTGGCCGAGAGCCCCGTCTATGTCGCGGTCAGCCCTGCTCATGTTTGCCTCCAGTGCACGGGTGGCGGCCAAGGAAACGGCGTAGCAGAACCCACCTGTCCCGCCATGCCCCCATTGTCCCTCGTACGCGCCCTTCCAGAATCTTGCCACAACGATACCAGCTACCTCCACGAAAATGTTGAGGCCGTACTCTTCTCTCGCATAGCCTCGATAACTTGGTTAACTGCCTGCAAGGGATTGACATCAGGACGCCAATCTCTAACATCTCCTTGGTACTTTCCATTGCCATCAAGCCACACCGAAACGTCTCGCCAGTTCTCTTGATGCCAACCCATACACTTCGTTGCAAGTAGGTTTCTTAGCTTCTCAGCGTCCATCAATATCCTCCATTCCTAACGCACGGGCCGCAGCCCTAGCCACCACTTCGGGAAACGTCTTCGCAAAAGCGCCTCCTCCCGGGCTGCCCTGAATAGTCGAAGTTGGATGGAACTCCACGCTGAACCCTGCCGACCTCATGAGAACATTCATATACCACTCTTTCTCCCGCATGGCCTCTATAACCAAACCCGCGTGATCCCAACGAAGGTCAGGCTCCCACAGCACACAAAGCGAACCCTGCCTCGTATCGGCATAGACGTTACGTCCATCATAAGCTCCCCAGACAGGGGCCTTAACGGTACTCATGGGAAGATTCAGCGTATCTGGCATCTCGATTGCGTATGCCAGCACCCGTCGCATGTGTTCAAGCTCCATCGGTCGCCTCTCTCTTAACACCCATCGCGTCATCCATCACCGCCTTGTAGTCTTCCTCCGACTCCGCCTCAATCGCGCAGGCCAGCCGGCAGGTCAGGCGGTCGCACACCTCGAAGTCTGCGCCGTGGTGTGCGCAACAGTCTGCGAAGGCCACCAGAATGAGGTCGCCCTCTTGTTTCGTGACCGTCATCATTCGCTCAGTGTCCATCACGCCCCCTCTAGCAGATTGCCACGTCCGTCCGTCTTCATGCCCAGGAGTTGACGGGCTTTGACAACGGGGCAGTCATCGTCATGGACGAACTCAGGTTGTCGCCACCTGAGAAACACTGGCGATCCATCACAGCGCGGACAACGCCAGAATCCAGAAATGTTCGGCCTTGTCCCTAATTCCGTTCGCGCCAACTTCTCGATGAAGTCATGGTATTCCAGCGCCACCGCTGTCAGCATCACCGTTGCTGACGTGTATATTTTCATCGCCCCTCCAGTTGTTTCGTGACCGTCATCATTCGCTCAGTGTCCATCCGTTCCTCCTCAGTCGCTATTGCAGGTCGGACACGGTATCGCCTCGCCGAACATCGAGTGCCCCACCGGAAACGGGAGGCGCACGAACCGTGCCCCACCGCACGTCTGGCACATATCGCGGCGACCCTCTTGAGACCGCTTATGCCCTATGCTCTCGTAATCAGCAGGATTGACCATCATGGTCAGATCAGCGCCCACCCGTTTGAGTCTGTCCAGTTCGTTTCGCGCTTCGTAGAAAGTTGCCATCATCCCTCCAGTTGCTTCACTTGTGACGAGGCCAGCCGCGCCCGCGCCTTCGCCTCCAATTGCCGCGCCTCTGGCAATCGTACCCGCCGCGCCTGCCTCCGCGTGGCTTCAATCCGGTAGGCCTTCAGGAAGTGCGCCCGATCGGCCATGCCGTTCTCGCTCAGACACAGGACCCGCCAGCCCCCCATCCCCTCCACGACCTGGCCTATGATCGGAGCGCTCCATTGCGGCGCGCTCGTGATGCGCCAATTCCTGAAGTGGACATTGACCTCGCCCCAGGCGTCTGCGGCGGTCGGTGTGTCATCTGTGAGAGCAAGCGCGGCCTTGCGAATCTCGGATATTGCCGGCATCCACTTTGAGTCGGATACCAGATCCAAAACGGCGGCCTTGGCATCCCCAAAGTCCAGGTCCCTTAGACAGAGGATATAGATTTCGGCGGTGTCATCGCTCATCGGTGGTCTTGCCCACGTCGCCTTAATCATGTGGATGATGTTTCCCGACTCTTCTGGTGTCATTGTAGCGCCTCTCTTTCCTGGATTCTCTGGACGGCCCGATTGATTGCGGCGTGGGAGCTCAAGGTGTCACCGGCGGCGCTGCCTGAGCTCATTCGAAGCGGCTTGCCGGCGTCAATCCAGGCACCAAAGTCACTCATTCGTTGCAAGATATTCACACTCATCGGCTGCTTCTGCTTTCTCCACGGGTCGCTCTCCCAGTATGCGGCGAAGGCCATAATGTCGGACCTCTCGTAACCAGCCTCACGGTACTGTTTGGCAACTTTGGCAATCCGTCCCGCGCCCGGTGGTTTCTTCGTAGGCAGGTGGCATACCTGTGCTATGTCCCTAACCCATAATTGATTCTCAGTAGGTTCCCGTGGCTTCTCGGGCCTTACCTGAGAACTGTCTTTTGATATAGTGTCTTTCTGTCTTTTGTGTGTACAGGTTTCCGTCACTATTTCGTGACAGGTTTCCGTCACTCTTGTGACAGGTTTCCGTCTATGTGACAGGTTTCCGTCTATGTGACAGGTTTCCGTCACTTTCCACTGTTCGTAATCCTTCTGAACCGCAACCAGGCGTCGATGCCAGGTGATGATCCTGCGTTCTCTGAGCACACGAAGAGCCGTATAAACGTGCGTGCTGTACATCTCGGTCATCTCTGCTATCTGCGTTCCGGTGAGGAAGTCTACCGTCTTATTCCACCCGTAGGTCTTGCGGATGACTGCGTGGAGCACTTTCCACTGATTGCCGGAGAGGTGGAGCTTGCACATGGCATCCAGGAGCTCGTTCGCTATTCGGGTGAAGCCGTCCTCACACTGGGGATTGGCCACATTGTATCCTAGGCGCGCAAAACCCCAGGCGGGAGGCCGTCTCTGTAAGAAGATCGGTGCCCAAACCTGGGGTTGTTGCCATAGAAAAAGACCTCCGCGAGCACCACTGACCTTCTTACAGTGCCCATATGATACCATATCTCTCAGCGCCTGTCAACCCAGCCAATCCTGCCAGATGGAGGCGTGAACCATGCGGCGGTTAGGCATTGTCGCGCTCCAGTATTCTACGCCCGATCCATTCTGCTACTTGTGGTACTACAGCATTCCCTAAGCATCTAAGTCTGTCCACCCTGGCGGGAATCCCATGAGCCACTCTACCCACGTTGGGTTCAGTTGTCCACCAGGACTTGCTACATCGTTCAAGTTCGGTGAGTGCCATTCGCCGCTCTGCTTCATTCGCGCGCGTCGGGAAGATGGTTTGTCTCCCGTTCGCCAGTCCCGCGCCGCTGGCGTTGGCCACAATGTCACTGCATCGGTCAACGTGTTGCCTTTGTGGATCCCCGTCGGAGGGATGCTCTGTCTGTTGGCGGTTGAATTGCGGGCTGATTTGCTGTCGCCCACCGTCGGCGTGGGCCAGAGGTTCTTGCGCGCCATCGTCTCGAGTGAGGGTCGCACCTTGCCGACCCTCCCAGCTCCCCCTCCCCGATTCGTGCCGCAGGGCCCTGCCACTGGCGTAGGCAACGATGAATACCCGATAACGTCTGTGAGGGGCACCAACTGCGAGAGCCGGTATGCAGTCCCATTCCGCATCATACCCGCACGTGGCCAGGTCTCGGAGTATGTTTCCAAAGAACCGTCCATCGTTTGCTGAGTATAGCCCCGGCACGTTTTCAGCCAGCACCCATCGGGGCCTAAGCTCGCGAATGAGTCGGGCAAACTCTGACCAGAGGGTCGTGCGCTTGCCTTCGAGGCCGGCACGTTTGCCAGCAAGGGAGACGTCTTGGCACGACCTACGGGAACCCTCCGCAGATAAGATCGACTGCGGGGAGTTCCTTCGTCACCTCCTTTGCAATTGAAGAGTGGTTCTTGTGCCACTCGTGATGACACTTTTGACATAGCCACATCACCTCCAAGGGCTTGTTGTAGTCTGCGTGGTGTGTTTGAATCTTGGTACGTCCGTCCTTGAATGTACCAGTATCGCCGCACTGCTCACATGCCGACTTGCGCTGAATAACTCCTTGCTGAATAGCGGTTTCTAGTAGGTTTTGTGCCTGGTCATTAGCAATAGAGCCGCCGCGGTAGAAGCGGTTATCCTTCCCGTAACGCTGTTGTGGTCGCATTGTGGTACGTCGCCGCAACAGATCCCACATAGCTTGACGCGAGACCCCAAAATACTGAGCAATTGGGCCACACGCTAGACCTCGCTCATAGAGCTTCACACATTCCTCTGCCTGTCTTGGTGTCAACTTCTTCAACTTGCCAGCCATGATCTTCTCCTCTTCTGTATATTCACTTCCCTGAAGAGGATTATACCATGTCCTTACACGGCTGTCAAGGTATGAAGAACCGTGGACTTCTCGCACATCTCCATACCTGGCAACATCGGGCCAGTGCTTTTCGAGGATTTTCGTGGCATACTCGTCTATCTCCACCTGCCAGCTGCACGTCCAGCCTGCACGTTCTAGGCCAAGGTCAAGCCCGCCGATGCCGACGAAGAGACTACCGAATGTGGGCATGATCTACTCCATAGACGCGCAAAGCCCGCGGGCGAGGCCGGTTCCGGTGAAGGTCCAGCGTGTCAACCCGCGGGCTATTCGCCACATAAAGAAACGTCCTCTCACGCTATTGAACCTTCACCGTAGCGCCAGTATACTACATCTCTCAGCGCCTGTCAAATCCCAATCCCCACCAGCGCGTCCGCAATGAAGACGATGACCCCCAGCAGCACGGCCAGGATGAGCAGGGCGGGGATGAGGATGATGAGGGCATAGCGTCGGTTCACAGTAGCACTCTCTGTATTCTGTCCAGTCGCTTCGTTGCCAAGTCGCGCAGGTAGTCACCGCTCAGATCCAGCCCCACGAAGTTGCGCCCGTGCTTGATGGCGACCATGCCTGTGGTACCGGAGCCACAGAAGGGATCGAGGACGAGGCAGGGAACGACCTTGGCTTCTGGATGTCTATTCCATTTGTAGCTCTTGGGATAGCAGTCGCATGTGGGACGCCAGTCGGTGGTGATAGTTGTCACGGTTGCGCGACGCTGTGTGCCTTCCCAGCCCTGGCCGATTGTCTTGTCGCCATCGGCTATATGATTGGTGCTCGAGGTATCAGGCCCGTATTCCTTCTGAGTCGTTCTCGCCCAGGGTCCCCCGCACTCAGGACACGCTCCCTTCGCCGATGTCCCCGCCAGGATGCACGGCTCGACTAGGGCTGGAGGGTAAGTAGCGAAGTGTGCCCCGCTGTAGGCCCGCGTGGGGATCGTCCAGACGGTGCGACAGTTGCGGCCGGCGGGGTTGCTCATTCTAACCCAACCCTCAGCTTGCGTTTTTGATTGCATCCGTCCTCGTTCTGCGTCGTGTTCATGATCTGAAAAGCCCCCGCCAGTTCGCGCCGTATCCCATAGCTTGTCACGGGGATCCGGTATCGTTGGCTTCCGTATCGCGTCGGCGTCGTAGTAGTAGGTCTTGCTCTTCGTCAGTAGGAAAAGATGCTTGTGGCTCGTCGTCGGCCTATCCGTCACGCTCTCGGGCATAACGTTCGGCTTGTGCCAGATGATGTCGCTGCGCAGCCACCAGCCGTCGGCCTGGAGGGCGAGGGCCACGCGCCAGGGGATGCCCACAAGGTCTTTGGGCTTGAGGCCGGGGGGCGCCGCTATCCTCGGATGATCAGAGTGCGCCTTGTCGCCAGTGATGCCTACCCCCTTGCCATCTGGCCGACTAGAAAGGGTACTCGATGCATAGCTATCCCCCAGATTCACCCAGCACGTGCCGTCATCCCTGAGCACCCGCCGCACCTCCCGGAACAGCTCGACCATGTGGGCAACGTAGAGCTCGGGCGTCGGCTCCGGGCCCAGACAGCCGCGCCAGGCACCGCAGAGAGTGCAGAAGGAGCCTAGAGATTTCGCAAACTCCTGAGCACCACTTTTGGTAGCGCCAACTCTTGCCGTCTTGCCACATACGCCTTCCTTGCGGCCAGGGACAATGATTCGCTCATCCCCCCACGCATGCTCGCACAGCGGATCTCCCCCGAAGATGCTAGGCGGGAGGCCATAGTCACGTAAGCCCCAATAAGGCGGCGACGTACAAACCATTTGCACAGACTGGTCTGCCAGTGGGATCCGTCGGGCGTCCCCCTGAATCAGCATCACCCCTGGCTCCCCTGCGGCTTGCGCGGCTTGCGCGGCTTCGGGTTCTCTGTCGCCGGTGACGGCTTGGGCATGTTACTCCCCCTTCGCTTTGGCGATTGCGTGTCGCCCTATCTGAACGGAAGCAGGCTCGTAGAAATGAAAGCCTATCTGCAAGGCAGCAATATCCCGAATTAATGCCTCACACGCCACCAGCAGATCCGGCGCTGTGGCCATGAAGCAGGCCCTTGTCTTGCCCTTGTCGCCACTACCACACTGGGCTACCAATGAGCCGCGAGAATCACGGACGAAATACTCATTTTCATAGGTCACGTCACCCATGCTCCAGGCCGTCGGCTCTCTTTTGCTTTCGACACGCCATGGCGTGTGCTCTGTCATCCCCTCCTCCACGATTTGTGCGCCCTCCGGTGTACCCGCATCACCGGCCCCTGCCGATGCGTTGCCCGCTGGCCCATCGCCTGTCGCGTGGCCCGGGCCTGCTTGCGGCGGCGGCGGCTGCGGAGCTTGTTCTTGAGGCGCATTTGCTGGAAGTCTCTGAGCGCCTGGCCTACGCGGGATCGTCCTCGCAGAATTGCTGGTATGTTCATGTTATCCTCCGTTCATGTGGTGGGCGCGGAGGGGCGCACGTTACGCCCCCACGACGACCTCTCCATCAGCCCCGTGGGGCTTCTCGCCCCATAGGGCTTCACGGGTATAGCCCGCTACCGTGTTCCGCGCCCATTGCCTGCCCAACCCCTCGCGGGCTCGCCGGCCCCTAGCCCATCCCGTTCACCGGCTTCCCACTTCTTTGCTCTGCGGGGAGCGGACGGATCCCCTGAAACGCCCGCCCCCCGCCATCCAGGAGGAACGCCTGCCGGGCTATCGCCGCGCCGTGCGTGTGCATCCCAGCCACGGTGACGCGAGAAGCCCCGCGGGTGTCCTCAACATAGTGCTCCCTGTCGCTTCTTCTTGGCCTTGCCGTTCAAGGGCATCTGTTGCTGGCCCTGGTCAAGCATAACTCGCTTGTAGACTAGTCGGGCCTCTTGCCGCGCGTGTTCACAGAATTGGTAATTGCCGCTTTCGTCCTTGCCCTCCAATAGCCATTTGAGTAGCGTCGCTATCCAGGGCAAGCCTAGGCCCCTCACGCTGCGCTTGCCTGTCAGCCAGCCGAGAACCTCATGTCGGTTGTCGACTGCTCTTTTGTCGCCGGGCCATGCTTCCTCCAGCATACCAGCCAGGAGGCCGATCTGGTCAGGACTTGGATTGCCCGTCATGCCGGCCTTTGAGCTGACTGACAAGAGCATCTTTCGCTTGAGGACCTCGGGCTGCCAGGGCCTGGGGGAAGCGCCGTTGGGTTGCTCTCGCGGGCTCTCCCCCTCCTCTTCGCCATTCCCGTTATCTAGGCCCGCCTCGGCCCCCGACTCATACTCAGTGTCCTCAGTCTCAGTGTATTCTGCGTCAAGCGAATCGTCAAAGTCCCGTTCATCATCCCAATTCGCTGGCAAGGCCGGAAAGCTGGCCGCCCCAAACTCCCGTAGCTTCGCCGCTACCCACTTTGGGTCGGCCTCGATGGACATGAGCCACTTCTCGCGCCGCGCCCGCTTACCGTTGGGCCCCGATGGTGTGGAAATCATCTTCGGGCGTCGCCTGAGCATCAACGGGAGTCCGCGCAACTGACCGCCGTTCAGCTCCTTGATAGCCGCCAGGTGTTTGGAGATGTTCACAATGTCGTGTATGCTGGTAGTCAGTACCATGAGATACGCCAGTCGCTGGAGCTCGGGCACTATCACTCGCAGCCGGCCCGACGGCTTGCACTTTGCTAGGCCGTCACAGGCTACAGGCTGATGCGCTTCGACCGAGCGACCGCTGTGGACCAATACCTCACCCGTCTTGGGGTCCAAGGCGTAGACCACATGCTCACCATCGCACCTGTGAATCATGGCCCCGGCGACGTAGGCCTCCCGCCAGGCCTCCCAGTTGCGGTCAATCTCGTCGAAGGGGATCAGGATATTGATCTCTGCCGGCGTCGGCCCGTAAGTGTTAGCGAACATCTCTGCGGCCTCCGTCTCCTCCTCATCAAACACTACGCGGAAGTGTTTCAGGTCTGCGCCTGGGCGCTTCGCATCCTTGGGCTTTGGCGCTCCCTTCCGAATCACTCCGATCTGTGGAAACGATGGTGCTTGGTCGGTCATTCCCTTGATGGGCATAGCCCCTCCTCCAAATAAGTCTCTGAAATGCCTGTCCAGTTCTGTCTGCGTTGGTTCTGTGAAGCCGGAGAGATCCGGCAGCACTCGCTGTAGCTCAATACCCTCGATGAACGACTGCCGCTTGCGTAATTCTACCGTGCTTTCCCGCCAGAACCCCCCGTGATCATGGTCCCGGCCACATACAACACGACGGCCTCTGTAATCGTCGATCTCGACTGTGGCCCCGCGACACTGAGCGCATACAAAGCCACGTAGTAGCAGGGCATTGAAGCGGACGGTCATTTCGCCGATTCCTCCTCCTGTAGACGCGAAAACCCCCAGGCAACCGTTCTCTGCGCTGACAGGAACGTCCTGGGGGCATGATGCCTTGTCCACGGTTTCGTCCCTGTCAGCGCCTACATGATAGCACAGTTCTATGGATCTGTCAAGTCCCCGCGCAGAAGTTCAGCAATGCCGTCTGGGCCTTGACCTCAGCAAGCGCGAAACGCCAGCCGAGATCGGCCAATTTGACGGCCAGTTTCGCGCGGTCTAGCTCCAGGAGCATGATTGCTTCGGCTTCCTCTGCTCGGCCTAGCGCAGCTCGAAAGCCCAGGATCATATCATCCCCTGCTATCAACCCGCTCAGTTGTAGTTCTGCCCATCCCTTATTC
>SDBU01010014.1_pt1 | contig 10559 bp, 8 predicted proteins | sample 2277071 | NCBI WGS metagenome assembly SDBU01 (sample SAMN10397929, study PRJNA504765) | marine sediment metagenome | isolation source: marine sediment core GS08_GC12, 126 cmbsf | place: Arctic Ocean: Gakkel Ridge, Loki's castle | collected 2008
GGCGCAGTAGTCGTAGGCATCGAAAAGCTTCTCAACGGTTCCGAACCTGGAGGGCTTGATATTGAGCATCAGCGGCGGAAAGGGGAGATCCTTGATGTCCGATACCGAGTGGATGGGAGCATCCCAGGTTATTCGGTCATGGATCTGTGAAAGGATCGGCTCGGTCTCCTCGTTTATTTCAGGATCTTCTACCCACGCTTCGGGGAAGGCGCCCAGCACCATCTCGTATAACTCTGGATTGGCATCCTGGTCGACAATGGTTCCCTTGTACGCTCCCTTGAGATCAATCGTTACGACGGCTCCTGTCGAAGCTAGCTTTGAAACCAGTTCTTCGTTCCAGGATTTCGTTGGGTCGAGCTTGAATCTTGACCCGGGATACATATGCAGGACCTCTTCTATCGGCTCGATAGATGCCGGGTCGCCTAACCGTTTCGAGATCACAAACTCCACGGGTGCGGGCTCCATCTCCAGCACTTTGGAGAGCGGAAGATCGGCTTGACGGAGAGCCAGATCGAGGGCGGCACTTTCGAATGCCCAACGCCTGAAGTGTCGTGAATGGCTCCATTCGGGCTCAACAGGAAAAAGGTCGATTTTGTCCAGTAAGTCAGAAAAGGTTTGCAGAGTGAACGAGCCCGTGATCGGTAATCGTTCCTTAGAGTCACGAAAGGCGATGTGGTCCAGTCCGTGGTATGTCACGTCTTCACCTACACCCTGATGCTCACCACCGAAGAGGTGGACCACCGTGCTGTCACGGGTGAAATCGCTTGATACGTCCATGTACAGACCCTCAAGATCGTATCGGTCTATCTGTAGGGGCAGGCTCGCTACACGCTCATACAAAGACATCGCATGAATATACCGGCACTTATCGGTGCTTGCTTACGCTTGCAACCCTGCTCGAATAGGTCGTACCGTTCTGATCGACCCAGGCGAGCCGCCACTTCTCGTTGCACGCTCCCGATCGCTTGACCGAGGTCTTGAAGTAACGCTTGCGGCTGTTTTTGACGGTCACGGTCTTTACGGTCGCGAAGTTAGTTCCATCTCCGACCTGAATCTCGACCTTTTTTGATCCCGTCTTCGGTCTCACCTTGCCCCAGACCGCAACCTTGTTACAGCCGCGCTTGCTGACGAAGATCGGTAGGCGGAATGCGTCGTATGCGGGTTTCTTTACCCAGTCAGATGTGTAGAGACCGGACTGGAATCCCTTTGCTCCGCCTGTCGATGGATCATCCACCCACGGATACTGTGAATGGCTACGGACTCGAGAGTATTTGTAGCTTATGTACTCCGACTCGTTTATGTACTGTGCCTGCTTGGCATAGCTCACGCCACGTGGTCCGGGTGCCCTACCTCCGCCTCCAGGTGGATTCCCGCCAGGCTGCCCACCTCCGCCTCCGGGCGGTCCACCTCCACCTCCGGGTGGTCCACCCTCACCATCCGGTGGTCCATGTTGAAATGCCGTGCTGGCCTGCCCGGATTGACTCTCCGAGGTTCGAATTCCGAATTCCATGAAGTAGATTGGAATTTTCTTCTTGATTCGTTTCCGTCTTGCCACGCGATTCAGGATGGTGACCATTTCATCCGTATTTTGCAGTGTCAGGTCTTGAGAACTCCGATTGCTTGCAAACGGGGACTGCGATTCTACGGTCATATGTGGGTGGTGAGCGATACCGCTTGCTCTGATCTTTTTGAAACTCTTTGGACAGCCACGTGCACGCCTCTCCTTGCCCTTTAAAGCCTTTCCCTTCGTATCGAGACAGAAAAACTCATACAGCCACCGCTTTGGGCCAATATTGCTCTTTGCCGTTTTTTCATTCTTACCTACAGGCCCTAGGTCGCCTATAAAGAACTTGGCACCCTTGACCTTGGCTTTGCGGATCTGTGTGACGGCTCGCTTATACATGCTGCGGTAGAGGTGAGGCGAACGGGGAATCTTCTTCCCGAGAGTGCTGCTGTATTTCCACTGGGGTTGCAGCCAGCCGCCGAAGTTCGGCTCGTTCCAGGCTCCCCACCAGCTTACACGTGGAATTATCCCGCCGCCGTCTCCGGGATCGAAGCGGCCGTTGTATCGTCTGGCGACCGCGCGAACAAATCGAGACCAACGGTTAAGGCTTGGGTACTGACCGCGAAACTTTTCGTTGCTTTTATTTGTGCTTGCCCAGGCTGGTGCCGGTCCGATCGGGTTGATCATTACTTTGAACCCCTTTTCAGTTGCACCGCGCACAGCGCCATCAATTCCTGTGAAGGCCGTCGAGCCGTAAGTGGTTGAATCCGATTCATTAAAGCTCGGCTTTGTAAGAGAATCGGGCTCGGGGGCGACCTTGTTCCAGTTAATAAAGATCTGGATCACGTCAACGCCCTGCGCAAGCATGTCGTTGAGTGCTTTCTCACGAGCCGTATCGCCGCTTTGCCAGAGCTGACGATCGTCACGAACCACCATTAGCTGCTTTGAATTGGCAAACAGCTGTGCCGGCACAAGTAGTGTCGCCACCGTTGCAAGAAGAGCCCCCAGTACAACAGACTTCCCCGTGGTTTGTAGAAGATTTTGCTTGTCGACCTTGCTCACAGAAATTCCTCCTCAGAAAGTTGTGTTTGAAGCTATAACAGACCAGCGTGCCAGAAGTCCGGAAATAGCTTTGATTCTTAGGAGATTCTTAAGCTGGCTCGATTCGACCTGAGATGCTTTTTACTCGAAAAAAGCTGCATGAAAAATCTTTTGAAGTTGCATCCAACCTTTGAACCGGAAACCTGTTGTTAGAACACGGTAAATAAAGAGATGTGTGCCGTTGCGAGCAACACCAAGGCACACTTGGACACGGAGGTCCAGGATGAAATCTATACTGAACAGACGACCATCGGCGGCAATGGTGGTCGCATTTATAGCTTTGGGAGTTGCTTTGAACGCACCGGCATTTGCAGATCAGGCCGTGACGATTGCGAAAAAGGTTTCTGGCAAGAAGATCAAAAAGCGTGCGATCAGCAGCAAGCACATCAGGAAGAATGCAGTCAGGTCCAGGCACGTAAAAAACGGCTCATTGCGTGCGAGGGACTTCAAGAAGGGAGAGCTGAAGAAGGGCTCTAAGGGAGATCGCGGCACAACTGGTGCCGCGGGAGCAGGAACATCGGGCGCAACAGGCGCAACTGGTGCCACGGGAGCGACCGGCGCAACTGGAGCTGCAGGGCCAACCGCATCGAGCGCTGTAAGCAGAGATGAATCGGTGGCGCAGTCTGCCTCGTTCACAACATATATGGATCTTAATTCCGTCAACTCCAGTTCGACCGACAATCAGATCACAACTACTTTTCTTAGTCGAATAGTTGCGACAGCAACCGTTAGGGCAACATCCACCAACGGTTCCGGAAACTCCGGCTTGGCAATGTGCAAGCTGCAAATCAGCGATGGAACCGGTCCAGACAACGGGCTTACGGACATCAGTGAAGATTCAGGCATATATATGCCTGCTGCTACAAACGGGTATTACATGAATCTTTCGATGACTGGAGCGGCAGAGAAAGCCGCAGGTACCTACAACGTTGCCGTTAAATGCAGATGGGCCGGAAGCAGTCCGCCGCTCAGTGCATTAGGAGCGGACCTGACTGTCGTTGCTGTTGGCTTGTCTTAAGCTTGAAGAATGAGTGCATGCATCAGCTTGACATAGCGTTGGCAGCTGTCGCCACCTTGTCCTTCATCGTTTTGAGGAAGTGGGCCCAGTACTCCTCGTAGGTCATATTGGCCGCAAGCCACGGTGTGAGCACGCATGAGCGCAGCACGTAGACACTGTGTATCGAATCCCACTCCGCGGCCGGTATTCCGAGCTTCTCGGCAAGCCCCTTGGGGACATCTCCGTAGCTGTCGCGGGTCAGCTCAGTCTTCGAAGTTATGAATTCATCTGCATAGACCGGGCCCGACCTGTATGAGCAGAGGTCGTAAATCCGCTGGTTCAAGTCATTCATCTTCTCGAGACTGGTGTTTCCATCCTCGTTGAAGGCGAAGTCAACGATATTGAAGTCGGGTTTGACCAGTGGACGAACTCGGAAGGTTTTGCCGTCGATCTCGAATGGCTCGCAGGAAACCAGAGAGTTGTAGAAGTGATTTGCGCCCTCGATACTTCGGCCCATGATTCTGCCGTAGCCGGTGACGTTCAGCGGTACCGCGTGGTGAGCTGTCCATACAGCGGCCGCGGTTGCCCCTGCCTTCGAGCCCTCCATGATGTAGCTTCCGAGCAGCATCGGATTGTCCTCGGACTTTTCAAAAACGTAAGCTGCGAAGTACGAGATCAGGTCGAGCACGCGCCGATCACGCATCACGACGGCTCCGGCGGCGTAAGGAACGTAGCCCATCTTGTGCGGGTCGACCGTGATCGAGTCCGCGTGGGCAGTTGCCGCAAACGCGTTATAGACATCGTCGCTCGGCCAGTCGATTTCGGCGCTCATCACTCCGCTGTCATGCAGCTTGTCCTTCACTTCGTGTTGCGGGATCAGCTCGTTGTACTCGTCCTTCAATATGGTCCGCGCGTAGCCACCGTAGGCGGCGTCAACATGCAGGTAGAAGGAAACTCCCTGCTCTTCGAGCTGCGAGCGCAACTCGACGATCCTGTGCAGCTCATCGACGGCCCCTTCTTCGGTGGTTCCCAGCACGGCAACAACCGCCAGGATGGGAGTTTTCTCGGCAACAAGCCCATCGATAACTTCTTTCAGATGATCGACGTCGATTCGGTAGTTGTCCTGCACCTGAACGCTGATGGTGTGCTCCTGCCCGACACCCAGTATGTCTGCTGCCTTGGTCCACGAGTAGTGTTTGGACTGAGGCACGAGCAGCTTGCCGAGCACATCTCCCTGAACGCCGGTACCGCGAACCGAGTGATCGCGCACCTTGTCGAACACCCCGGCCTCCTTTACCTTCTCGACCAGATCGAGGGTCTCATTCACCGAGAGGTTGAGCAGCTGCCAATCGTCCAGTCCATCAACCAGGTCCGGCTTTACTTGCTTGACCGCAAGCGGAATTGACTTGACATTCCTTGCGACCCATAGGCCCTCGTAGTTTGCGATAGAACCATCGGCCGTGATGTGGCCCCAGGCGCTCTCCGGCTCGTAGCCGAACAGCTGCGCAAGCTGCTTGCCGACCTCGATCTCGAGCTCTGTGGTCGCAGGAGAGCCTTCATAGGCGACGTTGTTGGGGTTGTAGAGCATCGCTGCGATGTATGCCAGGTTTGCCACCATCAAGGTGTCGCTGTTCATGTGGCCCAGGTAACGAGCGGAAAACCACGGCATCGAGCTGACCTTGAGCTTGTTCGTAAGATCGAGAAGTGCCTGCTCGGTTCGGTCAAGCGTTGCCCTGAATGACTCCTCGTGACGGTCGTGCACGCTGACCGCCGGGTCGTCCTCTGGATGGAAGTCGCGACGCCAGTGGATGTGCTCGTCCAGCAGAAAGTCGGCTATCTCCTTGAAGAACTTCCGATTCTCTGATTTGGGCCCGAGAAAAAGTGCATCGACGTTCAGGTCAGTCATGGTTCATCTCTCCTATTCACTCGGATGTCGTTGAATTGGAAGGCTTCCAGCTGGGACGCCTCAGTTTGTAGATGACAAAGGGGGCGGCAGCCATCACTACCAGGCAGACGCCGACGAAAATAGTGAAGGTTGTGCCACTTGCAACCTGGATACTTGTGGGCGGGAAGAAGCCGATGAAAAGAACGAAGAGAGATGTGAGGATTCCAAGCGTGGCTGCGATCCACATGCCAATGTTTTTCGGGCCCGGAATTCGGTACGCTCGCTCTACGTTCGGCTGCGAATATCGCAGCTTCACGGCTGAGACGAACATCAAAATGTACATCAACACGTACAGCATGATCAGGACGTTCAAGATCATGATGAACACCGAATTTATTCCGGGTACGACTGCAAAGGCGACTCCTATGATCGAGACGAGTGTTGCCTGCAGGATAAGCAGGTTCGCCGGGATTCCGTTTCGGTTCAACTTCTGAAAACGGGGGGGCAGGTCGCCGTTGTCGGCAGTGGCGAGCAGACCCTTGACCGGGCCGAGAATCCAGGTGCTCACCTGTCCCATTGCGCCAAATCCGGCAAGTAGGGCAACGATAGGCACGAGCCAAGCCACATCAAACTGGGTGAAAAAGACATGAAATGCCTCCATCAGGCCAGAAACCAGGCTCAGGTCTTCACGTGGCACGACAATGCCAACCGCAAGTGCGCCAACGACATTCACAAAAACCAAGAGCAGCGCTGCTAGAAAGATCGCTATGGGGAAGTTGCGACGTGGATTCTTCACCTCATTTGCATGGGCTGCCGAGGTTTCCATTCCCGAGAAGATAAAGATGATCCCGGCAAGCAGCGTTAGGCTCCCAAGCGAGGACACGTCGGGAAACAGGTTCTTGGTTGTGAACGCAAAGTCCATCTGGGAGGGGTCGCCCGCGATCAGGTGTGCTGCACCAAATCCGATGACCAGAGCCGCTGGAATAAACACGCCTCCAATCAGACAGACGGTGCTGATCATGCCGGAGGTCTTCATCCCTCTCATGTTGAGCAGCGTTGCCCCCCAGTAAACGGTGACAATGGTTGCGAGGATGAACAATCCGTTGTTTGAGAGGCTTGAGTCGATCACGAAAGCAAGCGCACCGGCAATGAAGGCAATTACCGTGACCATGCCGAAAATCATCTGGATCCACTGAAGCCAGATCGCCACGAAACCCCAGCGATCGCCCAGCGCCTCGCGCACCCAGGCATAGACGCCGCCGCGCTTGGGCCAGCCGGTGGCGAGCTCGGCGGAGACCAATGCAGTCGGGATCTGAAATGCCACGACTGCGATCAGGGCAAAAAAGAACATGTGCATGCCGGTCTCGGCCAGTAGTGGAAGGTTGCGTACGCTGACGACAAAGGCGCCGGCGATCATCACCAGCTGGAAGACGCCGATCTTATGCAGTGATGCCGGTGCTGCCCCTTGCTTTTGTACTGCCTGCGGCTCGCTCATCGCTATTGTGGTCCCTCTTCATCGTCGAGCCGTTTCATCGCATCGGTGAATTTGCTCCTGATCTCTTTATCCATGCGAGGGTTGTTGCTGAGCGCGATCATGTAGGGGCCGATATCCCAGACGAGGCGCAACCAGTACGGTTTGCTTGGAAGTATTTCGGCTTGCCGAACCGACTCCTTGCGTGCATCGGTAGTGCCGAACCGAGTTACACGGATCAGAGCCGTTTTCTCGTCGAACGACTCTTTACTTGGTCGGCAGTCTCCCAGCGCGACCCGGATCGTATGGTTTGACTCATCGCCCGGTGTATCGAAGTCATCTGATTTGACGTTGCATACCGTAAGCCCGGCCTGGCGTAGCTCATCCTCAATTTCAGTCAGACTGATATTCGTTTCTACCGATTGACCGCATCCCGAAACCAGAAACGTCAAACCGATGGCGGCAAGAGCTATGCACCATACCGGCCAGATGCCCTCAGGCTTCTTCAATGAACCCACTCATCTTCCCGAAAGGGCTGTTGGTCAAGTCGACTTGGCTCTCTCAGTGTTGCCATTAAGTTAGACAGCCTAACCGCATATTTGACCCCGTTGCAACCTGCAACTTCGTTGGCACCGGCGATGGCGGAGGTGAAGTTTGGTCTGCAGGCCTCTACGGATGCTTAGGTAGTGGCGATCTCGTCACCGTTCGGGTCGACGATGTACCAAACGCCCCCAAACGATTCGACTGCTTGGCAGAAGATCTGCCCGGCCTCACTCTCGTCCTTGTAGTAGTAGAGAGGATGATCTTTGTATGTGACCTGCAATGAACCGTCATTCCGCTTGGTCGTACCCAACAGATCGGACTTTATGCCTTCTTTTGCTACGGGTTTTCCATCCGTCAGCATTGGAGGCCACTCTTTAGCGCACTCGCCATAACACTCGCTCTCAGAGCTCTTTTCGCGGGTGAACAGATAGAGGGTGAGGCCCTTGCCGTCAGTGACCATCTTTCCGTATTTGGAAGTGTTTGCAACGGCAACCCGTGAGCCTTTTGATGAGGATGCAGTTCGTTTGTCGGTTGTGGTTTTTGCACCACTCTCTGTCGTCGTCTTGGGTGGTGAGGTAGTCGTCGACTTGTCGTCGGAGCTCGAGTCGCCTCCGCAGCCTGCTATCGCGAGCAATGCAAGGCTTAATAGGGCAATTGTCGTGATGCCGGGAGTTCGGCCCAAGATGCATCCTCTTCTGGAAACGCCATGAATTTTAGCTGCTGGGAGCGAATATGCGAGGCGATTTTTCCTAGGCTCACTCGGCGCTCACTTCGGGTATGCCTCAAAGTTAGGAGGAACAAAGTTCCTATCGTGGGGTCTATGTTTATGAGAGCTACGAGAGCGTGCTGATGCGTTCAAGAGAAAAGGGGAGGAATTGATGGTGAAGAGATTATTGATTTTGGCAGCGTGCCTTGCGTTCGGAACGATCAACTTATCGAGCGCTTTTGCGGCTGCACCCACACTGCTCTCCATTGGGCACACAGAGCGTCAGTTGACTGCGACATGGTCCGTGCCCCCAAATGTGTATGCATTCAGTATCGAAGTGGCGACAAATCCTGCTGTCGATGATATTGGCTTTTTCCTCCGTGAACATAAAAAGGTGGATGCAATGCTAGAACTAGGCCAAACTTCTTATGAAGCAGGCTTTCAATTGCTCCCAGGGCGCTATTACGTTCATGTCGCAGGCCTTGATCTTGGCCCCGGGTGCGACGAATGTATTTTTCAGTTCTCAAACATCCTCTCCGTTGATATTCCAAGTGACCCATCGTCTACTTCGCCTTCACCTTCTACACCCTCGCCTAATCAAGAGTCAACATCAAAGGTTGGGATTTTGAGCAAGAGAAAAGCCAAGTCGTATATCCGGCGTGCGATCAAGAAGAAGCAGCGCAAGAATCCCAGGCGCCTAAAGAGAAGCTGCAAGCGATCCAGCAATACAAAGTTTAAATGCAGAGTACGCTGGGAACGAAAGACGCGCAGGTACCGAGGCTCCATGACCATATGGATCGGCGTCAAGAACAACAAGGCCTACTGGAAATACAAGTTTCGCGGTACAAGTAAGAAAAAGAAATGTCGGGCTAAGCGTAAGAGCAAGTGCAGCAAGAAAGTACGCTGGTAGAGCCACTTAACTGATAATAAGCAGTAACTAGCGTCGCTTCTTCTTCTTACGTGGCAACACCTTGAAGCGTGCTGACGCTTTTAGGCGTTTGGCGTTCTTTGACGTGAGCGTAAGTCTGTTTTTGTGGTACCCCAGCTTTGCCTTCGACGTAGCCTTCAGGATAATTCCGCCAAGGATCCCTGAGCCGGCTGCCATGCGCTTGGCCTTCCTCACCCTCGACACGTGCGTCTAGACCACTTTATTGCGCCCCTGCCAGACGATCTGCTTGCGCAAAGCGCAGGGGAGCTAGATGTGGTCTTCACGTAGAGCACGGGAGAGCATGGTGATCATCGCCACGTGAACGGGAACTATCAGCGTGTGGATCGACCTTGGGTTCCTTGTGGAGGCGGCTAGGTGGTTGATACCCAGTACGATGTTGAGCAGGCGAGTTGAGTGGATAAGCGTGATCTGCGTGGGTTCATCGGGCGTTGTTATGGCACGCAGCATTGCATACGAAATGCCGACGTTCCACAGTGCGATTTCACGCTGCCAGCCCTCGGAGGCTTGCCACGATGTCAGCCGCGCCGTCGTCTTGGGGGCCAGGGCGTGCGAAGTACCTGCCGCTATGCTGGCGGCCATCCAGAGCTTCAAGGCCACGCGCCGTTTCTCTACCGTGGCGCTCTTTTTTCTGCCTCTCAAGCGTCGGTTCGTTCTTACCGATCTTCCGATGAAATGATTCTAGTACGTTTGAGTTGAATCTATTTTTTAGATCTGCAAGATCGTTTGAAGATGCGCGAATTCGGGATCAATTATCGAGTGGCGGAGGAGGGGGCAAACATGTCAAGGTCGCTGACGCTCCCTTGACATGTTTCCACCGCGATTTGATTTAAATATCAAATCGCTACAACCCCCTTCGGGGGTTCGATTCCCTCCTCATGGATTACCAGTCAACCCCCAGGCGGGGGTTGCCAGGTACTAATAGCGGAGGAGGGACTCGAACCCCCGACACGCGGGTTATGATCCCGCTGCTCTAACCAGCTGAGCTACTCCGCCGCTTTAAGCCACCAATCTGGGTATCGTTACCGTTGGCGGCTACGCTACAGGAAATCTAGCAGTGTGGGTATCACCAGGAGATAAGTATGAACGACCTGGATAAAGCAGTTGAAACGGTTGTGGCACGGTGTCTCGGTGTGCGAGAGGGTGAATCCGTTCTGATCGTCTGCAACCCGTCAACGCATAAGCTCGGGGCCAGGTTTCGCGCGAGTGCCGAGAGGCAGGGTGCGGACGCCGTGCTTACGATAATGACCGAACGCGACTCAAATGGAGCCGAGCCGCCCAAATCTGTGACCGCTGCAATGAAGGCGTGTGATGTCATGCTTGCACCAACGAAGCAGTCACTTACGCACACCAAGGCGCGCAGGGCGGCAACAAACAAGGGGACGAGGATCGCGACTCTTCCCGAT
>SDBU01010015.1_pt1 | contig 10558 bp, 8 predicted proteins | sample 2277071 | NCBI WGS metagenome assembly SDBU01 (sample SAMN10397929, study PRJNA504765) | marine sediment metagenome | isolation source: marine sediment core GS08_GC12, 126 cmbsf | place: Arctic Ocean: Gakkel Ridge, Loki's castle | collected 2008
GCACCGCACTGCTCTCAGGGCCGGTCTGGGTGCTGGCGGACTTGTCTGTCATCCCAGGCGTGCTACGCAGGAAACTGGCCATCCCAGAATGCCCGGCCGCTTCAGCTACATCCATAGGCGTCCGTCCTGCGCTATCGGTGGCGTTGACGTCCGCACCACCACCGAGCAGGGCCTGGGTTGTCGATCGGTGTCCTTGTGCAGCAGCCTCATGAAGTGGTGTGCGACCGGTATTGTCCCGTGCGTTGGCATCTGCGCCAGCACTGAGCAGAATCTTCGCTGTGCTCAGGTGTCCGCCAGCAGCAGCCAAGTGAAGCGGTGTGCGGCCCCTCTGATCCCTGATGTTGACACTTACGCCGCTTCGAAGAGCAGCCTGGAGTTTGCCCCCTTCGCCGTTGCGTGCCGCCTCAAACAGCTTCTTACTCTGACTGCTTTCCGATTGACCGTTGGCCCACGTCGCAACAGCCAGGGCGGCTACCAGAAAGCTGATACCCATCGCGCTCTTTGACTTCGCCATCTGTTCGCTCCTCTCCCGCATTGTTGAAACCAGGTGTTAACAGGGGACTCCTCAAATAGGCCGCAAAGCACATCGCCACCAACACAAAGATGATAGCGACGGCTTCTTCCGTCTGGGACTCAGTTGGATGAAGACTGCTCGCCATCCCCGATGCTCTTCTGCCACTGCGAACAGAATTCCCCTCACGCGTCTATCCCCACACGCTCACACGCAATTGCCAGGACAAGGACCACAACGCCTGATCTGCCTACCTTACAGCCTGCTCCGGCGCATGAGAGCGTTCAAGCCGTTCATTGCGTCCCTGTTGCCGGCTGGGTCGTCGTTGGCTGGGGCTGGGTAGCAGGGCTATCCGTCCGCATCACCACTTGCTCCTTGTACTGCCTTGTCGATTGCCACGTGCACGTCGTCCAGCGCAGTGTAGGTGTTGGCACTGCTGGCCCACCACTCGCGGATGACCTTCACCTTGGCCTCTCGCGTCGGAAACGCCGCGGTTATCTTCTGCGCATTCTCCTTAGGATCGCCAGTGCATTCCAGTTGCTGGAACAATGCATTATTGGAAATTCTTAGAAAATCCGCAAATACTATGGGGCTATTATCCTCCCTGATTATGTCAATGTACATAGGGATATTGTAAATACCATAGCACTTCACGGTCTTCTGCAGTAATCTGTCCTTCTTGGAGTCAATCTTGCTGAACTGATCCTCTGTTCTGCCAGTGATATTGACAACGCTTTCCTTTTTTCGTGCCAGGAAATCCTTGCGAAACTTCCACCACTGTACGAGGCGGCTCCGGTGATCAACAGCATAATCTGCCGACTTGAGCACCGTGAGCCCCCTAGAATTGAGTCGTGTGCTTAACAGCGGCACCGAGGCTTCATCCGTATCCTGCATATCACAGCCACGGAGCGTGAGTGGCTCGCTCGAATAACGGTACTCGTCAAAATGAGCAATACGCCTTACCAATATAGCATAGTAATACAACACATGGGGATCTTGTTCCTTTTCAAATGCATCAAATACCTCAGGCAACGCATTCGGGCCCATTTTCACCAAGGCTTCATAGTCATCCGAAGCCAGCTCTACGCCACCCAGATTGCCTTTGGTGAGAATATGATTTCGCCATGCATCTAGTCTCTGTGTAACATCCGGTGCTCTGCATATCTCAGCATTTGCCAGCCGCTCCAACACGTCGGCGTTCCGCACGTAGGGCGCCAGATCCGCCAACTGCTCGGGGACGTCGTCACCGGGGTCCTGCATGAAGTCTGCAATGGCTCGGATAACCGTCACGCGGCGTTTGAGCGAGTCCTCACCGGGGTCCTCTGCTCCGCGGATGATCCGGCCAGTCAGGGGATTGATGAGCACGCCCTTCTCAGCCACCGGCACCCAGTCTACGTGCAGGTTCTGGTAGAGGAGGCCGGCCTCGCCGTGGAACGGCGGCCAGTGGTAGAGGAGCGCTTCATAGGGATCGTCCGACTGCGGGATGACGTATTGCACCTTCTGCTCGCCGACGTTGAACGACGCAAGTGGATTGTCCTCGCCCAGGTACCCCAGCTCTTCCAGCTCATTGAGTGCCTTGGGATAGCCACCCGGACGTCGGCGGTGCATGGCGAGCGCGAGGCCCAGTCCGTGCAGCCGCTGCCTGAGGACGGCCTTACGTGCCTCGATCTGGGCACGGCCAAGGGCCGGCCGCAACTTCTCGGCAAGCTCCTCGTCCCGGACGTAGGACAGAAGGTCCTCCGGCGTCTGAGGCCACTTGCCCTCATGGTCCCGGGCGTACGCCTCGGCTGCTGCCTTGATCTCCTCGTGGTGCTCTTCCATCATAGCTTCGTAGTCCGGCGGCTTCGCCGCCTTCTCACCGAGTGGGAGGGCGAGGGCGATGCCGAGGGATATGACTGCGCCGAAGAGCGTGGCGGCAAGGGCCCAGCGGGTGAGCTTGCGGATGCGGTCGCGGCGGTCCGACAGGATGGCCTGAACGCGCCGCAAGAACGCGCCCTTCGACAACACGATACCGGCCGCCAGCTCCGTCGTCACCGAACGCCGCGGAAGCTCCTCCGCCAGGCGCGTCAGCATCCTCGCGTAACTGATCGGCTCCGCGCCCGCGTCCAGCGCCGCGTCGTCGCAGGCGGCTTCTGAGAGATTCGAGACCTGTCGGCATGCCACCCAGACAAGGGGATGGAAGAAGAGCACCGCACGAACGAACGCAATGAGATGCAGAACCAGACCGTCGTTGCGCTTGAGGTGGGTCAGTTCATGGACCGCCAGGGCCCGCAGCTCAACGTCAGAAAGCCGGTCGGCCAGTCCCTTGGGAAGCAGGACGACCGGCTGGATCAGTCCGTAGCTGATCGGTGCGGGCACCCGATCGCTCTCCAGGACAAGGAAATCACGGCTAAGACCCACGCTCCCTTTAGCCGCTCTGAAGGCTGAGAGGGCACGTTCCTCCAGCACGAGGACCCCGGACCGAATCCATCGCCGGATGCGGGTCCTTCCAATGAGGATCAACACCAGCAGCGCCGCCACTCCCACGACGTAGGCCGTCAGGGCAGTGGCCCACGGGTAGTCCGCCAGGGACATCGGCTCCTCCACGACCGGCGGCGCGGCCGGGATGGCCACTGGCTCCGGCGGCTCGGGGACGTAAGGCGCCAGGTAGGCCACCTGCGGCGAAGAATACGCCGGCATCACGGGTATCTGCGCCTGCGGCGTGCCAAGACTCGAAGCGGCCCAGGCAAACGCCGGAAGCAACGGCGCGGCAACCAGTCCCGCAACCCAGAGCGCGTGCCGGACGGCCGGCCGCCGCCCCCGCAGCAGCCACGTCAATGCCGCTACCGCGAGCAGCAGGATCGAGGACTGCCACAGCGCCCCTAGCAACAGGCGCATCGCCCCGTATCCCACTGCGTCCAGTCTCGGCCATAGCTGGAGCGCATTCATGCCTTAGTCTCCTTCTCTCGTTTCTCGATGAGACGCCTGGCCTCTTCAAGCTCCCGCTTGGAGACCATCTTGGCGTTCACCAAGGCTGTGACCAGATGGGACGCCGAACCGTCGAATGCCCGCTGAATGATGTCCCTTAGGATGCGCTTCCGCGCCTGCTCGCCCGACACGACGGCGCAGTAAAGGTGAGCGCGGCCCTCACGCCGCCGCTTCACATACCCCTTGCCCTGAAGGATGGACAGCATCGTGCGGATGCTGGGGAGGGCCAGGGGGTGGCCGGTCTCATTCAACCGGTCAGAGATGTCGTTGACCGCAACTTCCCCCTCTCCCCAGATGGTCTGCATGATCTCCAGTTCCAGTTGCGTAAGCGTGCGGCTCTTTCTCCTTGCCATCGCGACCTCCGATATGACGGGAATGTCAGGTTCAGCGAAATCTTTCGCCCGTCATTCTACCCCCGCATGGCCACTAAGTCAAGAGGGAAAAGCGAAAAACTTCGCTTACTCTCGCTTCCGCGAAGCGCTACGCAAGCACTGCGGATGGAGGCCTCGCCGCGCAGGTCCCGGGCGATGACCTTGCCGTCACAGGAGGGCAAGAAGACGGAGACGACCGGCGTGGCTCATTACCACCCTCCAATCAGGAACCTCTTCTGCGTCGCAACTTGCGGATTCAGGCTGAGTCCCTCCGGGAGGCACTCCACCTCACAGGTTCTCATGAGGGGCCAGGCCTGCGCCAAGACGTTCCATATCGCATCTTTCCCATTTGGGGTCCTTCTTCTCACGTGTGACCCCACGGGTTGGAGTGTAGATTTCCATTCGAGTGTTGCCAAGCCCGGGAACCTCGCTCCACATCCTCGGGCAGCCAAGGCACCGATTCACTCTGACACGTATGGCGGCTGCCAGACTGGGCCGGAAGCGGCACGTACCCACGCGTCAAGAGCGTTCCTAGTTCTCGGCCTGTTCACTCCGGCACGTTAGATAGCAGCCAGAGCACCTAACCTTTGATCTCACGCACGGCCTGCTCTACCTGCTTGCGGGCTTCTTCATACTCGTCGAAGCTGACGAAAGTAGGCGATTTGCCCATTTCCTTTTGAGTGGCCCGGAGCTCATCCGCGTCGAGCCGCTTTCGGACCGCCTGCACAACCTTCCGGACCTCCTCGGACGCGGCTTCCGGGTAGCCGATGAGCAGTGTCACCGCCGTGTCACCCCGTCGCCCTCTGTCTTCCTGCCCGGTGCGCCCGAGGCCTACAGGCGTCGTCGCGAGCAGCATGGTCTCCATGCCCACTACGGCGAGGACCTTGTTGAAGGTGTCGTTCGACAGAGCGACCAGGTGTCTTCCCACCTCAAGGAGCCGCTCGTTATGTGGTCCCATTATGTCTTCCGGCGTTTCCCACAGTTCTTCCGCTGTGATCAGGGTGCCGTCCAGATGCCGGTAGGGGACCTCCTCGAACACTTTCTCGGCCAAGGTGATCCTGGCTTTCTTGATCGTGGCCAGGACGATGGCGTCACTGGGGTTACAGTCGACGATCTGGACGTCGCCCTTCCGCGCCAACACCAGTTCGCCAAAGTAGGTGCGCTTGCGAAAGTCAAAATCCATGACCCGGGCCTCCTGCACCGAGATGCCAAAGGCGTCGAGCACAGAGGCCATGAGTTCGTGCGTCGACGGCCGCGCTGACGGGCTGTCCTCCATCCCTCGCTGTATCGCCCATTCCGATCGTCTATCGATGGCGATCATCAGGCAACGGCCCAGCTCGTCTACGAGCACGACGCGGCCATGATCCTCGGGCGATTTCTCCGGCCGGACTTCTACACGCGAGATCTCTCGCATGACCTTCTCGGGGAACTCGGGTCCGGGACGCGAGCCCTTCAGTTCGTCTTCGACCATGGCAACCATCCTTTCCTTGAGGCGCTTCCGGGAGGTGCGGAGGCGGTTAGCAACTGTTGTCACGGGCACCTCCAGAAACTCGGCAATGTCTTTGTGTGAGTATCCATCTATGTAGAAGAGCGTGGTGACCGTGCGCTCGTTCTGGGGCAAGGACCGAATAGCGTCCAGGACTCGATCGGCCATCTCCCGCCTTTCCACCTGCTCGGCCGGTCCGGGATAGTCCGACCGGAGAAGCCCCGCCGAGCCGAGCGGCACCGTCGGCACGCTCTTGCGGCGCGTCAGCCGATCGCAGGACTTGAGGACGATCTTCCGAAACCAGCCAGGGAACGCAGCCGGGCAACGTAGCCTTGATAGGCATCTGTACGCCTCGAGAAATGCTTCCTGGGCGGCATCCTCGGCCGCGTGCAAGTCACCGAGGATCGAATAGGCGTACCCGAATGCCATGTCCTGGAATCCGCCCCCCTCACGGATGGTCAGGAGTGCCGCTTCGGCGGAGTAGGCCGCCGTGCCCTTACGCTTGACAGCTGGGATGGGGACCGGGGGAAGTTGGAGCTCTGGAAGATATCCGAGCCAAAATGCGTTTTTCTCTTGATAACTGTCGGGAGAGATTGTATACTTAGACTATGACAACAAGACTTTTCTCCCGGCGGCCGATCCCATGAACATATCAATAGACCTGCGCGACCAGACACCTGTTTACGAGCAACTCGTTGCCTCTATCAAGGAGATGATGAATCGAGGCGACCTCGTTCCGGGCGATCCCCTCCCTACCGTGCGACAGCTTGGGCAAGACCTGGGGGTGAACCTGAACACCGTGGCACGCGCGTATCGGCAGCTGGCACAGCACGGCGTGCTCAGCGTGAGGCAGGGGCGTGGCGTGTCTGTGGTCGATACAAAAGGGCATTGCAATGTCACGGAGCGCAAGAGACTGCAGAAACGGGTCAAGCGTCTGGTGAATGACGCAGTGTTCCTCGGAATCGGCCCGCAGCAATTGCACGCGCTGATCAACTCCGAACTTCACCACTTAAAGGAGGCCGGGAAATGACCTCTTCGACGCTGGTCGCTATCCTCGGATTCGTCTATTTCGGCACGCTGGCGGCGGTGTTTCTCATGATCCCGAGACTGTGGAGACCCGAACTTCCATTCGGGGTATCCGTGCCCTCCCAGGGAAGCGAGGAGGTCAGACGGCGTGCCCTTCACTTCTGGACGACGAGGGTCATCCTGCTCACGGGTTCTGCGATTGCAGCCACACTGGTTCTGGCAAGACTGAAACCGGAGACGTGGGCTGTAAACAGCCTCATTTTCCCTTACTTCGCTCTCGCCGTGTTCTTCTATACCCGAGCAAGAAAGATGCTCCTGCCGCTGTCCCAGCCCTCACAGAAAGTGGGCGCTGCGCTTCGTCCCAGGCGATATCGCGACTACATGAACCCCTGGTGGGAGGTCATACCTGCGAGCTTCATTGTCCTCGCTCTTGGCCTACACACCTGGCTTTGCCTGACTCCATCAAACAGCGGCGTGGAGGGCCTCTCGGTATCCAAACGTGTCATAGTCCTTGCGGGCTTCTACCCGTTGTTCCTCGTCATGGCGGTCTTAATGGCGCATTCCAAGCAGAGCCTTGGTGCGGGCGACCCCAATGTGTGCCTGGCGGCAAATGAGGTGTTTCGAAAGGTATGGATCCGCTATATGTACGCGTTCCGATTGTATCTTACTGCGCTTCTTGTCACTTTCCCCGCCTGCGTAGCGCTCGGCCAAAGGGGCCTGATACGCACCATGCCTGCCCTGTCTTTCGTGCGCACGGCGTTGGTGGGGGGCATGGTTCTATTCTTTGCCGGGAGCTGGATCATAGGCCTCCGCTACGGACAGGGGGGATGGCGCTGGGCGATCAGAAAAGGCCTCGTGGAAAAGAGCGAGGCCCGGGCCATATTTGATGGAGACGGGATGGAGGACAACCGCTGGAAGCTCGGCATGTTTTACTTCAACCCCAGGGATCCTTCGATCCTGGTCGAAGACCGGTTCGGCATGGGATGGACGGCGAACGTAGGAAACATCTGGGCGCTTGCCCTGATGGCTGCAATCCTCGGCCTCTGCGTCCTCCCCCCCTTGCTCGAACGACTGTTCCAAAACTGAGCCTGCCGTTCGAAACGGGCCACCTGTCCCCAGGGGCAGGAGCGTGTCCTGGCGCACATAACCGGCAAGAGGTACCGGCTCAAAGACCAGGCGCTGAAGACTAAGGCTTGAGAACCGCACAGGCAAACAGTCTAATGTCAGCCTGCTACCATGCAAGAACGGGCCGGTTTTGAAGTGACCATCACTGGTCGGTTCTCAAGTGACCGGTGACAATGAGGAAGATCGACTCATGTAGCACCAAGACTGTTGCCGGGATCGGAAGGATACTGCTGTGGGCATTGCATCTGAGCAGCCGTCAGGAACAGGACTACTGAAGAAGGGCGCTACGGATGCTTATGTGCTCTTCTTTGTGAGTCTTCTTCTCGTGGTCACCCTCGGCTTGCCGTTGCAGGCCCTGTCGCTACGCATCGGCCTCCTGATCACGGAGGTCCTTCTGATCTTCCTGCCGGCGCTGCTCTACGTTCGGCTCAAGCGCCTGCCTCTCGCCGAGGCCTTGCGGTGGAGACCGGTTGCCCCCGGGATTGCTGTCCGCTGTGTGGTTCTTGCAACCCTTGGCTGGGGCACGGCGGCTGCGATCGCCTTGGCGACAAGGAGCCTTAGCGAGCCGATCCTCGGTCCGGCTCCCTCCTCGGATTTCTTGTTGCCTAAGACTTATACCGGCTTCGGCATCCTTCTATTCTTGGGTGCGGTACTGGCAGGTGTGTGCGAAGAGACGCTGTTTCGAGGAGCCATCCAGGGCACGCTTGAGAGAAAGGGCGCGTGGAAGGGCATCGTGTTCACAGCATTGCTCTTTGCCACGTACCATTTCAACCCGTGGGACTTCCTTGCCATCGTTGCGCTGGGCCTGCTCTTCGGCGTGGTCACGGTCCGCACGAACTCGACGTTGGCCGCAATGGTTTGCCACGGCTGTCACAATGCGGTAGGCATAACGTTCGGCACCGTCTCCGGCAAATGGATTGAGCAACAGGAAGGGCACGTGATCTGGTTCATTCTCGGGCCGTCCGCGCTGCTGTTCGTGATTGCACTGTTAGAGTTCCTGCATTATACGCGGGGTAATGAGCGGCTGGCATCACCGTTGGTGGCAGCGCCAGCGCAACTGTCGCGGCGATTTGGCGTGATTGCAACTGCTGCTGGGGCGGGGCTGGCGATAGCGGCTCTTGTCGTTCTGTACGGTTTTCTGGGCCATTATCGCATGAGGAGCGACCGCCTGGCGCCGGAGATCAACCCGGGCGACTGGGTTATTGTCGTCAAGACGCGGTGGATCGATGTGGACATTCAACCCGGCGACGTGGTAGCTTTCAAGAGCAATGGCACTACGTTCCTGCGCAAGGTCGCGCGTGTTGACAATGACGACGTTTGGGTCGTAGAGGACTCATCGGAAGCCGAGGCTTCACAAACCCCAATTGCACGCTCTGACATCATTGCCAAGGTACTACACACGCTCACTTGGGAGAAGTAGTCCAGTAAGAAACAGGTGGCCGGCCTTGGCCGCGCCGCCGGCAAGGGGCCTCCCTCCCCCGCGCAGGCCGGCGGGGCCGGAGCGTTCATTCAGTCTTCTTCCCCGCCGCCCTCAGGAGAAGAAACAGCGAGCACACCGCGAGGAAGGCTAGGACGGCGCTGAACAGCGATGCCCTTGCACGCGTAGCTGTCAGATACGTTTGACGGGGCTGCATCATGACGCCGTATCCCCAGAGGCTCAGGAACATTCCCACGGCCCCCAGAATCTTGGGATCCATTATCGTCTCCGACTCCAGAGCTTCAGCATGCAGGAGCGTAGCACCGAGTCGTTTGGCCAGGAAGGGCTGGGTCTACAGGACGTTAATCTCATCGTCCTGGGGGGCCAGGTGGGCGTAGATCATTGTCGTGTTGACGCTGCTGTGCCCCAACCACTGGGACACCTTGTAGATGCTGATCCCCTTCATCACCAGGTGGCTCGCGAAGGTGTGACGAAGCGTGTGGAGGGTAAAATGAGGGATTCCGCTCGGCTCCGCGACCAGCTTCTTGAACTCTCTCGTGAGCTCGGTGTCCGCGAACTGCTTGCCACGTCGGTTGAGGAAGCAATAGCCCCGCTCTCGCCGTATCGGCAGGAGCACTTGCTTCAGTTCTCGGTTGAGAGGAACGGTCCGGGATTGCCGGTTCTTCAGGGAGAAGCCTTCCTTGTTCGTCAGCGTGATAACGTCGCGGTCGAAGTCGATCTCCGGCCATGTCAAGAAGCGCAACTCCGTGTTCCGGAAGCCCGTGTAGTAAGCAGTCGCCACGAGGGGCCAAAGGTGACTATTGCGCGCTGTCGGCTTGAGGCGCTCCCATTCGTCGACCGAGAGGTAACGCGGGGGATTCTTCTCGGCCTTCACTTTGGCGACGTTGCGGACGACGTTCCTGTCGACGTATTCCCGGCTGGCCGCAAAGGAGAGAAGCCCCGACGCGGCGTACATGTTGTGCCGGACGGTTAGCGGCTGCAGCGATCCCAGAAGATGCTGCTGGAACTGTTGCACGTGCGCCGTTGTCACCTCGGACACCTTCTTCACTCCCTTTTCCTTCAAGAACCGGACGAACCGGGTGACACGGGGTAAGTGGTGCCGCTGGTAAGTGGTTGGCTTACAGGTCGCTTTGGAGTATGATAGATACTCCGTCTGGAGTTGCTCGAGGCTAACGTCGGTTGTCTGGCCGAGTTCTCGCCTGGCCAGTTTATACTCGAACTCCTTGAGGTACTGCTGAGCAACGGACTTCTGCTTGGTCTTCAGTGAACGAGCGTGCTTCTTGCCGTTGTGCGTCCAGTAGATATGCCAGCACAGGCGTCGCTTGCGCAGGAAAGCCATATGACGACCTCCATGAAACCGGAAACGGGTTGGATAGTCCAAAGGGTACAGGGGCCATTATACCACGGTGACAAAACGGTGACAAGCGCATGTTGGGCCTCCACTGAAATATGCGCTAACCCCATTATACACAAGGTCTTGCAATAGCACGGAGAGGTGGCTGAGCGGTCGAAAGCGACGGTTTGCTAAACCGTTGAGGGGCGAGAAGCTCTTCCGAGGGTTCGAATCCCTCCCTCTCCGCCATTCTTACCTGCCGTGGTTCGCGGCGGCGGCGTGCCCTCCCCTTCCCCCACAT
>SDBU01010016.1_pt1 | contig 10558 bp, 8 predicted proteins | sample 2277071 | NCBI WGS metagenome assembly SDBU01 (sample SAMN10397929, study PRJNA504765) | marine sediment metagenome | isolation source: marine sediment core GS08_GC12, 126 cmbsf | place: Arctic Ocean: Gakkel Ridge, Loki's castle | collected 2008
ATGTCACAAACGCCTCGGCCACAGATATAGGTGAAAGAGAGGGGGCGGAAACTTGAGTTTCCGCCCCTTTATGTGACACAAAAGTGTCACAAATATGGGGCTCATGGATTTATAGATAGAGCACTTTTTTTGGAGATTCATAAAAGTAGAACGAGTTGGGGGAGGAAAGAATGCGCAAGCTAAGTCTTTTAATAGGAACTTCAATGGCTCTGGTGGCCTTTCTGGGCCTGAACGCTCAGGCCCAGGCGATACCGCCGATAGACCTCCTCACCAACTTTGACGTGCGGATCGATGGCGCGGGCGGATGGCATCAGACAGGCGGCTCGGTCTCAGACGCCGGGGACGTAAACGGTGATGGTCTTGCGGATATGATCGTCGGTGCACGCTACGCCGAAAACTCGGCCGGCCTTGCCTACGTCGTCTTCGGCGGATCCGCAATCGAGACAGTCGACCTCGCCGGCATAGGGACTCCAGGAAACACAGAGGGCTTTCGCATCGACGGCGCCGCCGATTCCGAAGCAGGCGATTCGGTCTCCGGCGCTGGTGATATAAATGGCGACGGGTACGACGACGTGATCGTCGGTGCTCGCGTGGCCGAAAACAACGGCCGATGGTCCGGCTCCGCCTACATTGTCTTCGGCAAGTCAGGTAATACGGACACGGTTGAGCTGGCCAATTTCGGTGACGCCGGCAACACGGAGGGATTTCGCATCGACGGCAGCACACACTATTTTGCAGGCGATTCGGTCTCCGGCGCAGGTGACGTAAACGGCGACGATATTCCCGACGTGATCGTCGGCACCCCAGGAACCGGTAATAATTACCGTGAAGACTCCGGCTCCGCCCATGTCGTCTTCGGCAAATCGACAAACGAGACAGTAGGGCTGGCCAATTTCGGTGACGCCGGCAACGCGGAGGGCTTCCGCATCGACGGCGGCGGTAGCCGCGATCGTGCAGGCTACTCGGTCTCAGGCGTAGGTGACGTAAACGGCGACGATATTCCCGACGTGATCGTGGGCTCCCACGGAGCCGACAACAACGGACGCCTAGATTCAGGCTCCGCGTACACTGTCTTCGGCAAGTCCACAACCGAGACAATCGACCTGGCCAATTTCGGTGACCCCGGCAATACGGAGGGTTTCCGTATCGACGGTGCCGTGGGCTGCAACGACTCGCAATGTTACTTCGGAGATCAGGCAGGCTGGTCGGTTTCAGGTGTCGGTGACGTAAACGGCGACGACATTCCAGACGTGATCGTCGGTGCTCGCTGGGCCAGCAACAACGACCGCTTCCATTCAGGCTCCGCCTACACTATCTTCGGCAAGTCCGACAACACGGACTCGGTCGACCTCGCCAATATCGGGACGCCCGGCAATACGGAGGGCTTTGGTATGGACGGCGCCGCTGCACGCGACTGGGCTGGTTGGTCGGTCTCGGGCGCTGGCGATGTAAACGACGACGGCATTCCAGACGTGATCGTCGGCGCAAACTTGGCCATTAACAACGATCGCTGGGACTCCGGCTCCGCCTACGTCGTCTTCGGCAAGTCAACAGTCGAGACAGTTGACTTCGCCGATATCGGAACGCCCGGCAACACAGAGGGCTTCCGTGTAGATGGCGCCGATGTCGGCGACCAGGCGGGTTCTTCGGTCTCCGGTGCCGACGATTTCAACGCCGATGGCTGCCCCGACGTGATCGTGGGCGCCGTGGGAGCCGACAACAACGACCGCAGGGTCTCCGGCTCCGCCTACATCATCGACGGCTGCGATGCGCAGGTGCCCGAATGCTCACCCCCGGTCATCTACTGCAACCCAAACAGGCCGGACTGCTCTGTCGGCCCAAACGACTTCGCCATATTCCGTGCAGACTTCGATACCCCCGATAGCTACACGGTTGGGGATCCCTCGAAGTTGAAGGGTGGGTTTGTAGCCTGCGGTACCGAAAACAGGAGTGCGGCAACCTATGAAGAGGGAGGGTCAAACACCCAGAACGTGCGCTTTGATGTATCGATGCCGCCCGGGGTGGGCTTTGACACCGGTTCTCTACCACCTCAAGGCTCATACATGGGACGGCTCGACTTCAACATATTCACATGGCGTGGCAACCCGCAGAGCCCTGCCTTTATTCCACGTATACCGCTCAGCCTAAGGGTGGCTGCAGCCGGTAGTGGTGGGTGTCCTCAAAATGCGGAGGTATGCCTGGAAGGCAGGACATGGGACGATGTGCGCCATCAAGGGTCCAACTGGAGCTGGATAACAGAAGATGGGGGTCGCTATACGTATACGATCGGAGAGTTCGTAAGCGATGACTATCCAACTTCTCCTGCCGGTATTAGCAAGGTCTATCTAACTCTCTGCTCCCGTCCTGGTAGTACTGAAGCAGACGAGCCTTACTGTCCCTTAACCAGCTCTGTCAATGTATTGACAAACGGCAGCTATTCGGCCCCTGACTGTAGTGGTGGTCAGGGTCCCAACGGTATATATACCGTGACTGCCACAAGGCGTAGTGGTGCGACGTCTACTGACACTGCCGGGTCTAGGGACTGTGTGCCCTGGATACTGAGTTTCAGGTTGATCGATGCCGGCAAGATCAAGCCCCTTCCTCCGGGGCATGAGCGCTGCCTTACGTGTGCTGTAAGGCCCGGGCGCCGTTAGAGGGAGTCCGCACCGGCCAACAGCAGCTCGGCCTCTCGGCAGGACTGCTCGATGAGCTCCTGTACGTCCTCTTTGGATTCGCGGAACTTGGAAAGGACGTAGGAGGAGACTGTCTCCGGGTCTGACGAGTCGGGGCGACCGATGCCGACTCGGACTCGCTGGAAATCGGCGCTGCCGAGCCCTTTCTTGACGCTCTTGAGGCCATTGTGGCCGGCGAGTCCACCGCCAAGTCTTGTGCGTACCTCTCCAAATGGCAGGTCAATTTCATCGTGGATGACGATGACGTGTTCGGGCGAGACCTTCAGGGAGCCGGCTGCGGGGCCGACAGACCTTCCCGCCTCGTTCATGTACGTCTGGGGCAGAAGAACTGCCACTCTTGGCCCACCCGGGCCCGTGCGACCTTCGGTGATCAGCCCTATGAACTTCTTCTTCATCCTCGGAAGCTGCCAACGATCTGCCAGTTCACTGGCCACTGAGAAACCAATGTTGTGGCGGGTCTTTGAGTATTCTGGACCCGGGTTTCCCAGGCCAACGATCAGGAAATCGACGCGGCCGTTGCCTTTACGGGTACGGCGCCCGAACAGTCCCAACTAACTAATTGCCTTCTTTTGATCGTTTCTCGGATGACTCGGCCTGCTTGGCCTCCTCGCCCTCGGGCACCTCTTCGCCCTCCGGCACCTCTTCACCCTCCGGAACCTCTTCACCCTCCGGAACTTCTTCACCGATAAGTTCAGCCTCTTCCTCAGGCTCCGGGTCCGGCTCTTCCTTGGGTACGGTGATGGTCGCGATCACGGTTTCCGGATCATCGAGAATCTTGCAGCCCGGTTGCGGCGGTAGCTGTTCCAGCATATAAGTCTCGGCTGCGTCCATGCCGGATACGTCCACGATTATCTGTTCCGGCATATTCGACGGCAACGCCTCAACGTTGAGCTCCCTGGTCACATTCTCCAGGATGCCTCCTTCTTTAACGCCTGGGGCCTCTTCAACGCCCTCCAAGACGATCGGTACCGGAGCCTGAATCTCCTCGTCCATCTTCACCTTCATGAGATCCACATGCAGCGAGTAGCCGTGAACCGGATGCCTCTGATGCTCCTTGATCACTGCCGGCTCAGCTTTGCCACCCTCGACCGTCACATCAAAAAGCCGGCTGCCGCTCGCAATCGCCTTTTGCAACTGATGCTGCTCTACCTTCACCGGCGTTGATTCCGAGCCCAAGCCGTATACGACCCCCGGAACGAAGCCCGATCGGCGCATGCGTCTGGATGCGCGCGAACCGCTCTCGCTACGCTTCTCAACCGTCAATACTGAGTGATCTGACTTAGCCATTACGTCGAAAGTTTAATCGACAACTGGCACAAGGACGCTATGTGGTCCTATTTATAAGTACGGTGATGTATTGCCGAGCGAAAATCGAGCAGTTCTAGGACGCAGGGAGCCGGAATAGTTGTGACTATTTCGGCGACTGAGGACGACGAAATGCGAAGGTTTGCAGCCGGCAATATGTTGCCGTATTTGTGGATAGGGCCACAAACAAGTTCTGCGCCTACCATTTGCAAGCCAATGGCACGTGATAAAAAGGATAAAAAGAAGCAAGATAAGTCGATACCGAAGAGCCGAGTGAGACGCTCCGCGAAGCTCGGTACCGTTTTTGGAAGCGAGGGTGTGCGCTACGCAGGCACTGTTACCGCAAATATCGCCCGAACGAAAAAGAAGCGATCCGAAAAGTTGGAGCAGCGCCACATAGATACAGCCGAGAACTTGCTCGAAACACTTGGAACGATGAAGGGCGCCGCGATGAAGATGGGGCAGCTTGCATCGTTCATCGATATCGACTTTCTGCCCGAAGAGTACCGAGAGCTGTATCAGAAAAAGCTTGCCGAACTTCGAACCTCGGCGCCATCGATGTCGTGGTCCAAGGTAAAGAAGGTACTGGACGAAGAGTACGAAGAGCCCATTGAGGAGTTCTTCGAGAGCTTCGAGCACGAGGCCTTCGCCGCCGCCTCGATCGGCCAGGTGCACCGAGCGGTCCTTCACGACGGCCGGCGCGTGGCAGTCAAGATCCAGTACCCGGGTGTGGCGGCCGCCCTTCGCGCCGATGTATCAAATGCCGGCATGATCCTGCGCATGGCCAAGGCGATCGCACCCGGACTTGACAGCAAGGCGGTGGCGGCCGAGCTCAAGGAACGCGTTCTGGAGGAGCTCGACTACGAGTACGAGGCTCAGAATCACCGCGACTTCGCTCGTGCGTATCGAGGCCATCCCTTCATCTACGTCCCCGACGTCGTGACGAGGCTATCCCGCGGCCGGGTGCTGGTGACCGAGTACATAGAGGGCACCGGCTTCGAGCAGATCAAGGAGATGGACCAGAGCATACGCAGCCGGTTCGGCGAGATCATATTCCGCTTTCATTTCGGCTCCATCATTCACCTGCAGCACTTCAACGCGGACGCCCACCCCGGCAACTATCTGCTGCTCGAGGACGGAAAAGCCGCCTTCATGGACTTCGGCATGACCAAAAGGCTCGATAAGGAGCAGATCGAGCTGGAAGCCAGGCTGATCCAAGCGGTAATCGAGGATAGCCCGGAGAAGCTGCGTGAGGCGATGCACACGCTCGGCTTTGTCAGGAATCCCAAGAAGATGGACGCCGAGCGGTTGATGGCCCAGGTGATGAGCATTGGCGGCTGGTACTTAGAGGACGATGAGATAGAGATCACGCCCGAATACGTTATGAGTGTCCTGATGTCAAGCTCGGATCCTCGTTCCGAGTTCTTCGACATGATGCGCAAGCAGAACATTCCCGCAAACGAGTTGATGGGCCGGCGTATGGAGACCGGTGTTCTGGCGGTACTGGGCAAGCTGCGTGCAAAGCGTAACTGGCACCGCATTGGCAACGAGTGGTGGTTCGGCGATCCACCGGCGACCGAGCTGGGCAAGCAGGAGCGTGAATTTTTTGAATCTAAAGGCGAGATATGGGCGCCGCTGGCCGGTGAGCGTTAGAAACTATTAAAAAAGCTGGTTCTCGCCGGAGAATATATCCGACACCGATTCATCCTTGAAGATGCGGCGTATCGAGTCCGCAAGTATTTGAGAGCAACTCAAAATATTTATCTTCGCAGGCGGGTCCTGTTGCAACGGAATCGTATCGGTGACTACAACCTCTTCTATCTCCGACTCATCGAGGTTCTCGAATGCGTTACCGGAGAATACTCCGTGTGTTGCGGTCGCAAACACTCTCGCCGCACCCGCCTCGCGTACGGTCCGAGCGGAAGCGCAAAGCGTCCCTGCAGTATCGATCATGTCGTCGACAAGTATGGCCGTCTTGCCGTCCACATCACCGACGACGTAGCCGATCTCCGCCACCTGGTGTGCCAAGCGCTCCTTCTCCAGAACAGCGAATGAGACGCCCAGCTTGCGGGCAAAGTTGCGGGCCAGTTTCACGCCGCCTGCATCAGGTGAAACGACAACAAGCTCTTCCTCCAAGCCACGATCAAGAAAGTGCTGCGAGAGCATCGGCATCGCGGTCATGTGATCGACCGGCTTTTCAAAGAATCCCTGTACCTGGCCAACATGCAGGTCCATGGTCAGCACGCGATCCACTCCAGCCTTTTCGAGCATCTTGGAAACGAGCCTGGCACTGATCGGCTCACGAGGGGCCGATTTTTTATCCTGTCTGGAGTACGGGTACCAGGGCATCACCGCCACGACCCTGTGCGCGGATGCGCCAACGGCAGCATCGATCATCACCAGCAACTCCATCAGTGCATCGTTCGGCGTCATGCCAGCCTTGTGGTTGTAAGCGGGTGACTGCACGATATAAAGGTCTGCACCCCTGACAGACTCCATGTAACGGCAGTAAACCTCGCCGTTGGAAAACGTCTTTAATTCGACCTCGCCAAGATCGATCCCAAGTTTTTGAGATATCTTCGTACCGAGTTCGGCACTGCCTCGGCCGGCGAACAGCATCAACCGCTTGTCGCTATCGCTCTTGATGCTCCTGGGCGCGAGCTTCTCCATCTCCTCAACGCTCAAGTCTCTGACTCCTTATCGTTTTCACTTTCCTTACGCTCAGCATACCCTTCAATGTTTTTCTGTGAAGCCCTGGAGATCCCAAGCGCGCCTTCGGGCACATCCTCATCAATCACCGATCCAGCACCAGTGTACGAATCGTCTCCGACGGTTACGGGTGCAACGAAGGAGGTATCGACGCCCGACCTGACCCGGTCGCCGATTTTGGTTCTGTGTTTTTGCTTGCCGTCGTAGTTCGCCGTGATGTTTCCGGCACCGATGTTCGACTCCTTTCCAACGTCGGCATCGCCGATGTAGGAAAGGTGCGGAACCTTGGTGTGGGCCCCTATCCGCGAGTTCTTGATCTCGACGAATGCGCCGGCCTTGACTCCTTCACCCAGCTCGGCCCCGGGCCTCAAGTAGGTGAAGGGTCCAACGCTGCACTCTTCACCCACGTTGCACTCGACAAGATATGAGTGGACCACTGTACTGCGATCACCGACGCGAGAGCTCTCAATGGTGGTTGCAGGCCCGATGACCGCCCCGCTGCCGATCTCGCTCTCTCCCCTGATAATCGAAAAGGGCTCGATAACGGTGTCTGTGCCGATCTTGACACCGGCGTCAATCTGCGTGGTGCGCGGGTCGACGATCGTTACTCCCGCGAGCATCAGCTCTTGCAGAATTCTCTCTTGCGCGATTTCGCTCACTTTTGCCAGATCCACTCGTGTATTGATGCCGAATGCAAACTCACAGTCATCTATTTTATGCGCAATCACCCTTTCGCCCGCCACACCTAGGGATGGCAGCACATCTCCCAGATAAAGCTCGTTCTGGGCATTGTCCGCCTCAAGCTTGCCCAGTTCTTGCAGTAGCTGAGCCCCTTTGAAGCAGTACGTACCGGTGTTTACCTCTTTTATTGCCAGCTCAGCCTCTGAAGCATCGCCGGCGATCTTGGTCTCGACTATCTTCGAAAACTCCCCGTTCGACCCCCTGATGATGCGGCCGTAACTTCCAGGGTCGTCAAACTCTACGGTCGCCACCGTCGCGACCGCATCCCTTCGACGGTGCTCTTCCACCAACTCCCGAATCGTTTCCGCAGTTATTAACGGGTGATCCCCGGACAAAATGACGACATCCGAGTCATCGGGGATGTGAGCTTGCGCGCATCTGACCGCATCGCCCGTCCCAAGAGCCTCGGGCTGCTCAACCATTTTCACCCAGTCCGGCAGCGACCCCTTGACCTGTCTGTCGGGACTGCATATCACCACTACACGGTCGATGCCGGCCTCCTTGGCAGCCGTAATCGGCCAGCGCAGGAGCGCCCGCCCGCAAATCGGGTGTAGAACTTTTGGCGTATCCGAGCGCATGCGAGTGCCCATACCCGCAGCCATTATCAGCACGGTTGCGTCCACGCAGTGAGTTTAACGGTCTGCGCAGCAATCAGAACATCGCACGGTTAAGGTAGTGGCGTTAAGCTTTTAACAAACGTTGGGGCGTAGCCAAGTGGTAAGGCATCGGGTTTTGGTCCCGTGACCGGAGGTTCGAGTCCTCCCGCCCCAGTTCTCACTTTCCTTTACGCTGCCTGGAAAGCTCTGCCTCCCGCTTCAACCGTGCCCTTTAGCGTTCACGATCTTCTCTTTCGAGTTCCCTTTCGAACTTTTCGAAATCCTTTTCCGCTTCCTTTGCTTTCGCTTCATCACTTTTCGCTTTCGCCTTTTCACTTCTTTGGCTCACCACCTTGGCGTTTGGATGAGGCCGCATCTTCAAGAGCTTCTCATTCTCCTCTGTGAAAGGCAGATACTCAAACTTCTTGATGTGCACAGTCAAGACCAACTCACCCTTAGCGTTTGTCACCTTCATTTCAAGGGGGTAGTAGTTATGGCGTCCGACTATGTACGTGTAAGTCGATCTTCCACTATTAGGAAAGATGCCCTCGGCAGCTCCGACGACAAGCTTGTATGCGGACGTGCCTTTGTAATCGACCTCGCCTTCGTAACGGACTTTCCCCGACTTGTACAACTCGCGATACTCTTCCACCGGATCGAATGTAAATTCCTTCTTCAATTCGGTAGGCGCCCGTGAGCCCTTACTAACAGTGATCTTGTTGGAATCCCCGTCGTATAGAAGCGATTTGTCCTCTGAAACCTCCTTCTCCTCGAGGATCCGACCGCTCTTGTCGACCATTATCGAATGAACGCGCACCGAGTCCTCAACGGTACTCCAAATCTCATATCGGACTTCCGATAAATCCAACATTTCCTCTATTTCCTCATCCGCTTCCTCCATTTCCTCCTCTATTTCCTCATCCAATTCCTCCATTTCCTCCTTCGACAACCCCGATTCCTCGGACTTGAGATCCTCCGTAATCTCGCCCATCGCCGTTTCCCCAAACACATCACCAAAATCAGACATCATGACCATATGCAATATGCCGCCCTTTTCTGAGACTGAGGCATATGCCCGTTTAATTATCTCCGCACCGCCCGGTTCGCGATCTGTCCATGTATCGATAGAAACTACGAGTGCTGCGATTACGGCAGCGCCGGCACCAACAGCGATCAGACGAACTTTCCAGCTGCGTCGGCTTCTGTCTTTTGCAGAAACGCCTTGCCTCCCTGACTCATTCTCAATTGCATCTGCAAGCGCAGCACGAGCATCCTGACGTGCCTGCGGCTCCGGGCCCTTCACTTCCTTGCGAAACCGACGAAAAAGATCAAACACTTCCATCGTCTACTCCCTCACTTGTTGCAATTCGAATCAGGTGGCCTTCTAGCCGATGATCTGCGTGCAGAACCTTCTCCGAGCGTTTGCGGGCGCGACTGAGCCGTGAACGAACCGTGCCAACGGAAAGATCAAGCGCCTTCCCAATCTCCTGATAGGTAAGCTCAGCCAGCGCGTACAGACAGAGGACATCGCGCTCATTGGAACGTAACGTACTCAGTGCCTTGGCAAGGGTGGGCCCGGCCTCATCCGCATGGAGCCTTGCCGCGATTGAATCGATATCCAATTCAGCGGCCTCATCAACTCCGGTTTTCGCGTAGGCTCGCAGCCGCCTAACCTCCTTACGGTGATGTCGCCGCAACAGATTCGTGGCGATCCCAAAAAGCCAAGGCCTCGCGCTCTCCTGGCCGGTGTCGTATCTTCCCCGTTGGGCAAACGCCTCGGTAAAAGTCTGCGAGGCGATATCGTCAGCCAGATCTCTCCCCACCCGGCGGTGCAGATACCTGTGTATCACGTCGAAGTGACGGTCGAAGACCTCGGTAAAGACCTCCGGCTCCGAACGTGATTTATCTATTACTTGGGCATCGCCAGTTAATACCTGCATGTTATATGGACCTTTTGCGTCCTTGTTTGTGACGATTGCATGAACCACTACTTGCTATTGCCCGAAGTGGTGGAAACGGTTCTCAACAAAAATACGCGTTGGAGATACCCTGCAGGCAAAAGCAGCGCAGCACAAGCGTTTTCTGGCTTTCTAGCCGCCCGCAGGCTTTTTCTGCTCGTCGGTCTTCGGTGGGGTGATGCCCAGAACGCGCATTGACTTGAGCCCCAGGCTCAGCTTCTCCCTGCCTTCGGTCGAGCTCACGTCCAGGCCCGACAGCTCCTTGATCCTCTCCAGCCGGTACCGGATCGTATGTCTGTGTGCAAAAAGCTCCTTGGCGGTCGCCTCTATTTTTCCATCCAGCCTCAGATAGGTCTCGAGCGTCGACACAAGACCGGTTCTGTACTTCTCGTCGTACTCGAACAGGGGCTTGACCGTTTCCTCGAAGAACTGCTTGAGCTCCCCCGGGTCTTGGCTCAGGGCCGGCAGCAGCAGCTTGTAGGCACCGGCATCGGCGAACGAGAGTCCCGACACTGCCTGGGAGACGGCGACATTCAGTGCCAGCCGTGCCTCACCC
>SDBU01010017.1_pt1 | contig 10557 bp, 12 predicted proteins | sample 2277071 | NCBI WGS metagenome assembly SDBU01 (sample SAMN10397929, study PRJNA504765) | marine sediment metagenome | isolation source: marine sediment core GS08_GC12, 126 cmbsf | place: Arctic Ocean: Gakkel Ridge, Loki's castle | collected 2008
GACAGGTGACGTTCGGCGACAATCAGCAGGGGTCCGCACGCTACCTCACGGGCTACAGATTCGATGTACACGCAGCGGCTGCGGACGCATGGCGCGACCAGGCAGGCGTGACGGCGGCCTTCGTCCAGTTCCAAAGCGGCAACGTCCGTATCAGCCGCAACCAGTGGCACGAGCACTGCAGGGCAATGGCACTCGTTCACGCCGGGCTGAGTGAGCCGGTGGTTGTTGAGATGTGGACGGATGGGGACCGATGACCCTAACAGCGCCTGAGCTAACGTGGATGCGGACGGCCGTGTCGGATATCTGGCCGGACACCTGCGCCATCTACCCGGTGACTGCCGGCAAGGATGACCTGGGAGCCTATCGCCCAGTCGGCGGCAACGTCGTCTCAGACATCCCCTGCCAGTTCACAGCCGTCACGCGAGACACCGACCTGGTGCGGGTGCTGGCGGACCGGCTGAAGGGGGAGATGGCCCACGAGGTGCTGTTGCCCTTCGACCAGGACATTGAGGTGGGGCACGAGCTGTACCACAACTTCGTGAGTTACAAGATGGTGTGGGTTGATGATGACAGCTCGTATTTGACCCACAAGCGCTGCATCGTCCAACGCACCACGGAGGCGACGCTCAACTACTTGGTGGCCAACGGGGTGCATATGACAGACGACGAAGGGAACTTCATACTGATATGAACGTATTCGCCTACGGGCTGGCCAGCGCACGCGGTAGCATCAAGAAGATGATCGGCAGCGACCATATCGAGACGTCGCCGCCTGTGGCCTCGCACTCATTCGAGATCCGGTGGACGGACCACCTCGACGTACTGTTCATCAAGCTGCACGGAGAACGGGGATCCCCCAGATGGTTCGACGACTTCTACAACCCCGCCCTCAATGTGAACCACGTCCGCCAGATGCGCTTGAAGGGAACGGTTGTCTTTGTCAGCAACTGCTGGCTGCCGGAGAGCCCGTTTCTGGAGGCGCTACTAGCAGCCGGGGCCAAAGCTGTCATCGGTGGCAGCGGCGTCAACTACGGCGGCATCGACGACATGGGCGGGGCCGATCTCCTGGGCGCCTACTGGCTGAAAGCCTACGAGAAGGGCGCAAGCCCCAAGTCGGCGCTGCGCATCGCGAAGGTGGTCCTCCTGATGATGTCGCCCATATTCAAGACGTCAGACGCACGGCAATTCCAGATATGGGAGCAATGAGATGAGTACACGCAAGCTGATTCTGTCGCTGATCGTCGTTGTGCTTGCCGTGGTGGGGTGTTCCATCTTTGAGCAACCAGAGGTGACAACCCAGGGCACCCTCAATCTCTCGCAGCTCGCCACCATTCCCACGCCTGCTGCGTCGGACGATATCGTGATGGTGCGCGACACGTCGGCTGGTGTGACGTACAAGTCGCAGCTCGGCAGCCTCTTCAACGGGATAGACATTGACCTGGGCGAGAGTGATCTGGACGCCACCAACATTGACGCCTCCGGCACGCTCAATGCAGACGGGGCCACGACGCTTGGCAGCTCGCTGGGTGTCGCAGGGCCTACGACGGTCGTCACGTTGACAGCCTCGGGGCCCGTGACGTTTACAGATGATATGCGGGTGGTCGGTGAGTCGATTGTGGTCTCGCTGACTGCTACTGGCCCGGTGTCGGTTACCTCCCTGACGGTGGTCAATGAGAGTGACATGCGAGGAGATATCGCCAACAAGCACGGCGACGTCACCCTCGCTGATGATGTAGTGATCACAGGCACGCTTGATGTGGCCGGGGCTACGACACTTGCAGCGGTTACGGCATCAGGTACTATTTCTGGCGCTGTTGGCGGGTCTGTCGCTGGTGGGTGGACCATCGACAATGGCGGATTGCAGGTCAGCGCTGGTGATACCAATGTGGTCGCCCTTAACGCTTCAGGTGCTGTCTCAGTGGCTACCACGCTTGGAGTGGTCGGCGCCACTGATCTGATGGGCACAGTGGCCGACAGCAGTGGCAACCTAACACTAGGCGACGATGTCGATGTCACCGGCGCATTAGACGTGGCAGGTCCTACGACCGCCGTCACTATCACGGCTGCCGGGCCTATCAGCATAGTGGCGAATTCCGATACGCTTAATCCCACACTCCACATAGACGATACGGATACAAGCGGCGGTTCAAAAACTCCAGATATAGTGTTTAGCAGTCTAGGCATTCAGATAGCTAAAATACGAGCGAACGACGCGCTGGGATTGGAGTTTAGAGGAGCTGATGATTTAGTCGATATGTCCATCAATACAGACGGCGTAGTGAGCATAGCAGGCGATACGGATGTGGTGGCGCTTAACGCAAGCGGCGCTGTCACGCTAGACGACAACCTCACATTCACCGGCAGCGGCGCGGGCCTCCAGCACGGCTACGTCTGGGGGAATGAGATCACATGGACCCAGGCGAGCGCGGGCCTGAATACCTGGTACAATATCTCTCATGCCGGCATCGCCGATGGGCCGCTGAATGGCGTTGGTCACAGCGGTAGTGGGGCGCTGACCGTTACTGTAGCCGGAATGTACATGGCTGATTGGGCAGGCGATGCAGAGGCCGACGCCGCAAATCAGCACATACAAGTAACATTGAGCGTGGATGGTTCGGCCACAGAGTTTGGACAAACCCACTTTGAGACCATCGCAGTCAATCGCGAGAGTGCGATATCAAGCATGGCCATTCTGGATCTTGCCGCAGGGCAGACGGTGCAAGTCGCGATCAGGACAACCGACGCCGGCACGCCCGACCTATTCGTGGACCACTATCATCTTCGGCTTGTGCAGATCGCCGGCACGTAGGCAACACATAGGGGCTTTTAGGCCCACGGAGGATCAATGAGAAAGCGAATCAGAACAGTCGGGCCTATCGTAGCCATAGTCGTGGCCATCTGTATCGGTGCTGCGGTAGCGTTGCGCGGCCAGCCGGACGTTGTGCCATTGGCGGGACTCTCGGCTCCCCGGTGGCTGGAGCGCATCTATAACCGGATGCCGGGCAACGTCCCACAGATGGACGATACCGACAAGCAGGCCGTCAGCATCTATGGCACAGACTCTGGCGCTGGTGACACAGAGATCAGCGTCGACGCATCCGGCAATGTCCAAGTCGATATAGTGCAAGTCAGTGGCAAAACTATCGATTTCGATAGTACCAGAAGCAACACGCCTCTCAACATGCCGTGGGGCAACAACCGGACACTCGAAGATGGCAAAAGCAATACCTTTATAGTGCCAGCAGGAAGAAGCAATGCTTTCATAGACCAAGTCGTCGGGCCCTACCTGTTCAATGGCACACTATGGGACCGCCAGCGCAACAACGAGGAGATCACTGTTCTTGCATCTGCTGGCAGGGCCGCGACCACTAGCTCGTCATCTATGACCAACTACAACAACTCTGGCATGGTACTGTTTGTGGATGTGACAGCCCGGGATGGGACGACCAGCATAGAGCCGAGCATCCAGATACAGGACCCAATAGGCAATGAGTGGCTGACAATTTGGACGGCCGCGGCTGTAATATCCAGCAGCAATACATCACTGGTATATTCGTTCTCCCCATACTCGGCCAACACAGACGCCGCGTCTCTATACACAGAAGGGGTGGAACTTGTGTTGCCCAGAACCTGGCGAGTGGCAGTCACACACGACGATTCAGTGACCGTCACCTACTCAATAGCCGCATCGATGATACCATAGGAGGACAACATGCCTTGGTCATACCGGAGCGCAACCATCACAGGCAAAAAGGCGGATCCGCAGCCGGGCGATAGCGTGACAGTAGTACTCTCGGATGGCACCGAATCGAAGCTGTTTGTCTTTGACTTCGACGGGACACAATCAAAGGCAGGCTTCATTGCGTATGTCAAGGCCGAAGTCCGCGCACATCTGAGCGGGCTGAATGCCGCGCTTACCAGCGAAGATGTGAGCGCCGAATTCGATCCGGGGTAGGCCCATGACCTTCAAGCTGACCATCGATACGCGCAAACTGCATCAAATCGCGGCACTGGTCAAGGCCGAGGGCAGCCCAAAGTACTTCGTGGCGGACGGCGTGGAATACGGGCTCGAGAATGAGCTGCACAACCCGAGAAAGCCGCACTTCATGCGAAATGCGACGGACTACGTCAGGCCCTGGTACTTCAAGAACATCGGCAAGGCGTTGATGGCAGGAGAGCTTGATGCTCACACCAGGTCCGCGGCCTTCCAAGTACAGGCGGACGCGGCATTGCACGCGCCCTTCCTCACTGGCGCCCTCCGCAACTCTATCCACACGGAGAAGGCCGAATGATCGCGGCATTCGACGCAGCACTGTCGACGCTGCTAACGGACGATGCAGCCCTCGTGGAGCTGTTGCGCGGCGACACCACCGCCATCTGGAACAAGATCGCGCCTGATTCGGCGGAGCTGCCCTATGTGGTCTTCGACGCGGACGACGTAGAGCTGAACGATACCCCGCGGCGAGCGAGGGACATTCGGGTCAACATCATGGCTGTCGACATGCGCAGCGCGCAGCTTGCGGCTAGTATCGATGCGAGGATCGACGCACTCATCCATCAGCAGGAGCTATCAGTCACCGGATTCAACATCTGGTGGCAGCGGCGCGTTCGCGGGCTCTCCTTCGAGGAGAATGCCGATAGCGGGCGCGTGAACTGGCACGTCGGCGCAGAGTATCTAGTGAGAATGGAGGCGTCATCATGATGACGCGTTATAGCGGCGAGGATCTGTATGTAACTTTCCAGGGGGTCGTGCTGAGTGGCTTGTTTCGTAGCATCGAGACGGCGCAGGCGCAGGGCGACATCGACGCGACTGTTGCGGCTGACACCGTCGAGCAGACGCTCCCGGGGAAGATCACCCAGGGCGTGAGTCTTGGTATTCTGGCTGAGGCAGGAACCACAGGAACAGCTATCTATGCCAATCTGGCGGCCGGGCAGGAGGGCACGCTGATTTTCTTCCCGGAGGGCACGGCGGTGGCCGGATCCAACACAACCCACACCATCAACGAGGCGCGGGTTAACGGGCGCACCCACGTCTTGGCCTACGATGCCGTGGTCGAGCTATCTGCCGAATTTATCTGCAACACAGTTGAGGTGGTAACAGCTAACGCATAGACAGGAGGCGTACAGTGGCAATACTCAGCAAGGAGGAGGTTCTGGCCGCGGCGGATCGCGTGCCAGAGGAGCTGGAAATATCCGAGTGGGGCGGGTCTATCATGTTGCGGGCTCTCACCGTATCGCAGCGTGCCGCCCTGCTCGAAACGGCCAAGGGTGAAGACGGAGAACTCGACACAGAGAGACTGACGGTGTTCGGGTTCATCGCTGGGGTATCGGAGCCCAAGTTCAGCGCGGCTGACTACGACGGACTGGCAGAGCGCAGCGCAGGCGCAATGGATGATGTGATCAAGCGCATTTGGTCGATGTCTGGGATAGACACGGAGGATGAGAAGGATGTCAAAGAGGATTTCTCAGAGGGGGCGAACTCTGGCAGCTCTTCCACATCGCGGAAAGGCTCACGAGAACGATCGCGGAAATAGCGCGTATGAGCGATCTTGAGTTTGCCCTGTGGCAGCGATACTATGCCGCCGAGGATGAGATTCGATCTGTCATGGCAACCAGCCGAATAGTCAAGGGGCGCGAAGAAGCCGCGCGGTACATCATTCAGAAGGACGCCGCCCAGGAACGCGCGAGGAAGGCCAAAGAGGATGCCAGCAGGGGTTGAAATTGCCAGCATGTTCGCCAGGATCGGGGCGGACACGCGAGGGCTTGAGAAGGGACTGAGTCGCGCAGAGGGGCGCATCAAGTCTACTGGGCAGAAAATGGGCCGCCTCGGATCGACGCTGACGACTGCGGTCACGCTGCCATTGCTGGGGCTGGCCGCTGGGGTTTTGAAAGTCGGTGCTGATTTCGAGGAGGGCATGGCTCTCTTGCAGATCGCTATGGGGCGATCTGGCGAGAGTATGCAGGATGTCAGCGACTTCGCCTTGAAGATGGGCGCCGATACGATCTTTGGCGCTAACGAGATGATCGAAGGTATGACCGGCTTCGCAAAGGCGGGTCTCACTGCCGAGGAGATCATGGGCGACATGACGGGGAAGACAGGTGCGCTGAGGGCTGCTTCCGATCTGGCCACGGCGTCCAGCCTGACATTGGCCCAGGCAACCGACGCCGTCACTATCGCTATGGCCACCTTCGGGCTTGAAGTCGACCAGGTTGATGAGATCGCCAATAGCTTCGTCCAGGCCGCTGACGCTTCTGTGACTGAGGTCAACGAGTTGGCGGCGGCGATGGTCAACATCGGCCCCGTGGCGGCCAGCATGGGCCTCAGCCTGGAAGACACCAACACGCTACTTGCCATCCTATCAGAGGGCGGCCTGAAGGGAGCGGACGCTGGGACGGCGCTGCGCTCGATGTTCGCCAATCTGAGCCGAACGACGCCAGAGGTTGTAAAGGCGCTGGCAGCCCTGAACATAGAGCTATTCGACGCCGAGGGGAACTTGCGTGAGCTTCCCGACATTCTCGGTCAGTTCAACCAGGCGTTGTTTGGCCAGAACGAGGCGCTTATGCAGGTTGGGGGACGGACAGCCGCACAGAATGATGAGCTTGAGCGGTTGCACAGAATCCAGCGTACACTACAACGTGACATCAGCGACTTCACATCTGGCATCAAGGGCGTTACGCTCTCGGAGGACAAGAGATCCAAGAAGTTGGCGGAGCTGAATGCGCGGCTTGAAAACACCAACGTCCAGGCAAGGAAGCTGGAAGACATTCAAGGCCGATCTGTCAAGACGCTCGAGAAATTGACGGAGCAGGAGCGCCTGGAAGCCATCCAGACCATCGCCGGCGAACGCGGCAAGGTGGCCCTTAACCTGCTGCTGGACAAAACCAACAGCAGGTGGAGTGATATGACGAAGGCGATAAGTGAGGCTGCCACAGTCCAACAGATCGCCGACGTGCGGGCCAACACCCTGAAGGGTAAGCTAGAGGAGCTGGGCGGATCTGTCGAGACGGTGGCCATCAAGCTTGCGTCGGTGCTGGCCCCCAGGGTCAAGAAGTTCGTCGACGAAAGCCTGATACCGTGGATTGACAAGATCGCGGAGCTTGACGAAGATCAGTTGAACCTTGCGCTGAATATTGCCGGGTTCGCGCTGGTGGCTGGCCCTGGGCTGAAGGTAATCGGCGGGCTGGCGGCGCTGTTTACTGGCGCGGGAGCCCCAATTGCCGGGCTTATCGCTAGCATCGGCCTACTGGCCCTCGCATACGAAACGGACTTTCTCGGCATCAAAAAAGTGCTTGACGGGTTCGAGGAGCAGAACGCTAGACTCGAAGCTGGGTTCACGACAGCGGAGCCGATCCCACTGACATTCAAAGAAAAGTTCAAAGAGGAGTTGGACGGCACGCTTGCGAACTTCAGGATCTTTAGGGATGAGTTCAATGCAATGGAGGATCCATTCTTTGAGATCATAGCCCTTGGTAATCCTGAAGTCAAAGCCTCACTGACTGAGGCACTTAACGACGTTGAGAAGTTCGTCAAAGACATACCCAAGTTCATCAGACAGATCCCAGGACACTGGAAGTTTCTGGTAACTGACCCTGTAGCGCGGCTCACTGATAAGCTTATAAAGAAACTCAACGAATTGGGGAAGAGATTTGAGGCCATCAAGCGGCTCCTGTCGGGCGGACTTGGAGGCGGACTTGGCGGCGGCGGCGGTGGCGGCGGCGGCGGTGGCGATGAAGGTGGCGTGACGACCCAGGGCGTCGGGAAAGACATCCTTTTTGACTTGCCAACTGGCCCGGTAGCAGTCGGCCAACGCGCCACCATCACCGTTCTTCCTGTCTTCGTCACCGACATGAGAGAGTTCACCAGCCTGAACCGCGACATCGACTATCGCAGGTTCACGGATCAGGTCATCAGGGGGAGGCTAGGATGAGATGGCAGTAGTATTCAAGTTCATGTGGTCCTCGACAACCGTCAATCTGGTGTCAGGCATCAACTCCGTCGACTACATCCCCGCTGCCGGGGACCCCCGCGGGGGCTTCGTCACCGACACATTCATCATCCAGGTCGACGGTTCCAGCCACGACAACCTGGCCACGTTCGTGCAGTCCATCGACCTGATGCGCGTGTACGCGATGCGCTACCGGAACGATCGGACGTGGGAAGACCCGGTCTGGCTGCACGCGAAGATGGATAGTGAATCGACGGAGCGGCGCGCCTTTGTTCGCAACATTGACATGAATTGGAACACCGACCCGTTCACCGTGACCGGGCACGCTGGCAGCAACAAGGCGCGATACACCTTGCGTGTGGAGCGGGGGCCTTGGGAGCGGACGGTAAGACGCAGCGCTCTGCTTATGAGTGAGAGAGCTGGGGCTTCGCTTACGTTTGACTACACCGACACGCCGAGTCCATATGATCCGGCCGGAGATATCCCCGGTCGCCTACCGCAGATATGGGTTCGCTCTGATGCGTCGGGTGCTCCACTGGCTCGGCTCTGGATGGGCTTTCGCAGCGAAATCAAACACCCTAGTGTGAGCAATTTCATCGACACATGGGAGTTTGAGAACGGCGCGAATAATGGGAGCGAGTCCGGGGTTACAGATGACGGGGGCACAGATGTCAATGGGGCATCACCTGGCGGTGGCAGCGGCGTCTTTGTCAAGTTGGTGGAAACTGACCTTGATTGGGACAAGGAGACGAATGGCGGCATCTTCCAGGAGGTCTGCGAGATCGAACTCCAGGATGTGAGCGCCAACGAGCAGGACAACTTTGGCGACTTCCTGTGGCTGCTGCGTGCTATGCTGCCATCGAACGCAACCACCTGGGAGGTTCAGCTACGATGGGGCTATTCTGGTATGACTGACGCCGACCGGAGGCGCGGCCCTATCGTCGAAATCAGTGGCACTGCTTGGGACTACTTCGAGATGGGGCGGGAAAGCATTCCGCTGCGCAACATTCACGCTCTGCCCCTCAGCGAGATAGGGGATGGCGCAGAGGCAACATACGCGATTCAGGTATGGGCACGACGCACAAGTGGGGCGGCGGATCTCTATCTGGACTGTCTTTGCCCCATTCCACTTGATGAAGGATGGGCGAAGGTATCTGGCTTTGTCATTGCGAGTGATGCAGACGGGTATTGCTACATCGGAGAGGGGCTGGACGGTTCTACAACAGCTGTTGTCTTTGGGCCTGGGAGCACTATGACGCACGACGCGGTCCTCAGCTCAAACGAGTTCCGGGTGCCCGTTGGCGATGGGCGGCTCATCACCGTCTATGCAGGGTCCGCCAGCCATTCAATGGCGACTGGGATCTCTTCGCGATTGCAATACTACGAGCGCTGGCTCAATCTGCGCGGGGGTGAGTGATGCACTCCCTCAACCTGTTCGGACGCCCGACTCGGGGCCAACCCCACATCGAGAACATCACGCGGATTGCCAAGAAGTGGACCCGCAGCACCCGCGCCACAGGTGGCTACTGGGCTGGACAGTTCGCCATATCCGGCCAGGACGTGGGGCGTAACGGGCTCACTGACTTCTTCTTCAAGCGCATCGGCTCTGTCATCAAGGAAACCGCCGGTGGGATGCCATCGTGGGAGGGCTACATCGCAGAGATGCGGCTGATATCGGACGGCATCGAGTACATGATCACGCTCGATCCGCAATTCTGCCACAACAGGGTACGGGTTCTCTACACGTTCCCCAATAGCGTCGACTCGAATCAGGGAGCGCTCACCTACGACCCGAATCTCCCGCCGGACTTCTCATTCCAGGACGTGGGCCAGGATTTCAGCGAGTGGCAGACATTGGCCGGGGACGCGAAGTACAGGATCGTCGTGACCAACGCCGACGGCACGAAGAACTGGGGGTTTCTCGCCGAGGCCTTTCAGACAACGAACCCTGAAGACTCGATCGTCGTACACGATAAGTTGGACCTGACTGATGACGACTGGGAGGGCCCTGACAGATTCGACCTGGCCGCCCAGAAGACACCTGTATCATACGTCATCGAAGACATCGAGCGGTCCGGCACGCGCCAGGACACAGGCTGGAGCGGGAACCCGGACTCGTCTGATGAGTACGGCACCATCGAGTACATCGAGACGATGGGCGAGATCCCCACAGAGGTAGCCACGGTCCTGCAGGCGCGGCATCTGACAGAGTACGGGTTCCCTAGATCCAAGCCTGTCGGGTCCATCACACCCGGGCAAGAGGGCAGTGAAGATCAGCTTATCGTCATGCTCAACGGGTTCTGGCACACGGCGAATTGGGTGTACACCGACAGCAACACGATGGACTCGTGTTCGGATCTGATGGCGACGCTCGCGGGGCTGACCGAGTTTGTAGTCGCTGGGCGTATCGAGTACAATGGGCTCGCCTTCAAAGTCGAGGCTGCCCGGCACCCGCGGCTCGTCGGCGACATCATGGCCAACGTCATCTCGTTTGGGGACGCTGACGGCGGCCTGTGGAAGGGCGGCGTCTACGACGACAAGGCACTGGAGTACGAGCCATCACCCACGACAGTGGACTACTCGATCCGAAACAATCAGCTGGTCAACCGTG
>SDBU01010018.1_pt1 | contig 10556 bp, 11 predicted proteins | sample 2277071 | NCBI WGS metagenome assembly SDBU01 (sample SAMN10397929, study PRJNA504765) | marine sediment metagenome | isolation source: marine sediment core GS08_GC12, 126 cmbsf | place: Arctic Ocean: Gakkel Ridge, Loki's castle | collected 2008
AAGCTCCGGCTTCTTTGCAATTTCAGACATCAATGGAACTATCATCTCTGATAGTGTAAACATTAAGAAAAACATAGGCCGGATACAAGCTAGGAAGGCTGTTTTAACTTGGCGCTCGCAATTCCTCCCTGACCTAAAGGACAGGGTTTCCTTGCGAGAAAAAAGATGAAAAATAGTCTTATATTTTTTTTTCTTCTATTAACTTCTTGCGGTTATAATCTTGGAAGATCTCAAAATTTGAATAATGCATCTGTATCGGTGCCATACATTAAGCAAGATCTATCTGGGCATTTCACATCTAAGTTAATAAAAGAGCTTTCTTATTCTTCAAATCTTAGCTATAAATATTCAAATGCAGATTATATTTTATGCGTAAAAATTGTTGATTCAAATACTTCTCAAATTGGTTATAAATATGATAGAAATAATGAAAATGTCAGACAAAATAATTTAAGAGCAACAGAGGGAAGACAAAAAATAACAGCTAGCGTTGAATTAGTAGATAGAATATCAAATTCTACAAAATTCGGTCCTTTTGAAGTATCTGCAAGCGCAGATTTTGATTATGTAGATCCAGACTCTTTAAATGATTTATCATTTATAGATCCCTCTGGGAACAGAACAACAGTTTTAGCATTTTCGTTAGGGCAATTAGAATCTACTGAAAACGCTAAAGAAGCAGTCTCTAAACCACTTTATGAACAACTTTCAAAAAAAATTGTAGATGCTATTTCTGCTTATTGGTAAAAAAAGCTTATGGAAGAGATATTTCACGATAGTCAAATTTTTGAAGCAGCTTTAATCAACCTATATAAAATGCTGATATGGGTAAGAGAAAGAGTCTCTAAATATTTTCCTCAAAAAGATTTAGAGAAAATTGAGCTTGCTACTGAAGAAGCGATAGTCAACATCATCAAACATGGATATAAACACAAAAAAGGAAAAATTGAAGTAGAAATTAAAATCGATGAGACATTGCATTTAACATTCAAAGATAAAGGCCCCAAATTCAATCCATTAAGTGTTAGAAAAAAAATAAACTTTACGAAGGATATAAAAAAAAGAAAAGAGGGGGGGCTTGGTATTTTTTTTATTTTTCAATGTATGGATGAAGTGAAATATCAAAGAAAAGATCAAGTTAATCTTTTAATAATGAAAAAGAAAAGAAATAAGCTCTATTAAAAAGGTAGTTAGATATTTTTAGTTTCAACTATCTCATCAAAAAATCTATATTCTATTTCCATTCCCCAGTCTATTTGAATTATAAGTTTTTTGGATGTTGGATCAATATCTTTAATTTCCTCAAAATCTCCCAAACTTATAGTTAAAAGCACCTGTTTTAAAGTGTCATCGAAATAGATGTTTTTGCTATTTAGCGTAGGATAAGGGGTGTTTTTTATGTAATTTTCATACTTTTTTTTTATTTCAAAATATTTGGACTCATCTTTAATAGGCGTAATACTAAGAAGATGCCTTTTGATCTCAACTATTTTAATAGGCTCTAGATCTGCTGAAAAAGCATCGATTTTTTTTAAGATATTAACAGATAATTTAAATATAAATAGAGCAACTTTTTTAATTGATTGAGCTGTTTTACAAATAGAGTTTTTGAATACATTTTTTTTCTTATCCATAAAGATTTTACAAGGTTTTTTTAAACTATCCGGTGATGGGAAATACTCGTAAATTTTAGTAGACACATTATAAATTGAATCCATTAAAGATGGTTTTTCTTCGTGAATATTTGGTCTTTTTTGGAAAATGATATTGAAACAACACTCAAATGGTTTGATTAATCTATATAAAGAGCTCAAGGAATGAAATAAATACATATCTTCTACCTAGTGATTAAAATTATCTAGGAAGATATTTTTGTAGTTTTAATATAAATTTGCAAAACAAATTTATAATTTTGTTCTATTCATTTAATCCAAATATAATTTCAAAGAAAAGAATAATGAAAATCTTTTGAAAAAGAGCTTTAGAAAATTATTGGTTTTTTTCTATTGCAGTAAGTGTAGCTTCTGTCTCTAACATATCTAGAAGATAGTATTGCAGAACTTTAAGTACATACTTAGGGGTATTGTATACGCCAGATGTAGTAAAGACAATTTCCAAAGAGGTTTTGCTTTGGGCATTGAGTGCTATAAGAACATAAGTAAGAGGAATGTCTTGCTCGGTTTTAGGAACAATCCATACATCAAATTGCTCGTTAAATAGAGTTACTTTTTCTGGGCTCTCGACTACATGAAAATACTGAGTTAAATCTTCAGGATCATCTTTAATTTGATCTAAATCATCTAATAGATTTAGTTCATGCAAAAGTGCCAAATCAACATTAACAATACCATCATGCGCTAAATCCACAAGATTGGACATATACTGTTCATACAACTTTTCTATTTCATTCGGGTTGAGCATTAATTAAACGCCTCCATATAATTCTTCCCCTAAACATAGTTTAACTATTTATAATTACTAGTGTCAAGAATTGCTTTTTTTATTTTATTAAACCTCAGGTATCTTATTGGGTTTTAAAGGTTTTTACGTATAAAAAAATAAAGAATAAATATAATATATACTGAATTAATAGCTTGTAATTAGAAAAAAAACGGATATACTAAAAGAGTTAGCGAGAAGGAAAGTAGAATTATTAATGATTAAAGCTGTTGTTGTTTTTTGTTGTTTTGCCGTAACTCTATGTGCAAAGCCTTTAGAATTAGATATTAAAGCAAGAAATGCAATCTTGGTAAATGCTGATACAGGAGCTATTTTATTTGAAAAAGAAGCTCATAAAAAAGCCTATCCAGCTAGCTTAACAAAGGTATTTACTACTAGCTATATATTAGAGAATTATAAAGATAGATTATCTAAAACTATTATAGCTTCGAAAGATGCATTAGATATTGTAGTTCCTGAAAAAAAAATAACATCCAACTACTCTTTAAAGCCTTATATATTAGAAACAGATGGAGTGAGTTTTGATATTGTTAAAGAAGAAGAACTTACTCTTGAAACTCTTTTACATGGAATAATGCTAATATCTGCTTGTGACGCATCTAATGTAGCTGCTGAATTGGTTTCTGGATCTGTTGAATCATTTATGGATGAGTTAAATGCATATATCAAAAAAAAGGGAATAAAAGATACGTATCTTCAAAATCCTCACGGTCTTCATATGCCAAAGCAACTCTCAACAGCGTATGATATAGCTTCGATGGCTAAACTAGCGATTAAAAACGAAGATTTTTTAAAATTTTTTACCTGTAAATTTTACATAAGGCCTAAAACTAATAAACAAAATAAAAAAGAGATAGTTACAAATAATAAACTCTTAAAGCCAACAGAGCATTTTTATAAATATGCAATTGGAGCGAAAACAGGTTATCATGCTAAAGCTAAATATAATTTAATGAGCGTTGCAAAAAAAGATGATAGAACATTGATAGCTGTAGTTTTGGGGTGTTCAAATTCTGATGTAAGATTTGAAGAAACGAAAAAGTTATTCAACGCTGCTTTTTTAGAAAAAAAAGAGAAAAAAATAATTTTTGATAATAAAAAGATTTTCCAAGCAAAAATTTCTGGTAGCTCAAAAATCTTAAAATCAAAGTTAAGAAAAGACTTGATTTTAGAGTATTATCCATCAGAAGAGGATTCTTTAAATGCCTTTGTTATTTATGCTGATCTTAAAGCTCCAATTAAAAAAGATCAGAGGGTTGCTGTAATGGAGATAAAATCTAAAGATGGAAAATTAATAAAAAAAGAAAATATCTATGCTACCCAAAATGTTAGAAGAAATTTTTTCACATTTTTAAAACAGCTTTTTGTAAAGGGCTAAAAAATCATCTAAACTCAAATTTTCAGCTCTAATATTTTCATCTATGTCTAACTCATCTAACATTTTTAGGATTTTTTCTTTAGAACTAAAAATTTTTATCAAAGATAAAAGCTTTTTTCTTCTTTGTGAAAATGCTGTTTTTACAAAGTGAAAAAACTTTTCTATATCAATCTCTTTTTTTGTAGCATCTAGAAACTCATCTTTTATTTTTAATTCAAGAATAACAGAATCTACTTTTGGTTTTGGAAAAAAACAAGCTCTTGAAATATCGGCTAAAATCTTAGCTTTTGCATGAAAATTTACAAAAAGTGAAAAATATCCGTATTGTTTAGTGTTTTTTTTTGCTAAAAGCTTTTCTGCCATCTCTTTTTGTATTATTAAAATAACTTTTGAGAATAAAAAATGATGTTTTAAGAGTTTTGTAATTATGAAAGACGTTACGTGATACGGAAGTGAGGATATCACCTTTATTTTTTTATTTAATTTTTTAAAAATATCTAAATCGAATTTTAAAAAGTTTTCGTTATAAACTTCTAAGTTATCAATCTTTTCATCTTTTAAGTTTTTAGCAAAAACATCGTCTAGCTCTACTGCAATAACTTTTTTTGCCTTTTTTATAATCTCAAAAGTTACCACTCCAGGTCCAGATCCTATCTCCAATACAAGATCATCGTTTGAGATGTCAGTAGCTTTGATAATTTTATCTAAAATATTTTTATCGATTAAAAAATTTTGAGAAAGAGTTTTTTTTGGTCTTACGTTCAAAGAAGATAAATAGTCTATTAGATCTTTTGGCTTATATAAAGTTCTCATTCAAAAGTGAAAGGACAAAAATCTTTAGAAATAACTTTATTTTCAACCAAATATTCTTTTTTCAATTTATTGAAAAAATTATTTCCAATTTGAAGTAGCTCTTTTTCAACTAATTTAGTTTTTAATTCATTAGAGATTTCATCAAAAGTTTTAGCTTCAATTTTTTCTAAGTCTTTCAAATAAAATATTCTAGAAATTTGTTTGTTGTTTATTCTACTTACTTGAGAAGAAATGTCACTAAAACTGTTTTTCTCTAAATCTTTTAAAATATTTTTATGAGACAGAGACAAATCTTTTGAGCTTGTCTTATATAAATTGGAAACATTGATAGAGCAGCTTTTATACTCCTTTTCAATTTCTTTTAGAGAGTCTTCTAACTCTTTTGGATCTTGATCTTGATCTTTTAGTAAAAGATGTGCCTTATTTGCTGCTAGGTTAGCTAGCTTATTGTCATCGCACCTAATTGAAATAACATTATATGAATAAATCTCTTGTGAGGGATTTTCTTTTATATATAACTGGTATGATTTTTTTATTTTACTAGGAGTAACACTTTGCTCTGCTTTGGATCTTACAAAATAATAGATCATCCTGTGAATGATCATCTCTTCAGATAGCATTTTTTGTGCTTCTTCTAATGTAAGATTTGCTTTTTGTAGATTCGCTATTATATTAGGGCCATATCTATTTTCTATCTCTTCCGTTAACTCAGCATCTGAAATTGTAAATTCCCTTTTTTTTGCATCTATCAAAATAAGCTCATTATTAATAACCTCATCTAATACTTGCAGCCAGCCTGATTGATAAAATTGGAATCTAGCTGATTTAGAATCGATAAGATCTGTAAAAGATCTCTCAAACGCTATATCTAATCTCTTTTTAACATCTAATGCTGTAATCGCTCTATCTTCAACTTTTGCGAGTACTGTGTTGTTAACATTGATATTAGCATTCTGCTCCATAGGGGAGTTTCTGAAATCATTAGCATTTAACATTGCCGAGAAGGCTATAAGAGGAACAAAAAGTTTAATAAAAAATTTCATTGATATTTTCAGCTCTATTTTACTTTTACCTATAGTAGCAAAAGTGATGATTTTATAAAAATAAAAGAAATTTTTGATTTTTTTTGCTTATTCACTTCTCTTTTTTTTAAATATAGCTTTTAATAATAAATGAATTAACTTTTTAATGAATTGTTTGAAGTATATAGTTTACAATGGTGTTTAAGTGTAATTAATATTAATGCATTTTAAAATATTTTAATTTTTATAAAATTAATCCAAATTATGATATAATAATTAAAATTTAACTTACAAAAGTATTTTTATGTCAGCTCCAATAACTTCTCGTTTTTTAATGATACCTAGGGAAATTCCAAAATATTTAGCAACTGCATATAGTGTTAAATATAGCCAAATAGAAAAAAATGAAAATATTTTTAAAAGGTCGATTTTTAAAATTTATCGTTTTATCTTGCTCGCTAAGGAAATTATTTTTTCTACGATATCTTTTACATCTTCATTAGAAATTAATAAAAATATCAAAAGACTTCAAAAAGATTTTGATGAAAAAAATAAAAACCTTAAAGATATCTCAAGTAAAGATATTTGCGTTTATTTAGTGGGATCAGTAGATAATCCAGGTGGAGCAATTTTAGGTAATCATCTTTATTACTACCACCATTATAAAATTAAGAATTTTGAAAAATATTTTGATGTTGCAGCAAAAGTGATAAAAAATAATAAAGATATTACAAGTTTTTTAGAGGAAATTAAAAGCAAATACCCTACGCGTAATATCAAAGTAATGGATATCGTATGTCATGGATGTAATGATAGAATGTTTTTAGGAGACTCTTTTGAATATAAAATTTCAGATGTAAAAAATGATGAATTTAAAGCTATGTCACAAGATGGAGCAATTATTTTAGATGCATGCTCAACAGCTCAAGAAACTTCTTCGCAACTATCAATTGCAAGACAGATAGCGAAAAAAAACCCATTTCTTAGAATTTTTGCTCCTAAATACCCTCTTTTTTTCTCAAAACCTTTGATTAATAAAACCACTAAAAGAATTGAAAATGTTGTTCATGGTTTTGCAATATTTAAAGCTTTCACTTGCGAAACATTTAGATATGAAAGAGAGATAGATGAAAGCGCTATACCTGATACAGGAAAAAGATCAAGAGGATAGTTACACTACTTGGATTGTAAATGTATCGATAAAATTCATTACATTGAGCTTAGAATACAGGCGAAAAACCCATCATGAGAGTTTTCTAAAGGAAAAGAAAAAAACTGATCTTCAACCTTCAAATTATATTTTTTTATAAAATACTTAACTTGATCTTCATTTTCCTCAGGGAAAATAGAACAAGTAATATATACAATTTTCCCATCATTTTTTAAAAAATTATATGTTTTATCAAAGATTTCTCTTTGCGTAGCTTTTAAACTCTCTATATCACTTAAGTTAAATCTCCATTTAAGATCAGGGTTTCTTCTTAAAGTACCGGAGCCTGAACAGGGAACGTCCAAAATTATCCAATCCATTTTTTTATTAATCTTTTTCAAATCTTCTGTAGTTTTAATTTGAAAATTTTCAATTCCTGCTCTTTTAAATCTTTTTTTTGCCTCTAATAAAATATAATCTCTAACATCGTGAAGATAGATTTGACCTGTTTTTTTCATTTTATGAGCTATCGCTAAAGTCTTACCACCTGATCCTGAGCAATAATCTAAAACATGGTCTTTAGGTTTTGGGTTTATTAAATCAGCGACTATTTGAGACCCTTCATCCTGGATTTCAAAAAAACCTTTTTTGAACTGAGGAGTTGTAAAAAAGTTGATTTTTTTATTAAAAATTATCCCATAAGGAGATTTTTTACATTTTTTGATATCATATTTTTTATTTAAAATATCAAAAAGATCATCTCTTTGTATTTTTAAAGAATTTGCTCTAATTGTAGTAGGAGCTGCATCGTTTGAAGTTAAACAAAATTCTATTGCTTTTTCTAAAGAGTAAGCGCTTTTTACCTTTTCAAAGTAATCTTTTGGAAAACTAACTTTTATATGCTCTGGTATTTTTCTATTATCAAGATGCTTTTTGAAATCAAAGTCTTCTAAAATTTCTAGTCGATCCTCAGCGGTAACCTGGTTTTTTTTACATAAAAAATCTATTAAACCATTCCATCTTATTAGTTTATATAAATTTTCGCAGATGCTTTTTCTGTCTTTTGAACCGATAGATTTATGATTTTTAAAATAGTTTCTTAAAAAAACATCTAATGGGATCTTTTTTTTTGAAAACTCTTTTAAAATAGTCAATAAATGAAACTTTCTAAATGGTATTTTCATAAATAATTTAAATTAATCTCGAAAAAGATTATATCTTAGTTTAAGGATAATATATAGAAAAATTACAGGCCTTGTGGAGGTTCGCTTATATGAAGGGCTTTAAAAAATTTATTGCTTTAGTAGGAAGACTACTGCTTAGCGCGATTTTTATTTTATCAGCGGTAAATAAAATATTTGATTGGCAAAAAACAGAAACCGGACTTATTAATCTTTTTTGTGATTGGCAGTCTTATGTTCACTTTTCATCTACTTTGACAAAACTCTTCACTGCATTAATTTCCTGGACACCAGAGATTTTAATAGTGATTACTACTTTAGAGCTTATTGCTGCTCTTTTAATATTTTTTGGGATAAAAGAGAAATTTGGAGCCTTTTTACTTTTAGTATTTTTTGTTCCAGCAACATTTTTGCTTCATCCATTTTGGTTTTTAACAGGAGTTAACAAAACTTTTCAAATGGTTATGTTTATGAAAAACATAGCTCTTTTAGGAGCTCTTTTGCTTTTAATGGTTTTAGGCTCTAAAATAAAAGAGCCTATAAGTATTGAACCAATGGACCAACCGCCGAATGAATCAAAAGAAGAGTAGAGTATATTTAAATTTTAGCTTTTTTATATTAAGTTTTTTGATAGTTGCTTTTTCTCAGCCAGCTTGGATAGGTTATCTAGGGATAGTGGCAAGCTCTTTAGGCTATTTTCTTTTTTGGTTCTCAATTTACAAGGTAAATAGCACAAAACTTAAAGTGATTCTTTCATTTGTCTGGTTTTTTTTCGTTCAAGCTATTTGGCTATCTTGGCTTACCTCAACAAAATATCAAGGAAAGCTTATTTTTTTAGTATACGCTTCTTTGCTTGTTTGGTTTGCTATAGAATTTTCTGTTGTTTCATATGTCTTTTTAAAAAATAAAAAACTTGAGTTTAAGAAAATCTTTTTAGTAGCCTCTATTTGGACCGTCCTTGAATGGTCGAAACTTTTTATAATGTGTGGGTTCCCGTTCAATCAAGTAGGACTAGCTCTAACAAATCACCATATATCAATGCAACTAGCATCCATTATCGGAATATTTGGTCTTAGCTTTTATGTGATTTTTGTAAATCTAACAGCTTTAAAAGCTGTTATAGATAAATCTTTTAAAGTTGGGGTTTTATGGGTGATTTTAGCATTTTTCCCATATCTTTATGGATATTTTCATGAAAAGATATATGAAAAAAAGTTCGAGCTCTCTAATAAATTAAATGTCTGCTTAGTGCAAACGGCCATCCTTCCAGAGGAAAAAGTTTTAACAAAAAATTATTTTGATCATTTTGTCTCTCCCATGTATCAATGGCAAAGAATTATAAGTTTTATAAATAAAAAAAATGTAGATGATTTAGATCTAATCGTTCTTCCGGAAGCAGCTTTGCCTTTTAGCGCAAATGATCATTTCTATCCCTTTGAAAAAGTTCAGATTCTTTTTTCTCAAAATTTTGGAGAAGAGGTTTTATCTAAACTACCTATTTTAAAAGAGCCATTTGCAAGACAATATAAAGATGATTGGTATGTATCTAATAGCTACTTCGCAAAAGCACTTTCTAATATCTACCAATCTGAAATAGCAATTGGCTTTGATGATTTTGATCAAAAAGTAGATAAAAGTTACAATGCAGCTTTCTATTTTAGTCCCAAATTAGATACTTACAAAAGATATGAAAAACAAGTTTTAGTTCCTATGGGTGAATATATTCCATTTTCATTTTTAGCTAAAATGGCTCTGGAAAAATATGGAATAGCCTCTTCTTTCACTCAAGGCTTTGAATCAAAAATATTTTCGGATAAAAATTACTCTTTTTCAATTTGCTATGAAGAGATCTATCCAAACATCATGAGAAAAGCTAAAAATAAGGGAGCTAAATGTTTTGTTAATTTAACAAATGATGCTTACTTTTCAAAATCTAAGCTTTTTAGGCAGCATTTCGAGCATGCAAAAATTAGAGCTGTAGAAAATGGCATTCCCTTAATTAGAGCTTGTAATACGGGCGTCAGCGCTGTTGTTGACTCTTTTGGAAGGGTTGTAGACGCTATCTATAAAGAAGATGAAGCAAAGGCTCTTTTTGTGAAAGCTCCTCTTTTTTCATATAAAACTATTTATTCTCTTTTTGGGGATTATTTAGTAATTTTTTTTAGTTTTGCTGTTATTGTTTCTTATTATATAAAACGTAAAATGCGCATTTAATAATATTATAAGATTAATTTTTAATTTATTTAGATTGTAATTAAGTAATCAATAGTTTAATTATATATTAATTTTTTATGGAGACGAGTAATGTCTAGTATAGGAAAAGGGAATTCAGGGATTAGGTCAAGGAAAAACAAGATTTGAATATTTTATAGTTTTTTAAAGGGAATTATTAAGTAATTTTCTTTTATTTTACTGTTATTACTTTGACTCAAGCTAAGTTTCATAAAAAAATAATTTCTTATTCTTCTATTTGATATAGATGCTTTTGTTAAAAGAAAAAGGTGATATGTCAAAATTAACATTGAAAAAATAAATTGATCTTTATAAGCTCC
>SDBU01010019.1_pt1 | contig 10556 bp, 16 predicted proteins | sample 2277071 | NCBI WGS metagenome assembly SDBU01 (sample SAMN10397929, study PRJNA504765) | marine sediment metagenome | isolation source: marine sediment core GS08_GC12, 126 cmbsf | place: Arctic Ocean: Gakkel Ridge, Loki's castle | collected 2008
TTCTAAGTCTTTCACTAATCGGATTAACTATTTTAGCAATAATACAAGAAATTCAAAAAGGCGGTAGAGTGAGATGGATGGAAAACAATTTCAACTAGTATTATTTGCAATTATATTAACAATGGGATTAATTGTTTTAATTGGATTAGTAGGAAATCCTTTTTCTGGTCAATATCGAATGATGCACCAATGTGATGCAGCACCAGATGGATTCGGAGACCCAAACTGTTACAACTACAAAGACGATTTTATAGGAGAATGGTATCCTTTTGAAATATCTAAACAAATAGCAGAAAGAAGCGGAGCAGATATGCACAGATTTTGTACTTATCATAAATATAAAGGAAGCTGTTTAAAAATACCTCAGGTTGATTAAATGAATAAATTAACAAAACAAGACTTTCAAGTATTAGACAGTATTACAAAAAAGGGGCGTTTTAATTCTTGGAAAGAAAAACGTAAACATGAAACATATCTTGAAGAATGGGTAAATTTAAGAATTGAAGAAGCAGTTATTACTTCTCGTTTATCTGAAAGAAAAAGAAACCTAAAACAAAAAAAGGTGGTGCTATAAATGGCTATACAAATAAATTTGATTGTATTTTCAATTGGGGGAATAACGGTTTACCTTGCTTTAACATTAATAATTGAAATAATGAAACTTTCAGAATATTTTACAATGTTTAACAACGCACTTATTTCTGCAAGTTTGGTAGCAGGAATTGTTGGTGGAGTTTGGTGTGTAAAAGAAATAATAGAAGAATTAACTAGAAAAAAGAAGGTTAAACTAAATGAGTGAATTAGATTTAATCATATTCATTTTTATCATAACAATTTTTACAATTTCACTCTTACTTTATGTAAAAACACTTATAGAAATACCAGAATTTATTATAAAAATTCAAATCATAAAAAAGGAGGAGAAATAAATGAATGAAACAAATTATACAATATTTCATATTATTTTATTTGTACTTCTTGTTATTGGTCTTTTCGGAGCTTTCGTTGAAGTTCCAAGACTTCAAGAAGCAAGAAACGATTTCTGCGAAAGTATAGGATATGAAACATTCTCTTGGACATCATCAGCAACAGGACAAAGATGTGAGAGAGAAGAAGGCAACAAAATAATAGTAACAGAAATTAAATGCCAATCAGAATCTCTCCTGTTTAAATATTTTACAACGCAACCGCTCAAAAAAGAAGACTTAAACTGTAAACAAATCGAAAAAAGATTTAAATGAGGAAAAATGAATGAGAACATGGTTTATTTCTGATACACACTTTGGTCACAAAAATATTATCAAATACTGCAAGCGTCCATTCAAAAACTTAACACAAATGGATAGGGTAATTATAAAAATTTACAAAACCTATTGTCCCCTGACTTAAATATTGCGAAGAGTAAACAGGCACTTCTCCCTCGTTTTGATTAATTGTTTTTTTTGTATACTTTTTAGTGATTGGGATATTATTATAAATATCTAGAATACAAATCTCTTTAGCTCTAATTAAATTTTTCTTCATTTTAAAGACCGTTTATTTCCTTAGTATACTCTTTGATTTTCTCAGAAAAATCTTTTAATAATTCTTTAAATTCGTCAATACTAACAATTTCTTCTTCCTCTAAAACTCCTAATTCTATTCTTTCTTCTTTACTCCACCAATTATCAATAATCCAATATTTCTCATTTTCAAACTTTTTGATTGATTGTAATTTACATCGTGGGTCATCTGTCTTAAAACTATTTGGACTTCCTTTGAATTGATTAAATAAGTTCTTTGCATTATCTAAATCATTTTCATGAATTTCAAATCGGTTTATGTCTAACGTTTCTCCAATATTGGAAACTATATAAGTAAATACTGGGAATTCCTGTTTAAAATTTTCACATTCGTCTTCATCACAGTCTTTTTTAGTTATTCCCAAAATATAAGTTTTTTTTGGAGTTGTAAAGAAAGTTTTGGAAGGTAGAGAAATAATACAATTAATATAGCATTTTTTTTTCACCTCATCTCTCAAAACTTTATTTGCAAGTATGTTGAAAATGCTATCAGGTAAGATAATAAATGCTTGCCCGTTTCTTTTTAAATTAGATAAAATCCATTTTACGCATAACCCTTGAACTCCATGACCGCTGTTTGTATAAAAATCACTTAATCCTTCTTCTTCAATTTGTTTTCTTATTGTGGCCACTCCGCTTGTGATATAGGGGGGGTTTGTTAAAATTAAATCTGGTTTGTCATCTTCATTTTCAAAATTTTCTTTTAATGTCCCAAGATTTGAATCAGATAAGAAGTGAAAAGTGTCATTGAATAATTTAGAAAACTCTTTGTTTAATGTAGGGTTTTTTTCTACTAAATCAGAAAGGTAAATCAGCATATTGGCTTTTGCTAATATTATTGTTCTTCTTTGTTCGTCATTATCTTCTCGGCCACTATCATAACCTAACAGTTTTACCTTTGAGTTAATTTTTCCGTTTTTAGGTAAAAATTTGTTTTTTAGATTTGATGAAACTTGAAATGGTTCTAAAACAAAACCACCTACTCCACAAAATGGGTCGCAAATGAATTTTGCTCTATCAATATCTGCCATTTCTACAATTGCTTTTACTACTTTTCGAGGAGTAAAGAATTGTCCTAATTTGCTTTTGTCTTTGCTTTGTTTTAAGAAGGTTTCAAAGAGTTTTGTTTTAAAATTCTTTTTTATGTTTCTTAAATCTCCAAATTTTTCATATTTTTGAATTGTATCTTTAAATAAAGTGGCTTGTGATAAAACAGCCGTTCCGTCTTTATTTACGAAAATAGTTCCGTTAATAATCCCTGTTTTGTCAGTCCCCTCTTCAAATAATTCTCTCATTTTTTTTCTGCTTTTGGTTGCATAATGTTCAAGGACTTCTTTGCTCGGATATCCTTCTTTATACATTTTTATTAAATGGTCGAAACAATAATCTCTTTGTAAAACACCCAAATCGCTTAAAAATTTGAAAATAAAAATCTCTACAACATTATAAAGGCAGGCGGTTGGACTGTCTTTTGTGCTAATGTATATGCTTTGCCAAACACTTTTAGCTAAAGGTGATGGGTCTGTTTTTTCTGTTGCTTTTAATATTGAATTTTTAGGGTTTGTTTCTAACAAAACTCTTTCAATGGTTTGATAAGTTTCTTTTGTTTCATCATCTAATTTATTAATTTCTTTTTGATTTTTTTCAGTTAGCAAGAATTTTTTTTGTAATTTTTGTTTATCATCGTTAAGAATAAAAGAGTAACTTCTTTTTGTGTTAGTTCTATCTTTATAATCATTATTTTTGTCTGGCTGTTTTGGATTAATCCAAAAAGTTACAATACTGTCAGTAATAACACCTATATCTGAATCTAAGACTTGGGATAAATCATTGCATTGTTCAACCGCTTCTTTTTTTTGTTTGTCTGTTTGAAAGTCTTTTGGTTTTTTATACTCCAAGGAAATAATAACTTTTGGATTTGTTTTATTTCTTCTATCAACTAATAATCCATCCGGTCTTCTTTTTTCATGCTCTCCATAATTTTTATTTGGAATTATTTTTGCTTGTTTATATTGTTTGATTGTTGTAGAATGTGTTGGGAAGAATTCGTATTCTCCAATAGTAATACCTTTCTTGATTAATTGCCTTTGGATTAATTCTTCACTACTCATTTTTGGCCTCTTTTTTGTTCAATTTGTTTTAAGAGTTTGAGGCAAGCATTGTCGATGAATCCCTTTAAGCTTTGATATTTTACCTTATATTCTGTGTCGTTTAACAGTGCCTCGATTTTCTCTTTTACTTTTTCATCTATATTGGCATTTCCCATTAATACTTATTAAGTATTTTTAAGTATTTAAAAGTATCGTAAGAATTGTACATCATTCCAACGAAACCTTTACTTTTGCCTTTTTTCCTATATGTTTTGCTAGTTCTGTTTTCCTGATGTTAATTGTGCCATATTCATACTTCTTGGCTTCATTTGTTGCTAGGGTTTTTTTGTCAGTGGTTCGGCTTATTTTGGTTTTATATTCGTATGTTTTAGTCATCCAATATGTTCTATATAGAATGTATTTAAAAAGGTTACGGTCTATATTCTATATAGAATGAATGTTGATAAAAAAACAATATTACATAGTTCTCCTACACGGAGGCGATGTAAATGGATGGAAGAATTACAAGAGGTTTGCAGATTGCCCAAACTGCAACAATATATGAAGGAACTGATGGTTGGCTTGTTCCAAGTCAATCAAAAAACAAGAAATATCTTGTTGGGAAAGATTTGTCATGTACCTGCCCAGACCATAAAGGGCGAGGTTGTAAATGTAAACACGCTTATGCAGTTGAATTTTACTTACAGAAAATCACAAGAAATGAAGATGGAAGTGTTATAGTGGAAACAAAAACTGTAACTTACTCACAAGATTGGCCAAGTTATGACAAGAGCCAACTAGAAGAAAAGACTCGGTTTATGGAACTACTCAAAGGCTTGACTGAAATGGTTGAAGAACCTACTTACAAATTCGGCAGACCCCGAGCAAGCAAACAGGACTTAATCTTTTCTTCAGCACTAAAAGTGTACTCTCAGTTCTCACTTAGACGCTTCATGTCTGATTTGAAGCAAGCAAAAGAGAATGGACTCGTAGAAAGCACGCCTTGCTTTGCTTCTATTGGACATTTCATGCAAAATCCAGAGCTTGCACCTATTTTACATAGGCTAATTGCTTTGTCTTCATTGGCACTCAATTCTGTCGAGGTGAGCTTCGCAGTTGACAGTTCTGGATTCAGAACAACAAAATTTAACGACTATTGCAGACAAAAACACAAAATAAAAAAACAACACAAATGGCTTAAAGCCCATATTTGTTGCGGAGTAAAAACCAACATAATAACAAGCGTTCAAGTAACAAACGAACATGGAGCAGATGTTGTTCAGTTTAAACCTCTTATTGAAGAAACAGTCAACAATGGTTTTGACATACAAGAAGCTAGTGCCGATAAAGCCTATTCAAGCAGGGATAATCTAACCTTGATTGATAACATAGGTGGTGTTGCCTATATTCCTTTCAAGAAAAATGCAACTGGCAGACCAAGAGGCAAAGCACATGCTTGGAGAAAAATGTTCCATTATTTCAAATACAATCAAGAAGAATTTAACAAACATTATCACCTAAGGTCAAACGTGGAAACAACATTCTTCATGCTCAAAGCTAAATTCAATGACCAACTCAAAAGCAAAACACACACCGCACAAGTAAACGAGGTACTGCTCAAGGTACTATGCCACAACATAGTAGTAGTTGCACACGAAACCAATGAGTTAGGAATAGAAACTGCCTTTTAAGAAGAGAATCTATTCCTCAACTTTATTATTTCCATATAGGCTTGCCAAGTTTTTCCTTATCTTATATAATTCAGTAGCTTTTTTTGCATAAGTTTTATTTGCGTAATAATAAATTATAACGCCTGCCAACAAAACTATTAACCAAGGTATTGTTGTAATGATTACTAAACCCCAGTTTACTAAACACCAGTTTAAGTTCCCCTCTCTTTGTATGGTAGGAAGAGTAGCTTGCGCTAATGGAACCACCACAGATACCAAAGCAGTTATCACTCCAAGAGTTCTAAGATTAAGCCATATTTTTAACTCTTCAAGTTTTTGAGTATGTTGTAACTCTTTGTATATTTTTGCACCCTGTTCTTCTAAATTTAATCCAGCCATTTATTTCACACATAAATAGGGTGTGTTTATTATTTATTATTTTCGCTTAAAAAGTATGTTGTGTAAAAAGTCTTTCTTTTGTGTATAAAGTCAGCCGTTTTTAGCACTTCTTACACAAAGCCGAATTTTACAGTAGAAGCAATACCAAGAAGTGAACAAAGATTGTAACAAATTACTTTCTCAATCTTTTTGCTTCAACAACTTTGTTTTCACAAAAGGCAAGCCTAACCTTTTTACCAGACTTGGTTGTTTTTGTCCTAAATCTAGGCATTCCATTCTTACACTTTACACCCATAAAATCATTTCCTTTTCTTCTTTTTTTTGTTTCCAAAAGGATTTGAAGCAAGTTCAAAAGCAACCTCTGCAAAGCCTGCAACAACACCAACTTCAAGCGTTCCAGCAGCAACTTTTGAAAGTTTTGCAGAATTTCCTCTTGCTTTTAAAATTTCACTGCCCTGCAAAACAATAGGAGCACCAAACGCAATGTTCTTCAATTTCCTTAATTCTTTCGAATTGTTATCTTTACCCATTTTATTAAACACCTCCTTTTCGATTAATAAAAAGCCTTTTTAATTCTCCAACAGTTTTGGCATCAATTAAACGACCAGACTTTGCCAAATTTACTTGAGCCATATTAATACGCCTTAAAGCACGCAAACCATCTTGGTCTCTTTCGAAATCTGTAAAAATTAATTTGACTAATTCCGATAACAATTTTTGATTTGACATTTTTTTTGAACTCCTATCTTTGTGCAGGTTTTATGATACCTTTTACTAAATAACCAACTAACAAAATTGAAACAAGTGCTACAAGAGCATTCATTTCTCCACTTGGAAAAACCAAAGCCATCATAAAAGTAAAACCAACTGCAAACATAAACGAAACCTCATAAGGCAAATTTGACTTCCAGGCAAAAAACGCAACCATTCCAATTACAGCAACAGTAGCAACAACCTCACTTCCAAAAAAGACCGCTTCAATAAAACAATCTCCCCAAGACGAAAAGCTTCCAGTAATCAAATCACACGCATTAGCCATAAAATTATCCTCCTCCAAAGAAAGGCAATGACCTTATCATTCCACCTAAATATCCTACTATTGTAAAAATCATAATCATATTAAAGAAAGTTTTTAACATTATTACAAAAAGTTCAATGTTTGGGTCTGAATTCCAACCAAACATTAAATCAATAACAATTGTCCAACCAAAAACACCTAAACTAAAAAAATTAATAATATCCTTACTTCCTGAAATTATGCTTGTTGCACCCAAAGGAATCTGGTTTAATCCCTCACTATTTGAAAAAATATTAAAATCAGAATTAAAACTACTAACAATCAATTCAATATCTTCATCTTCAATGGTAAGATTATTTACTGCTTCCTCCATACCAAAACTGTTATCGCCCTCTTGTATTGCTATCGCTGAAATAAAAAGACTTGTAACTAAAAGAATTAAAGTAAGTCCTGTTCCAATCTTTTGTAATTCAACCATTCAACATCAAGCTCCTATAAACCTCGTTCTAGTTAAAATAACACCCATTGCTGCAAAAACCATTACCATTCCCAACCATAAAGGAATCCAAGCAATAAAAACAAAAAACATGGTTAAAATCAAACCAATCAAAGACAAGCCTTCTCCTCCAAAAACACCTCTTGCACCAGCAGCAAAAGCACACAAAACAAACAAAATTATGAAAAATGCAATAAACATTAAGCCATCACAACGAATAGACAAATCATCAGTATTGCAACCAAACTCGTCCCTCATATCATACATTAAAATATTCAAAACATTATCAGAATCAGGACGCAAAGAATAACTAGCATAAAAAACAAAAGAATTCCCATCTGTCAAAACCACAATAACAGTTGAAACAAAAGGAAAGTTTGTATCCGAAATATCCTGCAAGTCATTAATGTTTACAGAATAAGTGTTTCCATCAGCAGGAGCAGCAGTATCCAAACCACCATCCCAAATATTAAAATCTGCATTTGTAATAAAGAAATGAATTGCAGAAATGTTTGCCAAATCAGTTGAAACAATAACACCCAAATTAACATCAATCGTATTAAAATGCTTTTGAGCAGGAGTAAATTCAACACTAGGAGTAGTTAAAGGGTCAGGAGGAACAACCTGCCCAGTTGAAGAAATAAAAATAAAATGCTCATTAGTAGTAGCAGTAGCAATATAAAACTCAGTAAAAATTAAAACACCATCAACCAAAACCTCTATTTCGTATATGTCTGCTACAATAAATGGAATTGAGGTTTCTCCTTTTCCATCTGTTACGCTGTCGTGGATTAATGTTCTACCTGTTGCCAAATCCTTAAACACTTTTAATCTAACACCTGGAATAGGCTTCAAATTTTCAAACCGCAAAGTCTTAACAGTTGTTAAAATGCTTGCAGCAACAGGAGGCAAATAAGCTTGCAAGTTTTCTGTTACCTGTGCTTCATCAAACAAAAAAGAATAAACTCTTGAATTAAATAATACAGGCGTATTAGTATCAATTTCTACTAAAATAATGTCTGTTCCAAGAGGAATCATAAAACCATTAATATCAATTTGGTTATCAAAAACAGAAAGAATTCCATTAGCATTAATTCTAACAATAAAAGAAGAAACAGAAGTGTCAATTACAAGACCTGTTTCTTCATTAATAGGAATTTGAACAATCAAATTTACATCATTTACTATTTGAAAATTTCCATCTCCTGCATTAAAATCTGTTGATAATCCACTAGTTAATAGACCAATAACTGTATAGTTTCCATCTGCTACGTCTGAATAATCCCAAGAAAAAGAACAAGTGCTTGGTTCATCATTCCAATCTTGGTCGGCACAAATTGCAGAAGTTAGGTTTAAATCTTCTACAATTACTCCTCCTGTTCCTTGAACAGTTGTTGTAGAAAAATTTAAATCAATTGTTTGACGGTTATTACTTCTATTAAATACGTTAAAATCTACTGTTATGTTTCCATCAATTCCAAAAGCAAAAAGAGGATGGGCTAAAAGACTTTGACCATTAACAGTTGTAATATTTAAATCTATTTCAATTTCTTCAGCTCCTAAAAGGTATGATGGTTCTGTTGGACTTTTAAAACTTACATTATCCCAAAAAGTTGTTTCAACACTTAAAGCTTCATCACTTGCTTGTAATCTTACAGTTCCAATATTTCCACTATTATTAGGTGTTGCATTTAGTTTAGATTCTACAAAATCACCAGCAGTATCATACAAATAATAATCCACATTTCCTGCACCAGAATTATCAATATTCATTCTAAGCCTATACCAAGTATCATTTACAGGTGTTGCTACAAAATCTGTTTTGAACACACCATCAAAATATCTAAACTCACTTCCTTCAATTCCAAAATACCCAATGGTGCTTCCTGCACTTGTTTGAATAGCAAAATTTTGAACCCCAGTTACATCTGATGCTCTTATCCAAGTATAAAAATTTCCTTTATCACTTGAATATTCTTTATTAAAATAAGTAATCTTATTAGTAGTATCACCTCCATTTGTTGTCATTAACCCTCCAAAATCACCAAACTTTTTAGCAGAAGCATCAGCAGTAAAAGCTCCACCAGTTGTAGTAGTAACTTCCCATACATCTATTGTATTGGTTTCAAAACTGTCATAAGCTAGTTGTTCATCTACTCGGTTTGTTGGAACAGCACAAGCATCATTATTTGAATAAATGTAATATTCTCCATTATAAGTAGCAGCAGATAATGCTTCTGTTAATTTAAACAAAACATCTACATCAGAATCAGTATTTGTTCCATCCCATCCTTTAAAATTTAAATCAGAAACTTCTGTTAAACTTGTTTCATTTACTATTGTTATATCATCTGCATCACCACAAGCACTGCTTAACGTTGAAAAATCTACACCTATTAAATTAATCCAACCAAAACTATTCATGTCTAATGGAACAACCATTGAATTTATTGGAAACTTTGAACCCCATCCTGAATCCCACCAAGCCCACTCACTTATTGTTTCTCCAAAAAATGTTGGAACCCAATCAATTCCATTAGAACCAAGTTTTGCGTTCCTATTTCCCCAAACTCTTAGCCTATAAATTTGTCCCTGTTGTGCTTCAAAACCATAAAACTCATCTGATACCTTTTCCCAATTATATTCAAGGTGTGTTCCGTCTGGTATGCTTATTGTTCTACTACAATTGCATACATCTTTTACTTTTTCAGTACAATCAAATTCTTCACAGGCATATTCTTGTGCATTTGCATCCAGTCCTCTTAATTCTATTAAAGAAACTTCATATATTTCTTCTTCATTTCTATTATCCTGAACCAATGTTTCTTTTTCTTTCCAAACCTCTATTCCAAAATCTTTCAAATCGTCTGTTTTTTCGCTTTCTTTTATTAACTCAAAACCAAACTGTGAAGTCTTTTCTAGTGGCAATTGTACATTTGTTAATATTCCTTTTGTTAAATCCCACTCAATCCAAGCCTCACAATTTGAAAGACATTGGCTTGTATTTGAAATCAAAGTAAACTCTGTTCCAGATATTGTTTTAGAATCTAAAGAAACAGCATAAGTTCCACTAAGCAAAACCGTAAGAATAAGAAAAAGGAGAATAATCCTTCTCATCTTAATATCCTCCTACTTACGGAAACCCCTGTGAGGGTGATGGCTGTCTTGGTCTTCCAAATGACCTTGCAATTACTACAATTACCAAAGCTGTCAAAATAAACGGAATCAATCCAATAAATACTCTTATTGCAGGAATGTTTGAATTTTCCTCAGCATTAGCAGTAAGCAAAACACTAAACAATGATTCGTTTATTGCAAATA
>SDBU01010020.1_pt1 | contig 10556 bp, 7 predicted proteins | sample 2277071 | NCBI WGS metagenome assembly SDBU01 (sample SAMN10397929, study PRJNA504765) | marine sediment metagenome | isolation source: marine sediment core GS08_GC12, 126 cmbsf | place: Arctic Ocean: Gakkel Ridge, Loki's castle | collected 2008
TTGTAGCCAGAGTTGTTAAGGGTGCTAGTATAGCTAAAGCGACTGCTAATATAGCTAACACCACGCTTTATCCTATTAGGATTAAGCTACTTATATAAATAAAAAAAATTAAATTACGGATTAAAGCACTTAGTGCTTCCGAAACTATAATTAGGAGGAGTTGTTACTATGGATAAAAAAGAAATGATGGAACTCTTTAGAGCTACCGCAGAGATTAATACTCCTGAGGGTATCGCCGCTTATAGGGCGTTTGCTGCTGCATTGACTACTCCAATCCTTCAGAAGGTAGAGTTGGAATCTATCATGCGTAAACTTTTCGCAGTTGAAAAACTGGGACCAGGTGCGCAAGCAGTCTATCCGATTGCCGAAGATTTTGAGATTCCAGTGTGGGTACTTCCTGGGCTAGGTTATGTAGCTCAGAACTTCATCGAAGGTATTGGTGAAGAGGTTTATGTGCCTACATTTACAATAGATGCTTCTGCAGATTGGAAAATCACGTATGCGAGAGACTCGCGTATTGATATACCATCGCGGGCAGCCGCAAGAGTAGCGAAGGATTTAGCCAATTATGAGGAAGAATGTGGTTGGAGAATTATTCTTCCTGCGGCCACATCTTCATTTGCAGGTAAAGGGTTGTTAGGTTCAAGACCTGCACCTATTTATGAAATTAATCCTGCTTCTACTGGCGCTGGTTACTTATCTAAAGAGCTTATCAATAAAATGATGGTCGGTTTCAAGAGAATCGGAAGAAACCTAACAGATTTGTATGTATCTCCTGAGGATGCTGCTGATATTAGAGAATGGACTGATACTGATATTGATCCTATAACCCGAAGAGAAATTTTTCAAGCTTCAGGTATGGGTAGCATTTGGAATGTAGCCCTTCATGAAGTACAACATCTTGGAGCAACAGGATTGTACAATATTAATGGTACTGGTTCTGAATTCGGTAAGTTTATTGCCGATGCAAGCGATGAATATAATTCATATTCCATTGATAATGGAAATGTTACGGCAGCTGATGGTACCGTTTCCACATTGGGAGAAACTCAGGTTGTTGGGTTTGACCTTGGGGTTAATGACTCTCTTGTAATGCCTATCCGAAAAGATTATGAAGCTCATGATGATGCTACTTTACTGCGAGTCCAAAAACAAGGTTTCTTTGGATGGCAAGAATTAGGATTTGCTTGCTTGGACAGTAGAATGCTAGGAATGGGTGTTATAGACAGAAGTCTATAATATATGCTTTATTTGAATACACGAAACGTTAGCCCGCTAAAAACGGGCTAACGTTGGATCATGGAGTAAGATGATAATAAGATTTGTATTTGGCATAGTTCTTACAGAAGCCTTGACAGAGTTAATAGTTAAATCCGAAATACTAAGTCCTTTCAGAAAGTTTTTCTTTGATAGAAGGGAAAACAATAAACTATCTAATAGAATACATGAGCTGCTAGATTGTGGTTATTGTACGTCTGTTTGGATTGGTTGGTTTTTTGGAATTTTGCTATTTAGAGAGTCTTTGTTAATTAGTGAATACATTGATTGGTTTTTTGTAGGACTATTGCTACATAGATTATCTAATTTTTTACATAATATTTATGATAGAGTTTATAAGGAAATTGATTTAAATATTTAACGGACAAGGTAAAATTTTAATAGAAAAGGAGAATGATTATGAAAGATTACGTACAAAACGCTGCCCTTATGTGGGCACATGCTATGAATGGGGTTGCGGTCGACCTGGCGGAAAGGTTAATCTAACTATTTGTACGAGTAATACGATAAAAAGTATGGTATAGTAGAGTTTGTTTGGCAGTTAAGAAACGTTAAATTTATGGATTCGAGTGTTTAGTGTAGTTATAGCCATTTTTTTATGAAAAACTAGTACAAGTGGTATGAACAATGATTGTACTTAATAGAATCAATCCACGGTTTAGTGGACAACAGGCTCTTGATTCGGGGATTTCTAATCAAGTTGTAACTTTTGGTGGTTCCTTTCCGGATACTAATTATTCTGTAATTACAGGTCTAACAAATGAATTAGATCTTGAATCTTCTATCTATCTGATGGTTGTACGTGTAAAGACTAAGGATAGTTTTACAGTTTATTTTTCTGATTGTATGGATTCAGATAATTACATTTTAGAATGGAGTGCGACCGCTCTATAAAAAAATTAGGAGGAATAACCAATGGCTAGATTTAGTACAGATAGAAATCTCTATCTAGATACCAACCAAAAAGCTATTTTTGGTGATGCTGGCGAATCCAGTTTATGGTATGATGGAGCAGTGATGAGGGTTTCTTCCACTATTAGTGGTGTTGATCCAACTCAAAGCTACCATCTCACCACGAAGTATTATGTTGATGATGAAATAGCTACCGTAATTGGAACTATTATAACAGACCATGGTAGTTTAACAGGACTTGATGATGATGACCATACTCAATATGTTTTACCGGATGGTACAAGAGGTTTTACTTCAACAGTTTCTGGTGTTAGTCCTACACAAGATTATCATTTAGCCACTAAAGAGTATGTGGATGCTGTAACTAGTGGTGAACATAAACAAGGACGTACCAATATAGCCACCGCCGCTTATTCTGTAGATGTAGTTTATGCTACAGCGTTTGTGAACACCAACTATAGTATAAGTATTATACTTAGTAATGTTATAGATGCTAAACCATCTATCTATCCTATGTTAATTACCACTAAATCAGGTGGAGGTTTTACAGCAGAATTCTCAGGAAAGATAGATAGTGCTAATTATTATTTAGAGTGGATTGTTAAGCACGATTAATATTTTATAAGGAAATTGATTTAAATCTTTAATGGACAAGGTAAAATACCAATAGAAAAGGAGAATGATTATGAAAGGTTATGTACAAAATAATGCCCCTATATGGGCACATGCTATGAAGAGGGCTGTAGGCCCTGGAGGAAAAATATCGCTTGACTCATTATATGAACAATATGGCAAAAAGCACGGTATAGCCGCTGGTCAGGAGTTTGTGGGATGGCTAAGAGATGTTAAACTTAAGGACGCTAATCGATGGCGTATAATTTTAGAGGAAGATACCGAAGTTACCCCCCAAAAAGATCCTGAGGAGCAAGAAGTTAAAGAAGAAACCATTGTTAATGTTGTGGCTACTGCTCCAGGAGAGTACCCTGAGGAATTGAAAGTAGCGTCTATTAAAGAGATGTCCGTAAAGGATGTGGTTAATCTATCAGTTAGAAAAGCTAGGGAAGTACTTCCTAAAGTAAAAGATTTAAATCTTTTAAAATATGCTATGCAAGAGGCCAATCAATTAGCTGGCAAAGACAGTCTTTGTATACAACTGAGGAAAAGAATTAGGGAAGTACAGATAGCTAGATAAACCACATATAAAATGAGTTTAAAGAGGAAAAGGCTTATGAAACATAAGTATTAATTATATTCATATAATTAATTAAAAAAAATAAATAAGGACGGGTAAATATGGCTGTTAATTACACGTTAAATAAAATAGATGAGACCCTTCTTAAGAAGGACATTCTGTTATTTGGTGTAATTTCAGCCATTTTTTTATGCAAAATTAGTACAAGGAGCTATAAGTAATGATCGTACTTAAGAAGCCCGGACATCTACACGATGATGTATACTACTCCCAAACAGAAGTAGATACCATTTCAGGCAGTTTAAACACCAGTATAGACGGTAAAGATAACTATCAAAGTTGGTCGTTCGCTATTGATGGTGCCACTAAAGACGCCATTACAACCGGCGATGTGTTAGATTTTGTAGGCGTATCAGACATAAACTTAGTAAGAACTGCTGAAGACGAAATTTCTATTTACTATGGTCCAACATCCAGTGGGTCAGATACTTATTATCTAGGAGCTTATACCGATAATGGTGAAAATAATTCTTTAATTGGATTTACTTTTCTTGGTCCATATCAAGGATTGGGTGCTTCGACGGTCTTCATGAGAGACGGCGCTTTCCGATTTGTAAACGTTGATATACCACCTTTAACAACAATCATTGAGGCACATATAGAACTGAGACTCGACTCACCAACAGGCAATTGGGAAGTAACTTGCTATGGGATTGATGAAGACAATACTGCAACGTTTGTAAACGGAGTTAACCCGTTTTCTGGCGGGAGTGCAAGACCTCGGACGTCTGCCACTGCAAATTTCGATAGGACGAGTTGGGTAGATACGTCTGTTGGTGGGTATAGAGCATCTCCTGATATTACTTCCATTGTTCAGGAAATCGTTAATAGGCCTGGTTATGGAGGGAAGATAGGCTTTCTTGTTGAAAACGATCTTTCCGCGGGAGCGGATAAGTTCACACAATATTATCTTTATTCAAGCAGCCATCCCCCAAAACTTGCTGTTTCTTATTCAGTAGAGTTTTCTCCGACCTACAACACAGTAAAACTTACTGATCTAACCGACGGATATCTACCCTATCACGTTGACGATGCTACAGGTTTAGCTGATTCTCCAATATCATCAGATGGAACTAATTTAACAATTAATGCCGACGCCACAGTTACAGGTACAATGTACGCTCATATTTACGATAGTTATTCGCCAATCCATATAAAAGATAACAGCATTACGGCGATGTTAGGAGACGGCGCTGGGGTTATTGATTTTCCTGTTGGCGTCACAATAAGTGGAGTACCACTCGATTATTATACCACGGGTGAAGTTGATACCATAAGTGGGGCTCTCAGCGCGGAAATAGATAGTGATATAACCACACACGCCGCAATAGCTAGTGCTCACCATACTAAATATACGGATGAAGAATCACAAGACGCCGTTGGTAATATTATGTCAGGGGCAGGAACAGTCACTGTAATTTATGATGATACTGGTAATACTATAACAATTAGTGGTGTGGTGTCTCCGATCGAGGGGGCAGATCATAACACTCTATCTAATTTAGATTATGCCAGTGCTGCTCATACTGGTTTCGTTTCTGATGGAGCATTAACAACCACATCAGGAGTTTTACAATCACAAATAGATGGGAAAGATAATTATGATAAGTGGGCATACACAGTAGATGGTGGTGGTGGAGAAGACATTGATTCTGGTGAGGTGTTAGATTTTATAGGTGGAGATAATATTACTCTAATAGAAAGTGGAACAAGAGAAATTACTATTAGTGGAACTGCTGGTGGTGGTTCTGCTAATCATAGTGAGTTAAATGAATTGGATTATGCTTCAGCTGGTCATACTGGTTTTCAACTCTCTGGAGACTATACCACATCAGCAGAATTAACAACTACATCAGGTGATATAGTCAGTCAATTACATACACAAGGAACAGACACAACCCTCGGTACGATGACTGCCGACATTGATATGGACAACTCTTACCAGGTTGTTGGTTTACAAGCACCCGGCGCGGCTGGAGAGGCGTTGAGACAGACCACAAATATTACAGAGGTTGACTTAGAACAACTGACAGACGGATCGGATACGACCCTTCACGACCATGATGGCATTAGTGAGAACACAACCCATAGAGGGAGTGATGGAAGCGACCATTCAATTGTTGGTGATAACACTTCAAATTTAACTACTCATAGTGGCACCGCTAATATACATTTTACAGAAGCAAGTGTAGACCATGACAACATTACAAACACACATAATCTCACTACTGATGTAGACCATGCTGCTATTTCTAATTTAGATTATGCCAGCGCCGCTCATACTGGGTTTGTTTCTGATGAGGAATTAACAACCACATCAGGAGACATAGTCAGTCAGATTCCAAGTGATTTTTATTCAACGGGCGAAGTAGACACTATAAGTGGGGCTCTCAGCGCGGAAATCGATTCTGATATTTCTACTCACTCTACCAGCGCTGACCATGATGGCAGATACTACACCGAAACAGAATTAGATGCTGGACAGTTAGATAATAGATACTATACAGAGACCGAAGTAGATACCATAATTACTACAACATCAGGGGACATAGTCAGTCAGATTCCAAGTGATTTTTATTCAACGGGCGAAGTAGATACTATCAGTGGTGTTTTAAGCACAGAGATAGATTCAGACATAAGCACACATTCATCAAGTGCTGACCATGATGGTCGTTACTATACTGAAGCAGAAGTAACTACTATATCGGGTGATGTGGTATCACAAATCATAACAGACCATGGTGGATTAAGTGGTAGAGATGATGACGGTCATACATTATACTCATTGGCTGATGGAACAAGAGCTTTTAGTTCAACTGTTTCTGGTGTTGATCCTACTGACGACGCTCATCTCTCAACTAAGGGTTATGCAGATACACAAGATAAAATTGTAACTAATTTCTGGAACGGTGTATTTAGAGAGACCTTTGATTTCAGAACAACCTCAAGTGGTGTAACAGTAACAGGTACGTTGACATCTATAGATGGTCAGCCTGATTTGACTATGATGTTTAGTGATGGCTCTACGGTTCTGGATACTTCTCCTGGTGCGGAAATACTTCTAACACCAGGGACAGATATTAATCCACAAACTAATTATGTTTATATTCCTAAAGCAACCAAGATACTGACGGTTAGCACATCTTCTTGGCTATCGGAAGAACATATAAGGGTGGCGGAGATTGTATTAAAAAGTGCTGCTTCAACAGCTACAGATGGTGCGTTAAGAAATCAAAACTGGAATGACCACATACAAGATACAATTACAAATCAAGGACATGTATCACATATTGGTTCTGCTATTAGAGAGAAAACACCTGCTACTTGGAGAAGCGGTATAGAAGGAACTTGTACAATTGATACAGGACCTACTCCGGATGATGTGTGGGTTTCTACTACTGGTGGTATTATTCAACAAATGCATTATCATACATTTCCAGTGTTTGATACAGAAACAGGTAGCGATTTACATGTTGTTAACCACCCATCGACGCCCTATGTTACTATAACTAATCTCAATACACAATTATTAGATGCTAGCGGGGGTTCGCTAAATAATAAAAGTTTTAGTTTTGTTCTGTGGGGAGTAGGTAATAAATCAGGTGAGATGTCTCACCTAATGATAAATTTACCATCCGATAGTTATGCTTGGGTGTCACCTAATAATGCTATTAATGACCCATTAAATTATTCTGTGTATGATATTCCAGCGCAATTTCAAGGTGTTGGGTTTTTAATCGCAAGATTTACTTATACTTATAAGAACGATGTATGGACTCTAGAAGATACTGAGGATTTAAGAGGTAAGATACCTAATGTGACAGCAGGCGGTGGTGCTGGTGGCACAGGAGTAATTACTTTCTTGGCACTGACAGACACACCAAGCGCTTATACAGGACAATCAGGGAAGGTTGTAGCTGTTGCTGCTGGTGAAACAGCATTAGAATTTACAACTTATTCTGGTATATTGGATCATGGTGAGCTAACAGGTCTTAGTGATGATGACCATACTCAATACCTCAACGATACTCGTGGTGATGCAAGGTATTTCACGCAGGATCAAGTAACCACAACCTCTGGTGATATTGTTTCGCAGATAGTAACAGATCACAGCGCATTAGATAGTTTAGATTATGCCGCTGCTGGTCATACTGGGTTCCAAGCCAGTGGTGATTATGCTACTAATTCAGATCTCACAACTGTGTCAGGTCTGACTGATGACAATGCTACTGATATTGCTAATAATACAGATGATATAAGTGATAATACTACACTAATAGGAACCATATCTGGAACATTACAGGCGCAGGTAGATACTAATGTTGATGATATATCTACTAATGTTGATGATATAGCAGATAATACCACATTAATAGGGACTACATCAGGTACACTACAAGCAGAGATAGATGACAATACTACCGATAGACACACACAGGGAACTGACACAGCGTTAGGGACAATGGCAGAAGATATTGATATGGATAACTCCTACCAGATTGTTAACCTACAAGCACCAGACGCTGCTGGAGAGGCTTTAAGACAAACTACTAACATAACTGAAGCAGATTTAGAACAACTGACTGACGGGTCTGATACAACCCTACATGACCATAATGGGATTAGTGAAAACACAACACATAGAGGTTCTGATGGAACCGATCATTCATATGTACCTCAGAATACTTCGGACATATCTGTGGTGTCGGGAACTGTTGATACTAACACGGCTAATCTTACCACACACAGTGGCAGTGGTGACATTCATTTCATCGAGGGTGATATCGATCATGGGTCAATTTCCGGACTGGGGGATGACGATCATACTCAATATATATTAGAGGATGGAACCAGAGCATTAACAGGTGATTGGGATATAGGGGATGGCAGAAAGATTAAGGCCGATAAGATACAAGCTAGGGATGGCGCTGGACTTCATCTTGTCGATGATGATGATAATGGAATCTTTGTTAAAGACGGAGGGAATGTTGGTATTGGAACAGCGAGCCCTACTTATAAACTTCATGTCATAACTGATGTCGCTAATGATCAAGCAATAAGAGGACATACAACTGCATCTGGTGCTTTAAATTATGGGGTGGCTGGAGTGGCTACAGGGTCAGGTACAGTTAATGTAGGGTTATATGGTTATGCTACAGGAGCATCAACAAATTATGGTTTACACATTGATGAAGGAATAGCAAGGTTTGACGGCAACGTAGGAATTGGAACTCCGACCCCAACAGGAAAGTTAGTAGTTGGGGATGACGTATCTATTGGAGATGCAAATTCTATAGTTATAGGTGGAACTACAAACCCTAAATTATATATTGCGGAAGCGTCTAATCAATATGGAATTATAGAATGGAATGACACCTATTTAAGTTTGGGAACAAGATTTGGAGCAACTACATATTTAGACACAATGGTATTGAAAGATGGTAGTGTTGGTATTGGTCTGCCAAACCCATCATCTCCATTATCAATACAGGGGGCAGATGGCACTAATGTCCTGACAATGTATAACACAGCAGGTAAGATTTTTATGAGAAGTTGGGGGGATGCATCAGGAGATGGATTGCTTGTATTAAATGATGCAGCAGAAGCATCAAAAGTAAGGTTTAATTCAAATGGAGATAGTTATTTTAATGGTGGGAATGTTGGGATTGGGACAGATAATCCAAGTAGACAATTAGAGATCCAAGCAACAGGCGGAGGTGCAAGTCTTGCTTTAAATCGTAATGAAGCGGGAACAACTAACTTGTTGGGAACATTGTTTTTCGGAAATTCTGTTGATGATTCGTTGGCACATATTAGAGCAGTAGAAGATGGTGCTAATGATGCTGCGAAATTAGAGTTTTTAACAGAAGAAGCAAGTGGTGCATCTGAAATTAGAATGACAATAAAATCAGGTGGCAACGTCGGTATTGGTACTACTGATCCAGGGGCGTTGTTAGATGTAAAAGGTGCTGCGGGTGATTACAATAATATAAGACTAACAACTAACTCAGCTAATGACTTTGGTTCAGGCATTCAATTTGCAGACACAAATGGAGTTGAAGGTTCGATTACATATCATCATTATTATAATTATTTAGCATTTCGTGTAGAGGACGCTGGTCTTAACCCGCCAGCAATGGTAATAAAAGAGGGCGGCTACGTCGGCATCGGAGTAACTGATCCTGATGAACTTCTTGAACTTTATAAAGTAGGAACGCAATTAAAACTGTCTGGTGGAGCCGCCGATTATGCTACATTTGCTGTTGCAGATGACGGTGCTTTAACTATTACTACCGTAGATGCTGATGTTGCCAATGCCGATATAATTTTAATGCCTGACGGCAAGGTTGGCATCGGGACTGCGAGTCCAGGCGCTAACTATAAATTAGATGTTAATGCCGGAGTTCTTCCATATATGGGTAATTTTAAAACTTCTTGTAATGCCTCAGTAAATCATTACTTAGCCACTTTACATATTACAAATGCCGATAATCGTGCAAATAATAAAGCGGGAATTTTATTTTTAGTAGATGACGTAAATGATAATGCTCAATTTATGGGAGGTATTTCTGGTATAAGGTCTGTTACAGGCGCAGGTGGGGCTGCTGTAGGTGGGGGCTTAATATTCTGGACAAATGAAGCTGGGAATAGTAATTATTCTGAAAAGATGAGGATAGACGATTCTGGCAAGGTCGGCATTGGAGTAACCGACCCTGACGAACTCCTTGAGCTTTACAAAGTCGGCACTCAATTAAAGCTTTCCGGTGGTGCTGCTGATTACATGACTGTTGCAGTCGCAGCAGATGGAGCCACAACATTTACGACTGTGGATAATGATGCGGCTGAAGCGGATATTATTTTAATGCCTGATGGAAATGTAGGAATTGGAACAGCAGCTCCTGGTGGTAAGTTGGAAATTAACAGTACGGGTGCAAACGCACTTTTATTTTATAGCGGATCATCTACTGTAGGTCAATCATTAGCAGTAGGTTATTCTGACCATGGTGGGAGCAAAACTCCAAACGTTATAATCAGAATTGATGGTGATTTGGAAAACACAAATAATAGGTATACAGGAATTTCAGATGTAAGAATGAAAGAGAACTTGTCTCCG
>SDBU01010021.1_pt1 | contig 10555 bp, 9 predicted proteins | sample 2277071 | NCBI WGS metagenome assembly SDBU01 (sample SAMN10397929, study PRJNA504765) | marine sediment metagenome | isolation source: marine sediment core GS08_GC12, 126 cmbsf | place: Arctic Ocean: Gakkel Ridge, Loki's castle | collected 2008
TACGCAGAAGCGCAACCCGGCCACGAACCTCAAGGACCCAGATATGTTCTGGGATTTTCTATCGCTTACGCCGGAGTCAGTCCACCAGGTCACTATTCTTTTCTCTGACCGTGGAACCCCCAGAACCTACCGCCACATGAACGGTTACAGTGGCCATACTTTCAAGTGGTATAATGATGAGGGGGAGTATTTCTGGGTGAAGATTCACTTTAAAACGGATCAGAGAATCCAGAACTTCACCCGTGAAGAAGCTGGACGCATGTGTGGGGAAGATCCTGACCACGCCACTCGCGACTTGTACGAATCGATCGAGCGCGGCGACCATCCATCGTGGACAGTGCATGTGCAGATCATGACGCCTGAAGAGGTGGAAAACTACCGGTTCGACTCCTTTGACATCACCAAAGTCTGGCCTCATGATGACGCTCACCTGAACCCGGTGGGCAAAATGGTATTGAACCGCAACCCGGAGAACTATTTCGCAGATGTAGAGCAATCTGCTTTCTGTCCGGGGAATTTTGTGCCTGGCATCGCCGCCTCACCCGACAAACTGCTCCAGGGTCGTCTCTTCAGCTACAGTGATACCCATCGCCATCGGCTGGGCACTAACTATCACCTGATACCGGTGAACCAGGCTAAGGGCATTAAGGTGAGCAACTATCAGCGTGACGGGGCCATGCACACTGGCAATAACGGTGATGGCGCTCCCAATTACTATCCCAATACCTTTGGCGGCCCGGAACCCAGCCCTGAAGTGGCAGAACCGCCGTTTGAGGTCTCTGGAAAGGCTGCACGACAGCCGTATAAGCACCTCAATGATGATTTTGCGCAGCCCAAAGCTCTGTACTGTGATGTGATGACCGATGATGACCGGGATCACTTGATCGGTAACATCGTGGCTCACCTGGGCGGCGCGCAGAGGCGCATTCAGCTTCGGCAGACAGCCTTGTTCTACAAGGTCGATCCTGATTATGGCACGCGTGTGGCCAGCGGTTTAGGATTGGATGTAGACGAGGTTAAGCGTCTGGTTGGGATGTCCCAGGAGGAACGAGTTAAGGCCACCTCAGAGTGAACGTGCTTGGAAACAAAGTTGCCCTTCCCGGCAGGCAAAAAAAGCCTGCTGGGAAGGAATATTGCTCCCTATTTTTACGATTATGAAACTTATTTCCGGATCTCAAAAATCATATATACCAGGACTTGTTAAAGCTATTCCTGTTGCTATAGTCATTGTAGGAATCATATCCCTCATACTATGGTTCAGAGCTAGACCTGAAGGAGAATTGGCGGAGCGAGTGCCTGGAACTGATAACGTGATAGGCGCAGAGCCATCGCTCGTTGTGGAAGGCGACGTATTCAGCGGCAAGCTGGTATTAGGTGATGGCGTGCCGGCGGATCTGCCGGGAGCGTGGCCGCGATTTCGTGGTGAGGATTTCGATGCCATCAGCAAAGAAAAAGTGACTCTCACCAGAACGTGGGGCGAAGGAGAACCCAGAGTCCTATGGGGCATTGATATGGGAGAGGGACACGCTGGAGCGTCGGTGCTGAATGGACGCGTGTACGTGCTGGATTACGACGCAGAGGCACAAGAGGATGCGTTACGCTGTCTCTCGCTGGCAGATGGGCGAGAGATTTGGCGCTACTCCTATCCGGTCAGTGTGAAGCGGAATCATGGAATGTCCCGAACTGTTTCAGCGGTTACCGAGAAATACGTCGTATCACTGGGCCCCATGTGCCACGTCTTATGTGTGGATGCCATCAGCGGCGAATTCCTCTGGGCGCTTGATCTGGTTAAAGACTTCAAAACAGTCGTTCCTGAATGGTACGCCGGTCAATGTCCTTTGATCGATGGGAATCTGGCAATACTGGCGCCGGGCAACGACGCTCTGATGATTGCGGTGGATTGCGCAACCGGGGAGATTGTCTGGAAGACGCCAAATCCAAATAATTGGAAGATGACACACGTCTCCATAGTGCCTATGGAGTTTGCCGGTCAGCGGATGTACGTCTATTGCGGCAGCGGCGGCGTAGCTGGGATCTCGGCGGACGATGGGGCGATTCTGTGGGAAACTACCGACTGGAAGATCCGCATTGCCACTGTGCCATCACCGGTTATAATAGGCGACGGCCGCATTTTCTTCTCCGGTGGATATAATTCAGGAAGCATGATGATGAGATTGAGGGAGGAAAATGGCAATCTGATTCCGGAGACGCTCTATAAATTGACTCCTAAAGTATTTGGCTCAGATCAACAGACCCCGGTGCTCTTCAAAGACCATATCTACGGTGTAAGACCCGATAAGCAGTTGGTTTGCATAGATCTGGACGGGAATCCTGTCTGGAACAGCGGGCCGATAAATCGTTTCGGGATAGGGCCATATATGATCGCTAATGACATGATCTACGTTCTGGACGATGCCGGACTATTAACTCTGGCAGAGGCAAAACCAGGTGGCTATAATCAGCTTGCTCAGGCTCAGGTACTGCACGGCCATGACGCGTGGGGGCCTATGGCTTTGGTGGGCGGCAGGTTGATCGTCCGCGACCTGACACGGATGATCTGTCTCGACGTTACAGGGAAATAAGGAGCATCTAATGTCAAGAGATTTGCTTGTACTTATGGTAACTGCCGCCTCCATTGGGTTTTTTCACACACTGATTGGGCCAGACCACTACTTACCCTTTGTAGTCATGTCTCGATCGCGAGGTTGGTCGAGGTTTAAGACCATCTGGATTACCACGCTATGCGGTGCTGGGCATGTGTTAAGCTCTGTGGTCCTGGGTGGAATTGGAGTCGCCTTTGGTTTTGCTGTGACAAAGCTGGAGATCGTTGAGTCGTTTCGAGGGAATATTGCCGCCTGGGCTTTGATTGCGTTCGGGCTAGTTTACTCCATCTGGGGCTTACGACGAGCGATAAAGCGTCGTCCACATGCGCATTTACACATTCATGATGAAGCAAATGCACATGAACATAAACATACTCACGAAAAAGAACATACTCATGTCCATCAGCAGGAAGGTAGGGCTAGTCTAACCCCCTGGGTCTTGTTCACCATCTTCGTCTTAGGCCCTTGCGAACCCCTGATCCCAATACTGATGTATCCTGCGGCAAAGAGTAGCGTCTTCGGGGTAGTCATAGTGGCAGGAACGTTCGGCATCATCACAATTCTAACTATGCTAATGGTTGTTCTGCTTGCATCTGCGGGGCTTAAGCTCATCCCAATGGGCCCCATCGAACGGTATTCCCATGCTTTGGCAGGAGCGGCGATATTCCTTTCAGGGATGGCAATCCATTTCCTTGGGCTTTAGTCAGTCAGGGAGTGTTCTGGTACCCGTAGAACATGCCGCTGGCTCGTTTAAGCTGTATAACAGTATTGACGTCGGAACAAGCTGGTAGCATGTTCTACGGAGCTATAGTTCTATCGGTAAATAAACCATACTTTTGTAGTAACTATTCACCTTGTCATTCTGAGCGAAGCGAAGAATCTCCGCGAGGACGCGTCTTTCTTAAGAGATTCTTCGCTTCGCTCAGAATGACAAGGTCACAGTGGACTAAATATGCACAACGTGAATAGTTACCTTTTGTAGTGGGCAGATTCTGGGTATGCTTTTTGGAAGCTATAGCCAGCGATGATTAGAGGACAGAACTGGGAGCTTGGCTCTAGCTATCATCGATCTCCGAGTTCACCCTCTCGTAGCTTTCCATTGTTCCCAGGTCTTGCCACTCGCCATCTATAAAGTAAGTTCCGACTTTTCGCTCCTGATCGACGAGGGATTGGATCAGATCCGGCATATCATACGGATCGTCTTCAGATATAATCTCCAGAGTGGAGGGAGAAAGTACGTATATTCCTGCGTTGATCAGAAATTTCAGCGTAGGCTTCTCCCTGATGGATACAATTTTATCGTCTTGTGTGTCAATAACACCATAAGGTAACGTTACGGTATGGCCTGCGGTTGCTACGGTCAATTCGGACGATTGCTCCAGGTGTGCCTGATACATTTTGGTGAAATCCAGGTCAGTCAGCAGATCACCGTTCATCGTGATAAATGGTTCGCCGTCCAGTAAGTGCTCAACTTGCTTTACAGGGCCGGCAGTGCCAGAATATTTATTCTCCTGATGGTATAGGATTTTGACCCCCAGACTATTCCCATCGCGGAAGTAGGATCTGATGAGTTCAGCCTTATACTCTACGGTCAGTATGATCTCTCCGAAATCATGGTCTCTCAATCGTTCGATAATGATCTCGAGGATTGGCTTTCTACCAATGGGCAGAAGGGGCTTTGGTATGGAGTAAGTTAGCGGCCTCAATCTCGTTCCTTTACCGCCTGCAAGGATAACTGCTTTCATTGTAAATATCCCCCAATATCAAACTCTGACGTGTTCAGCAAACCATTCGATGGTCTGCTCCAGCCCCTTATCCAGAGAGGTCTCAGGTTGCCATCCAAGCAGTTCGTCTGCCTTTGTTATGTCTGCTATCAATTGCTCCATATCGGAACTCTGCGGACGAATTCGCGTTGCGTCGAAGAGTATCTCGATATCTGTGCCAATCAAGGCCATTATCCTTTCCGCCAGATCTCCTACGGAAATGCCCTGCCCCGAACCCAGATTTACGGCTCCCCCTATTGATTCAGGCACTTCAGCTATTCTTATAAGCCCACTAACAACATCATCGACATAGACAAAATCTCTTACGGGATGCATATTTCCCAGAAGTATCCTCGTCCCTACAACCCCCTGAGTAATAATAGTAGGAATCACAGCGCCTTTCGATTGCATAGGGCCGTATGTGTTGAACAATCTGGCTGTTGTCACCGGCAAATTGTAGGATAGATAAAACCCCTCTGCCAATTTCTCCGCTCCAATATCACTACTTATATGCGGGGACTGCGCCTTGAGAGGACTTTCCTCATTGATGGGCATATCCACCACTTTTCCGTATACTTCGGCGCTGGATATATTGATAAGCCGCTGTATCTCGTGTTGCTTGACTGCATTCAGCACGTTGAATGTGCCGAAAACGGTTTTCTCCAGGTAGTCACGGGCGTTAATGTACAGTGGAAGCATATCCAAAGCGCCAAAATGGAAAACAACATCTATATCTCTGGTGGCGAAATCAACGGCCTCTGGATTTGTCAGGCTTCCATGAAATACCTCGATCCTATTGGCGATATGCACCGGCAGCTTGTCCAGCGAGCCGCGATTGTTCTGATAATCATATCGGATGAACGCCCTTACACTACTTCCCAGCATAACCAGCCTCTCCGCCAGATGACCGGCTATGAAATGAGTAGCCCCTGTTATCAATACATTTTTTCCCTTCCAGGTCATCGCTTCCTCCTGACAAAACGATCGATAGGATACCTCGCGAACGTCTTTAACAATTTGATTATTGTCCCAAAGAAAAGCCCTATATCCAGGATGATACTCCAGTTGTCCACGTACCAGATTTCCAGTTTCGCTTTCCTAGGCATTATCTCTCCAGCGAAATACTCTTTGAAGTCGTCCGCCTCGCTCAAACACTCTTCCTCGTTGCTGAACTCCATAGAGCCACGCCCTGTTATCCCTGGTTTAACGGAATAGATTCGGACTCTATCTTCAGGAGAGTAATATTCCTCCACCTCCGATCTGGGCAGTGGACGCGGGCCTATAAAGCTCATTTCACCTTTGAGGACATTGATCAACTGCGGCATTTCATTGATCTTGAATCGCCTCAAGAAACGGCCCAATACTGTAATTCGCGAGTCATTAGATGTAGTTATCGATCCCTGCTTCTCTGAACCTCTCGCCATAGTGGTAAATTTGAGCATCCTGAACGTTTTCTGGTTCAGGCCCACCCTGTCTTGAAGAAAGAATACGTTCTCCCGTCGAATCTTTAGCGCAATCGAAGCAACAAGGAAGATGGGCGCAGTGAGAATGAGACCGACTATAGCCCCACATCTGTCCAGTATGTTCTTCAAAAATCTTTGACTACGCATCAAGATGGACACTCTCGGAATCGCTTTTCCATTATATGTTATGGACATTAGTTTTATACCTGTGCAGGTGTTCTGAGACCCAGTCTATTACATTTCTCAGGCCGTCAGCTAGTGAAAACTGCGGTCCCCAGCCAAGCACTTCCCTGGCCTTAGTCGCGTCCGCCAATAATCGATTCACTTCACTTTTCTCAGGACGGATACGTTCTTCGTCGCACATTACATTAACATTCCTGCCAACCAATGCGATGATCTTGTCAGCCAGATCCCCTATAGAGATCTCTTTCCCTGAACCGATGTTCATTATCTGCCCCACCGATTCTGGCGATTCAGCCGCCTTTATGAAGCCGGATACTGTATCTTTAACGTAGTTGAAATCCCGGGTTGGAGTCGTAGCGCCCAGGTGTATTTCATCCTTTGTCAACGCCTGTGTGATTATTGTGGGAATAACCGCTCTACTGGACTGCCTGGGGCCATAAGTGTTAAAAGGCCGGACTGTCGTTACAGGCAGGCCATACGATAGGTGGTAGCTTTCCACCAGTTTGTCCGCGCCGATCTTGCTTGCGGCGTATGGAGACTGGGCTTGAAGCGGATGTTTTTCGTCAATTGGAACATATATAGCCGTTCCGTAGACCTCGCTGCTGGAAGTATGTACCATTTTCTGTACGTTATATTCCTTGACAGCGTTCAGTACGTTCATGGTACCAACGACATTTGTGGCGATATAGTTGTTTGGACTGACGTAAGAATACGGAATGGAAATGGACGCCGCCAGATGCAGAACAATATCAACGCCTCTTACCGCATTGTTGACAGAATCCGAATCTCTTATGTCACCTACCACGACTACGATCTCATTTTGAATGTCCTGAGGCAGTACCTCGATCAAACCGTAGTCATTGCGCGAGTTGTATCTGACAAATGCCCTGACGTCAGAACCTAATGCCACCAGGTTCTCTACCAGATGACTGCCAATGAACCCACCAGCGCCAGTAACCAGAATCTTCTTATCTCTCCAAAACAATCTAAGTGTCTCCTCATATTCTTTGTGCCAGACGCTTTATTGCATCAACAACGATCCTGAGATCGTCTTCCCTTAAGGTCGTATGACTTGGCACGTTTATACCTCTGTCATGAAGCTCAACCGCGTTTGAAATCTGATACGCCTGATATGAGCGATATGGTGGTAAAGTGTGGAGTGGTATGAAGAACCCTCGCGCCTCAATACCGCTGCTATTAAGTTTTGCAAGTAATTCATCTTTTGTCCTGCCGTAGTCCGTTCCCACCAGGAGCCACGAAAGCCAATGATTGCTCCACGCCCATTCCGCTTCGCCGCCGACGGTGACGCCGGTAACATCCTTGAGTTCCCGCTGGTAATAATGCGCTATGGCCCGACGCCTGTTCACAAATTCATCGACTTTCTCCAGTTGCGCCAGCCCGATAGCGGCCTGGATATTGGTCAGTCGATAGTTATATCCAACTTCCGTGTGGTAGTATACAGATCCCGGAGCTTTGGCTTGAGTAGTGAGGTACTTTATACGTTCCGCCAACTCAGAATTTTCTGTTACCACCATTCCGCCACCGCCTGTTGTGATCAGTTTGTTCCCGTTAAAACTAAACACGCCAACCTCTCCCAGTGTCCCGGCAAATCTATCCCTGTACTTAGAGCCAAGCGCCTCTGTGGCATCCTCCACAACGAAAAGACCGTACTTCTCAGCCAGCTCCATTATCGGCGACATATCAACGGGATGACCATACAGGTGAACGGGGATGATCCCGCGGACTCTGCGGCTCGTGGCTCTATTTATGAGACAGCCATCCTTCCATTTGCACTCCTGCGTTAAGAATGCCTCAACTTTCTGCGGATCAAGCCCAAGCGTGTCCTTCTCTACATCCATAAAGACAGGGCTGGCGCTACAATATATAACCACATTTGCCGTAGCCGCGAACGTGAGTGTTGGAACTAACACCTCTTCGTCTGGTCTGAGACCCAGCGCAACCAGGGATATATGAAGGGCAGCGGTTCCGTTCACAATTGAGACAGCATGGGACGTTCCGAGATATTCAGCGAACTTCTCAGCAAAACTGTCAACAAACTTGCCTGCTGATGAGACCCACCCTGTGTCGATACACTCTTTAACATATTCCCATTCATTCCCTGCCATGACTGGTTCAGAAAGCGGTATGCGTTTGCTCATATATAAATCTCTCCGTCCTGCTCCTTGTTCTCTGCACTTTGCGATTTATAAGGGCACTGCCCTGTTCACGCTCGTCTCGCACCAGATAATGGGAATAGTATCATGCCCGAAGGGCTGAAAATCATCTGTGCCGTATAACGTGAATGATTCCCGGAGTAATCTTTACTGAAGCAAAAAGGCTGATCATAAGCGGGATATAATACATGAGCTTTCTCTTCATACTTCCTAAGTGTCTTCCTTTCTCATGAAGGATTGTTTTATCAACCCGTAAGCCGCTCTTCCTGAAGACGACATCTATGCCTTTTTGCGAATAGTTGTATTTAGCATCACCAAAAATCCCATTACTAAACTTTGCTGAAAATCTGCAGATTAGATTCAATAGAAGCACTCTGTTAGTATTTCTAATCACAATAATGCCGTCTTTGTGTAATCGTGACTTTGCTTCCTGCAAAATCGCAATGGGATCTTCTACAAGGTAGAGGCTGTCGATAAAAGTTATCACGTTGAAAACGACATCCCTCGGTAGTTGAGCAAAACTCTCGTATACTCCACTGAAACTGCCTTTTAGTCTTTGGCGTAGTGCATCGTGCAGCTCAAGTCCATAGCAGCTTACACCATGCTTGCTATACTCTTCTAACAAGTGGCCGTAGCAACAGCCAAAATCAAGTACCTTAGTTTCTGAACTAAGATCAACATAATGGTTACTGATATTAACGATGTTCTTAAAGAATTTGCTTCGCTGCGATCTCCAGTTTGGCTCCAACTGAATATCCGTATAAGTTGACATCGCGAAGTGTTTCTTCATTTTCTGGCGGTTCGAATAGTCAAAATCTCTGTAGAATACACCGCAGTTGCTACATTTTAATATATTGGTATTATAGTCTCCCAGGGTACTATACAGGGGAAGCGAACCCACTTGTTTTACCAAACCAGATTCACAAATCTTGCATTTCATCATTATGTTCCCAAGTCCCTCCATTAAGGACTCGTGATTAAATAACTTTCCCATTTGGCCGGATTCCCCCTTAAAAAAGGGGGTTAGGGGGTTGTTCTGACCGTCAATTAGATAATTTGGGTATCTCAAAGCACCAGGAACGTTTTATACAACCCCCTAACCCCCTTTTTTAAGGGGGAATCTACCTTTTGCTCCCTGGTCCTTAGTATCTTAACTCAAATGGGTAAGTTATTTAATCACGAGTATAAGTGTTAAAGCGACTTACTATCTCGCCGCTTTCCAGTAAATCGCCAACTTGTGAATATTCCCCATAGCATCCCCAGACCATAGCTGGAATGAAGGGAGAAGAAAACCACAGGTAAAAGCGCAATATACTTAATGCCTTCCCGCAATCCGATCTTAACTGAAAACAGCAGTGAAGCAAACAGATAGCTGCTGCAGATTAGAATTAGAAGAATCAGGCCTGGATTGGAGAATATTGATAGGAAAAGGCTTCCCAATAACCCTGAGATGAATAGCATTGGTATAAAGTGTCTTATTGAGAGTGATCCAGGGATAATTCTGGTGAGGTAAATATTCCACACACCGTTTTTCCAGTTTTGAATCCACAATTGTTTTAGTGTAGCTCGGGCATAGTAGTACGACCTGATCTCCGGAACAAGGAGGAGCTTGCCGCCATTTTTCCCTATGCGTGAGTTGAACTCAATATCTTGATTCCGGATCAGCTTTTCATCGAAAACCCCTACATCCTCGAAAGTCTTCCTTTTATAAAAGCCAAAAACTACAGTATCAACATATCTGGGTTGGCCTGTTCCTATTCTGAAGTAGGCATTGCCTACCCCAAAGGGAGAGGATAAGACAAAAGCTATCGCCCTGGCAATGAGGGAATCTTTACCCGGCAAGGTAATGCACACTCCACCTATGCCAGCAATGCTATTCTCTTTCAGGTGCTCGACACATTTGGAGATATGATCTTTTTCATAGTAAGCGTGTGCGCTCATTATCGTAACGATATCTCCCTTTGAATACTGAATGCCTCTATTGAAAGCGACCGGGGTCACTCTTTCAGGATTATCTATGAGTTTGACAAATGGGTATTTCCCACTGTATTCGGCTATGATCTCCTGTGTTCTATCCTCACTTACTCCATCGACAACGATGACCTCCAATCTCTCTTTAGGGTAATCATTGTCCAGGATGGAGTTCAGACATTGCCGGATGTAGCCCTCTTCGTTGCGTGTTGGAATGATCACTGATACCAAAGGCAGTTCTATATCCATCTAAGAATATCCTCATAACTACCATCGAGTGGCACCCGTTGGCCTAATGAAAATTCGTTCCTGGCATTTTTCATAACACAACATCCTCTTAAAAAGGAGGACTATGCGTCATCCGGGACCAGATGTATGGGCCCATCGCCGTCACCACG
>SDBU01010022.1_pt1 | contig 10555 bp, 7 predicted proteins | sample 2277071 | NCBI WGS metagenome assembly SDBU01 (sample SAMN10397929, study PRJNA504765) | marine sediment metagenome | isolation source: marine sediment core GS08_GC12, 126 cmbsf | place: Arctic Ocean: Gakkel Ridge, Loki's castle | collected 2008
GATTCTTACAACAATAACCCAGCGGCGGCAGAGGGGGCGCTGAATACACTTAAAAGGGTCGCGAAGAACAAAACGAGCATTGTTGTTATGGGTGACATGTTGGAACTTGGCCGAGACGAAGAAAGATATCACAGAAAAATAGGGAAATTAATCTCTTCCCTCAAAATTGATTACCTGATTGGAGTCGGACCAGCTTCCAAGTTTTTGGTTAAAGAGGCATCAAAAGAAATGAAAAAAAATAATTCACATTGGGTACCGAACTGGAAAAAAGCTGTGCCAATCCTTCAGCCCCTTCTAAAGAAGAATACGGTGGTCTTGGTTAAAGGGTCAAGGTCAATAGGACTAGAAAGGCTTGTTTCACGCTTGTCTACTCTTAACTCCTAGCATATAATACAAACATAAAGAGAGCTTATGATGACGCCAAATTTTCTGCCCCTGGCTTTGGGTTTAATACTTTTTTCCTTCCTGATAACAAGTGTCTTGGTTGTACCTTTTATAAATCTTCTTTACAAGCTCAGACTTATCAGGCGCAAGGAAGCTCCTAAAAAAGGCAAAATACCTCTCTTTGACAAACTTCATGATATTAAAGCCGGCACTCCTGTTGGCGGAGGAATTTTGATTATTGCGATTGTTTGTTTGCTTTTTTTCATTCTTTTCCCCCTAATTTCATATATGGGTGTTTATATTCAAAGCGCCTTTAATCTAAAAAAAGAACTTTTTATAATCTTTTTTACCTTTATTGCCTTCGGACTCCTTGGTTTGTCTGATGATTTACTTAAAATTTTCGGCAAACCTAGAAAGGGTATTTTAGGTATGTGGTTTGGTTTAACCCGTCTACGAAAATTCGCTCTCCAGTGGTTGCTTGCTTTTATTATTAGTTTTTTAATTTATAAAAATTTAGGGATTCATATACTTCATATTCCTCTAATAAACCGGACCATCGATCTAGGATTTTGGTATCTTCCTCTCGCCGCTCTTCTTATCGTTACATTTACCAATGCTTATAACATTACAGATGGACTTGACGGGTTAGCTTCAGGACTCCTAATGATTTTTCTTATCGCCTTTGGAGTCATAGCGGCAAGCAGCTTGGATACTCCGCTTTGGCTTTTTATTTCTTTATGGTTAGGGGCGATTATTGCTTTTCTTTACTTTAATGTTTGGCCAGCAAGAATTTTTTTGGGTGACGCCGGCGCCCTTTCGTTTGGAGCGACAATTGCCGTCATCGGCCTTCTTACTGGAAATGTCTTTGGACTGCTGGTGATTGGAGGAATTTTTCTTATCGAGATAGCATCATCAGCTATCCAAATTTTCGGTTGGAAGATGCTTAAGCGCCCAATTTTTCCATTGGCGCCAATCCATCATAGTTTTTTGGCAAAAGGTTGGGAGGAGCCTAAAATTGTCATGAGGGCCTGGCTTGCTGGAATAATGCTGGCTATTTTTGGTTTGTGGTTGGCAACAATTTAAGAAAAAAAGTGTGGGAAAAATACGGCTTAAAAAACAGAAAAGACAGATAGATAAAAAACTTTTCTTTTATGCCTTCACCCTAACCACACTGGGTTTAATAGCTGTGGCTGATACCTCCGCCCCCGTGGCTCTAACTGTATTTTCTGACAAATTTTATTTTTTAAAACAGCAAATTGTTTGGGGAGCAATAGGTCTGGGGACACTTCTTTTTGTTTCTAAAATTCATTATTCTTTTTGGCAAAAGATTGCCCTACCCCTTTTTATTGTCAATATTCTGATTTTAATTTTGGTGCTGATTCCTGGTATCGGAGCAAAGGCGCTTGGGGCGAGGAGATGGATTTTTCTAGGGCCAATTTCTTTTCAGCCGTCAGAGTTTGCCAAATTAGCCTTAGTTGTTTATTTGGCAAAAGTTGGAGCACGGAACAAAACTCTTCTGGCTTATTTCCTGCCCCTTCTTCTTGTTGGCGGCCTGATTATGTTCCAGCCTGATCTGGGAACTACTTTGGTTATCTTGGTTGCAGGTTTAGTCCAGATTTTTATATCTGGCATAAATCTTCTTTATTTTTCGGGGGCTGTCTTAGTGGCTGGATTGGCCAGTTCTCTTTTGATTTATCTTTCCGAGTATAGAAGAGGGAGATTTTTATCATTTTTGACCCAACTCAAAAATCCTTTGGGCGCATCGTACCATGCCAAACAGATACTCTTAGCTCTTGGTTCCGGAGGATTATTTGGAATAGGCTTAGGACAGTCCAGACAAAAGTATCTTTTTCTACCGGAAGCAGCCACCGACTCTATTTTCGCCGTCATTGCCGAAGAGGTAGGTTTTATAGGAGCCCTAGTTTTAATTATTCTTTTTGTTGCCTTCATTTTTAGGGCCCTCAAGATTGCCCAAAATGCTCCTGATAGATTTTCCAAGATTTTGGCAACAGGCATTGTTGCTTGGATTGGCGGACAAGCATTTTTAAATATGGCTTCTATGGCGGCCCTAGTGCCTTTGACCGGTATACCCCTTCCTTTTATTTCCTACGGAGGTTCAGCTTTGACAATGGTTCTTTTAGCGACTGGTATACTTTTAAATATTTCAAAATATGAAACCAGAAAGAAATAAAAAAGTGAAAAAGAAAATAGTTCTTACAGGGGGACATGCGGTCACGACAGCCCTAGCGGTGGTTGAAGAATTGGCGAAAAAGGGAGGTAAGGAGAGTTTTTGGGACATCTACTGGATAGGGGCGAGAAGGGCAGTTGAGGGAAAAAAAGTCCCGACCCTGGGAGCGGCCATATTTCCAAAAATGGGGGTTTCATTCCACCCCATATTTGCGGGAAGACTTCAACGAAAATTCGGTTTTTGGACAATTCCCTCTTTAATAAAAATACCAATAGGCTTTCTTCATGCACTGGTTCTGCTTTTGAGAATAAGACCGCAAATAATAATTTCTTTTGGCGGCTTTGCCGCCTTCCCAGTTGTCTTAATGGGTTGGTTTTTGAAAATTCCAATAATTATCCATGAACAGACAGCCGTTGTTGGCAGGGCCAATAAATTTTCGGCTCCTTTTGCTCGCAAAATTGCCATTGCCAGGCCTGAAAGCATCAAATTTTTTCCTCGTAAAAAGTGCGTTCTGGTGGGAAACCCGGTATTGCCAGAGATTATTGAAGTTCCTCCGAAAGACAAACCCGGTGATCCAGCCACAATTTATATTACCGGCGGTTCTCTCGGCTCTCAGTCCATAAATAGGGTAGTTGAAGAGATTTTAGAGGAATTGTTAAAAAAATTTATAGTTGTTCACCACACAGGCTTTTTAGACTTTGAAAAATTTAAAGAGTTGAAGGATTCTCTTCCTCAAGATTTAAGCAAGAATTATGAGGTCTATTCAATCATAGATCCAACAGAGATTGATGGAGTTTATCGAAGAGCAGATATTGTTATTTCTCGGGCGGGCGCTAATACTGTATCAGAGATTGTTCTTGTTAAGCGGCCGGCTATCCTCATTCCTTTACCTTTTAGTTTTCAAGATGAACAAACCAAAAATGCTCAGTCTGCCAGCCGCCAAGGGATTGCCAGAGTTCTAAAACAAAAAGACCTGACAGCTGACAAGTTGTTGAGCGAGATTGAGGAGATTTATGAGAATTGGGAAAAAATAGTAAAGAGTATTAAGATTAAACCCAATCCAGATATAAAAGCTGCTTCCAGACTGGTGGACTTAATAGAGGAGATTGCTAAGTGAGATACAGAAAAGTCTTTCTTTTTTTAGCCTTACTCGCATTAATTATTTCTCCATTTTTTCTTTTACCGCGAATACTTAAAATTGGCAAAATTAACTGTAAGAGTCAGTTTGGTCCTTGCAGTAAGAATCTGGAAGAAAAAATAATGAATATTTCTCAAGAAAAGAAAAGTCTTTCAGAAACAAAAAAGGAGCTGGCGGCTTTTTTAGAAAGCGACATCATTGTTAATGATTTTTCTTTTCAGTTTAAATTGCCGAACAAGCTGGAAATTAACATTATAGAGCGAAAGCCTAAATTTGCTGTCCAAAATCAAAACGGAATGGTGGCCCTAATTGATGGAAACGGGTATGTTATAACCATTGAAGATTCAACAGGACTGCCTAGGCTAATAATCTCAGAGAACTTCCCCAATGTTGGCGAAAAGGTAACGGAAGAAACTCTTTTTGCCCTCGAACTGCTTTATGACATGTTTTCCTTTTACCAGGTACGAACCGGAAAAATAGATAAAAGTAGTTTGGTGATTGAATTATCTCGTGGACCTAAGGTAATATTTCCGCTAGAAGGGAACCGCCAAGTCCTTTTAGGTTCTTTGAGACTTGTCCTGGCAAAGTTGAATAGTGATAGTCAGGTAAGTACAATTGATTTGCGATTTAAAAATCCGGTAATAAAGTGAAATTATGACCAAAAATAGAATAGTAGCTGCAATTGAATTAGGTTCTACCAAGATAGCAACTTTAATAGCCCAGGTTTCAGTTGATTCCGTTAGTTTTGAAAAGACGGTTAATATTGTTGGTGTTGCTTCCAGCGAATCCCGCGGTATTAAAAAGGGGCAAATCGTCGATATCGAGGAGGCAGTTGAAGCCACTATTTCTTCGGTTGAGGCAGCCGAAAGAATGGCGGGCTACAATCTCGATAATGCCTTTATCTCTTTAGGCGGAGCCCATGTTTCCTCACAAAATTCCCACGGTGTTGTGGCTGTCTCTGATCCGGAAGGAGAGATATCTCCAAGTGATGTAGAGAGAGCCATTGAGGCAGCTTCTGCTATTTCTCTTCCTTCTTCAAGAGAATTAATCTACGTTTTACCAAGAGAGTACGCTGTAGATGGAGAGGTAGGCATTAAAGACCCGGTTGGTATGAGTGGCGTTAGGCTTGAAGTTGAAACTCATCTTATTACTGCCTCAGGTGCAGCTGTCAAAAACCTTAGGAAAGCAATAAATGAGGTAGGGGTAGATATAGAGGACATGGTTTTTTCAGGCCTTGCATCTGCAGAAGCGGTTTTAACGGCGACAGAAAAAGAGCTTGGTTGTGTTGTGGTTGATATAGGGGGAGGGACAACTTCGGTAGCGGTTTTTATTAATGGCGCTCCTGTTTATTCAGGTATTATTCCTATTGGTGCCAAGAATGTTACCAATGATTTGGCCATTGGCTTAAGGGTTTCTTTGGAGGCCGCCGAAAAAATTAAGATTGCTTTATCTTCTGATAAAAAAAGTAAAGATGATGATAGTGACCAGCTTGATTTAAACAAATTAGGTGTTCCTGAAATAAAGAAAGTTTCTAAAAAGACTTTGATAGGAGGGATAATAAGACCAAGACTTAATGAGATTTTTACCATGGTCAGGTTAGACTTAGATAAAGCCGGTATTACAAACATGATTCCTTCAGGGGCAGTCATCTGCGGAGGGGGAGCAGAAACTGTTGAAGTTGTAAATTGTGCCAAAAGAACCCTTTCTTTGCCAGTCAGGGTAGGAAAACCAAAAGGTGTTGGCGGGTTAGTTGATGATATTTTAGTTCCAGCCTTTGCTAGCCCTATCGGTTTAATTTTGTACGCTTCAGATCAGCCAGCGGCTGAGCACTTGACAAGTTTCGCCAAAAAGTTAAAACTTCCATCGAAAGGATTAGCCGGTAAGTTTGTTGATATAATTCGTGATCTCCTGCCTTAGAATTTAAAGACACTTGTAATTGCATTTTATCTAAGATAAAATCTTGCCCACACAGATATATGGCACTTGTTAAACCCGATTCTGCCAGAATAGCTAAAATTAAAGTAATAGGTGTTGGTGGTGGTGGTGGTAATGCCGTCTCCTCGATGGTTGAATACAATAATATAAATGGAGTTGAATTTGTCGCCCTTAACACCGATGCTCAAGTTCTTCTTGCCAACAAAGCGCCGACCAAACTTCAAATTGGCGAAAAATTGACAAAGGGTTTGGGAGTTGGCGGCAATCCAGAAACTGGAACCAAAGCAGCCGAGGAATCAGTTGAAAAAATTAAAGAGCTCTTTATTGATTCTGATATGGTTTTTTTAACAGCGGGCATGGGTGGCGGTACAGGAACAGGAGCATCCCCCGTCATTGCTAAGCTGGCCAGAGAGGCAGGGGCTTTGACCGTCGGCGTGGTGACTAAACCCTTTGCTTTTGAAGGAACAAGAAGAATGGTCATCGCTGAAGAGGGGATTGAAGAATTAAGAGAGAAAGTGGATACCTTAATTGTCATTCCCAACCAGCGCTTAATGGATGTGATTGACAAGAAAATGACTTTACTTGAAGCCTTCAAAGTGGCCGATTCAGTTTTGGGGCAAGCGGTTGGGGGAATCGCAGATATTATTACCACCCCAGGATTGATTAACGTTGATTTTGCCGACGTCAAGACAATTATGAAAGATGCCGGTACAGCCCTTTTGGGTATAGGAACAGGAGTTGGAGAGACCAGGGCTCAAATGGCAGCCAGGGCGGCCGTATCTTCTCCTTTACTTGACCTTTCTATAGAAGGGGCGAGGGGAGTGCTTTTCAATATTGCCGGTGGTCCGGACTTAACAATGTTTGAGGTGGATGAAGCGGCGAGAGTAATTTCTTCTGCAGCCGACCCTGATGCCAATATAATTTTTGGAGCGGTTGTTAAAGAGGATTTAAGTGATCAGGTAAGAATTACGGTTATCGCCACAGGCTTTGATGAAACCAGGGCCCGGTTGGCTAAAATGGCCCAGCCAGTAATTAAACCGACAATAGAGGGAGTGGTAAGCGAACCTCCAGAGAAAGAGGAGAAAGAAAAAGAAGAGAAGAAAGAAGCCGAGCCACCCGAGGGGGAAGAACCACCAGCTTCGCCAGAGGAGGATGTTTTTGGAAAAGAGTTTGAAATTCCTGCCTTCCTTCGCAAAATCCACTAATAACTAGCCCCAGGTAAGGAAACTATTGTAAAATAAACATCAAGATGGCTAAAGACAGGCCTTTTTTTAATGAGGTTGATTTAAAAGCTGATTTCCCGGCCATGGAACGTCGGCTACTTGAGGATTGGTATAAAAAAGGCATTGTTAAAAAATATCTTCAGAAAAACAAAAATTCCAAAAAATACTTCTCATTTTTAGATGGCCCCATTACGGCCAATAATCCTATGGGAGTTCACCATGCTTGGGGAAGAACTTACAAAGATGTTTGGCAGAGATTTAAGAATATGCAGGGCTACAAACAGCGTTTTCAAAACGGTTTTGATTGCCAAGGTCTTTGGGTGGAAGTTGAAGTAGAAAAAGAATTGGGACTGAAAAGCAAAAAAGACATTGAAAATCTGGTTCCCGGTGATGTTAAAAAAAGCATTGCCAAGTTTGTAGAGCTTTGCAAAAAAAGAGTTTATAAATATGCTGATATCCAAACTGAGCAATCAAAGCGCTTAGGCTACTTCATGGATTGGGATAACTCCTATTACACTCTTTCTGATGAGAATAATTACATGATCTGGCATTTTTTGAAAAAGTGTCACGAAAAAGGTCTGATTTATAAAGGCCGTGACTCTGTCCCTTGGTGTCCTCGTTGTGGAACAGCTATTTCCCAACACGAGATGTTAACAGAGGATTACAAAGAAGTTACTCACGACTCTGTTTATGTTGAATATCCGATAAAGGGAAGAAAAAACGAGTTTCTTTTGGTGTGGACGACTACTCCCTGGACTTTACCCGGAAATGTTGCTGTTGTCGTTGATCCCAAGAAAGAGTATGTAGCAGCTCAAGGGTCGGTTAAGGGAAATACTTATTATCTTCTTAAAGATGCGGCAAAGCGTCTTGGTTTAAAAGTTATTAAGATGGTAAAAGGTAAAGAGCTGGTTGGTCTTAACTACGAATCTCCATTTGATAATTTGCCAAGAGTAAAAAAAGCCTTGGGTAATTACATTCATGAAGTCATTCCAGCCGACGAAAGAATTCTTGAGGTTAGTGAAAAAGAAGGAACGGGATTAATACACACTGCTCCTGGTGCAGGGAGTGAGGACTTTCAAATAGGTAAAAAGTTGAAGCTTCCAGTTATTGAACTGATTGACGAAGAGGCCAACTACCTTGACGGAATGGGAGATTTTTCTAATAAAAATGCCAAGAAACATCCGGAGATAATACTTAATTATCTTAAAGAAGCAGAAGATGGTAAATATTTCTTTGATATTGTTTCCTACACTCACCGATATCCAGCCTGTTGGAGATGTAAAACAGAACTTGTTTGGCGGGTAGTTGATGAATGGTACATCGCCATAGATCCTGTAAGAGAAAATATGAAGAAAGTTGCCAAAAAGATTCACTGGATCCCTGAATTTGGTCTTAAAAGGGAACTAGATTGGCTCAATAACATGCATGATTGGCTTATTTCTAAAAAGCGCTACTGGGGTTTGGCTTTGCCGATTTGGGAATGTGAGAAGTGTGGCAATTTTGAAGTAATTGGAAGTAAAGAAGAGCTGAAAAAGAAGGTAATTGGGGGTTGGGATAAATTTGAAGGAAAAAGCCCTCATAGGCCTTGGGTTGACGAAGTGGAAATAAAATGTAGCAAGTGTGGGGAATTGACAAAAAGAATACCTGATGTTGGTAATCCTTGGCTTGATGCTGGCATTGTCTCTTTCTCAACCATAGCCAAAAATAACCAAGGCACTCCTTTGTATCTGAAAGACAAAAAAGAGTGGGAAAAGTGGTTTCCTGTCGACTTTATAACAGAGTCTTTCCCGGGGCAATTTAAAAATTGGTTTTATTCATTAATTGCCATGAGTACTGTTCTTGAAGATAAAAAACCTTTTAAGACAGTACTTGGTTTTGCTACCCTTTTTGCTGAAGATGGACGAGCTATGCACAAGAGTTTAGGTAATATGATTGAATTTAACAAAGGGGCAGACAAAATTGGAGTTGATGTCATGCGCTGGATGTATGCAAGACAGGATCCCAAAGACAATCTTCTTTTCGGTTATAAAGTCGCTGACGAGGTTAGGAGAAAATTCCATCTAAAACTTTGGAATATTTATAATTTTTTCATAACTTATGCAAACTTGGATAGCTGGAAGCCGTTAGAAGCAAATCAGCAATCAACAGCCGACAACCAATCGATTTTAGATCAGTGGATAATAGCTCGGCTTAATCAAACAATCAAAAATGCAACAGAGTACCTTGAAAAATATGATGCTTATAACGCAAGTGTTTTAATTGAGGGTTTCGTAGATGATTTGTCAAACTGGTATGTAAGACGTTCAAGAGAAAGAGTGGGACCAGCAGCAGAAGATGATAAAGACAAGAATTCATTCTATCAAACTCTATATTTTGTTTTAGTTTCTTTGACTAAACTACTGGCACCATTTACCCCTTATCTCGCAGATTTTATCTATATGAATTTAACAAAAAAAGAATCAGTGCAATTTGTTGATTGGCCAAAAACAGGGAAAGTTAACATTAATCTTGTGACTCAAATGGCAGAACTAAGAGATGTAGTAGAAAGAGTTCACGCTAAAAGAAAAGAAGTAAGTATTCCAGTTAGACAGCCACTTCAATCTATTAAAGTAGTAAGCCCAGGCCAGAAACCCAGTAAAGAACTTTTAGTTTTGATAAAAGACGAATTAAATATAAAAGAGATTGATTGGACGAAGGGCGGAGAAGTTTCTGTTAAACTTGATACACGAATGACGCCTGGTCTTGAAGAAGAGGCAAAAACAAGAGAGCTTATTCGGAGAATCCAGCAGGAAAGGAAGAGTTTGGGGATTAATCTTACTCAGAGAGTAAAAGTAAGGTCTCCATGGTTACCCGTGAGTAAAGAATTTATTCAGAGAATTCATAGAAGAACCTTAAGCGATAAATTGGAAAAAGGAAAATTCAAGGTTACTGGGACTTCTTAAATTTGATGCTAAAAATTCGAGGATTAATAAATCATGAACCCTTTTTGCTGATAGGGGTTGGTTTTTTAATTCTTTTAAGTATCATTACTCTTCGGGCAACAGCTAGCTTTTTGTTTCCGACATATTTCTTTTATCTTGCCTTGGCTATCTTGGCTTTTTTCTTTTTTTCAAAGATTGATTTTGAAATTATTTCGCTTTTTTCCAAACACTTATATTTGGTAAGTATAGTTTTTTTAATCTTGCCGCTTTTGATAGGACAGGTTACCAGAGGGGCTATTAGGTGGATTCCTTTAGGACCTTTAACTATCCAACCAGCCGAAGTAGTCAGGCCATTCTTGTTAGTCTTTTTTGCCAATTACTTAACTGATAAAAAATTGAATTTGGAGAGGCTTATAAAAGCCTTATTTCTTTTGTCACTGCCCCTTTTTCTAATCCTAATTCAGCCGTCTCTAGGTGTTACCTTGCTTACTCTGACCGGGTTTTTAGGAATACTTTTGGCATCCAGCTTTGAGAAAAAATATATTTTGGTTGGCTTAGCCATCTTTTTACTGGCAGGCCCGATTACTTGGAAAATTCTGGCTCCATACCAAAGACTGAGGATGATCTCTTTTATCGATCCTTCTGCGGATCCACTAGGGGGTGGATATAACAGTATTCAGTCTATGATTTCTGTTGGGTCTGGAAGACTTTTCGGTCGAGGTTTAGGGAAAGGGGTTCAGGCTCAACTAGCCTTCTTGCCCGAAAG
>SDBU01010023.1_pt1 | contig 10554 bp, 12 predicted proteins | sample 2277071 | NCBI WGS metagenome assembly SDBU01 (sample SAMN10397929, study PRJNA504765) | marine sediment metagenome | isolation source: marine sediment core GS08_GC12, 126 cmbsf | place: Arctic Ocean: Gakkel Ridge, Loki's castle | collected 2008
ACTTCTCTTCACCAAGAAATTGATATACATTATTTTCAGACTCAATTAATTCAATATCCGGTCCCCAGATTAAATCATAACTACCACCACCAACATTAGCTTCTAAAATTTGTGATAAACGAGAAGCAGCAGTACGAGTAGGAACAATCTTATGTTCAAGACTACCAAGTTTAAAAATTCTTATATTAGAAATAGCACCATCTAATGCAGCCATATCAGCAAGTTTTAATTTCTCCAATATCATGAAATCATCTAAAACAGCATAAGACATTGGCACCGCCCAAGACATCCAATCGTCTTTCTTATAGTACCATACCGATATTTTTTCTGGATCTAAAAGATATGGTTTATGAGTTTTAGCAGCATCAATAATATCTTGTGGTAATTTTCTAACTAATGATTTTTCAGCACTTCCTTTTGGAGATAAAATAATACGTCTTAAAGGTTCACTCAACTTAATTGCATAGACGTTTTGATCAACAAAAGACGCCAAAGGTCCGCCAATTGCTTCAATAGTAGTTGGGTTTAAAAAGGTATATTTCCACGGAATTTCACGAGAATTAATCTTCTGCTTCCTAATCTTCATATCAGGATTAGCAACAACTCTTTTCATATCTTTTTCTGTAGACACATCTAAACGTGCTATTTGTTTTTTAATAACAACATTACCAACACGATATAATAAATTTAAAAAACGCTCCGAACGATTCTTACCTTCAACACGTCTAAACCAACTTCTATAGAATTTCTCTATCCTTTTATTAGGATGAACTAAACGAATACCCTGACAGGCAAAGTCACCCATTAAATCTACGATATTTCGTAGAATACCAATAGTAAAATAAGCTGAATTACATTGTGCTATTGCACCTTTAGCATTGCTGTATACTCGTTCATCTGGTCTAAATTTATAATAATCTTCTAAATTGAAACCTGGACGACCAGAGACATTCGTTTGTAAATCAGACAAATCTCTATGTGTTGATCTATATCCATTGTCACTACCAAAATGACCGGCTTGAACCACCTGCCTATTAATAGCTTTAAAATCCTCAGCATTAACTAATTCTTTATCAACAGGCTTTCCATATGCAGACATATAGATTGGTTTCCCATCAAACATAGAATTTTCTAATTGTTTAGAACGTGGATATTTATCAGTATTCATAACTTCTTTAATACTGTATTATTATTTCATGTATTAAATCCATATTAGTATACACCAAAACAATAGGATTATTGACGAAAACAATAGGATTACAATAGAATTAATTAAAAATTCCACCATCCCCCATAGCTTCTACAAACCATTCTGGACCCTTATACATTGGACCACGTTGATTTGGATCAATTTGACTAACAAAACCACCAATAGCTTCATATTCAGGCATAGGGACAGCTCGGTGAATTTGACGAGCTATCATATTTGCTATAAGCAAAGCAGAATATCTATCTTTTCTTATACGACCTTTTTTACCACTAACCAATTTTACTTCGGGAGTACTCCATCTCTCGCGAGATCCAACACCCATACCAGTAGAAGTATGAACAATAGTACACATTTCATCTTTTAGTTCTTCTATTTCCATTACACAATCTTCTAAAGTATCATAAATAGTAATCTTTGTATTAGGATTAGATTGTTCGAAATCTTCTTTTCTTACAATATCTTTAGCGGCAGCTATCTCTAAAGATAATGGATCAAATCTAGGAAATAACAACACTTTATCTTCCATGTCTTTTTTTAATCCATGATTTGCTTGAGCTATCCAATCTGCACGGGCAAATTCAACTAATTCTAAAATATGCAAACCTCTTTCACCATCAGTTTCTTGTTCTTTATCTGGATCAATTATAGGCCAAATTGGATACTCTCCTTCTTGTAGTTTATCTGGATCGTGCAAAGCCTCACTAACTGCACGTCCACCACCTTGAGCATCCATCCCAATAGTACGACAGGGAAAAATCTTCATCAACTCTCTAATCTTTCTAGCACAATATCCATAAAAATCATGATCTGTCGTTAAACCCGCTTTAAGAACTAGTCTATGTGTTTTTCTAGTTGTTGTCCAACAATTTACAATCCTAGTATGATCTTGTTTTAATTCAAGAACTACTATAGAAAAATTATCTTGTTCAGATGCCGGATCTACTCCGTATACATATTCACCATTAGGATCACCTTTAATTAACGGATCAAACCATACATTATTTATAGGATGTTTTTCTGAAGTAACACAACCTTCAACAAGGGTGCGTCTAAAAAATCCATTAGAATCGTCAGTAAATACTGCACCATATTCCATTTGATAAATTCCGGTATGCATTGTAGCTTTAGCACGAAATATAATATTGTCATCCATAAAACCATCCGGAACTAATTCATATGGAATTCGAATAATAGAATAATCTTTCCAATTAAAATTTTCTGGCACAGTATCAGAACCAAAAAATTCAGCTAATTTATTAACATCACCACGACTAGTAATAATAGTATGATATTTTCTCCAATATTCAGCAAAATGTTGAAAAGCATATCCAGTTGTTCCAGACAAAATAGACTGGTTTCTTAAACTTCTATCGGCATTATCAAGAATTTTATTATTAAATCCCATCTTTTGTAACGCTTTATTTCTTGCTGTGTGCTTTACTCCTTGTATAGGACTAGAAGCGACAGCAGCAAACCCTGAAATAACAGTTTCATAAATGTCTGGCGGAATAGAATTAAATTCATCACAAATAATAACATTAGCACGTAATCCTCTGATTTTCTCTCCATTACCAATTGGAATAGCTAGAACGGTTGTAAGAGGATTTTCTCCAAAAATCATTGTGTAACGATCTGGATCATGTCTAGGACCAGTAATTTTAGTACTACACAAAGAACGTAAAACAGGTGCGTTTTTCCAAATTTGCTCTATATATTCAAAAATTATTTTAGACTGTCTAAAAGCAGCACCAACTATTACAATCTTAGTACCTGGTCTAAATATACAACGTAAAACAGAATAAACAGCTAAAGTAAAACTTTTCGATAAACCACGAGATCCAATAAACATTGGAAAAGGTCTATTCCATAATTCTTCTAAAATTAGAGACTGTAGAGGAAGAAGTTCAATACCAAGAAGAACTTTACATGAATAACTAAAATAAGACGGATTAGACATTAATCGTACAGTATCTAATCCTATATCTTCTAATATTGTATTTTCATACGGATTTTTAATATCTAACTTATTGATATCACCTAAATTTAACCACGCATATTCTGCATTATCAACCTGAGATAAATTACTCATATAATCGACTAACTCTTTTTATAATATCAGCAGCAACATATTCAGCGTGTATAACATTAGAACATAAAAGAATATTAATTTTATATTTCAATTGAATTTCAGACAAACTCTTAATAATATAGCCACTATTTACACGTATTTTCTTTTTAACTCTAAAAGGTAGATTAGATCTATGAGGGAAATCAAATATATGGTTATAATCAAATTCACAAATTAAAAATGAATAATCAAACTCAACCATCCTCTCTAATTCATTCTTAAAACACTTTTGATTAATATTTTGAGCAATTTCAGCCACACTACCCTTTCTTTCTATACACAATTTATCTTGAATGTGTCTAGCAGTATAATCTCCAGTAGACAAATGTTGAATAGTAGTATCATCAATAAAGTCGAATCTATTAAATAACCACGGTCTTTTTTCCTGACTATCAATTAACACATTAATCATCACATATTCTCCTTGCAACTATATCAACCAATAATTTTGCATATCTTTTCTCATTCTTATGAATCTTGTCATGACATTTTCTACAAAGAGTTATTCCATTACTAATTTCAAATCTCATAGCAGGATAGTGTGCCCACATTAAAATATGATGTGCGTGAATATTCTTTCTACACAAACATCCTGGAAATTGACAAACATAATAATCTCGCTTATATATTTGTTTACGCCAGTTTATATAAGTAGGATCATCAAAATTTCTACCACCTATTTTCCTCTTTTTGCGATATCGTATTGAATTAAACCTTCTTAACCTCTTCATTTATATCATGCCTTACCATTTGTTGAACTAATTGTTTAAATGATATTTCAGGTTTCCATCCTAGTTGTTTGCGAATTTTAGAAGAATCACCTAATAAATACTTTACATCTGAGGGTCTGTAAAATTTAGGATCAATAACAATATAATCTTGCCAATTTGAAATTCCAATTTCGTTAAATGCTATAATTAAAAAATCTTTAATAGAATAGGTTTCTTGTGTAGAAATAACAAAATCATCCGGCTTATCTTGTTGTAAAATGCCATAGAAGGCTTTACAATAATCTTTACAATGTCCCCAATCTCTAAAAGTGTTTATATTTCCCAAACGTAATTTATTAAACTTGCTAAAAGAAAGATTAGTACAAATATAATCATTTATAAAACTACTTTCAGGACGTATCGGTTGATTATGATGTTGATTTCTCCAATTTTTATATTTACCAATCCATTGTGTAATCTTTCTAGTAACAAAATTCTCACCCCTTCTCGGCGACTCATAATTAAATGTCATAGCAGTACTAGCAAATATACCATACGCTTCGCGGTAGTTTTTAACAAGATAGTGAGAAGCTACTTTAGAAGCAGCATATGGGGAAGCTGGAGCAAATGGAGTGTCTTCATCTTGATACTTTATTTGTTTGTTATCAACACTACCACATTGAAAATAATCCCTATCCCATATATCATCAGTATACTTAATATCATAGTTGTTACCAAACATTTCACTTGTAGAAAATTGTAATAATCGTGTTTTTGGACTATATAATCTAATAGAATCTAAAATATATTGAACGCCAACAGTATTAACCAAAAAGGTATATGTTGGTTGTTCGAAAGATGTATGAACATGAGACTGGGCGGCAGTATTAAAGCATAATTCCGGTTTATATTGATTAAAGATACCACTTACTGAGAGCGGATCGGTGATATCCCCCTCAATCAAATTAAAATTATTATCACCTATTAAGTGCTGAATGCGTTCAAAAGTATTAGTGCTAGTACGACGATGAACGCCAATAACATTATAATCTTTTTCTAGTAATAACTCCGATAAATAAGATCCTGCTTGTCCTGTTACTCCAAAAATTAGAGCGTTTTTTTTATCCATAATATAATCCTTGTAAAACTTATAAAATTGATCTTTGTTCTTTTCCTGCTCCTACGCTTGATCTAAAAAGTAGAAAACTACTTAAATTATCTGAAATAATAACTCTTAATTCATCATTAGTTTCTGATTTTAATATAAGAGGTTCAGTTGGTATAATATTCAAACTCATAAATGTATTTGTTCCATCACTTCCCAAGTTTTTAATAGATGTTCCTGGTAATTGTAAAATATCAGATAACTGTTTTACCACGTTAAGATTCATTACAACACCATTATTGATCCTTTGATATACAATTCCTCCTGTTAATGCACTAACACCAAGAATTTTATTATAAGAAAGGTTTGGCATAGTTCCATCTGTTAAAATCCCAGTATGATCATCTACAAAAAGTAAATTAATATTTTTAACATGCAACCAAGTTGTATTATCTGGTTGTATAGTGAAAATCATAACTCCACCACCAGTATCTAATTGTATATCGTCTAAATAATAGTTTGGAGGAGGATTGATAGGACCAACCTGTACACGTATTGCATTAATACTAGCACCAACAAGAATCAAATCTGATAGTGGAATTGTAAATTTTTGCCACATGTTTAAAGTACCAATATTAATATAATTACCAATATCTACGCTTACACCAATTATAGATGCTAAATTGGTATCCCAACCATATATCAATAATTCAGCAGTAATAGCCCACGATGTTAAATAAATCCAACCACTTAATGATGTATAAATAGACAATGAAATGTTAGACCCTTTATCTCCTTGTGCAACATTATTAATAAGACTACTAGTACCATCTATACTAGTAGATCCAGCATGTACTGTCACAGAATGTGCAAAATCAAATCTATTAGCAGAACCAGCTTCAACAGTCCAATCCCATTCTGTCGGTGTGCCAGAATTTTCAGCATAAATTACATCTGGTGTTCCAGTAGCTCCCGCATCAACATTTAAATCAATACTACCATTACTATCAGTAAAAAACTGAATAGTATTTTCGAAAGTCTTTAGTGGGCGAACAGCAGTAACTAATCCTCTAACCTCACCGTCGGCAGCATCAACTTCAGCAATTTTTTTAGTAGAACTGTCAGTAATATGACTTGTAACTGGCATTATTACTCAATATACATAAAAGTAATACGAGAATATGCAGTTCCAGATGTAGATTCCGTAACTAGCCTAACTTCAATACTATCATTTTGGCCCATAATAATAGAACCTTGTTTATTAAATATCATCATGTTTTCATCTGATATAGGATACCATCTATCAAATTCAGTAAATGTACCAGTCATAGTAGGGTTATCTGTTTTAACAGTAACACTAGCAGTATTATTGCTAGTAAAATTCATATTTGTAGGAGTAGTATCACTACCACCACTAGAATATGTTCTACCTTTACCGATTTGAAAATATGTACCAGAAGATGGTAAAGTAGCTTTATTGGATAAATTAACAGCTTGTAATCTAATAAATGAAACAGTGACTTTTTTATTTATATCATTATCTAAATGAAGAGTAGTATATGTATTATTATTAAGACCTTTTACTTCTCCTATAACTTGATATACACGAGCATTGTGAAGACTTTCATGATGTTGTAATTCATGGTTCTCAGATTGTACATTAAGTTGTAACTCATCTGTAACTTCTACCGAATAACCTTTACCGGCTCCATCTTCTATCGTGAAACCCATTAATCAGTCTCCTCATAAAAATAAACCATTGTTCTAATTTTATCAGATGCAGACGCAACCTCACCTAATATATAAATATTATTATTTTTGCTTAATATAACTCCACCACCAAGTTCTGCTGTGATAGAACCAACATTTAATCTAAGATCTAAAAACTCATTTGCATCAGAAGTGATTACTGTTATTACTGACGCCCCATTGACACATGTTGTTTCAGAGACAACTGAAGAACCACGATTCAAATTTAATGGTACAATTGTAGTTCCTCCAGATTGACTAGTTACATCAAAATAAACTTCTACCTTAGCACTTGTACTATTAGTAGAAATAAATATGCGTTGGATATGTAAAGAACCTGTTCCAGTATATTTTAGATATAAAATACCCTCATCGGTAGAACCAGAAGCAAAATTTCTTTTACCATATACAGAAAATGATGTTTGTTTATCTTCTGAAATCTCAGTTATTCGTTCTATAGTAGTAGCTAGTGTGTGTAGATTATTATCACTATCAACCTTTGCTAAATAACCCCCACCTGCTCCATCTCTTATCATATCTGGCATTTTAATTAATCTCCTGGTCTTCAACTATCTCATCTGTTAAAAGAGATAGATGTATATTAATTTTTTTAAGCTCTTTTAATTGTCTTTCACTAACAGATAGATCAGTAAGATCTTGTGTAGAGATAGGATTATTACTATCAGCAAAAACCCCTATATTACCGTTTTCATCTGTTCTTACAATATGTGCAATATCATCATCGTCAACACCAGCCATTGGCGTTCCTTCAAGCACATCAAAGTCCGCTTCCTCACCCTCTCTTATTGTCTCATCTGGATCACGCTCAATTGTACTAGTGGCGTATGTAGAAATTTGAGGAGAAATAGAACCTCCATGATTGGCAGATTGTCGCTGAGTTCCACCAGGCACACGAACAGTAACAGTATAAGGAGCTGCCATATTTATTTTCCAAATTTAGAACTTTGATATCTTAAAGTTGGTTGTTTCCCAATATTACGTTTAAATTTCTTTAACTCTTCATCACTACTATTATTGTCATCTATATCATTAACCGTTTTATTATCTAAAATATCTCTTACAAGTTTCAGAATCTCTATCACACGATCGGCCATTACTTGATCCTTTGTTTTTTTGTAATATATAAACTCTCTATATAATACACCACAGATCAATAATAATGACCGATATACACTATTGCTATTCTAGTCGATAAATGGTCCAAACAACCAATGTGTCCAGTGGTTGGTTAACCATTTCGGCTCAAACAATAATATCCACGAAAAACTCGCACATAAAATTACTAATATGCCCATTTCTATTTTATTTCCTTAGTTATTTCAGGAACCCACTTTTTAAAAGTCGGTAATAGTTTAAATTCATTGTTCATACCATATATTTCAGATTCAAGACGTAATATTTTTTCATTTTGTCGAGCATCTATAGAAGGTACTGTACGATGCCACCACAATTGCCATTCTTCATGTGTAGCCATACGACGACTAAATTCTTTAAACTTCATTTCAACTTCAGCAAATTTCTGTTGCATCACAGACAATTCAACAGTATCTTTCCACACCCTATCATTATCTTGATGTATACATATATCTAATTCTTGTATTTGAGACTGTATAAATTCTATTCGTTGATTCATCGGTTCAACCATTGCATAAACACCACAAATAATAGCTACAATAGCAATCACACCACCAAAAGCCTTAGCATTAGAAGAACCATTGTTGTCAGATTTACCCACAGATGTTGCTTCTAGTGCAGAACATTGAATAGTATCAGTCATTAGTTCTCTTTTGTATAAATTGAATATCCATTATGACACATAATAATACACCAACAAATCTAAAAGAGAAAAAATTAATTACGTAAAAATGTACCTGCCATATTAACCGTACCTCGTACTGGTACTCCCTTCACTGGTTTTTTCTGGCAATCATAAACCGCGGACGTCTTTTTTTCTTCTTTGGTTTGAATAATAACTAAAGCATCCCGCAAGTCAGACAATTCAATTTTAAGTTGTTCTATTTCAGGATCGGATTGTTGCTTTGGCTTTTTAGCAGGTTGGACATCTTTCCCAATAACTGAAGAATTCGCGGCAGTTTTATCCACTTTATTACCTTTTAGTTTATCAACAGCCCATTGCGGTACATCATCATTTTTTGCTTCGTTCGACATAATAGTCTCCATTATTGTTGTTACTTATTATCTTCTTTTACAGTTTCATGATTAAGAAATGGTTGATCTACTGAACCATCAATATATGTATGATAGTCTGATAATCTTTCTTTTTCTTTTTCCTTTGCTAGTTTTAATATTTCCGCTTCACGTCCTTCATTCTCTCTTAACTTCTCATCTTCAAGCATTCTCAAAAAGTTGGAAAAGGATGTTTTTGAATCCTCTATTCTTTTTATTCTAGATTCCCGCGTTGCTTTTAAGTGCTTGCCCAAATTATCACGTATTTTTTGATCTTTATCTCTTTTTTGTGTAGAAGCATCGGACGCACTCTTCATTGCAGCAATTTGAGCTTCGCACATCGCAACTTTATCATAGTTCGGTGTTCCGCTACCTTTTTCCTTACTCACTTCTAGTTTTAACTCATCAACCTGCTCTCTATTCTCACGCTCTTCGGTTAATGCACGCCCTATTAATATTTCCTGAGTAATATATTGTTTTAAGTCTAATTCTTCTGTTGGCAGCACATCATCTTTAAATTGAAGCGTAATATCCGCCCACAGATTACAAAAGTATTTTAATTCCTCATTATTAAACTGCTGAATTAATTGTGGGTAATAATGCTTCTTTTTTAATTTACCTTTTAGTATAGTCCTGTCACGCTCCTTTAATGGCATATCTGTATGAGGAATATTATTTTCATCAAGAAATTTACGGATGGTGAGCTTGGTCCTCTTCATCTTATCCGCAATTTCTTTGATACCATAACTTTCCCTAGCCAAACGGCGAATTTTTTGTTTCTCCGCAGTATTAAATTGGCCAGACTTCAAAGTGGAATCTGATTCATCAGGAGGAAGTTTTGAGGAACTCACAAGCGATTTCTTTCATTATAGAGTTTAATTTTATTCTGCGGTGTTTTTCAAGCGTTATACCTAATTTATATTTAATATAATCATGGCGTAACGCAATTGGCAAATGTTTATCCATAAAAATAGAAGCCTCCTTGATCATTATAGAATTTGGTATATCGTCTACCAGACTCATATTCCGCTCTTTCTCATCTTGAACTTCTCCCATCTCAATTGGCATCATTAGGTTTCTTTTTGAGCTATTTCGACTTATCCACTTTCTATATGTTTTACAGTCCAGGATGTCAGTAAAATTTTTACACCGACGATTATTATGGCTGTCACAGTTTTTACATTCCTCGCAAGGAGAGTTTAATCTTTCAAAATTGTCCCTTTTATAATTACAAAGTCTATTTTTGACATGGGTGTTGAGAAATTTTTCTAGGTTTCGACCGGGAGTAAAACGGGAAAGAGCCTCACAGGCAAAAAGGGAAGATTGTTGATAAATATCTTCCGCGTCGTGGTAGCCGAACCTAAATTTGTGAGAGAAGCGGCGTGCTACGCGGTGAATAATATCCGTGACTTCTTGTTCGGTCATTCCACGAGGAATTATTGTT
>SDBU01010024.1_pt1 | contig 10553 bp, 6 predicted proteins | sample 2277071 | NCBI WGS metagenome assembly SDBU01 (sample SAMN10397929, study PRJNA504765) | marine sediment metagenome | isolation source: marine sediment core GS08_GC12, 126 cmbsf | place: Arctic Ocean: Gakkel Ridge, Loki's castle | collected 2008
CATCCACCCCGAAAGCACCCATGGGGTGCTGGTGGAGCTTTACGAACAACCCCCGAAGTAACCTGCAATCCGAATGACACGTGAGCAGCCTTGCGAATCATTCTCTTGAGGAAGGGCAAATCATCTCCGCGAGTGTCTTCGGTTTCTTTGTAGCCTAGCATTCAGTGGGGAAACCGTAACGCCGGGTTAGTTTTGGATAGATGCTTATGCGGATACTCCAGATTGAAAAATTCCTTACAGAGGTAGGTTTTTACTGTTACAAATCTCCTTTTAGTCTGGATAAACCACGTTTAGGTTCTTGTTCAAGCCCAGAACTCGCTCCAAGTGGGGCTTGCTCCTTGGTCAAATTCTCACGGTCTTTCAACAGGAGATACCTGGTTCCTTTCAGGATCGGCAAATCTACTTTTTCGGCTCTCCTGAACTCGTCAAGACGCACACAATCGATGACCTTGGAGTAATTGCAGATCAAGTGAAACTTTTCAAAGACAATCGCCACCTAGGGACCTCTTGCTTTGATAGCAACCATGTAAGCATCCCACGTGTCAACGCCCGGCACCAGTGCCTTGGCTGGTATGACAATCGCCTCAAACCTCTTTGAGGCTTCATCACCAATCTCGTCGAAGGAGGTTTCCAACGATGTTCTTCTCCGACCTTTTCCCGGGGTTTAAGTCCTGAGGTGCACACTTATGCGAAACGTGAAAATTGACATATAATCTGTGAAATGTTTACTTCTATCAATGCGAACCGTAATTTTGCGAAGTTGATTGTCTCATGTAAGAATCCGTCCATGAATAAAAGTCTTCGATCTCCTCTCAGAACCGCTTTCTTCCTTTTCGCCTTGCTTGTCCCTGTGATCGTCTACGCGCAGTCTGCCGGCCAAGCCATCGTGCACATCCACGAGACGCCTGATCCCCAGCCTGTCACAACGGCTTCCGGGGCCGTGGGCTTATCCCTACAAACGACCTTCTCACTCCTAGATCAAGACAACCAGGTGTTAATGGCCTTTGAGATCGAAAACGCTTCGATAGAGCTGGAAGGTGATTCCTACACCGCGGTCGTCCAGGAACAGGATGTCCCATGGACGGTCGTGCTCCTCATCGACGCCAGTAAGACAATGGGGGGGTTTACATCGAGCTCGGCATTTAAAGCATCCAAGACCGCCATCACCAACGCGATGAGTGCGCTGCCCGACAGCTCGAACGTCGCCATCCTCACCTTCAATGATGGTGTGACAACCAGGTTGGAGTTCACCCAGAGCAAAGAAGCTATCGCCCCGGCAATTCGAGGTGTGACAGCGACAAGTTTCGGTAATTCCTGCCTAAACAACGCTCTCTATGAAGCGGTAAATATGCTTGGTAGAGCTCCGGGTCGACGGGCCGTGATCGCATTCACGGCAAGCGACGATAACTGCGCAACGCGTACGGCGCAAGCAGTGGCTGATCTAGCCCAGAAGAACCGGGTCCAAATTTATCCGGTTGGCTTGCAAGGGTACGAGGCCACAAAAGAAGCCCTGGACAGCATCGCCAATGCGACCGGCGGGATCGCCGAGTTCAGAGACGAAGGCACCCTGGGGTTCGGGCTTTCGAACATCATGGCTGTGCTTCACAATCAATGGACCGCACGAGCAACGATCTATCCCTCGGCTGGTCTCCAATCGGCGGTCTTGAAGATCAATCTCAAGGATGAGACGATCCTTACCTCACATGAAATCCAATTTACCTCCTCACAGGATTATATTCCCCCCGCCGAGATCCATCTGGCAGGCAAAGTCCAATCTGTGGCGGAGGGGATTCTTTTCAACTTAGACATCGTCCAACAGGAAAAGATCAGGCAGTTGAATGTAAATATCATCAGCAAAGATACGGGCCAGTCGGTCATGGCCCAATCCCTGGTCTCTTTCTCAAATATCAATACAGTCCCAGCGGTGAACCTCTCGCCGGGTCTAGAATATACATTAACCGTAAGCGCCATCGACTCGCAAGGCAACCTCCTCTCGGAGGACAGCGCCGAGTTTAAATATGAACCTCCTCAAGCCATGCTCCTCGTGACCGAAGTGACGCCGCCCACGGCGGATCAGGAGAACTTCGTTGTTACGTTGGTCTCGCAGAATGTGGCCGGGGCCGTTAAATTCAATGCCTGGTTGCTAGACGAGGAAGCGGGTCAACCGCTGGACGGAACCGAGATAATAGTCCCGTTGGGCGAACCGATCCTCATCCCAACAGATAACGTTCGCTCCGGTGAGTACTTCGCAGTGGTTCAATCTCTGGATAGTGCGGATACGGTGCTGGCCAAGTCCCCGCCGTTTAAGTTCAACTATAAGCGGGCCAATATCTTCGTGCGCTTCAGCCAGTGGGTGAGCGGATCTCCTTTTGCAGTTGTCAGCCTAACCGGTTTATCCTGTTTAACCCTGTTGGCCATTCTAGCTCTCATATGGTTCTTTATCCCGAAACGCACCAAACGGAAAGATACCGTCGAGTTGGTCATGCCGCAGAATGTACGACGGTCGGCGTCGGGTGGCATTCATCCACCCTCGAAACCGGCGCGGCCTGCCCGTAAACCGACCACGGATCCCCCAAAACCGAGAGCGGATAAAAACAAATCACGCCCACGAGTGAGGGCTCCTGCACGCGTCAAAGCGAACATCCCCTCGGCCCAAGAAGCTGTGCAGACACCTTCGGCGATCATCCAATTGTTGCAACCGGAGGCGGTGACCTTCTCCGCCAAGATGGAGCACACGCCGTTCTCGATCGGCCGCCGGAAGGGTAACGATGCGGTCCTACCCTTGGATAGCTCCAGCGGGGTCTCGGGCAACCATCTCACAATCACTTTCCGCGATGGCAGCTATTACATCAGGGACGATAAGAGCACCTATGGTACGACTTGCAATGACAAATCGTTGGATAAAGGCAAGGAGTACCCTTTGCAGGACGGTGATGTCCTCAGACTGGGCCCTATAGCGAAGATCGTCTTCCAGACTACATCTACGGAGTAACTCTCATTCGCTCACCGCAGGAGGTCGTGGGAACACCCTCGTCCGGAACCACATTCGAAGGAATCAGTGATGCCAGCACCACGAATTCGGGGAGACTATGATCTCCTCGCCCAGATCTCACAGATGTTTACCCGTCACTCCACAGAGACACAACGGATGATCAACCGCGTCAACCAGGCCTTCACCACATTGCAAGGGGGTGATTGGCTCGGGAAGGGCGCGAACGCCTTCTACCGCGAAATGGAGCATGATGTTTTCCCTTCCCTCAAGCGGCTTGCGGCAGCTCTTAACATTGCCAGTAGAACGACACGCCAAATTGATAAAATTCTGCATGAAGCCGAGGCTGAAGCCGCTCGTATCTTCAACCTTGAAGGGCCGGGTGGTTTAGCCGCATCCCTGGGGGTTGTCCTGGGGGAGGCAGGTGATCAGGCATCATCGCAGGCAGCCAGTTCTTTCTTTGCGATAGACCCCGGCAGCTTGTTCACGACGGCTTCTCTGAAGATCCTGATTGGATTTCAGTTTCATGGTGCCGGTCTCGAACTGGGCATTCTCATGAATGGCTTGATGCAAAATCCCAGTGGGGACGGCCTGGATGAATTCATCCAGGCCCTTGCCGATATCCGCGACCGGGGCTCAGTTGAAATCCAGATGGAATTCGAACGCTTCCAGGAGCTTCAAGAACAGCGCGACGCGGCCACCCCCGAGACGCCAGCTGGGGGTGGGGGTGGAGCCCCAAATTCCTATATGGGATCGATGACTCAAATGCGGTATGGCAGTGTCGTTGGGGATGCATTCGGGATCGATCCGGTGTTCGGGGCCATGCTCAACCCAACCGGAGGACTGATCGGACCAGGAAATTGGGCTGTGGCCGGCGGCGAATCGGCCGTCGGATTCCACGCCGTTGCCCATGATGCGGCCGGTTACCTCCATAATTACCACCAGGTTGGACCAGGCTATGATTATCTCGGCCTCGAGGGTGGGGACCCATCCAGCCCCCTCACCGGTAATCGTTCGGGGATCGCCTTTTGGCGCAATGCCCTGAGCGGATCGAGCTCCAGCAGCACTTCAGCAAGCTGGACTACGAGTGGTGCCGTCGGAGGGATTGACCTCAAAAGTATATTATTCGATCAGCCGAGGAATATCTATTAAAGATGAGTGAGATTAGCGGAGTTGATCTGACGGCGTCGGAGTTATCCTATCTTCTGGCCACACTTACTGCGCCGACGATTGTCGGGATCGATGCAACGGCGCTTTTCCCGGATAAACAATCCTCACGCGAGACGTTGTTCCGTAAAGGGCGTGAAAAACTGGAAGCGAATGGCTGGATGAAACCCATCCCGGATCATCCAGATGAATATGAGCTCGACCCAGAATTGTTTGAACTGGTGTCGATCATCGCAGCCCCATCTTTCGTGATCGCAACCCAGCGGATCTCCGCAAAGCGTGAGCGACAGGACGTGCTACACTATTTGACTGATGAGAGTATTGTGGAACTCTCCTCATCTGAAGAAGGGACCTATCGCATCGGCTTCGTATCGGATAGCGGCGCTCTCTATGAGCGCATCGCAGCGATGCTTGAGGTAGCGGTTAAAGCCCCCTCGAAACACCTCGAGTTGGATGGCGAGGTATTCGAGCATATCCAATCGCTGGCGCTGAAAGGGAAGCTGGAGCAGGCCCGGGCAAGTCTTGAATCGGCCGGAGTCACAGAAAAGATGGCAGATTCCGTTCTGAATGCAGTCTGCGATCCAGCCCAAGGCCAGATCGTGCTTATCCGAACTCAATCCGGCGAAATCGAAGCTGGACGTCGAGTTCACGTTTACGGTGAAGGGAAGCAAGCGTGGATTGTCAAGCAATCCTCGCCGGATAGTGCGGATGTTGAAATGATTTCCAGCGATACAGCCAGTTTGAAAGGCCTTCTCACTGTGCTGCTGGGCGAACTCACTGAGTGATGGAGGCTCCATAATGGCCAAGTTCATCCGATCTAAATCAAGCGTAACGGTCATCGTCCTTCTCCTGATGTTCATTCTTGCCGTCAGCGCCTCTGCACAGTCAGGGCTGACCTTCTTCGTAACCGTTGAGGATACGAGCGCGTTTCCACAGGTGCTCATCCGCCTGCGCGCGGTGGAGCTCGGGAACCGAGTTGTCAGCAGCCTCAATACCTCTACCTTGGCCGTATACGAGAATGGGCAGCAGGTATCCGATCTCGAAATCACTCCTCAGGACGATGGGGCAATCACCTATATCTTCGTGATCGATCAGGGTAGGTCCTCGAATTACACCTCCTTTCAATTAAGCAACATCCGGCAGGTAATCAGCACCCTTGTCAGCGGCGGCTATTTTATTGATGGGCGCGATACCGTCCTGATTCTCGGACGGCAGAACATCAATACCGATCAAACCGTCACGCTCCTCCCCGCTACGAAGACCGCCACGGAATTGACGACCTGGGTCGCCAATTTCAACTTCGACCGGGGGACCGGGGCAACAAAAGGGTTGCTTGGGGTTGACGACGCGATCCGCAACTTGAACGAACTCGTCCCAGTCCCTGGAAGCCAAACGACGGCCATCATCTTCATCACGCGTTATATCGAGGATCCAAGCAATTCAGTAGCCCCGACGTCCGCTCAGAATACAGCCGCCGAAGCTCGAAGAAATTACACTTCGATTTATGTCTTCCAAACCGACACCAACCAATACCGCAAGGAGGCGCTCCAGATCTTGGCCAACGGGAGCGATGGACAGTACGCGGGTTTGACCCGGAACAGCTTTTTGAACGCCGTAACAACCGTCTATCAGGCGATCGATGCGCAAAGAGCCTATTACTCGGTGTCCTATCGTAGTCCGGTTGCCGAATCGGGTCGGCGTGAGATTACGATCAACACGCCGGGCAGGCCGAGTGAGGGGGTCTTCGGGGCTTATGAAATCACGCTTCAACCTCCTAGTGTGAACATCACTGAGCCGGTGGCCAACAGTACTATCCGGCGTGAAGCAGGCTTGGCGGGGGAAGATAATGTGCCCACGTTCGACATTACCCATGTCCGCGTGGCTGCCGAGGCAACCTGGGCTGATGGATTCCCGCGTCAGATCCAGAATGCTAAGTTGTACGTGGACGACGAACTTGAAGATACAGCCGAGATCACGCTCGGTCTGAATCAATTTGAATTTGATTGGGATCTGTCAGATATCACAACCGAGGGGTTGAACAGCATCACTCTGGAAGTGCGTGTTGAAGACGAACTCGGTTTAATCGCGGCGGATACTTCTCAGGTCAATGTGGAGGTCATCATCCCCGATAACTTGAGTTCCGGATTGGAACTCACGTCAACAGTGACTGCCATCGGGGTCGTGACCATCTGTCTCGGGGGCATTATTGCGGCTGGGGTTATCGGTGGAGGGATCTACTTATACACGAAACGATCCTCGTCTGCAAGCACGGAGGAGGATGCAGCCCAAGATGAAGTCATGCCGACGATCTTTGCAGCGGACTCCCCTGAACTTGTACTGGCGACCCTCACCGTCCTTGAAGGACCCAGCGGGCTGATCGGAGAGCTCTTTAAAATATCGACCTTTGTAACCACGCTTGGACGGGATCCAGCTCAGACGGATATCGCCTTTTATCCGGATGAGGCGAGCTCAGTGAGCCGTGTGCATTGTATTCTCGAGTTGGACGATGACAATTCGTTCCAGATCACGGATCAGGATTCCCCCTCCGGGACGAGGCTCAACGGACGGGCGCTCAAGCCCAATGTTTCGGTTGTGTTGGCGAATGAGGATGAAATTGTCCTCGGCAGCCTTGCCCATAGAGGGGTGAAGTTGCGCTTCAACTTCCCACCGGATGAGAGCGTCGGTCCGGTTTTAGGTGACGCCGATGATCGTACCCATCTATTGGGAGATCAAGACCTGAGTGAATGGGGCGAGGCTCCAGAGGACTGACGCTTTCCCGGGGAGTAGGCAAACGGGCTCTGTCGGGTTTACCTAACTGACAACGTAGAAGGTCAGCACCACTCGGCCCAACCGGATCGTTGAACCAGCAGCCAGTGGGTATTTCATCCCGACCTCCAAACGCGTTTCATCGAGGAAGGTTGGGTTATGATCCTGGATCTGCTCAATAAAGAACGTCCCCTTGTGCATCGTAATACACGCATGGTGTCGTGAGACCGTGGGCAAGTCCTCTGCGCCTTCCAAATCCACTGCTAAAAGACGGTTGTTGGACGGGTTGCGGTGGTCCTTGCGGCCAACAATCGCCGGTTGCCAAGTCAAATAATATTCGGCCAACGTGTGACTTTCGACGAGGTATATCTTCTTGAATTGATCGTCGAAGGGCTCCCGAATGCCACGTTGAATAGCATCCTGCGTCCCGGAGTCTTCAACGACTCGTTTGCAGATCAGAACACCACCATCCGCAACCCCGATCCCTTCAATAGGTTCCGATATCTCTAATGGCCCATCGGCTCCCTTAAAATGTAGTTCCAGTGTGCCATCGAGATTGAACTTATCCTGGATCGCGACAATGAAGTTCGCAACTGTCATGCTGCTGCGGACATTGACCTCTTTCTTGCCAATTTTGTTTGGTTGTATGTTGACTGATAGCGTAAGTCTTTCTATCATCATGCCTTCTCTTTGGCTTGTCCAAGAAACGATTGATAGCGGGGGTTCCCCTCTTCCCCGGATGCGACCGACCGCATTATGTTGCTTGCATCCATCGCCTCGCTCGCGTCATGGGTTTCGTTAATGACTCTTCGATTATTATGCGTCCTCCAGATCAAGTTTGTATCATGCGCTCACTTCTTCTTCGATTTGGACGAGCTGGCCTTCTTTGCCTTTCTACCTTTCGGTTTCGAGCTGGAGCGGGTTGACGCGGCGCTCTTCTTGCTCGTTGACGAGGTCCGCTTCTTCGCACGAGAAGCGGGTTTTTTCTTCTTATCGTCGACCTCGACCTCCACGCTGGCAAAATTCATGGGCTCGGGTATCTCTACGACTTCCATATCACTTTCCAACTCGGCCTGTTCAGCCATGAGCTTTTCTAATTCAGCCATCGCATCACTATCAAATTGTGACGCCGGCGTGGCCCGCGATTCTGAACCCTCTCCGACGGAGCTGAGCGCCGCTTCCAAAGCACTGAGATTCGGCGATGAATAGCTCCATCGAGCCGGCTTGGCGTACTTCTTCCTGATCCGACCGATGAGCCCCCCCAATTGCTCATCGGGGGACTTCCCATTCGTGGCTTCGATAAACGGTAAGCAAATTTGTGTCATCGACGCTTGGATGGCTTTTACAAGGAAACCGCGGCCTGCAGGAGGTTCTGTGCTGACGGTGAAGTTACCCCTCACGCCCATATAACGCACAGCCTCGAAATCTTGCAGGACCAACGTGTAACGCGATGATTCCGCACGTCGACGCAGTTTGTCCGAGCCGTCACGCATGATATCGAGGCTGCCGGCGATTACAAAATGGACATTCTGGCCTTTACCCACATCGCTCAGGCCCAGCGTTCCAAGGCCGGAAGCGCTCAGTAGATCGGCGTCATCGTAGTGATCAATGATCACGAAGATGGAGCGGGCTTTATTATCCTGTGGGACATAGCCTTTCGCTTTGCCTTTGAGGAGTTTTCGGACTGGTTCGCTGTATTCTGCGTGAAGCCGTTTGACCACTTCATCGAGTTCATCGGCGTTCGTGACCGTCGCAAGGACATGCGGAAGATTCTCGAGCAAGTTTCCGTCCCCACCTCCGTAGTTGAAGAATCGGCGGGCAGGGTCGGAGGGATCTACCAGGATCATGGCCACCTGTTCGGGTTTATAGCAGTGGGCCAGCGCTAGCACCAGAGACCGCAGCGTGGTCGTCTTACCCGTCATCGGTGGACCAACAACGAGCCAATGGGGGCCTTTCGCTTGGAATTCAACCTGGGTTGGTTCTCGGTCTAGATCATTGATGCCGATGGGTATAGATAACGGGCTCACCCCTTTGCCAATGGCCGGAAGGAGACTCTTCAGATTGATCTCCTCCGCCAGAACTTCGACCGTTTTCGCTTTCTTGGCGGCCAGTGTGGGGGTCTCGTCGACGAGGCGAGCCCAGGCCTTCGCCATGCGTTGTGCAAGAAGTCGATATACCTCGCCATCCGCATCCCCGTCGGGTACGGCTGTATGAAACTCAAGCGGGTATGGCCTACCCTTCACTGTGTCAACCATCAGACCACGTCCGGGCACATCGTTGATGCTGGTCCAGCCGCGGCCGACGATCATGGAGTAATCAGACGGATCGAGTTGGGCAAAGGTCAACCTCTGACCGAGGACATTGAACAACCTCGAGGGAGCATCACCTATGACCGAACCGGTTAAGGCGAAGTAGACGCCGAACGCCCGACCATCGCGGATGAGGTTGATCAGGTCAAGCAAATACTCGTCATAGGTCTCCTTGAACTCGGATACGTCGTCGATAACCACGAGCACAGCCGGGAACGCGTTCTTAGGATTGGCGGCGTTGTAGTCATCAAAGGAGTCGTAGGCAGTCAGTTTATGCTGCCGGTCGTCAATGATGTGGCGCACCATGCGCATCAATCGCTCTACGCGTTCCCCTTCATTAGCATCCACGATCCCGCCGATGTGCGGCAGGCTTCGAAGTGTCTTCAAACCCCCACGCCCGAAGTCCAGGACGAAAATATGGAGCTCTTCCGGTGAGTTCGAAGCGGCAAGGGAGACGATGAGCGACTTCAAGAATGTTGTTTTTCCGCGCCCGGCCGCCCCAAAAGCAATCAGTGGGTCACTGGCAAGATCGATGGCAAGTAATTTCTGCTCGGACTGGTACGGATTGTCAATTAGTCCGATCGTCGCTTCCATCGAGACCGGCTTCTTCCAGTCAACTTCTTTCCAGAGCGGGCGTGCGGAGCTGTTCTTCATCCACCGGGCGATGAGAGGGTTGATCACGATTTCATCGCCGAGCTTCGATTCCTGTAGGTAGCTTGCATCAATGGCGGTATTGAGTGGTAAATGCTCCGGAAGTGGATCCGGCCATGGTTTCAATTGCTTAGGAACTTTCTGGCGTTTTGCCTCGGCAGCCAGAGCGCCTACAACCCAGTCGATCATGATCCCCGGTTGGTTGTTAACATCCATACCCAGGGCATCCAACAACTGCGAAGTTTTATAAACAGGGTCATTCCCATCATCGATATAATCTGCGCCGGCCCAGGCCGCCTGAAGCTCGATGAGCGGGCCGCCGCCAACCTGGATGTAGCCGCGGCCTCCAAGTGCGGGCAGGGTAGCCGCGTCCGGCCGTTTGAGCAGCTCCTTGCTGTCATCGGCCGTCTCCACCCGCAGGCAGATGCGGAATTTCATGTTGGCCCGCATCTGGTCCGTCACCATCCCCGCCGGCCGTTGCGTGGCCAGGATCAAGGTGACGCCGAACGCCCGGCCGAGGCGGGTGATGCTCTCGAACTGGGCTTTGTACTCCGGGTTCTGCATGATCATCTCGGCGAACTCGTCGACGATGATGAATAGATGTGGGAAGGTGTCCGGCAGCGCATCCCCCTTCTTGAGTTTGGGGATCACTTTCTTGCGGTATTCGACCA
>SDBU01010025.1_pt1 | contig 10552 bp, 9 predicted proteins | sample 2277071 | NCBI WGS metagenome assembly SDBU01 (sample SAMN10397929, study PRJNA504765) | marine sediment metagenome | isolation source: marine sediment core GS08_GC12, 126 cmbsf | place: Arctic Ocean: Gakkel Ridge, Loki's castle | collected 2008
GTTTCGTAGTGGAATGCCCATCCTCGGCCCCAGCGCTGAGGCTATTGACCTGGCTGAAGACAGGAGCCGATTTGAGAACTTTCTTAACCAGCTGGGTATCCCCCAACCACCGGGAGCAGGGGTAACCTCGGCAGAAGAAGCCCTCAGCGTGGCTAATCTCATCGGTTACCCGGTATTGGTTCGCCCCAGTTATGTCCTCGGTGGTAGAGCTATGGAAATTGTGCATGACGCCAGTGAACTCATCCGCTACATAGGCCTGGCCATAGAACTGGATACCAAACACCCTGTCCTTATTGATAAATATCTGGAAGGAAAAGAGGTGGAGGTTGATGCCGTAGGTGACGGGGAACGCATTCTCATTCCCGGGATAATGGAGCATATCGAGCGGGCAGGCGTTCACAGTGGGGATTCTATGGCAGTCTACCCTGGAGTAAACCTGACCGAGCCAGAGATAGAAACCATTGTTGACTATACCGTCAGGATAGGACTAGCCCTTAAAATTAAAGGCTTAATGAATATCCAGTTCGTTATTATGCCCGGTAGTCAGGGGTCATCAGTTTATGTATTAGAAGTTAACCCCCGGGCTAGCCGCACTATCCCCTTTATCGCCAAGGTCACCGGCGTGCCCATGGTAAAGGTAGCAACCAAGGTTATGCTCGGCAAGAGCCTCAAGGAGCAAGGTTATGACACCGGGTTATGGCCAAAACAAAATCTGGTTGGTATTAAAGCCCCGGTTTTTTCTATGTCAAAACTACTCGGTGTTGACACATACCTTGGTCCTGAAATGAAGTCCACGGGAGAGGTTATGGGGATTGACTATACCTTTGATGCTGCTCTAGCCAAGGCCCTCCTTGCCGCTGGTCTAATGCTACTACCCCAGGGAGCTCTACTTTTCAGCATTGCCGATAGGGATAAATCCGAAGCGCTGCCGATAATCAGAAAGTTCTCGTCAATAGGCTATAAACTCTATGCCACCGAAGGCACAGCAGCTATGATTGAGGCAGTTAGTCTCCCGGTAACAATGATTAGCAAAAAATTGAGTGAGGGACATCCCAATGTTGTTGACATCATCAACGATGGAATAGTAAATGGTGTGGTCAATACCGTTACCGGGGGTCGTATTCCGCTAAGAGACGGCTTCCATATCCGTCGGGCGGCTGCAGAAAAACGCATTCCCTGCTATACCTCCCTTGATACGGTCCGAGCTGTGGCAGAAGCATTGGTCAACGGGGGTCAAACCTATAGTGCTCAACCCTTGCCGGACTACCGCCAAAAGGAGCCGACTTGAACCAGGTTCTGGCTTCAATTATCTCCAACCGTGAAGTTATGCCAGGGGTCTACCTTACCTGGTTGGAATCTCCCCAGATAGCCTCCAAAGCTAAGCCGGGACAGTTTGTCATGGTGTGCTGTGGAGAAGATACCCTGCTACGCCGCCCAGTTAGCATCCACCAGCTGGCTGATAATAACCTTGCCCTCTTGTTCACCGTGGTCGGAAAGGGCACACTCTGGCTATCTCAACGCCAAGTCGGTGATAACATAGACTTGCTCGGACCACTAGGTAATAGCTATTCTATTCACCCTGCCTCAAATAACCTGCTACTGGTGGCTGGCGGTATTGGTATTGCTCCTTTATACTTTCTAGCGCAGGAAGCGTTGAAGAGGAAATACTCGGTAACATTGCTTTACGGTACAGCAGACAATAAAAGGTACCCTGTATCTCCAGAAATTAAGCTGGTCTCAGCTACCGAAGATGGCACAGTCGGACATAGAGGTAAAGTAACTGACCTTCTTCCCAAGTATATTGATGGGGCAGCCCAAATCTTCGCCTGCGGGCCTGTGCCGATGTATCGTGATATGGCCGATAAATACCATCCATTCCTCAAAGATAAGTCAGCCCAGATTTCCCTGGAAGTGAGGATGGGGTGCGGACTTGGAGTTTGCTATGGGTGCACCGTGAAGACAAAAAGCGGACTGAAACAGGTATGTAAGGACGGGCCGGTATTTAACCTGAATGATATCCTTTGGGATGAGCTAAATTACTAGCCCCAAAGTAGCTGAGACTTACTGCGAAATAGAGATAAACACTAGTGCGGAATGCAGTCATACAGAAGACTACTCATACCCAGTGGTCACTTGAGTCACCGTCCCATCTGCGGTAACCGTATAGGTGCCCATCGAATAACGGCTTGCGACATAGTTAACTAAACCCATACTAGTGGCATCCCCAGTTATATCGTGCTGGTAAAGAATATACCCGTTCTTATCGCCAGCTTGGTATGCATTTCCAACTGGGTCGTACTGCCTGTCGGCACTACCAGCCAAAGAGGTAGCATCAGGAAAAGCCCCCATATCGTTTGTAGCCACGGTTACTGGGTTAGGCAGGTAAGCCAAGTTGTTATCAATCATGAGGGCGTATACTGCCGTCTGGATATTACTCAACTCGGTCTCTGCTGCCTCCCATTGTTGTTGAGTAACATCTGATGCCTCTTCAGCCTCTTGTGGCAACACTATGGAAAGCGGTTTATTATAATTATAGGCCAGCATAGTTATGGTTATATCCATTATTAATCTCCCTTCTTCCTCTGGAAAACCTATAATCTCGGGTGTTATCTCCATAGCCATCTCTACCTCCGCCTTGGTCAAGAAATATGTATCTTTCGCAACCCAGTGTTTCACAGAGGCACTGCGGAATATCTCTTTAATTAGTTCTTCTGCGATATCGAGTTCTTCTCCTCCTGTCGTCTCTAGTTGTTGCATAGCCATTTGCCATAGCTGTTCTACATCAGGAATGAGCTGAAGCACATAACAATCTACATCTCTTACTTCATCACTACCTACAAGCTCGACCTTCGCTGATTCAAGAAGCTCTATCTGAGGCTCAACCTGGGCTATTTCCTTCCAAGTTCCTACTGGCACCCGTGACTTTATCCACGTAGGCTCCATCTCTCCAATCTCCATTAGCGTATATGACATATTGTCGATAAGATACATCTCCATCCCCACTTCAGTTTCACCTTCTTCAGGGAATGTCATATTCATAATCATTTCCATCCTCATCCGTCTATTAATGATGTCAAATGTACCGCTGGAGCCAATTATTACAGTCGTTTTAAATGCTTCACCCTCAGCCTCGACGGCCATATCCATATTCACGTCCAAATCAAATTGGTATGTATCTACGTCATACATTGATTGAATCACGCCCTTGACTATCTCATCCGCTGAGGGTAATTTCAGCACAGTAAAGGATGCTGTCATATCATTAAGCGCAACGCCATAGCTGCCTGGGGTCTCCTCAGTCAAGGTGAACAACACTTTCTCCGTCCCCTCTGATGCTACTGCTATATCTTTAGTTGCCACTTCTGTACCGTTGATTGTTAGCTTTGCAGTATAGATGCCATCAGCTCCACCCACATTTTTTATTTCCGCACTCACAGTACACGTTTCGCCAGAGATTACTTCGTTGGGTGTAATATTAAGCGGGCTGACCTCGAATTCAGCACGGGCGCAACCAGTTAGACCACTCAATATCAGAATTACGATCAGTAACATTCCTAAGAATCTCTTCATAATACCCCTCTTTTTTTGGGTCAGTTTCCCAAATCTACCACCTTAATCAAAAAAAGGCACCAGCTACCGCATTAAAGTGGTTCCAGTGCCCTTTGTTTCGTAACCATCTTCCCTACCCAGTCTTTATTCTTTTCTACATCGCATTACACATTGGGGCTTGAGTTTAGTTCTTTTTCATCGGATTGTCAATATGCCAAGGTCAAGTCTGTCCCTTTTCCCTTTATCGCCCCCTTTCCCCTATAATGTATTCAACACTACATAGGAGGTTTGTTATGGTAGTTACCGAGACAATCAGTCTCCAGACCAAAGGGAATTGTGATATTATTGATATTACCCCTCAAGTAGAGCAGCAGGTTGCTGAAGCCGGTATAAATAATGGAATTGTCGCCCTGTTTGCCACCGGCTCCACTGCTGGAATAACTACTATTGAGTTTGAGTCCGGTTTGCTCTCTGATTTCCAGAGCATGTGGGAGCGGAATGCCCCTCAGGATATCCCCTATAACCATGACCGCCGCTGGGGTGATGGCAATGGACACTCACATGTCCGCGCCTCATTGCTGGGTGGCTCACTGGTAATCCCTTTCAATGGGAAAAGGTTGAGTCTGGGCACCTGGCAGCAGATTGTCCTGGTGGATTTCGACAACCGCCCCCGGTCAAGGCAAATTATACTGCAAATTATGGGGGAGTAAGGGTTATCTACTCTGGAGCAAGGAGAAGAATTCAGCCCTGGTCTCTGCCTTGCGGCTAAAGATACCCCTGATGGCTGAGGTGGTAATGCTGCTCCCCGGTTTCTTAATACCCCGCATAATCATACACATGTGCTCCGCCTGAACCACCACCGCCACTCCCTCAGGCTTAAGCCCATCAAAAATGGCATCGGCAATCTGGCTGGTCATCCTCTCCTGAATCTGAGGGCGTCTGGCAATTACTTCTACCACTCTGGCTAATTTGCTAATACCGACAACACGCCCATCGACATCGGGAACATAACCAATGTGAGCCACGCCATGGAATGGTAAAAGGTGATGTTCACACATAGAATAAAAAGGGATGTCCTTCAGAATTACCATTTCCCGGTGTCCTAGCTCATAACTTACGGACAGCTCCTCTTTGGGGTCCATATCAAGCCCGGCAAAAAGCTCGACATACATCTCAGCCACGCGGCCCGGGGTATCCACCAAACCTTCTCGTTCAGGGTCTTCCCCGATAGCCTTAATAATAGAAGTTACTGCATTGCTAATTTCAGCCTGGTCAATCACTCCAGCCCTCCTTATAACGCCTGTCCTAGATCCCGGGGTCCAGTTGTCTTAGAGTCTCTTTTGATGTGGTGAGGTAAAACCTATTACTTAGAACCAGAAGAGGACTAATCCTATCCAAATCCGGTATTTCCTGCGGGGTAAAAGATTCCTCCAATAAATGCACCGCCACCACTTCTCCCACCAAAAACCGGTGGTCGCCATAGCCCTTATCATCAACCAACTGGCACTCATAGGCAGCATAGGCAGCCTGCAAGATTGGCACGGCCGTCCTTACTGGCTTGTCCTTGGCAATATCGAATCTCTGAAACTTATCTATCTGCCGACCACTACAACCACCTACCGAGGCGACCAGCTTCGCTTCTTCAAGGGGCAGGAAGTTAATCCCAAACTCCTTGCTGTCAACAATAAGCTGGTAGGTAAAACTCTTGGGGTAGATAGATATACAATAAAGGGGCGGTTTAAAGGAGATGGCCGTATGAAAACCTACCGCCATAGCATTATCCTTTTCGTTAGCGTGAGCGGTGACTACAACCGGCACCCTGGGGAGGTGCCGAAACAATCCGCTCAAGTCTTTACTAATTGCCTTAGTCATTGTTAACCTCCTTCAGTCCCAACCTAAAGCCTGCTCCACAGCCACTAAATCAGCCGGGAGCTCAAGGAAGGGCTCAGCATCTTTCAGAGTGGTATCAGTATCCTTAAGTCCGGTGCCGGTGACCACACAAACCACCCTCTTTTGTGAGAAATCCATCCCTCGGTGTGAAAGTTTAACAAGTCCAGCTAAAGAAGCCGCTGAAGCCGGCTCGCCAAAGACGCCCCCTTTAATTGCCATAAGTCTCTGAGCGGCTAAAATTTCCTCATCACTGACCATATCAATCATGCCGCCGGACTCATCACGAGCCGCAGTAGCCTTTTGCCAGCTGGCCGGATTACCTATTCGTATCGCTGAGGCAACAGTCTGCGGCTCCTCAATAACACAGTCCCGAACGATGGGGGCGGCGCCTTCAGCTTGAAACCCCATCATCCCGGGCTTACTCCTGGCCCTCCCCGCCTGATAATACTCCACGAAACCCTTCCAGTAGGCGGTAATATTGCCGGCATTACCTACCGGGATAAAAAGGTAGTCTGGGGCAGTGCCTAAAGCATCAATAATCTCAAAAGAAGCCGTTTTTTGTCCCTCTATACGGTAAGGGTTAAGCGAGTTTACCAGGGTAACCGGATGCTTCTGGGTCAGGCTTCGGACCATGGCTAACGCCTGGTCAAAATTTCCATCAATGGCAATTATCTTAGCCCCATAAATAATGGCCTGAGCCAGTTTACCCATGGCAATCTTGCCTTTAGGCACAATAATAATAGCGGTGAGTCCACAATAAGCAGCATAGGCAGCGGCTGAAGCACTGGTATTGCCGGTTGAGGCACACATTATAGCCTTACTATCTGCTTCCAGCGTCTTGGCTATAGTCACTACCATACCCCTGTCTTTAAATGAGCCGGTAGGATTACACCCCTCCAGTTTAAAGTATAGCTCCCCACAACCAATCTCCTTCTCCAGTGCGGAGCACCTGACCAATGGGGTATCACCCTCGCCCAACGAAAACAAAGGTGTATCAGACGTAACCGGAAGGAAATCTTTATACCTAGTCAAGACACCAGATTTCATTATCATCCCTTTATCTAAGCTTCAACCCGAATGAAATTATTTACCTCCTTAGTCACTTCCAGGTGGGTGACTTCCTCCAGAGCCTTCTGCATTGCCGCTTCTTTTGCCGGGTGAGTCATCAGGACTATTTCAGCTGTTTGAGCCATACTATCAGTCATCTTCTGGATAGCTGAGGAAATACTAATCTGATGGTCGCCTAAAACCTTGGAAATCTGAGCTAAAACCCCGGGACGGTCAGCAACATCCAGTCTAAGGTAGTATTGTGTCTCAACCTCAGACATAGGTTTAATTACCTTTCCCGGCTCTAACTTCCACCTGGCGTTGCTACTAACACCGCGAACAACATTCTGAGCGCTTGACACCACATCAGCTATCACGGCGCTGCTGGTAGGCAAGGCACCAGCACCCTCACCAAAGAAAAGCACCTTGCCCACAAGGTCACCTTCAACCAGGACAGCATTATAAACACCATCAACCTTGGCCAGAAAAGCGTCTTCAGAAAGAAAAACAGGATGAACCCGAACTTCAATCGAGTTATCGCTCTGTTTGGCTATAGCCAGCAGCTTTATGGTGAAACCCAGCTCGTGAGCATATTGGAAATCGCGACTAGATAGCCGGGAAATTCCTTCATGATAGATATCTTCAGGCCTGACTTCAGTATGAAAAGCCAACGAAGCCAGAATAGCCAACTTATAGGTGGCGTCTATCCCCTCTATGTCATTTTCAGGATTGGCTTCAGCATAGCCCAACTCCTGGGCTGTGGTAAGCGCCAAAGAGAAATCCACGCCTTCCTTTTCCATCCGAGTAAGGATATAATTGGTGGTCCCGTTTATTATGGCATAAATACCCCTTATCTCATTGGCTACCAAGTCATACTGAAAACGGGAAATTAAGGGAATACCGCCGCCAACACTAGCCTCATAACGCAGCCCCAACCCATGCCGTTGAGCCAAGGCCAGTAGCTCTGCTCCATGCTTAGCAATAACCTCTTTATTGGAAGTAACTACATGCTTACCGCCAGAGAGTGCCCTAGTTAGATATTCAAGGGCCGGGTGCTCACCTCCTATAGCTTCGATAACTATGTCTATCTCCGGTTCAGCGAAAAACTCATCAGCATCGGTGGTGAAAAGCTGAGAATCCATCTTTTGTGCCTGCGGTCTGGTTAAATCCTGAGGCAGCACTTTTACCTTCCGCAGAGTGATGGGGCAACCAACCTGTTCAGCCAGAGTCCCAGCTCTATCCATCAATACCTTGGCTACTTGCCCGCCAATTATCCCTAATCCCATCAAACCAATGCCAATACTCTGCTTTTTCATTATCCTAACTCCTACTGGCGCGCTCTACCGCCCACGCTTTTTTCTCAGCATCCAGATAACTCTCTACCTTATTCTCAGGATCATCCCACAGTGAAGAGATCCACTCGTCAAAAGCCTTCGCCTTCAGCAGTTCTCTATCACTATCATCAAGCTTCCTATTATCATCTTTATCTAAAATCTTTACCAGCCAGTAGCCTCCCTTGGTCAGAACATTTTCATCCTTTAGCGGCTCACTCAGTGTTTCCATCTCCAGCTCAAAGTCGAAAACAAACTCATCAAAGGCCAAACTCACCATGCCCGGAGTTAACCAATCTAAATCCCCTCCCGCTTCCTTAGATGGTTCGTGTTGAGAAAACTCCTCAGCCAGGGCAGCAAAATCCTCGCCGGCCTCCAGCCTGCTTTTCACCTGCTGCGCTTCTTCTTCACTGCCCGACAATATTGCGCGAACATGGGTCTCGTCTGACTCTTCTTTCTTTTCCAGGACTTCAATCAACCAATAGCCTACACTCTTGACTCTGGTCTCATCATACATTGGCTGACTTAATACCCCCACTTCAGCGCTAAAAGCATAATCATCAAGTATGGAAGTAGCTAGCAGCTCAGTGAGAATACCCTTGAGATGCCAGCCAAGGTCGCCTTGTTCCGTCTTGGAAAAACCTTCCAGAGAAAGCTCATCAGCCAGCGCCCCAAAGTCCTCCCCATCCTCCAGCCTAGCGCCAACCTCAATTACCTGGCTCTCACTCTCCAGAAACATTGCCATTATATGTCTCTGCGCATCAAACATGGGCACCTTCTGGTCAAAATACTCGTCACGCAGTTTGTCTGCCAGCATTCCAGTCCTAACTACATCCCTATGGACATCATTATGCGGAGGTTCATGACTCTTAAGTTCCTCGTCAACTTCCTTGTCGCTGATACTGAAGCCTAATTTCATAGCCCCCTTCCTGATTAGCTCACCCTGCTGGATATTCTTCTCCACCTGGCTAATCAGAAAGGACATTAACTGAACTGGCTGACCTCTGGCATAAAATTCAAGCGCCTTTACATAGTAGCCCATATCAAACTCGGTATCATTTACCTTGATTACAGTTTGTTGTCGAGGCTGATATTGACTAACATACCATCCAACCCCAACAACAACTAAAGCACTAACGATAACGAAAATTCCCAAGCCAAAGATGAGGCGCTGTCGCCTCTTCTGCTGCTGCCACCGGGAAAGCTGGCGCTTGGTAACCTCACGTCTGGGGTTCTCATCCTTCTTTTTAACCAAACTAAAACCCTTTTAATAAATCAGCCAAATACCCTATATTTATAACGCAAAGGCGCAATCTTTTCAAATATATTGCCCCCAGAACATAAATTGTGCTAATATCTTTGGAAGGAAGCCCGCAGTATTTCGGGGCGTAGCGCAGCCAGGTAGCGCACCTGAATGGGGTTCAGGTGGTCGCCGGTTCGAATCCGGCCGCCCCGACCATAGAGAGCATCTATAGTCTAACCACCCGAGTCGCCTCCGAATTGTGAGCAAAAATCCAGTAGGTAGCACTTTATCCTTCAGCCCTCTTTAGCAACCAGCGATTCTAGATAACTTGGTATATGCCGACCGCGGCGATAGCGGACAGCCACAATAAATAGCACCAAAATCAATATCACCGTTAACCCCATGCCACCGAAGGTAACAGCTAATGACCCTATCTCGAGTCCGCTAGCCGCTTTCTCCAGCAGAAGGCTTGATAGCTTGAGGATGGTACCTACAGCAAATAAAAGAATGGAAAGACCTAAGATTATTCTCACTGATACACCTCGGACATAGCGGGTAACTAACACTCCAAATGGCACACCGATGCTGGATGCAATCACCATAATGAAAGCAGCAAAGATTATAACGTTACCACGCCCGCCGCTAAATATACCCCTCGATATAGTGATTATTGCCATCGTATTTACCCCTCTCGTCTGCTTGCCCTCGTATTGCCAGCCCTTAACTCGTCAACAACTTCTCTATTAGTAACTGGCCTAATTTTGACCCAGTCAAGCAAGTAGTGGGCAAATTTTCCGTGAACTATTGCGAAGTACAATGCTATAGCGACGACTGCCAGTGCTGCAATAATTGTTCCCAATGTTGCAAATTCAGTCCAGGCGTCAGCGTACATGAACAGAAGCACATAGCTGACCGCTGTGATACAGCCAGTTACGGCGGCTCCTAAAGCCCACCTTCTCTTGTGACTACCTGGAGTAGAAGTAGTGTCGCCAGCACCCAAAGCCCTTTCAGACAAACCTGCGCGCGCAAGCTGTATTCTGAGTCTTATCATCGGAATGAGAACTATCGGCGTCACTGCTACCATCGCAGCCACTATGGTCCAGAAGGCAAGCTGCTCTAATACTGGTATCGAAGCCTCATTGAGTGAAATCCAGCCAAGCCGGAATAGAATTTCTGGGACTGCAAAAGCTCTGCTCAGCACAACCATGAGTATCACCACAGCCATCGCAAGTTTGATGAAGTATTCCTTTACGTAAGTCGTTCCCACTGCCCCTATTTGAACGCCTATAAGTGAGCCGGCAAGGAGTAGAGCTGTCATCCTAAAGTCTACCGCTCCGACCGTGTAGGCCCATGTAAACGTTCCGGTTGAGCCCATCACGAATGCCACTCCAAGCTCTGTACCGCTGGCAACGAAGGCTGGTGCACCTATGATATATATCATAGATGGAACACCAATGAATCCTCCCACTGCGATTGTTGCTGCCATAAATCC
>SDBU01010026.1_pt1 | contig 10552 bp, 7 predicted proteins | sample 2277071 | NCBI WGS metagenome assembly SDBU01 (sample SAMN10397929, study PRJNA504765) | marine sediment metagenome | isolation source: marine sediment core GS08_GC12, 126 cmbsf | place: Arctic Ocean: Gakkel Ridge, Loki's castle | collected 2008
ACGGCTGGGCCTGAGGTAATCCTGATATTAACCCCCATCTCAGCAGCTATGATATAAGCCAGGGTGGTCTTGCCCAGACCAGGTGGACCATAGAGGAGTATGTGGTCCAGTGCCTCGCCTCTGCCTTTGGCAGCAGCGATAGCTATATTCAAATTGTCCTTAATCCTGGCCTGCCCGATGAAGTCATCAAGACGCCGTGGTCGCAGGCTGGTATCAAGTGGTATATCCTCAGCAGTGGGTTTACCTGATATAATGCGAGCTATTTTAACCTCACCCCCTTTAGGTTTTTAGTAACCCTATCCTTTTCCCCATAACCCTATTACTTCTGGGGCTCGATAATCACCTTGATGGAATCCTGGGCGTCGGCAACAAGCTGAAAGCCCAGACCTGTCTCCGCCAGTCCCAGCCGATGAGTAAACATCTCATCTACACGAACACGACGAGCACGAATCAATTCCAACGCCGCCGCGTAATCTGCAGGGCTGCCAGCGTAGGAGGTGGTAAGCGTTATGTCAGTGCGCCAGAAAAGGTCATTTACTGAGAGTGGGCTGGTGACGCCGGGATTTGTTGGTGCAAAGAAGAGAACAGTGCCCCCACGCTCCACCGATTGCCACGCCTGGGCAATGGCTGATGTGGCACCGGTGCATATTATCACCAGGTCGGCTAAGCGACCTTGGTTAACCTGACGCAGGCGACTGGGCAATTCGTCTTCAGCGTGGAACACAGCGTCAGCGCCGAACTGCCGTGCTGCCTTTAGCCGGTAGTCAACCACATCCGTTGCCGCCACACAACTTGCCCCCAGCATGCGGGCTAACTGCACGTGGAGTAGCCCGGCAATGCCGCTACCGATAATGAGTACGCTGTGACTTGGCTGCATGTGTGCCCGCCTTTGTCCACGCATAACACAGGCTAGCGGTTCAATAAAGGTCGCCTCTTCAAAGGATACCTCGTCGGGTAGCAAAAAGACCCCGCGGTCGACGTTAATGGCTGGCAGCCGAATATATTCGGCAAAGCCACCGGGGTCAAAATTGGTGCGGCGGAGGGTATCACACACAGTGTGATGCCCGCTCAGGCAGTAATGACATGTATTGCAGGGGACATGATGGGCAGCGGAGATACGGTCGCCCTCTTTATAGCCTTCCACCCCGTCTCCCACAGCCACAATCTGGCCGCCAATCTCATGACCCAGCACCAAGGGGGCGCGGTCAAGGCGATACCATTCCATTACATCACTACCACAGATACCACTAGCTTCCACCCGCACCAATAATTCACCGGGGCCAATCTGTGGCGTGGGCATCTCCTCCAACCGCACATCTCGGTTGCTATACCACATGGCAACGCGCACGGTCTTCTCCAGCCGGTAACTTAGTCGTTTTTTATACTATCGTATAACTCTTGCGCCTCTTTTGGCGAAGCATTTTCATGAATAATGGCACGTATCGCTCTAATCATGGCTAAGGGGAAATCATTTTGCCAGATGTTCCTCCCCAGATTCACCCCGATGGCACCCTTTTGAATGCCATCATGAACGAACTCGAACACCTCAAGCTCCGTGTCTACTTGAGGTCCACCAGCCATAACTACGGGAACGGGACAACCCCGTGTCACCTTTTCAAAGCCTTCGCACCAGTAGGTTTTTACTACCCTGGCGCCTAATTCAGCAGCGATACGAGAGGATAAGGCAAGGAAGCGGGCATCCCGTTTCTCTAACTCTTTACCCACTGCGGTAACTGCCATTACTGGAATACCATACTTTTCGCCTTCGTCAACAAGCTTTGATAGATTTAATAGCGACTCATGCTCATACTCAGTGCCAACAAAGATAGAGAGTCCCATTGCCGCCACATTAAGACGGATAACCTCTTCTATGGAGGTGGTGATGCCTTCATTGGCCAGGTCTTTTCCAACCATACTGGTGCCCCCGGATACTCTAAGAATAATTGGCTTACTTTTGTCAGGGTCTACCGATGAGCGTAGCACCCCCCTGGTAATGAAGAGGGCATCGGCATAAGGAAGGAGTGGCTCAATAGTCTTACGCGGTTCTTCCAATTTCCTGGTAGGACCTTGAAAATAGCCATGGTCAACTGGTAGAAAGAGGCAGTGACCATCAGCCTGGATTAGTTGTGCCATACGATTTTTCATACCCCAATCCATGTTAATCATCCTCCTTCCGCCTTTATGCTTTGCTATCCTGTGGCAATAATCGTCTTTATTATAGCACCTCTTCCTCTATTAAAGTAAGGGCTAGAGATTATTTGTCAACCTCACCCCCTTTAGGTTTTTCATTAGGTGACCCTATCCCCTTTATCCCCCCCTCCTTCTGTCGGGTGTGTCATTGCGAGCCAAAGGCGAGGCAATCTTAATCTTTATCTTTTAGTTTGCTTCGTCGCAGACTCTTCGCTACGCTCAGAGCTTCGGCTCCTCGCAAAGACTTTTATGCTCCAGGGGAAGGGGAGGATATTAAAAAAGAGGGGCTTAGAAAGGCTTGCCAGAACAGAGCCCACAGCTTGACTTATAGATGGGGAGATGTTAAGTTTAACCTGTCAAAAACTTTGAAGGAGGATAAACTTGCCACGAGTAACTGTAGAAGCAATTGAGGGGAGAACTATCGAACAGAAGAGAGGGCTGGTAAAGGATATAACCGAAGCGGTGATAAAGAACTTTAAGGTTGGGCCTGAGGCGGTGACTGTTGTCATACGTGAGAATAGCAGGGAGAATTTCGCCAAGGCTGGCAAACTATCCATCGATTCCTAGTTTACCAGCCATAATTACCCCTGTTTTACTCATGAAAGAACGCTTGAAATTACCTAGACATTTCACACTTCACGCAGTTCATTATCCCACCAGGGTTATTTACTAAACCCTATCCCCTTTATCCCCTTCCCCATAATAGGGAGATGTATTCTTAGCATGAAGGGGAAGGATATTAAAAAAGAGGGGCTCCGCCCCTGAGGTGACCGCAGCGCCTCTCTTAAACTGGCGATGTCAAGCGTTATATAGTGGTATAATAGAGTTGTAAGTAGCAAGTATGTGAGCTAATTAGGGCATAGGGGTGGCGCCATGGGTGTTTATGACATATATGTAAAACGTAAGCAATTACAAGAAAAGGCAGGTCAGCCTGACGTTTACAAATATGATGAAATACCAGAAGGTCTGCGAATCCAAATAATACACATTTGGAAATCAGCTATTGGTACTTGGAGAAAAGGTTACCACGACTATAGTAATGAACCACCAGACAATATTTGGATTACGATACACCATATATTATGCAGAGAATTAGGACGCTTTACACTAGGAGAAGAGAGAGATAAGGAGTTTGAGAAATGTTGTACCTTTTTGTTACAGGAATCAAACATCGACAACATATTAAGCCTAATAGAAGTATCCTTCTACATGATTGAAAATGCCTGTTCAGAACTATCTAGTTATGAAAGAAGTCAGGCGGGAATGACGCAAGAACCTGATGATGCTATTGAGGAATTAAACTATAGATTCAAAGAACATAGTATTGGCTATCAATATGTAAGTGGCAAGATTATTGCGGTAGATTCACAATATATACATACCGAAGCTGTACGCCCTGCTATATCCCTCCTTCAGGAGGCTGGTTTTGATGGTGCTTCAGAAGAATTTCTCAAGGCTCACGAGCATTACCGTAAGGGGAGAAACAAGGAAGCCATTTTTGAAGCACTAAAGGCATTTGAAAGCACAATGAAATCAATCTGTTCTTTTATGAAGTGGGAAGTTCCTGAAAATGCAACAGCTAAGCCTTTAATAGATGTTTGCTTTTCAAATGGCCTTATACCCAAAGCTCTGAGTAGTCATTTCAATTCTTTGAGAACAACCCTTGAAAGTGGACTTCCTACTGCGAGCAACAGACTAGCAAGACATGGGCAAGGTCAAAAGAGGGTTATTGTTCCAGATTATGTTGCTGCCTATGCGCTTCACCTTGCAGCGACAAACATTGTTTTCTTAGTCGAATCATATATAAAACTAAAGAAATAGCCTCTTCGGCTACGCGAATATATCAAACTATCTTCCCCAACACCTCCTCCAACACCTTCTTCCACTCACCACCGAGGCGTTTGGGGGTGAGGCGGAGCTGGGTTATGCCTACTTTTATGCCGTCCCTTAAGAAAGGCTCCAGTTTTTGCTTATCAAACTGCGTGCCCTGAAACCGCCTGAGCACGATTTGCCTCTCCTCAGTACTGATGGACTCAATACCGGCTTTAGACGCCAGAATTTTGATTCTGAGGGCATACAGCAGGTTTCTAACCTCTGGCGGCGGCGTGCCAAAGCGGTCGCCAAATTCTTGAGCCAGAGCCTCTACTTGCTCAACCGCCTCCAGCTTTACCAGGCTCTGGTAGAGAGATAGCCTGGTGTTGAGGTCGGAGACATATTCTTCAGGGATATAGGCTGGTAAGGGTAGGTCTATGGTTGGTGGTGGCAGGCGTGATGGCTTTACCTTTTCTTTAGATATGCCAGCCTGTTTGGCTTTTTGCTCCTCTACCGCCTCAGCCAGCAGTCGGCAGTAAAGGCTGAAGCCAACGGCGCTTATGTGACCACTCTGCTTTACTCCAAGTAGGGTTCCTGCCCCCCTGATTTCCAGGTCTTTTATAGCGATACCAAAACCAGCCCCAAGCTCGGTAGCTTCAAATATAGTCCTCAGCCGTTTTTCCGCCGTCGGCGTCAGGTGCTTCCTCCCTTCATAGAGAAAATAGGCATAGGCAAGATTAGCCCCTCGACCTACCCGACCCCGGAGTTGATATAGCTGGGTCAGACCAAATTTATCAGCTTTGTTAACAATGAGGGTATTGACATTGGGCATATCCAGTCCCGACTCAATAATAGTGGTGCATACCAGAATGTCGCTTTTACCCTGAGTAAAGTCAGCCATCACCGCTTCTAGCTCTGCCTCGGGCATCTGACCGTGGGCGATGGCTATCCTCGCCTCAGGCACCACGGACCGGAGTTTATCAGCAATGTAGGCTATGGATTGAACCCGATTGTGGACAAAGAAGACCTGACCATTTCTTTCTAGCTCTCTAACTATGGCTTCCCTGATTAGCCTATCATCATATTCGGCAACATAGGTTTTGATAGGCAGGCGGTCTTCAGGGGGGGTCTCCATAGTGCTCATATCCCTCACCGCCACCAGCGACATATGAAGGGTGCGGGGTATAGGGGTGGCACTGAGGGTGAGAGCATCCACCTCCCGTCTCATTTGTTTGAGGTGTTCCTTATGGGCTACGCCAAAGCGTTGCTCTTCGTCAATGATTAACAGCCCCAAGTCCTTGAAGACTACATCCTTCTGCAATAGCCGGTGGGTTCCGATGCAGATGTCCACACTGCCGTTAGCCAGCCCGTCAAGGATAGCCTGCTGCTCTTTTGGTGTCCGAAACCGGCTTAATACCTCAATCCTTATCGGGAAGGCGTCCAGCCTCTGACTGAAGGTGGAAAAGTGCTGCTCGGCGAGCACTGTAGTCGGCACCAGGACTGCCACCTGCTTACCATCCATCACTGCCTTAAAGGTAGCACGAACAGCTACCTCAGTCTTACCATAGCCGACATCACCGCAGACCAGCCTATCCATAGGCCTGGCTTTCATCATATCCTCTTTTACCTGTTTTAGAACCTCTACCTGGTCTGGGGTTTCAACATAGGGGAAGGAAGCCTCAAGCTCCTGCTGCCATACCGTATCGCCGGAAAAGGTAAAGCCGGGCACGACCTCTCGGCTGGCATAAAGAGCTAACAGCTCCTGAGCAATGCTTTCTACTGACTCTTTAGTTCTTTGCTTGGTTCGCGTCCATTCCTGAGTGCCCAGTCGGTTCAACACCGGTGGCCGGTCACCGGCTCCTATATAACGATTGACACGGTCTATCTGGTCGGTAGGGACATAGAGCTTGTCACCAGCCGCATATTGTAGAACTAGGTACTCCTTTTCGGTATTATCGGTGCTCATTGTGATAACACCAGCAAATTTGGCAATGCCATGTTCAACATGCACCACATAGTCGCCCGGAGTTATATCAATAAAGAGTTTGTGGTGTGGCACTAAGCGTTTCTTGAGTAGCCGCCGTTGCTTGACAAAACCGAAGATTTCAGCATCAGTGAACAGGTGGGTGTCATTATTCATAACCCAGCCCTCAACCAGTGACCCCTGAACCAGGGTTAATGAGCCGGGTGGGGGTATTTGCTTGATTTCAGTAAGGGGTGGAGCAATAATATCTTCCTCGTCAAGCAGTTCTGATAATCGGCTTGCCTGATGGCTGATAAGTATGAGCCTGTGTTTTTGGTTTAGGAGTTGCTTGACCTTTTTGATGAACACCGATAGCTGTCCAGCATAGCTGGGGGCAGGTGCGAAGGTTAACTTATGTGGTTGTTCATTGTCACTAATACCCCAGGCAGTGAGCGTCAGGCACTGCCTTCCCTTCAATCTTGGCTCTAGCTCCTGCCAGGTGAAGTAGGGTCTAGGGAAATTGTGGGGCAGCTCTCTCCGCTCCAATTTCTCAATGCGTAACTCGTTGGCTTTGGCATCAAGGTCTTCAATGGCTTGTCTAATGTTCAGGGGTTCATCAAGTATTACCAGGGCATTATGGGATAGATAGCTCAAGATGTTGTCTTTATTAAACAGCGGGGCGTAAAACTGTATACTTTGTAGCCTCTGCTTATTAAGCAACATAGCTAGTTCCTCTTTGAACTGCTGTTTCACCTCGGGGCTACAGCTAGTCAGGTCGATGCTATTGAGGACTGGCTCTAGCTCCCGCTTATTGCTCAACAGGGGTGTTAGTAGCTCCGTGGCTGGACCGATAGATATTTCGGAGACGGCGGTTTGCGAGCGCTGGCTTGTTGGGTCAAAGAGGCGGATGCTGTCTATAGTGTTACCAAGGAACTCAAGCCTGGCTGGTAGGTTACTGGTGGGAGGGTAAATGTCAACGATGCCACCACGATGGCTTATAGTACCTGGCACCTCCACCATGTTTTCCAACCGGTAGCCCATAGCTTCCCATTGGCTCAGCAGCTGGAATGGCTCAATATCCATCCCCAACTTTATGGTGTGGCAGGTAGAGGTGAAATCACTATACTGGGCTGTCTTCTGCATAAAGGCTGGGGCTGAGGCAACAACTAAGGGAGCACCTGTAGACAGCTCACTGTTAACCAGAGCCGAGAGCACCTGTATTCTTTCCAGCTCGGTGGAGGTATCTGAGGCGATACGCTGGTAGGGCAGGGCATCAGGCTCAGGCAGGAGTTTCACCTGGGTGGAGTTACACCAGGTTAACAGTTGCTCATAGAGCTTCTTACAGCTTTCTGGTTGGGCGGTAACTACCAGCATAGGTAACCGCAGGCTCTGATATAGCGCAGCTATAAGATAGGGCTTGGCAGCATCGAGCACTACCACCCTGGTGTTGTCATTTTGTTGCTGCAGCTCGTCTACAAGCTGACGATAGGCAGGCATCTCCTCAATGAGATGTAACAGTTGGGTCAGGTTTAACTGCATTTTTCTTCCCCAAACACCTATAGGGCTAGCCGAAACCGACTAGCCCTGCTCTTATGAGATAGAGTAGCCCGTGCCATGGGTAAGAATTATACCTTCACGGTATCGGACTTACTAATAGGCTCTTATCATCTCAAATGTGTGGCAGTCTTGAAATTCAAGAGCTTAGCCGCTTCGAGGGCAGCATAAGCTTCAGCTATTGGAAATTGTAGTGCCTGGTAGCTCCCAATTGGCACATCACCAAAAACCTTCCTCTGTTTTGAGTAGTCAACAGCCTTACTTATTGCAAGCCTAGCAATACAGACAGATGCAGCAGCAAAGCTCATTAATTCGCCAGCAAATTCCTCATTCTCCTCTTTCTTTCTCCAGTATTCGGGACCAAATTCCTTAGCTATTTCTCTTGCCGAATGAGTAATCATCTTCTACTCTTCAGTTAATTCAAAATCCATAATTATTCCCCTCCCATATCCCCGGTTAACAGTACCAATAACATAGAATCTGTTATGATTGAAGCTCTTTGAGATTCTTGTAAAGTTCGAGTGATTCCGGGTTTGCCAACGCATCTATATTGAGAGCGGGCTCATTGTGAATTACGCTCCTGACCGCCTTTTCCACCTTTTTCATGTTTATGGTATAGGGGATATCGTCAACGGCAATGATTTTGGCTGGGACGTGACGGGGGGTAGTGTTCTCCCTGATGGAAGCTTTTATTTTCTTAATCAGGTCTTCAGTTAGTTCTACCCCCTCGGCTAACTTCACAAACAAGATAACCCTGACATCGTTTTGCCAATTCTGCCCCACTACAACGCTATCTGCAATTTCGTTAAGGGTCTCCACCTGGCGATAAATCTCAGCTGTGCCAATCCTTACTCCTCCTGGATTAAGGGTGGCATCAGAGCGTCCGTAAATAATAGCCCCGCCCGTTTCGGTAATTTCAATATAGTCTCCATGAGTCCACACATTGGGGTAAACATCAAAATAGGCGCTTTGGTATTTCTTGTTATTCTCGTCATTCCAGAAACAGATGGGCATCGACGGAGAAGGAGCTATACAGACCAACTCACCCTTCTGATTTATTATGGAATTCCCTTCAGAATCAAAGGCTTTCACCTTCATACCTAGCCCTCGACATTGAAGCTCCGGAACATAAACTGGGCCGATAGGATTTCCAGCAAGAAAGCAGCCATTGATATCGGAACCACCTGAAATGGAGGAGAGAAGAACATTCTTCTTAATATCCCGATAAACAAATTCAAAACTCTCCGCAGAAAGAGGGGAGCCTGTGGAAAGGATTGTCTTCAAACTGCTCAAATCATATTCCTTACCCGGCTTCACCCCACGCCTCTCAATCTCAGCAAGATACCTAGCACTAGTTCCAAATATAGTTATCTTTTCATCCTGAGCTAGCTTCCATAGTACTCCAGGGTTAGGATAGTAAGCCGAACCATCAAAGAGTAGCACAGTAGCACCTAACGCCAGGGAGCTGGCCAACCAGTTCCACATCATCCAACCGCAGGTTGTGAAATAAAAAATAGTGTCTTCTCGCTTGACATCGGAGTGGAGTTTTAATTCCTTTAGATGATTAATGAGGACCCCTCCTGCCCCTTGAACCATGGATTTGGGTAAGCCTGTAGTCCCTGAGGTGTACATGATATATGGAGGATGGTCAAAGGGGAGCTGCTCAAACTGGATTTCAAGCTCCACGTCTTGAGACAAAAAATCCTTATAGTAAATTGAATTAGGAATATGACTAATATCGGGTTTTTTCTCGGTATACGGAACAACCACCACCTTTTGTACGGAAGGAAGCTCTGTCAAGATATTGGAGACACGTTCTAGGGAATCATAGGTCTTGCCATTGTAAGAATACCCGTTGGCGGTGAAGAGGACTTTTGGTTCGGTCTGTGCAAAACGGTCCAGGACTCCCTTGATACCAAAATCTGGGGAACAGGATGACCAGATGGCACCGATACTGGTGCTAGCTAACATAGCAACGACCGTTTCTATCATGTTGGGCATGAATGCTGATACCCGGTCACCTGCGGTAACCCCTGATTCCCGTAAAGATTTTGTCAGGCGGGTTACCTGGTCGTAAAGCCCAGCATAGGTCACTCTCATTGCCTCTTGAGCCTCGCCCTTGAAAATAAGGGCTGTTTGATTATCACGGTATCTAAGTAGATTTTCGGCAAAATTAAGCCGAGCACCCTCAAACCACTTACAGCCAATCATTTGATGTGGATTGGTCACAACAGTATGGTAAGGTTTTGAAGCCTTAATCTCACAAAAATGCCATACTGAAGCCCAGAAGTCAGCTAGGTTATTTATAGACCAGTCGTATAGTTCATTATAAGAATCGAACTTCTTCCCATACTGCTCATTAACAAAAGCTATGAATTTGCTCATGTTAGCATTCTTTTTACGCTCTTCCGGCGGTTCCCAAATAGGTAGCTTTATGATATCCCCTCCATATTTTATTTGCCTCCCTACACTCAAATAGTGAAAAATCAATTAGCCTGGGCCCGATACCAACTCTGTCTTCCATTTGTAGATTTTAAAACTAATACACCTATTTGTAGGATAAAATCTGAAAAAAGTCAAGCTTGCAAGTTGAAGGTTGCTTCACACGAAATAGCGTAGAATTTGCTCATCTGTTTCCTTGTTCAACTTGCCTTGGCTTGCTATAATGGAGCTAATCTATTTAGGTTTACTGTAAGTGAGAAAATCTAATTTAAACTCTTCACCTTATCAGCGAATAGTGGCTAAGTTTGGCACTTCTCTCCTCACCGGTGGTAGTGACCATCTGAATCAGGAAATTATGTCAAACTTAGTTGCCCAAGTGGCGCAGCTACATAAGCAAGGTCTGGAGCTGCTCATAGTCTCTTCTGGAGCTATAGCCATCGGCAGGCACAAACTGGGATTGACCAAGAAGCTTAAAGGTCTTCCTTTTAAGCAGGTATTCTCCTCAATAGGTCAAAGTCGCCTGATGCTGGCTTATGAGCAACTATTTAGCCAACATAATATTACAGTGGCTCAGGCTTTGCTGACCAAGGC
>SDBU01010027.1_pt1 | contig 10548 bp, 9 predicted proteins | sample 2277071 | NCBI WGS metagenome assembly SDBU01 (sample SAMN10397929, study PRJNA504765) | marine sediment metagenome | isolation source: marine sediment core GS08_GC12, 126 cmbsf | place: Arctic Ocean: Gakkel Ridge, Loki's castle | collected 2008
GTTTCTCACCTTCAGCCTCTGTTCCAATGTGCTGTAGAAAGAGGCTGGAGGACAAACCCTCAGAAAGCGTGCCACCTGCGAACTCCGCCTTGCTGTAATCCTATCTCCGTCCTGCAAGGCAATCTCCACCTGGCCATCAATGCTGAGCATAGCCTGATGATCAGTGTGCATCTCCAACTCCACGATGGCTGCGGCCGGCAGCACCAAAGCATAGGGCATGGTCAGGTGAGCTGAGATTGGCTTAAGCAGAAGCTCTTCAGCCCGAGGGTGGAGAATCGGGCCGCCAGCAGAGAGCGCGTAGCCAGTGCTGCCGGTAGCCGTGGCTACAACCACCCCATCAGCCTTGTAAGTAGTCAGAGATTCGCCGTCAACACTGGCCTCCACGTAGACCACCCTCGACATCGCCCCACGCCCCACCACCGCGTCATTGAGAGCGTGCAAAGGCGGCAACGGCTCTCCAGTGGCTTTCAACTCGCCTCTGCAGAGGACCTCTATCTGCAGCATTGTGCGCTCGTCAACCCAGCCGTCACCATCCAGTACTGCCGGCAACATCTCCATGACATTGTCAACAGACAACTCGGTCATAAACCCAAGGTGGCCCAGATTCACACCGAGCATAGGTACTTCCCAGAGGCTCATCTCACGGGCCACCCGCAGAAGAGTACCGTCCCCACCCACGCTAAGGGCCAGGTCTACTCCCGGAGCCTGAGCCCTCATACCCTCCTTATCCCAGGCAGAGCACGTCCAAGCGGTAATCTTCAGAGAGGTCAAGAAATCGGACAGCTGTTCAGCCAGAGGTCTGGCTCCGGCAATCTTCGGGTGATAGATAACGCCAATCTTTTTCATAGACCAATCACTGTTTGCCCTTTTTGAAGAAATCGTCAATATCCGTTATCATTCGCCGCAGATCTTCGTCACTTATCGGCTCCGAGGCATCATCCGGGTAAGCCGGCGGCAACTCGGCAGTCGGGTAAGTGAACTCCTTCTTAGCCTCTTCATACAACTCATCGTAGACTTTCCCCATTTCCGTTCCTGTTTGCCTGACAAAGGCTTCGAGCTCTCCAGTGTCAACCTCGATGTGCTCCAGCTGAATCAACTTCTTCAGAATAGCCACTGAGCACTTCGGATAGTTGCTCCAGGGAAACGGAAGCCTGGCTATATAGTAGGGCACGGGTGACCACAGACTGACAGCCTCGATGCCCCTATCTCTGGCAAACCACAGAAACGAAGCATGCAAATTGCCAATCCCTTTGTACTCCGGGTACAACTTGATATCACACTTTTCCAGGGGTTCTCTCAAACTAGGGTGATTGATCACAGCCAACACCAGCGGCTCTTCCGAGTGGCTCATCCCAGTGGCACCAAATGAGCCGGCCATATAGAGCCTCTTGACACCTAGTTGACATGCGACGTCCAGGACCAAGCCAACGTACTCGTAGGTTTTGGTCGTCGGCTGTTCACTTCTATATATCACCAGATCGTTTTCGCCTTTAGTGTCTTTCCAATAGTAGAACTCGTTCTTCATCAAATCGAGTTTCTCTATCAGACCATCCTTAACCGAAATCCAGGGAACCGAAGAGAAATCATGAGGCTCTATCCTGCCAAACTTTTCCGCCCTCAACTTGTTCTTTATATAGTCAACTACTCTCAAGCCAACCTGTCCGGCGTCAGGCCACGCCATGATCAACCTGGGATTGCTCAACTCAGGCTTCTTGTATAGATTGATAGCTTTCTCCATAATTGAATTCCCACCTCCCCAGCAGAGTAGCCTCCAAACTTAGCACCATCCCATAGCCCATGCCCCTTGCTGACCGTTGGTAATCTGCAATTTGCTCTTCCGGAGCAAGGTGATAAGGTCAAGCGACTTGCAGTCACAAGGCCAGATTCATTGTATTTTCTTTTGCTGAGAGAAGCAACTCAAATCAAGGTCGGCGACCGAAACTTCTGTCAGAGCCAAATGCACCACTGACGACTCCGTTTGAGAAACGATTCCCCAACCTGTGTGAAGGCCTTATACCCTATTTTGACGAAGCGTCGCCCTGCACCGTATACTGAAACGCGTTCTGGGCTGGCAGCACCAAAGAGAATAGAGCGCGGCCGGCCTGCACCGAGGTTTTCCCCAAGTTCGCGTCGGACAGAGTCTGAGTGCAATCAAGGCAAAGTAATGAGTAAGAGTATCCAGAGAGTATTCTCCGAAGTTCCGCAAACCTATGAACTGGTCAACCACACACTGACATGGAGCCTGGACATCTTGTGGCGGAAGAAGGCAGCCCAGATAGCCGCTCTGGAAGGCGGCACCCGGTGGATGGATGTCTGCAGCGGCACAGGTGAAATGGCCGCCTACCTCGGCCGTCTGGCAGGACAGAACACAACCGTGGTTGCTGCCGATTTCTGCATTCCTATGCTCCGCCAAGCCACCACCAAGCCGGGAGCGAATCAAGTAGCCTTTGTTCTGGCTGATGCAAAATCGCTGCCCTTCCCCGACGGTGCTTTCGATCTTATCACCATATCCTTTGCCACACGAAATCTCAATGTCAGCCGCAGCAGTCTAATCCGATCCTTTGCAGAGTTCCACAGGATCCTGAGACCTGGAGGGCGATTCGTCAGCGTAGAGACCAGCCAGCCACCATCAGGACTGATCAAGAAGCTATTTCACCTGTATGTCCGGCTGACTGTCAAACCGGTGGGGTATATCATTTCCAGGTCAAGAGTTGCTTACGCCTACCTTTCGAACACGATACCCCGCTTTTACACCGCTGACGACTTGGCGGACATCCTTCGGGAGGCTGGTTTTGCTCAGGTCGACTTCCAGCGAATGACACTCGGGGTGGCCGCAATTCACAAAGCGGTGAAGTGACGCTATCTCGGCAGAACAGGACAGTTGCGTGGGAAGGTGATGTGAGGGTCAGGCCGCGGGGCCGGCAAGGGCAGGTCAAACCTATCCGAGATCGAAAATCTTCCCCGGGTTAAGGATATTGTTAGGATCAAATACCCTTTTTATCCCTTTCATCAACTCCATTACATCCTTATCTGTGGTCATGCTGAGATAGTCCTTCTTCTCGAACCCGAGCCCATGTTCCCCGGAGATTACCCCCCCGAAGGACCTCCCCAGCTGATATATGGCTTCGAACACCTTGGGCAGCTTCTTCTGCCACTCGTCTCTGTCCATATCCTTTCCCAGAAAATGCAGATGCACGTTCCCATCCCCAGCATGCCCATAGGCTAGAATAGGCACCTCATGCTTCTCCGCTATCTCCTTCGCTCCCATCATGAATTCCGGTATCGTGCTGCGCGGTACGACTACATCGGCTACCTCGAGCGGACCGATACGCTTCACCGCAGGATAGAATTTCTCTCTCATATCAAGAAGCTTCCTCTTCGCGGCCTCGCTGCCGGGCATGAAAGTGCCGACAGCACGGTTATCGATGCATATTCTCTCTATGCGACCGGCCGTCCGATAGGTCTCCTCCTCTGTTTCTCCTTCCAGGATTATCATCAGAAAAGCTTCGTGTTCATGAAAAGGCATCTGCCAATCCACGTATTCCTCGACTATGCTGATTATGTCTCGCTCCATGAACTCAATGCCGGTAGGAGTAATTCCATGTCTTAGGATATCCGGCACCGCTCTAATAGCGTCACCCAAGTCATTGAAAGGAACAAGGAGAACCTCTCTCCTTTTGGGAGGTGTGGTAAGCTTGAGCATGACCCTGGTTATGACCGCCAAAGTCCCCTCAGAGCCGATGAGAAGCTGCGTCAGGTCATAGCCGGTGGAGCTCTTGACGAATTTCCCACCCATGGACACGATTCCGCCGGTCGGCAGTGCAGCCTCCAGCCCCAGGACGAAGTGCCTGGTTACGCCATATTTTACCGCCCTCATTCCGCCGGCATTCGTCGCCACATTGCCCCCGATGCTGGCACTGCTTTCTCCCGGGTACAGGGGGTAATAGAGTCCGTGCCTTTCTACCGCCGCATATAGCTCGGCCAAAGTCACACCAGGCTCAACGGTGGCTACCAGGTTCTCTTCATCTATCTCCAAGATATTGTTCAACCTCTCCAGCGACAGGAGAATACCTCCCAAAATGGGCACGCATCCGCCACATATGCCCGTGCCACTTCCTCTCGGTGTAACGGGGATTCTCCTTTCGCTGGCTAAAGCCAGAACTGCGGCAACCGCCGCCGCATCCCTGGGCTTGACTATCACCTGGGCAAGATAAGGCTTGGGAAGGGGCATTTCGTCACAGGAGTACCGCTCTCTTTCCCCATCCTCGGTAGAAACGGCGTCATGGCCCGCTATGTTTCTCAACGTTTCCACCACCTCGCTGGTTACCTTACCATAACCGGCTTTGACCACTTTCACGCCTCCGCTTCAGCAGATTTCTCAAGCCTATTATGTGCACCCTTTTCCCGGTTCGCCACAATTGACTGCCGTAAACAAGGGTTGAAAAGCGAGGAGGAGTTGCCTGGTTGACCACACGAATCGGTAATGGGTTGGTCAGTTAGCTGGGTCAGTCACGGTGCGATAGGGCGGGCGAGCACACTTAAACTCAGGAGTCGACCTTCTCTAGCTCAAAACGGAAATCCTCAATCACTGGATTGGCCAGGAGCTTACGGCACATTTCCCGCAATTGCTCCTCCGCTCTAGCTCGGTCATCTTCGCCCACCATTATCTCCATGTACTTTCCTGCCCGCACGCTGCTGACGTTCCCAAAGCCAAGTTCATGCAGCGCTCCCTTGATGGTAAGACCCTGGGGATCGTTGACTGTGGGTTTGAGGCTAACGTAGACCTTCGCTAAGTACATTTGCGTCTCCCATACTACTTCGGTAAAGTCTCACCGGTCAACCTCTGATATACCTCCTGATACCTGTCCGACGTCATCTGAATTAGATCATCGGGAAGCATCGGCGCAGGAGGTTCCTTGTTCCAACCTGAGGACACCAGCCAATCCCGCACCATTTGCTTATCGAAGCTAGGCTGCGGCTGGCCCACTTTGTAGTCATCCACATCCCAGAAGCGGCTGGAGTCCGGGGTAAGAAGTTCGTCAATCAGGACAACCCGGTTGTCCACGAACCCGAACTCAAACTTGGTGTCGGCAATGATAATACCCCTTGCCCGAGCATACTCCTCAGCGAAGCGGTAGATCGCCAGACTCTTTTCCTCCAACTCGTCGGCCAGGGAGTCCCCCAACTGCTCTCTTAGCTCGCCGAGCGATATGGGCTCATCGTGCCCACTATCCGCCTTAGTGGTGGGAGTGAATATTGGCTGCGATAACCGCTGGGATTCTTTCAATCCCGCCGGCGCGGAAAGGCCATGGATGGTGCCACTCCGACTGTACTCCGCCCACACTGAGCCGGAGACGTAGCCGCGCACCACACATTCAATGGGAATACGCTCCGCTTTTCTGACAATCATCGACCGTCCAACAAGAGACTGAGAATACGCATAACCAGCAGGACGGTGAACCTCAAGCTGGGAGACATCCCCGACCATCTTGATCAAATGATTCGACACAATGTGAGCCGTCTTGTCGAACCAGAAAGCGGAAAGTTGGTTGAGCACTGCTCCTTTTTCCGGAATCCCGCAAGGCAACACCACGTCAAAGGCAGAGATACGGTCAGTGGCAACAATGAGCAGGGTATCGTCCCCCAACTCATAGTTATCCCGCACCTTTCCCCTGTGGATCAAAGGATGGAGCAAATAGGTTTCCAGGAGAACAGCCATACGCTATCAGCCGACCAAGGCACGCAGACCATTGTGCCCGATTGCAAGTTTAGCATAAGGCAGTATTCGTGGCAATCACTAGAATCCACAAAAGCCAACAACAAAGTTCTCAGACGGATGACAAACTCCGACACCCGAAGGACGTCATTTTCCTCTGTATGCCATCAGATCGGTGCAGTCCGGAGGGCAACGCCGAAATCTGCATAGGAGGACTCGGGGTGACTGTGAACGGCCTATCTGGGGTTGCCAGAGGTTGATAGTATATGATAAACTCACCAATTGACCGATGGGGAATCGTCTAGTGGTAGGACGACGGACTCTGGATCCGTAAGGCTAGGTTCGAATCCTAGTTCCCCAGCCAATGAAATACGGGAAGTTGAGTGGCGCATTCGTCTAGGGGTTTAGGACACCTCCCTCTCAAGGAGGAGATCACCGGTTCGAATCCGGTATGCGCTACCATTTTACAGCTGTCGCAAAGCCAGCAAATCTTGGACCGGTACTGAGGTCACCAGTAGGTCGATCTCTCCCTGAAGGTTCCCCAGCTACGCCACAGATCCCCCTGACTCCCCATCCGTCGCTTTGCTTGTTCCAGTTCACTATGGTAAATTGAGTACTTGCCAAGAAGGCCAGTGGCCAGATCACCGATGAACCATATTGGCCAGAACATGAAGAGGCTTTGGGAGTTCAGGAGAATTCAGCCAATCAACACGGCCAAGGCGACGCGAACCAGCAAAGGTCGCCCTGCTTCGCTTGAAGATGATACACAGGCTAATCTATCATTCGCAATAGTCCAACGGATAGCTCGGGCACACGACATACCGGTAGATGTTCTCAGAACCGGAACACTGCCAACAAAAGAAGTTCCCACAACCCGCTTTGATACGCCACTTGCAGCAAAGGGGGCTTTGAGTTTGTGCGCTGCGTTCGCCGAGGGTGTACTTTCAGAGGAGTCGAGCGCAATGAGAATCAGCCGGGGGTTCTGCCGATGAGCAAGATCAAGCTCCTGGTCTTAACCACAACGTTTCCCAGGTGGCCAAACGATACAACCCCAGAATTCGTATATGAACTGTCCCGTGAGCTGACCGATGGAGGCTTCGACGTCGTGGTGTTGGCACCACATCACCCAGAGGCCAAACTGAAAGAGGACATGGATGGGTTACGCGTTCATCGGTTTGTTTACTTTTGGCCCAAAAGACTGCAGCGGCTTTGCTACGAAGGAGGGGTGCTGTCAAGCCTCAAAAGGAGTCGCCTGGCAAAACTTCAACCTCCGTTCTTGGTTCTGCTCGAGTTGTATAACGCACTCAGATTGTGCAAGAAAGAGAAGGTGGACATAATTCATTCGCACTGGATCATCCCCTCCGGCTTGGTCGGGGCTGTTTGTAGAAAGATCCTGGGAACCAAGCATCTCTTGACCTTGCATGCAGCAGGCTTGTTGACCCTGGAGAAGCTGCCCTTCAAGAGAAGAATCGCCGGATTCATAGTGAGAAACAGTGATCAAATTACGGTAGTCAGTTCCCATATCAAAGAGAGACTGCTGGACTTGGTTCCTTCAGACTTAAAGGTAGAAGCTCAAGAGAAGTTGGAGATTGTCCCGATGGGGATACACTCAAGGTTGTTCCAAAGCGAGTCCGATATTGAGAGACTAAGATCGAAATACGCCATTCAGTCAAGATTCGTCCTACTCTTTGCAGGAAGACTGGCGGAGAAGAAAGGGGTCTCTTACCTGATAGAAGCTATGCCCCATATAATGTCTCAAGAAAGAGACGTATCTCTCATTGTGTGCGGAGACGGCCCCTTGAGGGGGGAGCTGGAACAGCTTACCGAGGGACTGGGATTGCAGCAAGCTGTCAGGTTTGCTGGTTACGTTACCGGTGAAAACAAAATTGACTGCTTTTCTTTGTGCGATAGCCTTATCGTTCCTTCCATTGTAGCTGAATCAGGAGATACTGAGGGCCTGCCGGTAGTAGTATTGGAAGGTTTAGCAGCCGGCAAGCCGGTCATTGCAGCGAATGTGGGTGGGATAGGGGACGCTATTAAGGACGGCTGGAACGGCTTGCTAGTCGAGCAGAGAAATCCACGCCAAATAGCGGCAAAAGTCCTGGAGTTGATCGGCAGTGTGGAACTGAGATCAAAACTGTCAAAGAATGCCCTGGAAACCAGCAAGGAGTATGACTGGGCTGTTATCGGTAGCAAATATAGGGAAATTGCCAGTGGCATCGCAGGAAGGCCGGACTGATGAGATTGGGAACCTATTATCGATACTTGGTTACGAGAGAACTGAACCTGCCTCTTTCGGGAAACAGAGTGCTGGACATCGGCTGCTATGATGGGTTTCTGCTTTCGCAGGTCAATAGCCAGTCAAAATTTGGTATAGATATAGACCCTGTACATGAATTTGATGATGTTCAATACATTCGAGACGATTTCTTGGAGCACGATTTTGGAGACGAGAGATTTGACAGGATCTTTGCCCTTGATGTCTTGGAGCATGTCAAACAAGATCGGGAATTCCTGGAGAAAGTACTGCGCTTATTATCTCAAGATGGAACAGCGATATTGAGTACTCCCAATAAGGCCATACGGGTGTTCCCTGCCTTCCTCCAGACATGGGTAGATAGGAGATGGGAGCATACCCTTAGGCGAGGTTACTCCAAGGAAGAAATCGAACTCCTCGCGAATGCCAAGGACATGCGCGTGATCTGTTGGAACTGCCCCCTTTTCAGGTTTCTGTATTTTCCCTCAAGTTTGTTGTGGAGACTATTCCGTCCGCTAGCGAAGGCGCTGCTCTATCTCACTGTGAAGGTGGATTCAAGGTTTCGCGATGGGGAAAAGGGTTTTCTATATCTGACCGTTGTCAAAGACGGCTAGCTTCCGTCGAACTCGTAGACCTCAACTCCTGGCCTCTCGAAAACCAATTTGAACAAAGATGACTCTTTGAGAATAAGGTAATCGTCGCGCCTGATGAACTGCTCCGTGTTTGGCTTCCCATCGGTTATAAGCTTGTCTATTAGTACCAGGTAGCGAATATGGTACTTCTCAAAAGAGTCACGCACCGACTTGTCACTATACTCAGTGATTGCTAAGTAGAAGTCTTTACCTCCGCTTGTTCTCAACCAGAAGGTTTCTCTGCCCGTATAGTATATACCTTCCGTATATGAAGGATCTGCGATCACGTCCCCCGGCTCGCTATTATCCCGAATGAAAGTGTATGCCTCTATTAGATTTGTGATCGGCTCGTCGGTTGGCAGCCAGACCATTGAATAGTATTTTGATTTCGTCTCCTTAATCCCTTCGACATAGAGGACTCCTGCGAACACTACCAAGAAGACGGCTGCTATGAGCGCTAGCAACTTTGCTCTCCGCGCTCTGAACACATCATTGACAAACAATATGGAACAAGCCATGAAAACAGGGGCGATCAACTTCAGATGGATGAAATACTTTTGAGTTTGTAACACAATCAACAGGGCATGATAACCCACGATCAATACCAGTAAGTACAACAGGATACGAGGTTTGCGACGAGCCATATATATGAATCCAGCAATTCCAAAGATGAGAAACAAAGCGCTCAGGGCGGATGAATAATCCTTGGCATAGTATGTGTTCGGGAAATAGAACCTGGTGAAGGATCCAGGCGATATGGTCGGATCAAAGTGCCCATATTCGAATGTTCCGCTATCGTATATAAACTCTGCTGCTTCCGAGTCCAGGACCACTTTGGATTTGAAGAAGAGCGTGTTTGTAAGAGGATTGGATGGCTGGAGTATCGTCCCCGTTTTTGAATAGAAATGGCCAAGGAAGGGCATGAATACAAATGCGGCTACCAAGCCGATCAGTACAATCTGCTTTGCGCTCATCTTCAGTTGTCTGCCATACGCCCCATCCTTCACAAATGTAAGCACAAGGTGCTGAACTACCAGGATGAAAGGCAATATGTAACCTACTTGCTTACTGGCGATTGAGGCACCTAAGAATATGCCTGTAAATATGAGCCACGACTTTTTGCCAGTCTTAACAAACTTTACGTGACACAACATGGTTAAGAAGATGAACATTATCAGTAAAGTTTCAATGAAAAACACGGAGGAGAACATGATGTGCCACGGATGCACCGCAGCAAACAAGGCCACAAAAAGAGCGACAACCTCTGATCCTATCAGCTCTTTGGTGAGTGAATAAAGAATGATAATCGTGATAATTCCGAAGATCGCCGGCAATAGCTTGTAAGATGAGCCGACAAAGAAGCCGAAAATCGAGTTTTCCAGATGGAAGAAAACAGGATAGTCAAAGTATGAGTGAAACAAGGCAGGTTGATCTGAATCCGGTGGCAGCAAGCCGATCCTCATTATGTTTTCCACCAGATGCGCATGGGCTCCACCATCTCCCAAAATGGGCAAATAGTCAGCCAGGAATATCCTGACAGTGCTCAGGAGGAGTATCAGCAGAAGGACTGTTTGTGGTCTTTTGAGCTTAGACATGAGAGTGACACTTTATGGGGAGCATAGTCGAAGACAGTTCGAGCCTCGGAGAGCAACTATTCTCTCATGCGCGTCTCCAACCAAACTCACTGCTGGTTTCGGACCTTTAGCATAAACTCGCAGATTTCGCTTCATTCACCTTTATGCCACTTCGCGGTAGTATATGTGGAACCAAGCCGTAGGATAGACTGTGCCCGTACCCGCATTGCCACAACCGAAGTGCACCCGTAATGTGGTGCCCGCCGGGATCTTTATGAAGTTACGGTCACCAAAGTCTAAGCTGTTCCCCACATCATGTCTATTGGCTCGCGTCTCTTCGACCGTATAGCCTTGAGACAAGGATTGGGC
>SDBU01010028.1_pt1 | contig 10547 bp, 15 predicted proteins | sample 2277071 | NCBI WGS metagenome assembly SDBU01 (sample SAMN10397929, study PRJNA504765) | marine sediment metagenome | isolation source: marine sediment core GS08_GC12, 126 cmbsf | place: Arctic Ocean: Gakkel Ridge, Loki's castle | collected 2008
TCGACCCTTTCTTGCTTTGTTAAATGATGATACTTTTGTTTGTTCATATGACGATATTCTACATCGTCAAGTGTTCGGCTTCAAACGTGAATTTACTCATTGCGGTCACCCCCGCTATTAATCTCTCCTCGACGGGTGAGCCCATAAAAATTATATACAGGCCCCTTCGTTCTAGAGGGAGAGATCGCCACAGAGTGAGCTCCGCTTGTTACGCAACCTGGATCACGTACCTCTCTTACTTCGAATCCTTTCCTTGCTGCTACGTCAAATTGCTGAAACTCCTCTGGGGTTTCAAAAAACAGAACCCCCCTGACAAAGGAGTGCAATGCCTTACCAAGCGCATCGCAAGCCTTTTCAGCTGCCTCAGAAGGATCCTCATCTCGCTGCCATTCCACTGAACGGCCGGCTGGATTCACGGATCCTCGCGAGGCTTTCCCGAAATACTTAAAAACTATTTTCCCCTTCATTTTACTTCCTCCTTGCCCTCTTCGGACAGTAAGAAACAAAAAACTAAGATTTAAACAGCAGTTGCCAGACACTTCAATATCCTTATTATTGGAGTGACTTAAAATTACAGGATCAACCCCTACAGGAAAACCGCCTGTTTCGGTTTGGCATTGAAGGCGGTCTGACATACCTCTGCCATTTCAATCATCTTGGGTTAAATAACTGAAATGGAAGAAATAAGGAGGAAGGACAACTAGAGGGCTAAATTAACTGTACGTATTATAACATTTTGACTGCGATATGTCAACATTTGAGCTGAATTCTGATGGATCTCGGCCATGAGGAAATGAGAAGCAGGAGGTGCTTCTTTAATAGGGTGAGAGTATCTATTTTCTTTACAAAGAGTCTTCCTCTTTCTTATCTTCGGCTATATCTATAAGTGATCTTCCGTATTCCGTGAGATTCCTTATAATCTCCTCTACTTCCTCATCTGATAGCTTTCTTCTATATCGAGGTTCAAATATTCTTCGTACTTCTTTATATAGATCTTCTTTGTCTTGGTCTGGCATAATAATGCATTGATTGCTTTCGACCTTTTATAAAGCAAGGACCCCAGGAGGCCATTATACCTCTCTGGGGTTTTAAAGCGAGAAATCTAGCATCTATTCTCTATACGCCAATCTGCAATTCAGGAACTACAACGGGCCGATAAATAAACTCCGTTGTTATTTCTCCGATTCTCCATTCTCTACATCTGGCTTATATTCTATTTTAGGTGGTAAATCAGTCATAGCATAATGTACGAACTGTTGTCCCAATCCAGTTAATTCATATTTATCTTCATCAGAAAAAGCTGACTTCGCAACAGTTCTTGGACGACTGCCTTTATTTTTACTCGATTTTGTAAGAATAAAATTACCAGCATAGTCAGTTTCTCTATGTTGCCTAATCACGTGACCCATAGATAAATCTTGTACTAGCAATTTAAACAAATCAGCATCAGGAGAATCTTCACGAACCTCGCCTCTACCAATTTTCTTCCATATTTCACCACGAGATATTCCATCACTATTATATACTGCTCCTATAACTTGAAAGTGCATTTCAGAATAAACACTAAGCCATTGCAAAAACAAACGCACAACGTCATCACTAACGATTTGTGTTGCAGCCGCATTAGCTAAAATATTTCGGACAAAGGATCTCTTCTCTTCACTTTCAGCACAAGACCACTCCCTAAAAGCCTTTTTTAATAAAGACTGATATTCGTTGCTAGAAATACGCTTCGAAATCTCCTCGTCGTGTACATCAAGGCGGGCTACAATCTCAAGAATAGTCTTTTCCTTTTCCCCTATTTCATCCCTCAACATTTCAAGCCAATGCTTTAAAAAACCATTGACTTTTTCCTGCTCATTCTCAGACCATGCACCAGCAGCAGCCGAAAAAAGGCCTGAGGCAAATGGAACAGCGCTTCCTGCTATTTGTATGCCAGCTCTAATAATCTTACTTTTTCTATTTTTATTTATCGCATCCATATTTACAATTTCTATTACGTATTCTTAAAATTAATTCGTATTTCTGGCTAGATGACATTATCTCCACTCTATCATTCTATTCTTGAAAAACAAGACTCGTCCATAAATTGATTTTATCTATATGTAGCAATTCAGCTACCCACCAAATGACATGCCTCAGCGAAAATTCGAACCAATCTTCGAATTTTGGTTTTTTGTTTTAAAACCGGGAGAAGTAGAGAGTTTTGGAGTTAGCCGTCCTATCGGGGGTAGGAGAGAAATGTAGCATCTTCGATACCTCGGAATCCAGTCCTAACAACAAAAAACCGCCTTTTGGGCGGTCTTCAAAATGACTGGCTCCCCAGTCCAAAGCTTATTATAACCTTGCAGAATCAAGGGTATATGGCTGTTCTCAAGGCAAAACTAGAGGAAATCAAGCAGTATTCTGCTAAATATCCTGCCTTGGCGGTTGGGTAAATAAAAAAGCGGGCAATTTCACGATTCTATCGTGAAATGCCCACTCTGGTTCTGTAAAAATTATTTCCTACACTTGATTGTCAACGATAGCCTGCGGAACCGTACCCTGACCTTCACACCAAACTCCAGTATCACCATTTGTACGATGTTTGGCCATTAGGTAGTAATCGGCCTCATTATAAAAGGGGTCGGAGCGGTCATCCATACGCCTTAACTCTTCCTCGGTGAGATTAGGGTTATCGTAAACAGGACCAGGGCTTTGACAGGAACAACAAACTCCAAGTATCGTCACCTCTATTTCTGACATATTACTTCCCTCCTCACATCTTCCTACTAGCTGCTATCCCTTGGGTATGCGCTTTTTTACAAAGCTCGTCATTTTCAATAGGAACAATATGAATTTTACGATTCACTCCCATTGTATTGAACGGACAATAGCCAATACTAATGACCTTGTCGCCCAGTTGAGTTCTGCCTGATACACGACGACCATAGCCACCCGCTAAAATGTCGTGTAAAATTAACTTAGTAATTTCCACGATTGGGACAACCTTTTCATAGCCACTATTTATGGTTACCTTCTTTTGCTGCCAATAGGTCTCACCGACATATGGGGGCTCTATGGACATCAAATACCACCTGAAAGAACAGGTCTGGGGTGCAACGCCTCCCAGCAGTTGCCAAATGCCATCCATACCATCGTAGAATAACACCCTCTCTAGACCAATTTCCCATTCTGGCTCTTTGGTTATTTCATACCATTTATGAATATCTAGCGGTACGCCGCCGATGTTATCTATCCCCAAAAAGGCAAAATGGCTGTCCTTCACCTGTTTGGAAACAATGCCAGTAGTAAATGGACAAGGCAACCCTAGAACCCATTCATCCCAAGGAAAAAGTGGAATTCCATTTTCTGAGACATTCACTCCAAAATGCTGTTCCCACTCTTTTGGCCCGAAAAAATGCATTCCCATTATTTGACGAGCTACTTCCCAATGAATAGGAAGCCCATTCAGCATCGCAAGCGATACTTTTCGGCAATAGCTGTTGTCGCTACGAAGCCTTTTCAGATGCTCATCAGTAATGCCTGCTCTTTCCAAACATCGCAGGCTTTCTCCTATTGCACCGAACCCTACTTTCCAAAGACTTTCTTGGCCTGTGCTTTCTCTCATCGCACATTACCTCCTTTAAAGTGTTTCCCTGTTTACTTTGTTAAAAACAAAGCAAACCTTGGAATAAAAAAGTAAACCAACAATGAAGCGTACTGCGATATAGCATAGCACATTTCCCCCAAAAAGTAAAGCTCGGATGCCCAAAATATCCTGCTTTGGCGGTTAGGTAAAACAAAATCCCCTCTCTTGGAAGGGAAAATGCTGGCTCCCCGGACGAGACAACGTTCGAAACTGGCCTGCGTGCCCTGTTACTGTTTAATATATTAAAAGAGCCCAAGCGTTTAAATTTAAAAAACGCTTGGGCATGGACTCTTCTGAAAATTATTCCATATCAGGTGGATACCATAGGATATCTGTTTCTTTCAAAATATCCCACCACACTGGCTCTAATCCTGGTGACTTCTCCCACTCTTCGTCATTGATTTCGCCAGCGATATAACGCTTTGTTTTTTCAGCTAAAGCGTACAACTCTTCCTCAGTACACCAGATTGCTTGCTTGGTCTCATCTGGACTTGGCACCAATTCACCGGTTGCCTCAGCTTTATACACTTCCCAGTAATGCCACTTACTTCCTCGTCTACATGGGTTTTCTTGTCTGCCCTTAAACTGAAGTCTCAGACTAGAAGCAGTAAGGCCGACTTCCTCTTTAAGCTCTGCTTTAGCAGCTTCTTGGAAACCACCGTGTTCGTCAACGTGGCCAGCAGGTGGTGCAAAACCGAAAGGAACTTTTTTCCGTTCTATTAATAATAGCTTTCCATCACGAAAAACTATTATACCAACACTCTTATGATCGCATTCAGGTGTTACTTCTTTCATTTTTATTCTCCTTATAATCTTTTCAATAACTCTTCTGGCGTAGACACAATTTCATCAATCACTACTCCCCTAGATGGATCTTGTGTATCCTCTCTTAGAGCATAAATAGGCTTATCTAATACTGCTGCAGCACCAAGCTCTAAAGTTGTACTATTGCCCATATAGTGATCTTCATTAAAGAAGAAACAAACATCTGCTTTCCTGATTTGTTCTAAATGATGAAAGGTCACACCACATCTTCGAAGATATTGTACTGCCTCGGAAAGCTCTACGCTTGTATCTTCCTTCGACTCAAAAAGTATGGGCATATATACAATCACGCCTGCTTGTCTCAACTTTTCAGCAAATTCTTTAATTCCTTCTTTGAATCTTCTTGAACCACACATTACCACGCTTTTCATCCTATATCTCCTTCAATCATGCCAAGCACTGTCAGGTACATATTTTGGGACTCCAATATCTTCCCAAGTAAAATATCTAATATTATCTTCACCCTTCTGACTTTTCCATATTTCTACCTCTTTCTGAACGCCCCCTTTTTGCAGAAAATCTTCTGGGCCTTCACCAAAAATCCAAAGCTCATCACAATGCAACATGAAATCTATTGTGTCTTCAATGCATTGCTTTTTATCACCTTTAGCACAAATCCAAGTGCCCATATAATAAGGGATGGCTAGAAATGGGTCAAGCGATAGGTAGCCCTTATCATAAACAAACTTGAATATGTATTCTGAGTATTTTATTGTCTCACCACTATGAGCACAATAAGCTAGTCTTTTCATTATCCCTATCTCCTATTTATATGAACATTCTGTTCATTTGTTAATATACGATCAAACCAACGCAATCTTAGCAAAATTTTACAAAAAATCAAACAAAATCCCCTCTCTTGGGAAGGAAAGTGGTGGCTCCGAAAGATAGACAACGTCCGAACCCAAAACTGGCCAGAATTAGTGTCAGCCTAGTCCCTTTCCCTAAAAAAAGTCAGTAAATAAAACACACAGCAAATCAATATATGTTCTAAAATAAGACGGGCGTTACGCTTACTGCGTAATGCCCGTTTTTTCTTCAAAAATGAGTGCCCTGTCCACTCCATAGGGTCAATCACCAAACATATTGATTTCTACCTCTTTCATAAGAAGAGCAGCCCTTGTTATATACCCTAATTGCTCTCTCTCGCCCTCTGGTTCTGACCTCTCACCCATAACTAGAAAGACATGCCCTCTAGGTATACCTACGTGATATCTCCCGCTACAAGGACACAAGACCATTTGGTCATCTCTGGCTTTCATTGCAATCCCCCTTTTTCTTGGAGCTTCTTTTTTAACTCAAGGATTTTTTCAAACTCCATTTCTTTGAGCATATCAATACGCCTGATGGCAATTTGTATAACTAGATCTTTCTCTACCTCAAGGCATATTGCGGCCATATCTCCGAATTCCATAACAGCTAACTTCTCTGGCTCGTCAAAGCTATTAACAACATCATCTACATCCTGCCATGGCAAAACAGGTATTATAGTGTCCTTTTTGGCAAACTTTTCAGACACTATCATTTTAGCAGACTCTGATGATTGACGGTCTATGGATATCCTCTCATCGGCCACTTTCATTCCCTCTTGCTGGGCATGCTTATCTACTTTCTCTATAACCTCCTGAACCTCTGGCACGGTTATGCTTCTATCCCAAAGAACAAGCATTCCATTCGCAAGCTCAGTAAGGTGTTTGCGTCTTTCCATCACGTTAGTAATAACACCTTTGTTTTTTCTGGCCACTACTAAACCCCGAGGGTGATGTTTATCTTCAGAGTAGTAAAGTTCCAGATAAAGCGGAATTTGCCTAAAAAACATACCCCGTGGTTCAAGCATACCCCATTTAGAACCAATATCCCACAGATCCCAAAGTATTTGTGGTGACAAATGATTAGGAGCATATCTTGTCTCAAAATCAAAATCATCAACAGTGCCTCTTGCTTCCAAAAAAACAGTTCTATCCATGATATCAATACCTCCCTTGAATTAACTTTCTCAAGAACAACAAAAAAAATCCATATTGAAAACAAAAAGAGCAAATGCTTTAATTTCTCAAAATCACCTGCTACTCTACAACATTTTTAATGAAAAGTAAAGGTTCATAACCCTAAAACAAAAATCCTGCCGTTTTGAGCAGTAATTTGAAAACGGGACTTTCGTAAAAGTCCCGTTAATACTAGCCTGCATTGACTTCTATTAACTATCTAGCCAACGCTGCACTCTTTCTCTCCTCTTTCTGACCTGTTCAGGAGAAACTAATTTTAATGAACAACCTCTTATAACTGGCTTACTGTTTGTCTCTCGTCTTATTTGACGCAATTTTGCCTCATCTAATGCACTAACAGAAATACCAGTTGAAGCACTCAACCCTTCCGCGAATAAATCCCTCAACGACATCTTTATTACCCCCAAACAGCTACCGACCAAGCATTAGCCAGTGATTCTTCCTCGGCTCTATGCTGTGCCACAAGCTCATCAGAGCAATCATCAGTAAAACAATTACCTAACTCCCGAATAAGTTCAGGGTCTGAAAAGTCCGGCAAAGGGGCGTTGGGGTCTATACCTAATTCTTCTGCAATTCTCTGGATTTCGTCTGTTAGTTCGCTCACTACTCTCGCCTCCTCTTTGTAAAAATATCTTACGCAGCTGCCTCCATCCCTTATGTTTGATAAACATAGTAATAACTATTATATCAAGCATAAGTGCTCCAAGAGCAAGCCAGAACCATTCTCCAGTGCGTCTTGCCCAAATATCAATTTCGGCAGAACCAAATAGAGATTTCAATGGTAGCCAGTTGAAAAATGCATAAATAGCAACCAATACTATTATTCCAACTATCGTCTTCACTTTTGCAATATCTCTCATTTTAATAAACTTCCCTCGTAAATGATTTACAGTAACCCTTCCCCCAGTTTTATATTGTTCTATATTTATTCTACCAAAAATAACTCCAAAACAAAATCCCCTCTCTTGGAAGGGAAAGTGCTGGCTCCCCGGGCTGGACAACGTTCGAAACTGGCCTGTCTGCCCAATCTCTGTTTGAAGTAATAAAAACCACCCTATTTAGCTCCCCCTATTGGACACCTTCAAAACCTTAGATCGGGGAAGAATAGGAGAAAAAATAAGAGAATTAAGCTTGGTATAAAATAGAAAGCCTCGCATACCAGACGGAGCACGAGGCTTTTGTCATCAATGCGAGGCTAATGAGTAGGTTCTAGCGTCCTTCCGCTAGTCGTCTTCTCCTCTCAATACTTGTTCTAGTTCTATGGTCAATGGGTTAATTCTCAAAATTCGATCAAAGCCATCAGAGGCAATCCCCAAAGCCATCTGATGGAAAATCTCGTGATCTCGCCGAGGAGCATCACTCGAATAGAATGTCAACCCTTGATTCTGTCGGGTTGCCATCTCCTCCACCTTCGCAATATTAGGTTTCTTCCAAAACCACTCCTTAACGTATTCAACCGGGGTTACGAAGTACCAAGCAATGATTCGCTCGGCACCAAGACGTCGAAGCTGAGCAATGATATTACGTCGTTCATCTGAAGATCCATTCCAAGTATCAAGTATCATCCTCAAAGGAGAAATAGATTTGAGTTGATCCTCAACGACTTTCCACATTTGTTCGGAAACATACTCATGTCCACCCGAATACGGATCGAGCGAGGTTTTGCCGAAAAGCTCTACAAGCATGGCGTCCCGAGATACCAACACAATCGACGAGTCAATGGCAACCGTTCTCTCGCAAAAACTCGATTTCCCGGATGCCCGAGGACCCACAATCAGTATAACTTCTCGCATAACTTCTCCTTTCCTTATCCTTTGCAACTTGTTGATACTTATTTTGAGTCAACATTCAAAAACCTCCGATACTAAATTGCTTAGATAAATAACAATACTACGTCTCTGTAGTATTGTCAAATCGCAGCTCCGCCTACGAGACGATGCTAGAACCTGTTTTATGATAAAATAAAAAACCGCCTCAATCTTTTCTAGATATATTGGCGGTTTCAAGTTACCATGCCTACGGCACGTGCGTGATTTCTTACTTCATCTAGGCGCTGGACCCAAATGCTGATTCCCGTTCTCTCCACCTTGTCAACCCAACTCTTGAATAGCATTATCTTTATCTGACTGACATACGGAACTAAAGATTTATGAAATTCAAGCACCTTTGCTTTTCTTAGTTGTCTTGTGATGTAAGCAACAAGTTCTGGCTGACTACGTATTATCTCAATTACCTTTTCGTCTATCGCTGCTTCCAATTCTGGATCTACAAAAACAGGTTTAGTTGGTTGAAAATCAGGATGATCGTGTAATGCCTCGTGGAGCAAAATGAATACTTGTTCCCACTCATCGACCATCGCATTAATTTCGCAGTGGAGGTCTTCTGTAGGCCCTATACTCCAACCTTCCCTGCCCGACATTTCATTATCAAATCTTATGTTTTCAGCTTTTATATTTTTAATATACAGCCAAAGATTTTCCATATCAATACCCTCCTATCAATCATTTGTATCATTCTGTTTTTAATGTTCGTAATTTTACAATTACACTAAATTTGCCAAAAATCAACCCCAAAACAAAATCCCCTCTCTTAGAAGGGAAAGTGCTGGCTCCCCGTACAGAACGCATTCAGAACCGTGGATTGGGGTAAAATTAAGCAGAATTTGAAAACTTTTCCGTTGTTTTTTGAACTATCAAAAATATCAAAATAAACAAACTGCCACCAGGATAAACATCCTGGTGGCTACGTTAGAAAATAAATAGATTGTAAAAAGTGCTTAGTCAGTTGAGTTATGTGAAATGATCTCTACCTCCAATTCCTTCATCTCAGGCCTGAAATCTACGATATCCCACACGAAACATCTGACGTTGAGTGGTTCTCCGAAGTCCATCATCTGATGAAAGGCACAAATTATGAGATTTAGAAGAGTTTGTGTCTTATTCTTCTTCCCAACTTCACGAGTACCAAGGCCTAAAATTCTGATGCTTAATAAGCCAATATACATAGTTGTTAAGGTGGCCTCCTCGGTATCCCCTTCAATCTCTTCAACAACTTCAGACATAACGGTCACCTCCTCTATTCCTTTCCCACAGGCTTGAAAACTGTAAATACTATTTCAACGCCCTTACGGAAAGAATGTTTTTCAGACACACAAAATCCTAATTCTATTAGCTGTGCCCTGGCTTCAGCTTGTTTCCATCTTAAATGGGGCCGATAATCCTGGATACAATGGAATAGCCATTCCATTGCTAGGCCAAATTTCCTTTCCAGTGAAAATGAAATTATAAAGCGGGAAACCTCTAGGGCATTGACCAAGAGATCATAGCTCGTCGAATCATATGAGAGCTTATCTCCATTTACAAAGATACCGCCTGGTCTCAAAACTCTAGCAATATGCTGAAGCACTCTCCAGCGATATTTTCTTTCAAAATTATGAAAGCAATACCCCTGGACAACCGCATCAAACAAAGGCCCTTTATATCCATCAAGAAAAGCCAGCGCGTCCAGATGAATCAATGTAACGCGACCTTCTTTGATGTACTCGGCCAAATACTCCCTTGCCTGTTCAAGCATTGTCATTTCTTTTTCTACACAAACCACATGTATCCATGGATTCGCTTTAAGCACTGATTCCGCTGTAAAGCCTATGCCAATGCCAATATCCAGTACTCTCTTTCCTTCCCCTTCGTCCTTCGCGAAACAATCACTCACAGCTTCTCCAACAAGATACTGGAGCCGATCATGATTTGGGCAAGCCCCCTTGCTGGAGCTATATTGCTTTCCGATTGCTCCTCCAAATTCACGTCTATCTTTCATAATAGCCCCCTTTATTGGTAAAAATATGATCCTCTACAAGGTCAAAGAATAGATTGTTTTTTCCATTAAAACATCTGCTATCTTGCCACATTTTGTTCAAAAAGTAAAGATTAACAACCCCAAAACAAAATCCCCTCTCTTGGAAGGGAAAAGGCTGGCTCCGCCTACGAGACGATGTTAGAACCTGTTTTATAAGTTAAATCAAGGCAATATAAGCAATTTGAGACATCACCTCTGTTGGTTTATCTCTTCTAAAAGAAAAATATTTA
>SDBU01010029.1_pt1 | contig 10547 bp, 9 predicted proteins | sample 2277071 | NCBI WGS metagenome assembly SDBU01 (sample SAMN10397929, study PRJNA504765) | marine sediment metagenome | isolation source: marine sediment core GS08_GC12, 126 cmbsf | place: Arctic Ocean: Gakkel Ridge, Loki's castle | collected 2008
ATTATGGCCAGGTCAACGCCCACGCCATCAACGCCGCAGATGATGATCTTGGCCACGTGTTCAGCCATGGCGATACCGCCGGATATCAACAGGGTGACCTGCTCGCGGATCGAGTCCTCCACCAGCCTGAGATGGACCTCGCGGACCAGTCCGGTGATGAAATCGCCCTCGCGCTTGCTCAGGCCTCTTCCTTTGGTGCTGGCTTGCAAGTGAATGACCTCCGCTCCTGCCCGGGCGAGTTGTAACGCCAGTTCTGCCGCGTGTTCGTCGAGAGGGAGACGGATTGAGACGATAGTATTGGGACTCTCCTCCTTGATTCTGCTCACTGAATCCATGACCCCATCCGTGTAGGCGAACTCAAGGATGGGGACGCCTTCGACGGCGGAGAGTGAGTGCCTGTCGGGATCGAATTTGACCACCAGGTTCTTGCGGTACTCGTCTAAGGGACCCTGAACCTCCGCATATTCGGCGATTGCGAGCGTATCGAGGTCCACGGCAGCTTTGATCATGGCCCTTCGTGCGGACTCGCTTCTGATCCCGATGGGAGGGATATCTAGAATAACTGGTATCGGTATTTCCAGGAACGGTGGGGGGATGGTTAGAAGGTTCCCGTTTTCGTCGAATTCGAGCCTCTCCGGGCGCCTTCCCAGTTCGATCACGGTGCTGATGTACTCTCGGCCGTGGATGCCGTCACGGGTTGGCCTCACGATCTCGGACATGTCTGTCCACATTTGATCGAAACCGGGGCCGCAAAACGGGCCGCGGTATCCTGCACCCGATATCGGAATTCTGCCGGTTTCCGCTTGCTTCCAGATCCGTTGAATTAGGGCGGGCTTCCAGTAGTCATCGCCAAGGGCCTCATAGCGCGAGTTTCTGACCCGTGTGAGTATGTTGGCTTTGCATTCCTGAATGCAGCGCAAACACCCTGCACATTCGCTATCACCGGTGTCCAGGACCTCGACGTAATCAAATCTGCGCTTGTGGTAGATGTCGTAAACGCAAGCGGAATACTTAGCACAGTTCGTGCAATGCAGGCACTTATTGATCTCGATGGAGCAGTACTCCGGGATCGGCTCGAATCTCGGTTGAAGTGATTGAATATTTACGTGATACTTCTTCGGCATTATCTATCACCCGATTATTTTCATCGGGTTTTCGCCTAGTTGCTTGATCGCATTGGCTCGCTCTTCCGCGATGGTCATGATCTGGTCGCTGGTTAGGTCATACCCGCGCACCATGCCCAGGCGGTCCGCAGACATGCCCACCTCTTCAAGCAGGTCCTGTGCGTGCTTTATGCGGTGCTCAGCCCGCGCACTCCCGACCAGAAACTGGCACTGTTTTGTGGGACAGGCCACTACCGCAACCCCGTCAGCGCCCTGTTCGATCAACTTTATGAGATAGCTAGTCTCGACTTTGCTGCTGCAGGGAATCATGACAAACCGGACTTTGAACCCGGAGCCTCTTCTCGTCCCCTCAGGCAGGTAGTCGCCTTTGGCTAGACTGCGCCCGCAGTAGAGTGCCACGATCTCGGGCTCGAAAAGCTCGCTCATTTGCCCTTACTTACCCCTGTCAGCCCCCTTATAGTCTGATGGGAATCCCTCTTTCTGCCAGGTACTCTTTCGCTTCGCGAATGCTGTAGGTCCGATAGTGGAAAATGCTGGCTGCAAGGACAGCATCAGCCTTACCGGTGACAAGCGCTTCGTAGAGATGCTCCAGATTGCCTGCACCACCGCTGGCAATGACTGGCACCGTAACAGCTTCGCTGATAGTGCGTGTCAGTTCGAGATCGTAGCCCGTTTGTTGCCCATCTTCATCCCAACTGGTTAGAAGTATCTCCCCAGCACCACAGTCAACAGCCTGTTTTGCCCACTCGATGGCATCGATCTCTGTCGGTTCCCGGCCTCCGTGGGTACAGACCACCCACTTTGGCTCCGGAGAATCATCAACTCGCCTTGCGTCGATAGCTATAACTATACACTGCGAGCCGAACCTTTTCGCTCCTTCTGTGATGATCTTGTGGTTGATTACTGCCGCGGTATTTATGGATGTCTTGTCGGCTCCGGCCTCGAGCATTCTTCGCATATCGTCGATGCCACGCAGCCCCCCGCCAACAGTAAGAGGGATGAAAACCTGTTCCGAGACACCCTCGACCACATCTGCCATGGTATCGCGGCCTTCGGGAGTTGCGCCGATATCGAGAAAGACCAGTTCATCAGCCCCTTGCTGGTAATAGAACGCAGCCTGCTCCACCGGGTCACCAGCGTCACGAAGCTCAGTGAAGCTCGTGCCCTTGACCACACGGCCTCCTATCACGTCAAGACATGGAATAATCCTCTTGGTCAGCATCTATACCTCTGCACCGGCCAATTTCAGGAAGTTGTGGTACATCCTGAGGCCAGGTTCACCGCTTTTCTCGGGGTGGAACTGCGTTGCTATAAGGTTGTCCTTGATAAGTACGCTGCAGAACGTAACGCCGTATTCAGTAGCCCCGGCTGTAACTCCGGTATCATCAGGTTCGGCATAATAGCTGTGGACGAAATAGAAATTCGATCCATCGGCGATCCCATTGAAGATAGGATGATTTGTCACTTGCTTTACCTGATTCCAGCCCATGTGAGGCACCTTGAGCCCCGAAGGCAACTTTTTCACTACTCCGGGAATGACTCCCAGACACTCATTGAGCCCATACTCCTCAGTAACTGACAGCAGGACTTGCATGCCCACGCAGATTGCAAGCAGAGGGCGATTATCACGTATTACCTGCCGGATAACATCGTCCAGCCCGGATTTTCTCAGGTTGCGCACAGTATCGGGAGCAGCACCGACGCCGGGGAATATCACTGCGTTGGCACTCAATACATCGCTGGCTTCACTAGTCACCTTGGGCTGATAGCCGAGCTTAACCAGAGCGTTGGTGACACTACGTAGGTTTCCCGCCCCATAATCAATTATGGCGATCAATCGACTCCTCTTCGGCGCAGGTTACTGGAGCTTCATTGAGAAAAACCAGGAAGGCATTTAATTCTTTATAGCATTCCCTAGCACTCCCGCTTATCATACAGGCTTTTGTGAGGTGGTTTCAAGTCTCATTCCTTGAAACCACCTCCTCTATTCTTGTCTAGTTGGGGGAAGATGAGACCATTGTAGCGTACTCTTTTAGCATGGATCTATCCTCAAGGTTGGGTTAAAGGCATGATTCTATTCTCAGACGGAGAACGAAGAGAACTTTGAACCTCGTGGGATCGGCATCCAAATGAAAGGGACGAATCGTCCGAAATGAAACCCCTCAGAATAGGGTAAAAAGGTTGTCCCGTTGCCAAATTTCGACCTGGCCCCAGAAGGCAGCGCGGTTACTATGCGTGCTGATCGGAGGCTTGACAAAATAGTGTTCTCATGATATGCTGAAAAAGCAGAATATTCAGAATATTCAGAAGAATTGTCAGGAATGAGGGTTGGAATATGGTTAAGAAAGCACAGGAAGTGACTTGTGGACCAGCCACCGGCAGCGATATTGGGTGCTGCAAGGTTGAAGCTATTGTGACAGTTGACGACAGGGGGCAGATGGTTCTTCCCAAGGAGCTCAGAGATAGGGCGGGAATCCAGGCAGGCGACAAGCTGGCTATAGTGGGGCTGGAACGCTATGGTAAGACGTGCTGCATCTCCTTGATCAAGATCGAAGAGATCACCGAGATGGTGAAGAGTATGCTGGGGCCAGTGATGAAGGAGATTTTCCAGGAATGACAGGAGAGGTAATCAAGTATGAAGGAGGAAGAAGTGATGAAGGAAGAAGAAATCAGGAAGGTAGTAAGAGAGGGTTATGCCAGAATTGCTCGGCAGGACAGCAATCCATGCTGTGCTCCTACAACTTCGTGTTGCGGCGGCACGGATTTAGCCCGGGACATTAGCAGGAATGTAGGATATACCGAGGAAGAACTTGAAGCGGTTCCCGAAGGTGCCAATCTGGGCCTTGGCTGCGGCAATCCCGTTGCCCTCGCCTCTCTGCAGGAAGGTGATATCGTCCTTGATCTCGGTTCGGGTGCGGGATTCGATTGTTTTCTTGCAGCCAACCGGGTTGGCGAGAGGGGTCGGGTCATCGGCGTTGACATGACGCAGGAGATGCTTGAGAAGGCACGTGAGAATGCCAGGAGGGCTGAATACGGTAATGTAGAGTTCAGACTTGGCGAAATTGAAAATCTGCCGCTCGCCGACGATTCCGTTGACGTCGTTATCTCGAACTGTGTCATTAACCTTTCTCCCGACAAGAAGCGGGTCTTTGCGGAAACTTTCAGGGTGCTGAGACCGGGGGGCAGGCTGATGGTCTCCGATATCGTGCTGTTGAAGGAGCTGCCGGACTTTATAAAAGACTCGATTGAGGCATACATCGGTTGCCTTTCTGGAGCAATGATGAAGGATATCTACGTGGGGACTATACAGTCGGTAGGATTTCGGGACGTCAGGATAATGGATGAAACGTTGTTTCCTATCGACTTGATGGTCAATGATCCGACTGCGGCGGCAATCATCGAAAATCAAGGAATAGCTCCTGAAGATGTAGAGGAAATCGCCGATTCGGTCTTGAGTATAAAAGTCCAAGCGATCAAACCGAACGGAACAGCCTGACATAGTGTAAATACTGCCCAGGGTCATGGTTCCCCGCTGGCCTGCGGCCAGCGTTTCAGCAGCACGCGAAGGATCATTGGCGAAATGACGGCGGTCACCGCGACGACCACTACCATACCGGAGAAGACATCACCAGGCACTGCCCATTCACCCAGATTTAGGCCTCTCTGCATTATTACCAGTGCAATTTCAGCTCTTGGTACCATGCTGATGCTGAGTAACAGCGATCCGGGACATCCTGTTGTGAGCATGGCTGGCCCGCCGGCGCCGACCAATTTGCCGATAATCGCGACAACCAGCAGCGCACCTCCAATGCCCAGACCCGTCGTCAGCGTCCCGGGGTCGATATTCAATCCAATGCCAATGAAGAAGAAAGGGGTGAAGAAACCGTAGAGGGTTCCGAAGGGCGTATCCAGCTTGACCGTCTCCGGGTCCCGGCTGAAAATTAGCCCGGCAAAGAATGCTCCAATCGCCACCGAAAGACCAAGCAACTCGGCCAGGGCAGCTATGATTAACCCGAATCCTGCAATCATGAGTAGTTTGGCGGGCGTTTCCCCGATCCTTCTGAAGAAGTGAGTGATAGGGTGCTCAAGGTAACGGGAGAAGAGGGCGCAAAAGACCCCGAAACCCACCAGCTTGAACGAGAGCCATCCCAGTGTCTCAAATAGGACACCTACTACAGTTGAGTCCAAACCCTCTCTTAACATGGGAGCAGTAGCAAAGAGTAACGCCATAAGGACCATGGCGGAGATGTCGTCCATTTCGGCTACGTCGACCAGCAATTCGCCGGTGGGTGACTTAATAGCTTTTGCCTCTTGCCAGACTGCTACGGATATGGCCACACTGGTGGCCGTCAGTGCAATCGCAACGAATAGACTGGGAATCAGGTCCAGCCCGAGTACGAAATACGACATTACGTAACCGAGAATGCCGCTGAAGAGGATATTCCCCAGCCAAATGACACTCGCAGGTTTGAGTTGGCGCTTCAGCCCGGGGAGGTTGCTTTCCAGTCCAACTCGGAATAACAGAAAGATTATGCCGACGGTTGCCAGGAAGTCGAAGATTCCGATTGCCTCTTCGGAGAGAAATGTCCAGTGAGAATCTGCTACGCGAAGAAGGAAACCCAGGATCATGAATCCGATCAGGGATGGCACCCCTATGCGCTTCAGCCCGGACCCAACGAGGATTGTGAGGAGTATTATCCCGCCTAAAACCAGGATTAGGTGAGTTACTTCGAATTCTGGCTCAACCAAGTTAGTTCCTCATCATTGCTTCGATCAGCTTGAATGTCGTTACTTTGGGCTAGAGATCTGAGCAGGCAAATCGTTGTCACCAGTCCCAGGGAAAACGATTATACGTAATATACACTTGCTTGCAGGTAACTTTCAAGGGGCAGGCATCGGGATTCGCAAGCAGTGAGATGGATTGTGGCGGTGGGACCGGCAAACCAATTGGGACGAGAGATATCGAAGAAGTTCATAGGCGGCAATTCGATATTTACTATGTTGTACCCCGGATGAAATGCCAGCAATGTGAGGCCAATGACATTTTATGCCCCTTGAGATTTGGGCCACATGACGGAGACGACGAAAGTCGATCCCTCTCCGTGGATTCATGAAATCGTTGACCAGGCTCGTAAAAGATGTAACAAAATCCGCCAGGTAGTCGTTATTATCTATAGGAGCAGGTGATCTTTAGCGACCTGACAGATGCAAGACCGTGCGACCTTTAAAACAGATTGGCGGGGAGATTAGTATTTTGCTTAGCAAGAGTTTCCGGCCGGCATATATGATAGTCGCCGGCAGATTCAAGGAACACGAAGGGAGTCACGGAGGTATCTTCTGGGACGACAGAGATCCGGACTATGCCGGCAAAGAAGGCATTGTTTGCGGGTATATCTTCAGGAAGGTTTGCCCTTGCAATGTTGATCTGAAGCATCTGAAGGTGGAAGGGAATGGTGATGTGTTCCACCTGATAGATAATGGTGTTCAGATTGGTACTGCAATTGTGAGCTATTTTCACGAAAGGTACGCGGATGTCTACATCGAGACCTTGGAGCCTTTCCAACGCAGGGGCTGTGCGACCAAGCTGCTCGGCTGGGTCAGTGACTGGTTGACGGACAATGGCTATATTCACGAAGGTGGATGTGCTGTGGACAACCGCGCCAGTCTCGGTTTGCATCTGAAGCTGGGGTTTGAGGTGGATGGGCACATACGCTGGTCGGAAAATTCCAGTGCATAGCATGTGGGCTTTGTGAGAGTACCTGTCGGCTCCAGTGCATAGCTGAACTTTGCAGTTCACTTCTTCTGCTCAACTACTTCCACACTTCTCAAATACGTAGAACGCTAAGTCAAGCTGATTTTGACCCCTTCAACTAGTAGACTAATCTTGGTCGAAGATTGCCTCCTCAATGTAATAGCCACCTTATTTCTCGGAATGTGATGGCTATTTAATGCTATACTGCCTATAATGTTCTTCAAAATCCTGCACAGGTAGTTAAGATTACAGAACAGTAGCTTTCAATTGTGCGATATTGCCTCAGGCTTTAATATACGTTAGGAGCTCATGGCCTACAAAGGTATCGGAGAATACGGGCTGATTGGTAACAGCCGCGCGGCTGCGCTGGTGAGTACCGATGGCTCTATCGACTGGTGCTGTCTGCCTAGATTCGATTCCCCCAGCATATTTGCCGCCATACTCGATGACGAAAAGGGCGGCAGATTCTACATCAGGCCGCAGACACCGTTTCAAACTCATCAGGCTTATTTGCCCGATACGAACGTGCTTCAGACTACCTTTCAGACTGAGACAGGCACAGTGAATGTAGTCGATTTCATGCCTTGCTATCGAACCTCCCGACGGGGGCTGCCCCAATTTACTGAGATACACCGCCTGGTCGATTGCACTGAGGGCTGGGTGCCCCTCGAGGTTGTATTTGAACCAAGGCTAAACTATGCCAGAGGCGATACCTTGATAGGTGCTGCCAAATATGGTGTCACGGTGAAGGGGGAGAATGATAGCATGGCTTTGTGCTCTCTGGTTCCATTTGCCATCAAAGGTGGTAGAGCTGTCGGCAACTTCGAGCTTGGGCAGGGAGAGAGCACTCAGTTCATACTGCGCTATGGGGCGGACCAACCCTGGCCACCTGGCATCTACCGCGCTCAGGGTAAGTTGGAGAGGACGGTAGCCTACTGGGAGGAGAAAGCTGGGGGCTGTGTTTACTCCGGGCCGTGGCGCGAGGCCATCGTGCGCTCCTATCTTGCTCTGCACCTGATGATGTATTTACCAACGGGAGCCATTATAGCTGCTCCTACCACCTCCCTTCCCGAGCAGATCGGTGGCGAACGTAACTGGGACTATCGTTTTGCCTGGCTCAGGGATGCCTCCCTAACACTCAACGCCCTTTTCCAGCTCGGCCACACGGAGGAGGCCCTGGGGTTCTTCAACTGGTTAGTCACCTTATGTGACAAGTGCGGGGCAAAGGCCCAAATCCTCTATGATATTGATTATGAGCATCCTCTCAAGGAGCAGATACTCGACCATCTCAGAGGGTACCGGGATTCACGGCCCGTACGAATTGGCAATGACGCCTACGGGCAGCTGCAACTCGATGTTTTTGGAGAGGTGATTGAGGCTGCTTATAATTATCTTGGCCTTGGGGGCTATATATCGCGCCGCACATGGCAATCATTGGAGAGCTTTGTAGATGCTGCCTGCGAGAACTGGCAAAGGGCGGACAGCGGTATTTGGGAGGTGAGGGGTGGCCCCTATCATTTTGTCCATTCCAAGCTCATGTGTTGGGTAGCTGTGGACAGGGGGATCAAAATTGCGGAAGAGTTGGGCTACAGAGGGAAAATTGCGGGCTGGCGAAAAGCAGCCCAGGATATCCGGGATGACATACTGACCAGGGGATGGAATCCGCAGAAGCGGGCCTTTACCCAGCACTACGACACCCCGGCACTGGATGCGAGCAATCTCCTGATGCCTCTTTTTGGCTTCTTGCCCTTCTCAGACGAACGGGTCACCTCAACGATAGAACGCACTATGGAAGAGCTGAGCTTGAATGGCCTGCTGCAAAGGTATAGGACCGATGAGACTGATGACGGGCTCAGCGGGTCCGAGGGAGCATTTCTGTGGTGTTCATTCTGGCTGGTAAGAAACCTGCTGAAGATGGGAAAGGTGGATGACGCTGTGGCTCTGTACGAAAGATTGATTGGCTACAGCAATCACCTGGGCCTTTTATCGGAAATGGTGGACCCTGCCACGGGGGAAGCCCTGGGCAACTTCCCTCAGGCGCTTACCCACCTGGCAGTTATCACAACCGGGCTTGATCTGACCAGAGCTCTGGAAGAGAAGAAAGCGTAGGACAGAAAGGATCTCGGGAGGCGGGATATGAAGGCTGGAGCAGTTACACCAGGTCATAAGGATAGCGCCAGGGTTGTTGAAATGGATTCTCCTGTATCAGGGCAGGGTGAGGTTCTTGTAAAGATAATCGAAGTCGGTATCGACGGCACAGATATGGAAATCAGCCAGGGAAACATGGGGGAGGCTCCTCAGGGCCAAGATTTCCTTGTCCTGGGCCACGAAGCGCTGGGCGAGGTTGAGAGAATCAGCGGCGCTGATCTCCAGGAGGGCGACCTTGTGGTGCCGCTAGTGAGACGGCCGGATGGCTGCGTCAATTGCCGCAGCGGGCAATCTGACATGTGCATTGAGGGTAATTACAAGGAGTGCGGTATCTTGGGAGCGCACGGATTCCTGCGTGAGTATTTGGTTGAGGAACCACCTTTCTTAGTGAAAGTACCTCGCAACATAAAGCACGTAGCAGTGCTCACGGAACCAGTGAGTATCGTGACCAAAGGGGTTGCCCAATCAGTGGAGTTTCATAGACGTTGCGCCAATCCCATGCAGGTGGCGCTGGTGCTGGGAGCCGGCTCGCTGGGGTTGCTGGCTACTGCTTTCCTGCGCCTGCAAGGCATCGATACCCATACACTGGATATACAACCGAAATCGAGCTTAAGAGGGCAACTGGTGGAGGCGACAGGTGCTACTTATCTAGATGGTCGCGAAATAGAGATTGCCAAGCTCCCGCGACAGCTTGGCAATCTGGACCTCATAGTGCAGGCTACTGGCAGCAGCGCTGTTGCTTTTCAGGCAATGAGTGCGCTGGGGGTGAATGGAGTGCTCTGTCTACTAGGGGTATCAACTGGCGGGAAACAGCTGGAGATCGCTGCAGATCACATAAATATGGAGATGGTACAGGGTAACAGGGTAGTATTTGGCAGTGTCAGTTCTAACCGTGGACACTTTGAACGCGCGATTGCACTGCTGGCGGAGATTGAGCAGAGGTGGCCGGGATGGTTAGCGCGGCTCATCACCCGGCGTCTGCCCTTGGCGGACTTCGCGGATGCTCTTCGGCCTGCTCCTGATGTGATCAAAACTGTGATCGAGATGTCCTAGCGGAAGAAATCGCCTACACGTCCCTCTCGGCGCTCTCGGACTATCGGTTCATCGGGGCCGTACGGGTGGCCCCCGAATCCGTGGCGCATCATCGCTATGGCCCGGGCCCAGTTTTTCTTGTCATCCCGTGACGTGAAAAGCTGCATGACAGCCTGGGAAATGACCGGAATCGGGACCTCCATACGGATGGCATCATTGACCAGCCAGTTCACTTCGCCCGTATCCTCGACATAGGGCGGGATTGCCTCAAGGCCTCCCTCAAACCGGTATGCTGACTCCATGAGGTCCACGAGCCACGAGCGGATGACCGAACCGTGACGCCAGCAGCGAAGAACATCTGCGACGTTGAGTTTGTCCCGGTAGTTTTCGAGGAGGTCGATACCTTCTCCGATTGCTTGGAGCATGCCGAACTCGATCCCATTGTGGACGAGTTTTGTGAAATGTCCCGCACCCGGCGGTCCGGCGTGAAC
>SDBU01010030.1_pt1 | contig 10547 bp, 13 predicted proteins | sample 2277071 | NCBI WGS metagenome assembly SDBU01 (sample SAMN10397929, study PRJNA504765) | marine sediment metagenome | isolation source: marine sediment core GS08_GC12, 126 cmbsf | place: Arctic Ocean: Gakkel Ridge, Loki's castle | collected 2008
GGCAGATGATGAAGTTCCCGCACTAGCGGATGAACCAGTAGAAGAGATTGAAATGATCACCCCACCGGTGCCGATGCAGACGTTGGAAGACGCCATCGATGGTACTGAGGACGTATCCCCTCTAGAACTACCAGAAGAGGATCAAGTAGACCTCGGCAAAATTCTGGGGTAATTCTATTGCGGGCTTAGCCTAAGAATCGGGCACTTGAGGCCCATGGAGTATGTAATGACACTCACTCAGTCCGGTATTTATAGTATCCTAAATACCAAAAACAATAAACAATATATAGGAAGTGCTGTTAATTTGTCTAAAAGAAAATCTAGACATTTTGTAACTTTGGCAAACGGCACCCATCATAATGCGCATCTACAGAACTCGTACACAAAATACGGGGTAGATGCGTTTGTATTTCAAGTACTGCTATTTGTGCCGCCCGAAGACTGCATAAAAATAGAACAGTGGTTCTTGGACGACCGGAATCCGGAATATAATTTATACCCCATAGCGAATAGTCCACTAGGATATAAACACTCACTAAAATCTAGACGAAGAATGAGCGCTTCACGAATAGGAGTTCCCAGATCGAATGCCGCCAAAAGAAATCTAAGTCTAGCTAAGGCAGGAAAACCGGGCCATCCGCAGACTACCGAAACCAAACAAAAAATCAGTAAAGCGCTGACGGGACATAGACACACGGAAATTTCTCGTAAGAAAATGCGCTTTGCACAAAAGAATTTGGGCGACGAGCAGAAATCCAAAAGAAACAAGCGCATACGGACACTTAGTTCTTTGGGGTTACACACTCGATGGCACACAAATCGAGAACTAGTGTCCGATAATTGTAAATTCTGTGAGGACGGCATATAATTTCATTCACTAATTTCGATTTGCAGACGCAGGCACATGAAAAAGTGGGCACCATTAACTATGGTGTATCTTCTGCCGGGTCTTCTATTATCCTAAACGATGAAACGGAGTCGACGGCGCACGCCGACGGGCAGTTCAACGGCGGAACACTGTACATAGTTGATGGTACTTCGAATCTAGCGAAGCAGGCGGTCAGAATTACTAACTATGACGCATCGTCCGGTCAGTACACGTGGTCATCATTTCCTAATGGTACCACAGCCATAGTGTCGGGGGTCACTTACGGACGAGCTACACCCGAATTCAATCTGAGCTTGATGAACCGTCTAGCGAATGCGGCCCTAAGAACACTAGGACCATTGGTATACACAGACCGCCTAATTCAGACGTCCGCTAATCAGAAGGTCTATAACATGACCACAGTAGCTAATCGAAGTGCTCCATTCCGGATAGATATAAACCAGCGAACGGGTTCTACGACCGATAACCCGAACTGGACGCAGCTTCACGGGTGGCACCTTGAACCATCAACGGTTGGTGCCGGACAGAAAATCGTATTTCCTCGGTTTCTGCCAGCTAACCGAGACATTCGTATACTATATGAGGGAGACCACTATAATCTCACGGCATCGACACACCAAATCGACGATCGATTCCACCCGGAACTAGTCACCCTCGCGCTGGTAGAAAAGATGTACGAATTCAGAAACTCTCGGGCTAGAGGAGCGCAGGACTTTGACGTGCAGAGATGGAATGACGCCAAACGTCAACTCGCGGAGGCCCGGGTTCGTTGGCCCATCTTCCGACCAAAGCGGAAGCCTAATATTCTGGTTATAAGTAACCGCGGTACGGGTGCTAATATCAGCAATATCGCGCCTTACGGGAGTTTAGAATAATGACACATTCAGCGCCATTGGTAACCGCTCCATCAGAGAATGGGTACAAGAGCAATTACAGAACCAGCACAACCAACTAAGATCAGCATCAGTCTAAAACAGGAGGACTAACATGGCAGGACGTCGAAGACAAAAAGGATCACAGCGAGGCAGCCGAAGAAGTCGATCTAAGACACAGAGTCGCCAGCGAGCGAAAGCCGCGGGAGCACAATTCGGTGTACTTGGGCCACCGCCGGGTATCTCACCGCCAGCCAATAGAGGAAAACAAGAACGTGCGGCTGCGGCAGGTAAGAAGCCCGGTATTCTACAGCAAGTCAAGGAGTTCTTTCCTAACTTGTTTTTCAAGAATAACTAATCTATGGCAAGTGTAATCGTACGGCCGAATAACCCCGGCAATACACACGAGATCAGTCTAAATGGTCTCGGACGTACGTGGGGGTTCAAGCTAGAACGAGGAGCTAAGTCTATCAACGAGGCTCCTGTTCGACCATCCAACATTGAGAAGGGCGGCGGGGTCAAGAAGTTCGGCGACTTCGATCCGGCCTTCGCTACCATCGAAATGCGTACATGGGAAGGCGGTCGTGGCGGCGAGTTCCTAAGCGACGATCCTACTAAGTACTATGACGGGTACGGATGGTCACTGACGCCCGGTATGTGGTATCAAGCCCCGCAGTGGTGGTACGGTGAGTTTCAGGGACCGTCCACAGCAGCGGGCGCATCTACGGATGTAGCAAGTACGGTAAGTACCGCCGAAGGCGCAAACAACTTCCTGCCCGGAGCCCTGCGCTCAAGTGCCGGATATAGCGTAAAGTGGCACGGCATGGTGAGTACTGCTCATTTGGCTCGCTCATTTACTCAGCAGGGCAGTTCGTACATCATGCAACGAATTCAGACATGGATACGAAGAATAGGTACGCCGCCCGGACCACTAAGCATAGCCATCGGGTCGTCTGATGATGCACAGGGGCCGAATGTAGCGACAACCGGCTCTACAGCAATTATCCAACTCGAGTCCGCAGATACGGAAGAACTGGAATCATTCTTGTGGACCGCTAACTTTACTACGGGCACAGCGCAAACAGGGACGACTGCCCTGAACTGGTGGGTACACATATTCACAACTGCGGCGGGTACGGACGCCAATCATTGGGAGCTAGGATATAACTCATCTAATGGTGTACAGAGTACAGTCGTATCCGGTAACGGCTCTACGGGCGCATGGTCTGCATCCACTGTACATTTCTACTTTCGTGTGTCCGCTGCCCGAACAAATCGTAAATGGCATCTATTTACTATGCAGCGAGCCCTGTATGCTGTAGAAGAGAAGGCTGACGGTACTACAGGCACTAAGCTGCTAATCAACGGAGACCGAGGAATTTGTTCATCCGGAACTCCGGGCACTACTGCGGTAATCAATGATAGTTCCAAAAATTGGGCTACTAATAGATGGGCCGGAGCCCGAGTAGCCATTATCGACGGGCCGGGAGCGGGACAAAACGCAGAGATTACGGCTAGCAATACTACTTCACTGACAGTATCGCTTGACATAGCCCCCACTTCTAAGAGCGAATACTACATCTATGATACCAATGAATGGACGGAAATTAGTACCGCTATATTTGATACTAGTGTAGGCGATACTCCGGTACGTAGCGTAGCGGTAGGCAATGGTGTATCTTACTTCGGCTTTGGCGGTAGCACAGTCAATCCGATTGGGGCGCTGACATGGAATACGAGCGTTCACGCCGGGTTCGCCGCATCGTCTTTTGGCGCGGATGTTCTAGATTTCTTTTTGGACCGCACAGCCGGGGGTCAATTATATAGGGCCGTAAGTAGTCAGGGACGAGTATCTAGATCATCAACACCGGCGTTTGGTACTACTCTAAAGTTTACTACTGGCGTACTTACTGGCGGCACAGAATATCCATTTACTAACTTGATCGATTACAACAATAATATGTATGTGTTCAAAGAAGATGGCATATTCATAATTCGAAATGACAGCGCAGAAAAACTTAATGTTGGCTTGGATGCTTTTCCTAGCAGTCATACCGGCCGAGCCGTGGCCGCTCAAAACCTGTTCCTACTGTTCTCTTGGAGCCACTCAATAGAAAGACTACATGGTGGGCAGGTAACAGACATCGGCCTGTGGAGCGGTTCTGGGCTAAAGGACGGCCATCAAGGCCCTATGTCTGAACTAGTACCTTACATTGCATGGACACTAGGAGCAAAAAATGCCGGTACAACCGGCCTGAGCGCCGCATATGCTTGGAACAACAGAGGCTGGCACGAATTCTTCCGGGGCCATACAACCGGATATCAACTACAGGGAATGTATATGCAGAATAACCCGGGAACAAACCCTAGGCTATGGTTCTCCTACGGAGGCGAATTGCTTTGCCAACGATGGCCGAGGAATACTCTAAACCCAAGAAACGACGGCAATATACACTACCAGCACGAAGCCGTATTTGAAACGGGCATCATTGACATGAATGCCGTGCAGCTAAAGAAGCTATTCAGCCAAACATTCGCCGTTTCTAAGAACTTGGCGTCTACTCAGGCCGTGATATATGCGGAGTATCAACTAGAAGACAAAATAAATAGCACGAATTGGCTGCCCATAGGCGATTTCAGAAAGTCTCCTATAGACAATCTACGCATAGGTCGTGGAGACAAGACAGCGATACGTCTAAGATTCCGTGGCGTAACAATGAATAGCACAATATACACGGAACTACAAGCGGTAGTACTCAAGGCTGTGGCTCGAACACCGGTACGACGACAGTGGACAATACGAGCCGTAACAGGAGACTTCCAAGTAGACGCGCAGGGCCTTGAAGACGCTGATCCGGACGATTTCTACATGTGGTTACAGGACGCCGCTGTGACTTCTGAGCCTCTTCTAATGCACGCTGCATGGGAAACCATGGACGGCGTGGAAGTTTACATGGAACACCCTAGTCTGCAACGATTATATACAACACCCGATGGAAACTGGGGCGGTAACTTGCAAATCACATTTAGGGAGATTGACGATACAAACTAATGGCATCTACAGTAAATGACGATCTGGCTCTAGAAATAGACCTACTTCAAGCGGACAATGTGGAACTCCGAGCACAGGTTAGTGCCCTGCTTGATACAATAAGACCGGGGCCTACTGGTGCTGACATCGTGGCCCTCGATGCCGGAGGCGTTCTTTTGGCGAACGATGGAATAACACTTCCTTTGCCCGACGGCTCGGCCGTTAAACCGGGAGCCATTATTTGGCAAGATTCTACATTTGACCGTGGTACTAAACTCTTTCGTCACCAAGCCATAGTGCAGGCTTATGTAGGCGACGCTTCTTCGGCGGAACTTAATTTCACGCAGCAAATTGGACATTTTTCTTCTGTGTCGGAGCAAGCTACTACTGCATATTGGTCAATGACTGGGTATGCCAAAGCAAGTACTGCTCCAACATCTACAAACGCATATTTTGGTTCGTTAGAACTAAATGCTACTGATAAAGCAAACTTTGATCTGTTTCGTCTAAGCGCAGGACAACGAACCGGACTAATTTTCCCGGTAATTACGGTTACAAAAACCAGCGCTGGGGTAGAAGCCGGCGCTACATATGGAATAGGTCTGCATACCGCTGATCCAAGTACAAATGCCAGTTTAGACATAGCAGGAGTTAAGCCAATTATAGTACCTCGTATGACCAGCGCACAAGCAGACGCCGTAACTTTTGTGGCAGGCATGATATACTACAACACGCAATCATCTCGCCTGCTTGGGTATGCGGGCGCAACGCCAACGGAATCAATACTATCCAGTGGCTAGACTAATATACAGGGACCCGCACATAAGGGTGTCGCAGCCTAAGTCCCTAATTACGGCCCTGCCGCCCGAACTACGCCCGTTTCAATTCAAGAAGCAACGAACTAGACGTCCAGATGACCCGTTCGTAGTGCCGGATAATACGGCCGAAGAGATACTAGTCGGCTACGTACACGGCAAGCGTGCATCCGCACTTGAAGAACGATTTGCTAAAGCTCTAGATTTCTTCGGTATCGAGTACATCTTTCAGTTCGAGGTTGACACGGCATTTACTCTGCCAAGCGAGGCCAAGCAAATCGACTTTATAGTCTTCGATGGCGGGCTAGGCATACCCATTGAAATCGGGTCCGCATTCGTCCACGACACTGCATCGAAGAAGGCCGAGGATCAGGCACGGCAGGACGAAATCAATCCAATACTTCTATTACAGGGCATCAACCCGCTCGGCGATGAGTTGTATCAAGTACCGTTCGATAGACCAAAATCATTCGAGGACGCCAAGGACATTGTAGCTTCCTTATTCATTAGTGCATAGGTGAAAAATGAGCTTAACAGCACACAGAGAAAATAACGTATTTCACGTAGTGTTCGACAATGAGTTGGTGGACGCCGCTTTCGGTCTACCTATACTTGACGACCCAACGACCGCATCGGGCGGCGTGTACGCAGATAAAATCATCAAGACAGAGACAGGACTAGACATACTAATGGAACCGACGACCCAAGGAGCCGTGGTAGAATACTTGACGGCGCATAGAACCGGGCCTAATGCTTTCAGAGTTGTAGGAGCAATAAGTACATAATGGCAGAAGATACATTTGTTTTAGAGGGCGAAATAATTACCCGAGAAGGCGTTCAACACACCGAATCTGTGGTGTGGGAAGACTTTGCGTCCGTCACAACGAATGGAGGAACCGAAGCGTACATCAACGGCTCCTCTGATACCGCTAACCTATTAATCGGCACATCGGTCGCGACCGGCAATACTTACACGCTACCAACCCTGACTATTCCTGTAGGATCAGGCGGAGTGACAATTGTCGTAGAGCCTAGTATCGATGCCGGTGGTCTAGTAAAGAAAACGGGAATTATTTATAGGGTTTTGAAGCCGGGTACACAGAGATAATATGCCACAGATTAGTAGTATATCTACGCAAGCTCCGGGCTCAACATCTGATCTAATCGGCAATGTTGGATCAACTACTGTTCGGTTTACACTAAACCAAGCGGTTGCCGGGGCTTGGACTACCGCTACTGGTGACATTGTATACGCCAGCAGTGCAAGTTCGGTGTCCGCACTGACGATTGGGTCATCGGAGCAGATACTTCACGTATCGGCCGGTATTCCTGCTTGGAAAGCGAGTTCGGTATTCCTATCGACTATAATGACCGCCGCCGGTGACTTACTAATACGATCATCTGCCGGCATTACGAGACTAGCGGGCGCATCAAGTGTAGCACAGTTGGCTTACACAACAGCAGATGGGTCCATTGGTCCTGTCTGGGTGGTGCTAGACACGGGCGGCATGATCCACAGCGGGGCCACCACCCTAGGTGCAGGTTCATCAGAACAGATACTACATATCTCCGGAGGCGTCCCCGCATGGAAAGATAGTTCAGTATTCTTGTCGACCATTATGACGGCAGCAGGCGATATACTTATCCGATCATCGGCAGGCATCACAAGGCTGGCCGGAGCGTCGAGCGCGGGTTACCTAAAGTACTCCACAGTTGACGGGGCAATAGGTCCAAGTTGGGCTACCCTTGATCCCGGCGAGATTCCGGTGCAAACGACTGCTGCGGGCGGTACGACCTCTATACAAGTTCCATCTAGCGGTTCTATACTACGATACAGCACAGTAGACGGGTCTGTAGGCCCTGAATGGGTAATTTTGGATTCTGGTGAACTACTAGCTGGAAGTAGCGCCTTGGCGGCGGGAACTTCTGGTCAATATCTCCAAACTACGGGTGGTGTACCTGCTTGGGTAGGTATAAGTAGTCACTCCATTCTGACTGGAGATGCAGACCAAAAAACTACTCATGTAGCGGCTCCGGGCTCGTCTGGTGCACTTCTGCGAACTGGCGCAACTTCACTTATGGAATGGTTACCGGCAGGAACTTCAGGTCAGATACTTGAAATTGAAGGAGGATTGCCGGCGTGGACAACGCCTCCAAGGGAATCATTCAGATTACGTAGTTCTGTCTCCCTTGAGCTAACAACTGGCACTTGGAATGCTTTAAACTGGACTACAGAAGATATAGATACAAATGATGCTCATAGTACAGCTACAAATACAAGTATAGTAGTTATACCTACCAGTGGAGTTTGGCTGATAGGATTCAGCGCACAAGCTCTTGTTGCTAGTAGCGGAGCAGTTAACTTCGGTGCCATTGCACATGACACCACCGCAGGAATAATTATATTTAGGGAATCAGATATAGGACAAGGCGGGTCTGCCGAAATTAGCCTGTCTGGCATATTCAACTTTACATCGGCTAATTCTACTATAATAGCAATGTGGTTCCCTTCGAGCCTTGACTCTACTATAAGATCAGACGGCGAATATACTCCAGTTTTCTGGGGCCACAGATTATCATAAGGAGGATTGACTAATGGAAGGCTACGTGAATATGATCGATGTCTCAAAATGGCAGGGAGTTCCGGACTGGAACGCTGTCATGGCTGACCCCTTTGACGTCAAGGTAGTGGCGCTCCGAGCAACGCTCGGGCACACCTATCGGGATAGCCAGTACGTGAACAACATGCGAGCCCTGAGACCATATGACAACGTGCTCAAGGTTGCGTACCATGTGCCAACACCCGGCGTTAGCGCAGACGACCACCTGCGACACATCGAGGACACCCTACGGGACGCTCCTCCAGTAGACGCTAATGTGGTAGACATGGAGCTTGACAAGGGACAATCCCCGGAAAAAATCGCCGGACTTTTCTACGATATCGCCGTGGGCCTCGAGGAGCTAGGCTGGAAGAACAAGGTGTTCATCTACACCGCCGCATGGTTCTGGAACCCGCAGGTTGGGGGTATCCCACTGAGCGACAGTAATTACAAGCCGAACGCCTCGGACTGGGCTCTATGGTTCGCTCATTACTACGGTACTACACGGTCACCTGTCCTGCCTATGGGCTGGAACAGCTACGTGGCGTGGCAGTACAGCGATAAGGGAAGCCTTGCGGGCATCGACGCACAGGTTGACCTGAACATTATGAAGGAGGGTTACTACAAGCAACTCGGTGGCGTTGTAGCACCTCCTCCAGCCGATGATCCTGCCGAAGACCCGGTGGAAGTTCCTGTTGATGCACCGTGGGGATATATAGTGAAGGTGTAATATGGAAATACCAAAGAACGGAGCTAAGTACGACTGGATAGAATATCGAGCCCTAGTACTAGACAAGCTCGATAACCTAGACGAACGTGCCGACGGTTTACTGGATGAGCAAATTAAGATTCGCCTCGACATCCGAGAGCTAAAGGTACGCGCCGCAATTTGGGGCGGAGTAGCCGGCGGCCTCATCGGTCTCGCTGGTATTGTTCTTCGGTACATCCTAGGCTTGTAATGGTTCGGCAATGGTGGTCTCGTCGTCGTTCTCGTAAATAGGATCAATCCACAGTAAGTTGTGTACCGAGTACATGCGTACAACGTGCTTCTCGGGCAGCGGGTTGACGCCCGCCCCTTCGGTAGTCTTGACCACACTAATCATAGCACCGCTAGTCGACAACTCTTCTCCTTCGACAGTCTCCGCTTTGTAGCCATCCATCTGTACCATAAACCCTGTCGTCTTTTTCATCTATTCCTCCTCACATAGTTCTGCGAATTATCTTAACATGCGGCAGCATCTTGTGGTACAGCTCCTCGAGAATTTTCACGTCCTCGATGTTGTGCTCCTTGATGTGCTTCATGGCGTCAGGATATCCAAGTAGGGCATCATTCCACACCTCTATGTTCAGAGGTGTCTTGCCTTCAATACCCAGCGTTTGAGTAGCAACCCCCAAGCTCTTGCGGGTCAGAGACAGGTTACCCTTGACCGCATAGAAAAGGTCAAAATGCTTAATTGTACCGAACTCAGGAAACCCGGGCAGTTCCATGATCATCGCTCGGGTGCGTACGAACTTGTTGTCAAAATTGGTGCCGTAGTACGTGACTAGCAAGTCCACTTCCTGTAGGTCATTGATCAGTAGTTCCATGATCCGTTTGTCTTGCAGCTTGCGGTCGATGGCTTCCTTTCGAGTCCACTCCTCGTACTTGACCTTGCCCCCCAGTGGCTTGATGGCATACGAAATCATCCTGCCCCGATTGGCCTTCAGGTCAGTAGTTTCGATGTCAAAAAACGCCACTCGTTCGGTCGTCACCCACTCGTTACGATCAAGCAGGCGAAGTGCAAACGCCTTGTTGCGGATAGAATCCGTAGTCCGCCCCATCAGCCGTGCTATTGTATGATACTGTAGCTTCGGGCTGGCCTCGAGGTATTCTATCAGTTCTACCTCTTCCATTGGTTCCCATCTCTCACTCATATATCACTCCTTTTTCAGTAGGGTTTCCAATTCTTTCGCTGCATCTATAAACTTCCTAAGCCAAATTTCGGGCATTACTATGTTTGATTGAACATATCCGAGATTCGACCAAGTACTCAATAACAGCCTTGACATCCCATTAGTTTTAATAAGCGTCATTTTGCAGTAGTCCTCGCTATGTGGGTCTCCTCCCTTCTTTCCGAATATCCATTCGTATTTCTCAATCTTCGTTACCTGTTTTGTTGGCAGCATATGTCACTCCTTACTAGCGTTCTTTAGTAGGCGGTCAATGGCATCCCGAACGTTAGGAGTTGCTTCGTCGCGACTGGACTCGTGCAGTCTCCAGCCTCTCAAACCCGAACTTGGACGAAGTATCCAGCCATTACCGTATCCTCTTGTTAACTTTTGTAGATAGTCCAGACGTTC
>SDBU01010031.1_pt1 | contig 10546 bp, 9 predicted proteins | sample 2277071 | NCBI WGS metagenome assembly SDBU01 (sample SAMN10397929, study PRJNA504765) | marine sediment metagenome | isolation source: marine sediment core GS08_GC12, 126 cmbsf | place: Arctic Ocean: Gakkel Ridge, Loki's castle | collected 2008
AAAGGTAAAAGAGGAAAAGGCAGAAAAGGTAAAAGAGAAAAAGAAGGAAAAGAAGAAAGAGAAAAGATTAGTTAATCCAGACGTAGCTTTAGCACTACAGAGTCTTGGTTTCAAAAAACAAGAATCAATCACTGCAGCACAAGAAGCAATAGAGAAGCTAGGCGACGTTGAAACAGAAAAATTGATTAAGGAGGCTTTGCGGATATTGTGATTAAGGAGGCAAGTAACCCTTAAGCAAGAAAGCGTAACACTTGTCTAATTTTAAATCGGTATTATAATAAAGTAATGAAATACAAAAACCGCTTTTTGACACATAAATATCTCTTAACGTAACTCCTGATTATCAAAGAAAAATCTTAGTAGCAGAAAGAGAGGTGACGATATTATTAGCTACAATTTTTTGAGATTGGGAGATTTTATAGAAGATTGAATCAAAAAAATTAAGTTAAGGAGATAAAAAGTGATACGAAAATTAACAGTATTACTGCTAGCCGGAGTTATATGCCTCCTAGGAACAACTTCAGTGTTAGCAGTCGACTGGCTTACAGAAGAAGACATAAGTAATATGCCTTCCACAACTATTCGTTACTGGTATTATGAGACTCCGGAAATGACCGTGCTTGGAAAATTGGAAAAAGAGAAATTCGAAAAGCTCTTTCCCAATATCAAAGTGGATGCAAGAACGGCCCCACCAGCCGTAGACAACTGGGAATTGATGTCTTTCATTGTGGGCGGTACCGGTTCACATATTCATCACTCCGTAAACAATGAGTCCTTATGGTACGTTGACCACGATATGCTCTTTCCTCTAGATCAATTGCCTGGCTTTGCCGAAGAATTCAGTAGATTCGAACCTCAAACGACATGGAAGTGGAAAGATGGACACTCCTATGCGCTACCTTGGTATGGTGAGACTACCATGATTATGTACAACAAAGAGATAGCTCAAGAGGTAGGACTAGATATCAACAATCCACCTGAATTCTATGATGAGTTCTTAAAGTGGGCAGAGAAACTGACTAAAAAAGATGCCAGTGGGACGACTGTTCGATACGCAGCAGCTATAGATCCACGAGAAGCTTGGTGGCGATTCATAGTAACTGGATACAACCTGTATATTGCGGCTACAGGATCGGGAGATTATATCTCTAAAGACGGCAAGCGAGTTACCATTGCCGATACGCCACTCCAACAGAGACCTTTTGAGTTGATTTACGAGCTGGTTAAGAAAGGGTATTTCACTACTGAGATCTATAAGGTAAATCCAGTTTATGGTGGGTTAACTGCTATAAACTGGAACTTCAGCGCAGCCACCATGTTCGACGTCCAACGAAACGCTCCTCCTGGATTCGAATACTTCTTAGGTCCGTATCCCAGGCCAAAAGAGTCACCAGTTGAGGGATTCGTCGGTAGACTATTTGTACGCGAGCTTGTGTTAATGCGAGAACGGTTCTTACGAGGAGAGGCAGGAGAAAGGGTTAACAGAGCAGCCTGGGAGTACATGAAGTTCCTAGAAGCAGATGAGCAGTTATCGGCTATGTTCAATGCGGAAGGAATGTTACCCTGTATTAAGACTTTCGAAACGGATGCGCTGTTTACAAGCGAGATTGAAAAACATGGTACACCGCTAAGCCAGCTACTTGCAGCTAGAAAGAACGCCACTCACATGGATTTGAACAGTGTAAAAACCACCGAGGTACAGAGTATTCTAACTCTTCTAATCGTCAAGTTGGAACAAGGCGTAGAGCCAGCCGAGGCGTTGGCTTGGGCAGTAAAAGAAGGTAATAAGATATTAGCGGAGTAGTATACTCATTTGAAGGTTTAACCAAGAAACTCTACTGGGGGGAAACTGCTTCGTCAGGACTCAAATGGGCTTGAACGGGGAGTAGTTTCCCTCCTCTGTAAGAAAACTAACTTTTGTTGGAGGCAAAGATGTTAGGGAAAAGGCAAAAATGGGATAAGGTAGCTATTATTTTCATCTTACCTTGGTTTATTTTTTTCTGCTTTTTTACTTTTTACCCGGTCTTTATGGCTCTTCTGGTAAGCACGAATGAATGGAACCTTTTTGAGGGTACATTTCGATGGATTGGCTTTTCGCAATATCTAAAGCTGTTCCACGATGCAAAATTCTACCAGTCCCTCTGGAACAACTTTGTTTATCTAGGGATTCAAGTTCCACTATCCATTTTCGGTGGCATATTGCTAGCAGTATTATTAAATCAGAAAGTTAAAGGACGTATATTTTTCCGTGGTATTTTCTTTTTACCTATTATTACGGGTATCGTGGTTCTTGCTATTATATGGTCATGGATGTTTAGCGCAGGCGGAGGCGTGATCAACTATTTCTTGGGCAAAGTTCATTTACCTCCAGTCCCTTGGTTAATTGACCCTCGATGGTCGATGCCTTCAATAGCATTGATGAAAGTCTGGACAGATGTAGCATTCTATGGAGTGTTATTCTTGGGAGCTTTACAAGGAATCCCTCGGAGTCTTTTTGAAGTAGCTAAAATTGATGGAGCTAATCAGTGGCACATTTTTTGGAGAATCACCTTGCCATTGCTCAATCCGGCTATTGTGTTTGCAGTAATTATGGGCACGATTTGGGGTATGCAAATATTCGCTGAGCCAGTCTTGATGACCGAAGGTGGTCCACTGGGTTCGAGCACTCCTTTGACCTTATTTCTTTACCGGGAAGGCTTCACTTGGGGGCGTTATAGTTACGCCTGCGCGATTGGAATAGTGACTAGTTTATTGATTTTACTATTTAGCATTATTGAACGTAAATTTATTGAGAGGGTTACCCTTTACTAATTCATCAAGATTATGAAGCTACAACGGATATTAACTTCTAGGTTCCTCTGGAGATTGTTTGTATACATATGTCTAGTAATAGGCGGATGCCTTGCGCTATTTCCGTTTTATTGGATGATTCTTAACTCACTCAAGCCTGGGTGGGCGCTTACTCAATGGCCTCCCTCGTTTTTGCCTTACAATTTGACCTTGGAAAATTACCGGTATGTTTTCGAATTCGCCGATATTGTCCGCGCATTTTTTAACAGTTTGATCGTTTCAGTGTCAGTTGTAGTTTTTAATGTAGTTCTTAGTTCCATGACCGCTTACGCTTTGGCTAAGTTAAAGTTTCCAGGAAGAGAGCTTCTCTTTTGGATAATTATCGCTACAATGATGCTTCCGTTCCAAATTCTAATGATGCCCTTATACCTGTTGATGAGCAATTATAGTCTTCTCGACACATATTGGGCTCTTATTCTACCGACCTCAGTTTCCGCATTCAGCATTTTCTTACTCAGGCAGGGTTTTCTCTCCGTCCCAGATGACTATATTGATGCTGCAAAAATAGATGGTGCCAGCCACTTTCGTATTCTGTTTATCATAGTTTTCTCTATGACCAAACCAATAATCATAACAGTAATGATCATAAATCTGTATTGGACTTGGAACGCTTTTCTTTGGCCGTATCTTGTGATTATCCACGATGAGATGACTACTTTACCAGTAATGTTAGCTAGATTTCAGGGTGTCCAATCTTATGATGAGATGCGATGGGGTGCGATAATGGCAGCATCCACGCTTACAGCGGCTCCATTAGTTATAGCTTATCTTTTTGCTCAAAAAAAATTCGTGGAAGCAGTGAGTCTAAGCGGATTAAAAATGTAAGTACGGAGGTGAAGAGAATGCAGGGAATTAGATTTTTGGGAAACAAGAGGATACAAGTAAAGGACTTTCCAAAACCTCAAAGTGAGAAGCAATGGGACGAAGAGCAAGCCTTGAACGTAGTGGTGAAGGTCAAAGCTTCAGCTGTCTGTGGAAGTGACTTGCATGGTTACTTCCGTCCTGAAGAGTCTGACTTTATTCCTGGCCATGAAGTAGCGGGAGAAATATTTGAAATTGATAGGCCGACTTACCTAAAGGTGGGGGATAGAGTAGCTATTCACAATATGATTGGTTGTGGCCACTGTGAATTCTGTCGTTCAGGTGATTGGATCTTTTGCCATCAGGTTAAGATATTGGGACACTCTGTCCATGGCGGTGATGCGGAATACCTGGCGGTGCCAGAACGAAATTGCTTTCTTCTGCCAAGCGATCTATCTTTTGAGCAGGGTGCCCTACTGGGAGATGCTGTGGGTACACCCTACCGTGCTATTAAGCGTCTGGGGGTAAATGGAACTCATACCGTTGCTTTGTTTGGTTTGGGTCCAGTCGGACTTGGGGCTCTTTTAATTCTAAAACTTCTCAACTGTAAAGTAATTGCTATAGAAGTTAGTGAATACAGACTAGATATGGGTAGAGAACTTGGAGCAGACGCTGTTTTGGACCCAAGAAAAGAAGATGTGTTGGCAAAAGTTAAGGAGTTTGCTAACAAAAAAGGTATAGATGTCTCTATAGATTGTGCTGGGCAAGCAATTACAGAAAATCAAGCTTTGGAGGTTGTAAAAGAAGGGGGGAGAGTAGCCTTCGTTGGGGAAAATGCCTCTGCTACAATAAAACCTAGTGACCAGTTTATTAGGAAGGAGTTGACAGTTATCGGTTCTTGGTATTTCAATACTGGGGAATATGAGGAATTAACAAATCTCGTTCAGCGTGGTTTAGGCGTAGAAAAAATAGTCACGCATCGTTTTAATTTAGAAAAGGCTGAAGAAGCTTTTGAAACTTTTGCTAGCGGACAGTCCGGAAAAGTGATTTTCCGATTTGATTGATCGTTTTTCAGAAAAAATTAGGAGGTCCAAGATGGTAATTCAGCTAGGCTGTTCAACTATTGTTTACCGCGAGGAAAGTCTGGAAGTCGCATTGGCACAGATTGCGTTACACCAATTTCACTCCGTTGATATCGCAATGATTCCAAGTTTTTGCCCACATTTTAATCCGCTACTGGCTAGCGAAAGTGAAAAGGCAAACCTTGTGGAGCAACTCAGAAAGATGAACCTCGTGGTGTCTACGTTAAATGTGTGTAGCGGCGATCTAAAAAAACGGGATGAAGAAATTAAATTTATTAAGAGTTCTTTAGATTTAGCGAAAAATCTGGATACCTACGCAGTTACTGTTCAATCTAGTGTCTCAGTTTCGCCTCAAGATTGGCTAAACGTCGCTAAGCAACTAGCAAAGGACTTCAAAGAGCTGGCAGGCTATGCACAAAGTGAAAGACAAGACATAGCGATAGAGATGCACAAAGAAGCGTTCATCGAAACGCCAAAACAAGCCATGGATTTTCTCGATCTGGTAGGCAGAGAAAACATCGGAGTAACTTTTGATCCGGCTCATCTAGTATGGGCGGGCATAGACCCAGCGAAAGCGGTTTATCAGTTAGCAGATTTAATAAAACATGTTCACATTAAGGATGCCCGGGGCAAAGATATCCATTACTCGGTTGGAGATGGTGAGGTGAATTTTTCAAGTCTTTTTCAAGCTCTAGAACAGACTAACTACACACGCGGGCTGACGCTAGAAATCGAACCACTAAGCAGCCATCTCCAGGACATTAATAACGAAGTTAGGAAAAGCAGAGACTATCTAAATCAAATAACTGGAGCGTAGATGTCAAATATGCGGACATAAAAAAGAGAAAAGAGAAAATAATGGAAGAGTTAGTTGGAATGAACGGAAAGCAAAAGCTAGTCGGGATGAGAAAAGTAAAAACGGCTACGGACACTTAAGATACTCATATAGAACACTTGTCTAGTTTTAAATCTGTACTATAATAAAGCAATGAAATTGAAAAATCGCTTTTTGACATATATAAATATCTCTTAACGCAACTCCTGATTATCAAAGGAAAATCTTAGTAGCGGAAAGAGAGGTGATGATGCTATTAGCTACACTCTTTGAGATTAGGAGATTATATAAAAGATTGAAATTAAAAAAAATTAAATCAAGGAGATATAAATGAAAAAACTTAGAAAAAGTAATAAGATAGTTTGTGCTCTGGTGGGGATGTTAATAGTAGGGCTACTAATTGTCGGGTATATTCCTGCGGCATCTGCTCAAGAAAAGAAAGCAACAGTCACCTTTTGGACACCCTTTCCTGTGCCCTTCTATGAACCTTGGTCAAGCTGGGTAACTGACACATTCAACAAACTACATCCTCAAATTAAGTTAGACACTACTCCAATCCCTTGGGATCGCATTGAAGACAAGTTACTCCCCGCTATAGCTGCTGGAAATCCTCCAGATGTGTTCCAGTTTGCAAGGCCTGTTTTTCAATCTGCAGCAATGGGTCATGCTCAACCTCTGGATGAACTTATCGAAAATGACCCCCTGGTGAATCCTGAAGATTGGTACCCTGGAGTATGGTATGATGTAACTTATGAAGGACATGTGTATGCTCTTCCGTTCGAATCTGATAGCCTAGTGTTTTTCTGGAATAAAGATTATTTCAAAAAAGCTGGATTAGATCCTGAAAGCCCTCCAGAATACCTATCTGAACTGGACCTCTATGCAGAAAAACTTACCAAAAAGAATGCTCAAGGTGATTACGATGTGTTAGGTTTTAGTCCTTGGCAAGGCAGAAGCGTTGAGTTTATGCATTGGGGCTGGAAAAATGGGGGAAAATTTTACGATTCTGAAGCTAAACGTATCACAGCTACTGATCCTCGCAATGTAGAGATGTTGGAATGGGAAGTAGGATATGCAAAAAAGTATGGTGCAGCGAAAATGGGAGCATTAGCAGAGAGAGCTACGATGGGAGGTGGAGCTACAGCAGTTGGTATGTTTGCCATGGGTCTTTCGGCGATGCGCGTAGGGGGAAGTTTCTTTTGGTCTCAGATTGATAAATATGGACCTGACATTGATTATGGGATGACTCGGTATGTGCCTATTCCAAAGGGAGGTCAAAATGCAGGGATATCTGAAGGAACTCTTATCTTCGTGCCGATGGGAGCAAAAGGAATAAAAGAATATCCCGAGGCGGTTTGGGAGTTTATGAGATGGTACTCAATTAACGCCATGCCGATTTGGTCTCTGCAAGTAGGGGACCTAGTTTCCCGGCCAGAGTATGCCGATTTGTGGATGTTTGCTTCTAACCCCAAAGTAAACGAATGCACGAAAGCTATTGAACTCACTCATCCTTGGCCAAAAGTAGCTGCTCTATGGTTTTATAGGGATCAGCTAAAACAAGCGGTTGAGTATGCTATATATGGCAAAAAAACTGCTGAGCAAGCCCTAAAAGATGTTGAGGAGGCTGTTCAAAGAGAGATGGAAAGGTTCAAGTAATCCCTTAAAAAGCCAGGCTCAGAAAAATCCTCTGGGCCTGGCAGGAAAAGCCCGATGAAATTTAAAATTAGCAAATTAAGAATGGCTAATACAAGAAACGGTTTATTATTTGTTTCTCCTTTCCTAATTGGATTTGGCGTTTTCTATCTTTATCCCTTTATAGCTAGTTTCTATTATTCTTTTACTTCTTATAGTCTAGTAGGAGAGTCTCAGTGGATAGGGGTACTAAATTATAAGGAGTTGTTTATTGAAGACGATCTATTTACAACTTCCTTGTACAATACACTCTATTATGCTACACTTTTTGTTCCTCTTTCACTAGTAGTGGGTCTAATCGTAGCTTTACTTTTGAATACAAATATAAAAGGCAAATCTGGACTTAGAGCAATTTACTTTTTGCCAAGTATTATACCTCTTGCAGCCTCGGGGATACTTTGGGTTTGGATCCTTAATTCTCGATACGGAATAATAAATGAGACTTTGCGAGCACTAGGATTGCCTGCTCCTACATGGTTCAGTGATCCTAACTGGTCAAAACCTGGATATGTAATAATGAGTGTTTGGGCTTCAGGGCAAACAATGATTATTCTATTAGCTGGGTTAACCGGTGTTCCCAGACAACTTTATGAAGTAGCCGAATTAGATGGAGCTAACTGGCTACACAAAATTGTTTATATAACTCTTCCCCTCTTAACTCCTGCCATACTGTTTATACTGATAATAAGTGTAATAGGGTCATTTCAGATGTTTACCCAAGCTTATATTATGACAGATGGGGCACCAGCAAATAGTACTTTATTTTACAACCTTTACCTGTACCGTGTATCGTTTCGTTACTTTAAGATGGGTTATGGCTGTGCTATGGCTTGGATTCTATTTGTCATCGTATTTATACTCGCTTGGAGCCTTTTCAAAAGTTCAGCAAGATGGGTGTATTATGGAAGAGAAGAAGGATAATAAGTGAGGAATAAAAAAATATCCCATATGATACGGCATGGGATTGTCTATTTAGTTGTTATACTTGGTGCAATCACTTTTTTAATTCCTCTGGCTTGGATGTTCGTAACTTCACTGAAAATACCAGCCCAGATCCACGTCTACCCTCCAGAATGGATACCAAATCCTGTAGCGTGGGAAAACTACTTGCAAATTTTAACATTTTTCCCTTTCTTCAGGTACCTTTTAAATACCCTTTACATTACAAGTTTAAACGTTATAGGGGTTCTCGTCTCCTGTTCATTGGTTGCTTATGGAATAACTCACATTCAATGGCCAGGGCGAAATGTAATATTTACTTTAGTTATAAGCGTGTTGATTGTGCCTTATGTGGTTACCCTGATTCCTTTGTATCTAATGTACCACCGTTTGGGATGGATTGGAAGTTACAAGCCTCTCTGGGTAGCTTCCTTTTTTGGAGTTTGGACTTTTCATACGTTTCTTCTACGCCAGTTTTTCTTAGCTATTCCTCAGGAGCTCTCAAATGCTGCAAAGATAGATGGTTGTTCTGAGTTTAGAATTTATTGGAATATAGTTTTACCTCTCGCCAGGCCTGCTTTATTTGCTGTAGCCTTATTTGAATTTCTATGGACTTGGAATGATTTCCTTATGCCCCTAGTCTATCTCACCAATCAAAAAATGTATACTCTCTCTTTGGGACTTGCTTTCTTCCAAGGCACTCATGATACAGCAGTCAATCTTCTGATGGCAGCCTCATCTCTGGTGACTATTCCTGTACTTATCCTGTTCTTTTTCGCTCAGAGGAGTTTTATCGAGGGTATAACACTGACAGGTTTGAAAGGATAACAAGGTATTAGCTGAAGATTTAATGTAGGGCGACTATTTAGAGCGTATTATAAGGTAAAAGATTACAATACAAGGAGAGTGTGATATGGCTAAACTAGCAATAAACGGAGGGAATAAAGCGGCGGAAGGACTGGCTCAGCAAGTACCTGTATGGCCCAAGGCAACAGAAGAAGGCAGAAAAGTCCTCTTGGAGATGCTTGAGAGCTCTCACTGGGGTAGGTTATATCCTAACTCTAAGGTAGAGCAATTCGAGCAGGTATTCGCCAAATATCAAGATGCAAGATATGGCATTGCCGTAACAAACGGTACGGTGAGCTTAGAGTTGTGCTTGAAGGCAGGGGGAACAGAGCCGGGTGATGAGGTGATTGTTCCTGCAGTTACTTTCATCGCAACTGTTTCTGCTGTAACCGAGGTTGGAGCCATTCCTATATTTGTTGACTCCCATCCTGATACCCTCTCCATAGATGCAAATGCCATAGAGAAAGCTATCACACCCAGGACAAAGGCAGTCATAGCTGTTCACTATGGAGGATACCCCGTGGACTTTGATGCCATTTTACCCATCGTGAGAAAACACAACTTGTTATTTATTGAGGATGCTGCCCATGCTCACGGTACTGAGTGGAAGAAAAGAAAGGTTGGAGCAATAGGAGATTTTGGCAGTTTTTCCTTCCAGGAGAGCAAATCCCTTACCGCTGGAGAAGGAGGCATTGTGCTTACCAATAAAGAAGAATTAGCCGAAAAAGCACGTCTTATTCATAACATAGGCAGAAAAGTAGGTACACCAGGCTATCTTCATCTTATTTTATCCTCTAACTATAGAATGACGGAGTTTCAGGGAGCATTACTCCTCTCTCAGATGAAGCATCTCCCAGAATGGACAGAACTAAAAGATGAAAATGGCGAATATTTGGCTGCCGAACTTGGTAAGGTCGGCGGGGTAGAGCCTTTAAAGAGGGATTCTAGAATTACCAAGAGAGGCTATTACTTCTTTATTATAAGGTATAACAGCGATGAGTTTAAAGGACTTCCCAGAGATAAATTTATAGAAGCGTTAAATGCAGAGGGTGTTCCTTGTTATGCAGCTTATGGTGTTCCTCTTTACAAAAATCCTGCGTTTAAAAAGGAGAACTTAAAGGGCATTTGGGCTAAAGGTATAAGTCCCATTCCGGATTATGAAAAGCTTTACCTTCCTGTAGCTGAAAAGTTCTGCACTCATCAGCAGGTAGTACTTCCCCACACAGTTCTTATGGCTGACCGTTCTGGAATTCAGATGATTATTGATAGTATTACTAAAATCAAAAATAATATAGGTGAACTAAATGACAAAATTGGCAATTAAGGGTGGAAAACCAACAATTTCGGAGGGCTTAAAGATCAATTGGCCAGTTTTCGATGACAAGGATAGAAAAGCTTTAACCGATGTATTAGAAAGTGGTCACTGGTGTAGTCTTAGTGGGTTTGGTTTCGATTCTAAAGTAGCTCAATTTGAAAGAGAATTCGCTAAATGGATTGGAAC
>SDBU01010032.1_pt1 | contig 10546 bp, 7 predicted proteins | sample 2277071 | NCBI WGS metagenome assembly SDBU01 (sample SAMN10397929, study PRJNA504765) | marine sediment metagenome | isolation source: marine sediment core GS08_GC12, 126 cmbsf | place: Arctic Ocean: Gakkel Ridge, Loki's castle | collected 2008
GGCCAGCACATCATCACGGTTGATGTTGTGCTTGAATGTAAATTGATTGTTGTTGACCTGCCTAACTACTCGACCCGTATTTTCATCCGTGATGGTGGTAGCTGGCCCCAACTCTTGAATTGAATCTTCTGGCACCTGAAAGGCAATCAGAGTGTTGGAATCGTTCCAGTCGGTCGGTCCAGAAGTGGCCCATAACAGACTGAGCCCTGATACCTGTTCGGAAGTTGCCGCCTCTGCCTTGAGCCCATTTTCTGCGATGTCCTCATAAACTTCCGGGTCCGCACTGGTCACATGGTATAGAACGCGATAGCCGGGCTTGGTGGGCTTCGGATAGCTGCCCCCGAAATCCTCCTCGCTTAACTCTGACTGACGGGCAACCTTACCTGTGCCGTTGCGTAATGGGCTTCGCTTGGAAATACCGTCAATGTTGGACTCGGTGCCCGTATGCTCATATCCCGGTTGGCTCCCGCCTGCCTTACCCTCGCGTCCTTCTTGACCCTCGTGCTCGCCATGGCGCTTTATGCCGACCGAAGTGAATATCTTTTCGACCAGATTTGTGAGAGAACGCTTGACGCCTTGCAGCATCTCCTCGCGCTGATCCGGGAAGCGCTGATCGCGCGGTATTCGATCCTCTAAGACCTTGGCATCCTCGGGCGAGATGATGGTTTCCTCTTCCTCTTCTGGCGTTACCTCGCCCTCGACCATGAGCTTTTCCCAGTCAAACGGCCCGGTGAACGCGCCGCTCAATGGCTCAATTCTGTAATTCTGCTCATTCTCCCGAACGGTGGGTTCGTCGGCCCCGAAGACCACTTCATCAATGCTCTCCCGCTCGACCAACGATTGCTGCTCAAGATCCTGATCATCCTCGCCATCGACCTCGGGCTGCTCCTCTGGCGCATCCGTGAGGACGGCGACCTCCATCTCAATACGTGCGGCCAGATCCTTCACCTGATCCGGGGTCCAGAAAACCAGATCATCCAAGCCGGCTCTATTTGCCTCAAGCTCTTGGAAAAAGTAGGAAGCGTCGGGTGACTGATTGAGCACCATGCCGGCGTCTCGCATGGCTGCCTTGCGCGCGGCCTCGCCAAAGACCTGTACTGCGTGACCCTTGTTTGGCTCGAAGATTCCCATGTGGCCAATGATGATGAATGGAGCATCGAAGTATCGCTTGTCGTAATTCTCTGGCCGAAACTTCAGGTCTTCGAGGTTGGTCATCTGATCGGAGTAGTATTTGTCGGCCTCTTCCTTAAGACCTTCGATGAGCGTATCGCCCTCCTCGACCCACGCGCCCATGATAAACGCCGTCAGGAAGTCCTCGCCGTCTCGGCCAAAGATGTAGCCTATCGGATAATCGCCTTGATCCTCTTCCTCCAGCATTTGATTCATCGTGCCCCGGCTCATCCCCATCCAGTGAGGCATGTCATTCAGCAACTCGGGCAGCACCGTATCCTGCGAATCAATTTCGATCTTGATGGGAGTGTGATTTTCCTCATCAATCAGCCGTGGCTTGCCCGAGCGGAAATCAGATTCCTTACGCTTCATCCCGACTCGACCGGGATCTTTCTTGCTCTCAGGCGGTCGCTGGAAGACATCACCAAAACCTCCGCCCGGAGGACCCATGGGCTCTCCGCCAATTCGCTCAGCAAGAGTGAATGGCCCGTCATCCAGTGTGACCATGCGCCGGAGCACGCCACGCAGAGCAGCCCCCTCGCTCACTATCTTGGCCATCTCGTCTGGAGTGATGGATTTGGCCTCTACGCCTTTGCCGGAGATCTCGAAGGTCCAGCGCTCCTCTTCTACAAACCCTTCGGTGTCGCTCTGGAAACCGCCAGAGCCCGCGGCTATAAATCCACCCGGCCCGTCGATCAGATAATCGCTACCGCCCATGCCGGATGAGGGCGTGAAGCCGCCTGTGTTGAATATGAATCGCTCCTGACCCTTGGTGAGAATATCGTAAGCAATTTTCACCGCGTCCTTTTTGCTGTATTCGTTGTAGCGTGATGTGGACCACTTCAAAATCTCTCCCAGTCTCTTCTTAGTAAATTTCTCAGTGCCTCCGCCATTTCCCGCATGGACTTCTTGACCCGAGCCAGTACCCGGATGCACCGGTGCCGCGTGGCGCTCAGTGATTCCTAGCTTTTCCTGAATCAACCGAAGTACATTGTCTGCGTCATAATACATGGCCCCGCCAGCCGAATCCCCGACTATCCCCGCGCGCCCGAGTATTCGGTTTTGTTCTTTGCGATCCTTGATGCCTAGCTCGCCCATAATGTCTTTGGCGCTAGTCGTACTTACCCCGCCGTATCGAATGCCCAGCTTTCCGAGGGTTGAATCGTCTATGCTTCCCTCGCCAATTTGCCGGATTGCCGTTTTCCAATCCTCTCGGACTGCGCTTGATTCCTCGCCTTTCGCGACTGCCTTTTCATAATCTCTGATAGCTTCCTCGGGAGTATCTCTGAATCCGCCCGGCCCGCTTGGTGTATCGACGGCCCATCGTTCTTTGTTAGAACTGTACTTGCCGCTATACAGGTCATAGCCTTGAGCTTGGGTGTGTTTATCTCCAGCCCATTTCGGTTTTTCACCTCCGCCGCCGTTACCCGCGTGGACCTCCTGCCCAGTGCCAGTCCCCGGATGGATTGGTGCCGCGTGACGCTCGACAAACATTCGATCTCCAATACCTCGGGGCAAGTGGACTTCGTAGTAGTCATCGTAGTCGCGGCCCACATGGAATTTCTCGACCATCAGCCGGAATGGTTTGATCGAAGGCAAATCATCCTTATCGAGAAGCGGGTTGATATTGTCGGCTATCGTGATGTGAGGTATCCAGCTTCCGGGCGCGCTGTATGGACTGACGACCATGCCTTCGTTGGAGGCCGTGTTGTAAAGCTCTTGCTGGAGCCGGGAGAGTGATGGACCGGGGTCAATCCTCCAGATCAGTACAGGACCCTCGTGACCGTCCAGAATATCGAAGCCAGTGACCTCGACCGAAAAACGCATGGTCGGTGAAATGTTGGCCATGAAGGTCGCAAGCTGCTCGTCAGAGCAGCGCTCGGCTACCAGAAGCGTCAGGTGGAATCGTTCGGTGGGCTGAGGCTCGCCACCTACGTCAATCAGGGCATCGAGGGGAACGGATAGCTTACTCTCGTGAGAGAACGGAACGCTAAGGAAGCAGGACTCAGCAAAGCGCTCAACCTTTAGCGGCTGGCCATTGCTCTTCCCGTAGATTTTCTGCTCGGCGTGATAGTCGATCGCAGTTACCATTCCAAGTATTTTTCGATCTCCCGTCTTCCTCTAAGGTTGTGATAATCTGACTCCAGCACCACATCAACGTCTTCGTGAAGACCCAAAATGTCATTCATTATTTTCTTCTGGCGCATGGAGAGCGGAGGCTCTATCTGAAACGTGATGTAACCTCGACTCCTTCGAGAGCAGTGCGTGCGACCTCTGACCCAATGCAATTCAGTAAAGAGATATTTGTAATATCCTTCACCGAAGAAGTCGAATAGCGCTATGCCCATTCTGTGATGCGAGTCCGTGGTAGAAGCAAAAATGCGCCCGGCTTGCGTGAGCCAGAACGCTTGGCATTGCTCCAATTCCCATGTTTGAACCTCCGCTACGTCATCGAGCGCCAAGACAGTTTCTTCAATCGTAGCTTCCGAGATCGGTGATGCCAAACTTCATCTCCCAGCCCAGCCGAAACACATGGACCGCGAAGCTGGCCAGCAATCCAGATAGTGCTTCGCTTAGCACCGGTATATATACAGGTGCTATCAGATTGATCCCGAGCGCCCAAGCCAGTAGGCCGAACACCCAAAAGCCAAGGCAGAAGTCACAATCTCTCAACTCGATCAGTTTAGCGTGGAGGCTAAATAGCGATTGAGTTAAGTGATTTACCTGAATCGTGTAAATGACCAATCTGCCCAAAAACAGCCATATCAGAAGGACCATTATTTCGGTCGCATGGTCGGGCCTAGAGGACCCGGAGCATACGATTGCGTTTGTTGAACTCCGCCAAAGTTGGGCGAGCCCCCCAAGTTCATCGGGTTGCCTCGCATGGCCTCGACCATCTCGGGATGCTCACTGACCATGATGATTGTAGAAACCGGGATGCTCAGCATCCGGCTTATGGCTCCGGGATCTCGACCAGCCTCCAGCAGATCCTTGATGCGTCTCATGCGATGGGGACTGATCGCCGCGATGGCCTGCTGCTTGGATCTGATCGTGTCGTCAGGCGGAGGCGGGATGGCCGGCAAAACGCTGGGCGCGTGCTGATCTTTTTCGGAAAGGTCGATCATTTCACCAGACACCAGATGATGTAAATTCCGGTCGTGGTCTCGCCCAGTACATCGTCGCCGTTATAGCGCGCCCCCTCCAGTTTCCATCCTGCCTCGATGAAAGCCGAGATATAGGCATCGGCCTGCCAGCCAGTGATGGTTCCGCGGATCGGATTCGGCTGAGGCGTGAGCAAGCGCATGAGGTGCATAGATCGGGTGTACCTTGGCTTGTCCACTTTCTTGAAGACCCAAAAGAGCTTATGCCCTCCGGGGCTGAAGCCGAGCGTCTGAAACTCATCGACTTCGTAGCCTCTGGCCAGCCACTTGTCAACTTCCTCGTTGACGCCAACCTGATCCTTGATGCCGGTTTCCTCATCGGCCCGCTCAAACATCGTGAGCATGAGGTGCTTGACCAAGGTTAAAGGAGCCTCGATCTCCTCGGGATTATCAGCCGCTATTGCCTCGCGCGCCGCGTCTGCCTGTGCGTCTGCTTCGATTTCGGTTGCGTCAAGCGCTTCCTCTTCTTCCAACACCTCGGCTGCTTCGCCCGTTTTCTTGGCCAGAATGTTCTCGACCAACTGGACCCTAGATCGGGCAGACTCAGCCCCGATCTCTTCTGCGATGACGCGCAACTCGGGCATACCAAAACTCAATAGCTGCTCGCGCTCGTCATCTATCGTGCGTACTGCTGTTGCTTCTAATGTGGCCATAGGTTCCCTCCTCGGATGCGCATACGCGCATGGCCTAACTCCCGGTATACGGGTTGTACTCGCCGCTTCTTACCTGCTCGAAAAGCTCTTCTTCGTTGATTGTGAGAGTGCAGTGACAGACTTGTGGATGCCCCGGAGGACCAGAGGCCCGCCCGTCATCTTCCGGCCCGCCAGAACTGAATACGGTCTTATAAAGGAAATCCACGTCCACGAAACCAAGCTCCTCATTGCCCGCGCAGATCGGACACGGATGCTCATTGCCGGCTTCGGTTGTCGTTCGGGAGCCCATGTGAAACCAACTCTTCGTCTTGAGACTGGATCTCTTGATTTGCTGAAGCGATCCTTCATTGGCCACGCGGTTTAATTCAGTGTGGACTATGGATAGGGCTCTGGCCTCTGACATCTCAATAAGGCCCGAGAGGATTTCTTGGATCACGGGCTCCATGAAGCCGTCACGTCTCAAAAGCTCGGCTGCGGAAACGCCCTCGCGTATAGCCTGCGCAGCTATCGGTTGCGATATACCCTCGCGCACAGAACCAATCAAGATCCTCTTGATGAAGTATTTGGTCCCCGCGTTTACATTCGTAACCAGATCGGCCGCGGTTGCCTTAAGGCTATTCTGGAGACCGACATTGGTCAGATCAAACGCAATGGTAGGCGAGAGTAGCGGAGTGGCGGCTAGGCCGCCCTCGTACAACGCGCGCACAATAGCAATGGCTTGGTCCTCCAAGCCTGACTCAAATGCTTGGATGAAGATTTCCAATATCTCGGCTTTGTCCCACGCCGAGGCAGTCGCCCACCAAATATCAGTGGATAATTCCTTTTCCAGAATCGCTCGTATCTCCTCTGCGCTCTGACGCGTAACGAGCCCGTCCAATTCGCTTTCTTGGTCAAAGTCGATCTTCTTCATTTCCGGCAGCCAGTAGCGAAGAATTACGTCGTCATCCAGTGCCCTGAAGGTCTTTTCAACTTGCGGGATCATGGCCTCCAAAACAGGCCGAATCAATCTGCGCAATCTTGGAGCCCTAGGTGTCTCTCTCTGATGAGGTGAACCTCTTGCCGCCTGACGCGGGGAATGGAGTATGGCCAATTCGGGCAATGTGATTAGCGCTGGCCTTACGAGATCGGTCATGCGCACAATCATCTCGTCGTATTTGTCCTCGGGCAGCGCGTGAATGGTTTTCATCTGGACATCGCCCCGGCCACCTTGCGCCGGTGGGATGCGCTCGCGTTCTTCTTTAGGGACCTTGCCCTGCTGCTGCTTTTTTCCACCGCCAAACTTGCCGAACAATCCGCCCTTCTTATCCTTGTCTTCGCCGGGCAGCATTTCGCCTCCGGGCAGCATGGGCGTCTCGGGCTCGGGCACCTTGGCTGGATCAATCTCTGTCTCCAAGAGGCCAGTGGCCACAAGCTCCATGCGACCCTCCTCGGGTGAGATCAAACCGTCTGTCTTGAGTTGGCCCAGCGCCAGACCGTAGGTTGAAAGTGCCGCGGCCTTGCCTCGCTTGACTTCATCATCCTGCTCTTCCCACACAAACTTGAGGTGATCGGGCATCATTCGATTAAAGTAATTTACCAATTTCGAGCGAACCTCGGCCTGACCCGTCCGGCGCGACTGGCGCTCTTCTCGAATAACACCGGCCAGCGTCTTTCCGGCTGCCGCATCGGACATGCCAATATCTGACAATCGCATCCCATAGCCTGCGGCCACAAGCTGCGCATAGCGCATCGTGGTCTGATCGTAGAGCATGTCAATGGGCGGTCGATTGAACGGAATCCAAGCGGCGGTCCCTTCGTGCTCGTAGAGGACCGGAACCTTCATGCCATCGATTCCGGCAAATAGTGTCTTGAATCCAGCAAGCCATTCCATTGCAGACTCGCGGCTCATGTCCCCCAAATCAAGGATGCCGGCCTCGGGTGTGTCCAATAGAAGATTGGCGTAGTAGGCATCGCCCCGATATAGCATCTGGAGGGCCAAATAGATCTTCTCGGGCGGAGCCATGCCCCAACCCTTGCGCCTGATATTTGGACTGGGAGAAATGAACACTCGGCTCGTAGCGTGATTGGGAAAGACTACCGGGCGGTGAGGCACATCGGGCACGCTCTGGACCACGGGCCAGTTTCGATCACCTGTAGGCACGAGAGTCGCGCCATCAACGTGCTCGATCCATTCGACCTTGCCATCCTTCTCATCTGGCGCGCGGCCAACTTCAGACATCCCGCCGAATGGCAGATCCAGCATGTCTTGGACTACGAGGGAAATATGGTCATCGAAATCGTTATCGGCCTCGGTGAAGACCTTGGTGTATTGATCGATCTCATCCTTGGTAGCTTGGAGCTTGGTATCCTCGGGCTCTCGCAATCTGACCGACCACTTGGCGCTCAGCATATTGGAAATGAGCGTGTCGCGGCAAATGATAGCGACCGGCTGATTCCTCACAACGGATCGCCACTGCGCACCTGCGAAATATCCGGGATGGCCCCAATAGGGAATAGTGCGGTTGAGGTAAGGCTGAAGCTGAATCGCGCGCTGATCCCTCGGGATACCTGTTAAATCTCCCGAAGAACTTTGTTTATCGGCCATATAGCCTCCACTCTTGCCCCAATAGTACAAGAGTTGGCGCAAGTAGCGCAATCACGTTCACAACCTACCCTCCGAGGTGGGCAAAGACGGGCGAGGACCATCTCTTGCCACCGGTGACTTCATTAAAGGCTCCCGAGGTGGAGTCAACTTCGTCATCGTGCTTGCCGTGCGGGAACACGCGATGCCGGGCCAGCCAGACCTTATTCCAGTCGGCCTTGAGCAAACGAACATTGCCGGCATTGACCTGCGCGCTGAAGAGGTACGCTCGCGTGGGCTTATCTCCAGTAGAAGGAATGCCCTCCATGACGAAGCCGGCCAACTCACGCTGCATTGATTTGATAAGTGATTTACCGGCTGCGCCGCCTTCCTGTTCGACATAGATCTTGACCGCTGAGCCGTCCAGCGCAGCCGTGTCCCTAATCATCTGCATCACCTGACCGGGCTCGGCTTGGATAGAAACCTGATGCAATATCCATGTGAAGTTGTCGTTATCAATACCGAGTAGCGTGCCCGAAGTGAAGTCGGGATCGGTGCCCATTTTCTTCTCAGACGCAGCCAAGTCCCAAAAGCGCACACAACGCTTGACGTGCACCGGGCGATCCTCTATCAACTTGTCATCTATCACCTTGCCGCCGAACGACTCAATCGGGTACATCTTCTTGGTCTGGATCTGGCCCACCTTGAAGAAGTCACCCTTGGGCGGGCTCGGATGCTGTTGATACTCCGCACCCCACACCAACGCGCCAACGTCAACCTTCTGCTGCTGCAAATATTCTGCCGAGAAGAGGGAGGGAGCAAGAGCCTCGCGTGGCTCTCGCTCCAAGATGTCGGGCTCCCCCTCGCGGAGGTCCGCATTTCTGGCTATCTCATCCCTCTCGCCTTGATCTTCAGCCAGAGCAGAATATGACCGAATGGTCCAGCGCCCTCGACTGCCGCCGCACTCGGGGCAATCCTCAGGATCGTATTCGTCATCGAAGTACCAATTGCAAACCATGCAATAATCGCGTCGGCCCTCTTGCTCCAAGATGCGGGCCTGAAGATCATCCTCGTGCCAGCGGGTCATCATAAAGATCATCCGATGGCCTTCCCACATTCGGGTCTTGAGCGTACCTTTCCACCAAGCCCATACCGATTCTCGCAATGTTTCGGATTGAGCCGCAGCCCAGTTTTCGATAGGGTCGTCAATGATGCAGCAGCCGAAACCACGGCCCGTGATGGGTCCACCAACGCCCACCGCGAAGCTATATCCCTTGCGGCCAAGCAAGTGCCAGTCGCGGGTCCGCCAGTTTTCCGGGTCCGCTATGATGCCTTGCTTGAGGAAGAGCCGGTGATATTCATCTGAATCGAAGACCGCTTGGGCCTGACGGCTATTCCTGTTGGCTAGATCCTGAGCATATGAAACCAAGGCTACCGGCAGGTCTGGATTGTGAGCCAGCCAGAAGCCCGGCAGCCGCGTCGATACGATCTCTGATTTTCCATGCTGGGGAGGCGCATTGAGCATCAGATGCGTGATGGGGCGCGCGTGGCCCAAATGCACAACCCGGTCGATGTCATCACACACCGCCATATGAAACGCGTCCTGCTTGTAGTCCGGGAACGTGAACGGGATGAAATGCCGCATCATTTTGCGAGCAAGTATTTGCATATTAACCTCCTCGGCGGGCAGGCCGACATCCGGGGATACGCCCTCGTTAAACCATCTAGCCATGTCATGCCGATCAAAGCCCGGCGTTATTGAAACCTCGGTCTCTCTAATCTTTAACATTGCCGTTCTCGTTGGGGGGTGACGGGAAGTAGGCCATCAATCTACGGGAGAAAGCCGCCCGGTCGTTTTGGGCCGGGATGAACTGGATGGCAAGTTGCTGAAAAACGGTCATAAATTCGTAGACGTGAAGGACTGGAATCATCTGATCTTCCATCATCCACTTACGCTCACTGTCAACCAGACGATTGCGCAGAGCAAGGATGTCGTACCACTCCCGCCGGAGATCACGCGCGTGGGTCAGTGGAGTGATGGCCTCCAGCAGCATATCTGTCCCGGCCCGTATCCGGTCCATATTTCCAAACTTGGCGGCATCCGCAATTGTCCGAGCGGCCTTCTGCGCGTCATCCAACAAAGTCGAGTTGTCATGTTCGTTCATTTCCTTGACCAGATCCAAACCCACAGAATCGAGCGCTGCAATATGCTGCGTGTTCCTGAGCAGCCTGTCATCCTTCAGAATGGCGTTATAGCCCTTGAGGTTTTCGAGGATCGCGTAGCCTGTAGTGGGCTTGCGACCAGCACGTCCGCCGTGCATTCGACATGCTTTCTTTTTCTCCAGCTTGCGGGATGCGCAGCGCCGGTCAAGACCGCATTGGGGACAAACCCAATGCTTGTCGCCTTTCTTAAAGCGAGTACCGCATCCGCCGCCATGGATGCTGCACATCTTGTTCCGCTTGCCGCAATATTCTTTTGGTTGGGTTGGGAGTTTCTCTAGTTGTTTCTTGGGCGAGAGCCCGATGAGGTCAGGAAATTTATCGCGCTGCCACATACACTACTCCTAGAATTGGTTTGGCTATTGGGTGTGTGTGTGTATGTGTGTGGTATTAAAAGCGGGCAATGGCTATCATTACCCGCGGCTAGATTATACAAGAATTAAGCAGCGAAGGTCAATTCATCGAGAATAGTCCGATGGTGTCAGATGGCGGGTGCGCACCGGGCGGCAAGTGCGCATCGGTAGGGACGATGCCAAAGCTGAAGCCCGAGCCCTTTATGGCTGCCTCGATCTTGGCCATGTTGTCCGCGAAGAGACTGCCGTTGGAATGGCCCAGCACCCAGCAAATTGTGCCCATCACTGCAAACCAAACATCGCGGTTCTCATCGCCCATAACGTCGGTGTCGGGGATCTCGTCATGCAGCAGCGCGTTGAGCAGGTCGTGTGCCCGCTGGACCTCTTGCCAATCTCGCAAGGACGGGGATTCAATCTCTGGCATTGTAG
>SDBU01010033.1_pt1 | contig 10545 bp, 5 predicted proteins | sample 2277071 | NCBI WGS metagenome assembly SDBU01 (sample SAMN10397929, study PRJNA504765) | marine sediment metagenome | isolation source: marine sediment core GS08_GC12, 126 cmbsf | place: Arctic Ocean: Gakkel Ridge, Loki's castle | collected 2008
GCAACTTGATGTCCATCAACACCAGGTCCGGCTGTGTCTCTCCGGCCAGCCGAACGGCGTCATCCCCGGAAGAGGCCCGGCCCACCACGGCGTATCCCAGTTTGTCCAGATTGCTCTCTATGCTCTTCGCCGCGATGGCCTGGTCCTCAACCACCAAGATTTGACCCTTTGTCATCGCTCTACCCCCCGCGAGACTATGCGCTGCCACAGACAATCCTGAATGTGGTGGTGCCGTCGCCGTCATCGAGCTCGATAGCGCCTCGATCTGTTCAACCAGCAAGTTCACCAATTGCAGTCCCAGGGACCAGGTACGACCGAAGTCCAACCCCGGCGGCCGGCCAACACAGCTGTCGCTGACAGCCAGCGTCGGACAAGTGGTCCCTCGGTGAGATGGTGTATTATGCCCCCCCGCCAGCCGGGTGTCAAACCCGATCGACGCCCGTTTGCGCGCTGGTGACATGACCCGTCCGGAATCGTGCACACAGCCGCCATGAATGTTATGTTGACTTTGATTTCACGTTATGTTATAATCAGGTTGGGTCTCAGAGCGTTTCGGGAGGACGTGATGGCCGAGGGAACCCCACCGGCTGGTCCCATCCCAGACCAGTTGCTAGGCGATATCAACAAGGGCGATTGTGTTCTATTCTTGGGGGCGGACCTGCCCCTTGACTATCCGGGCGCACCGCTCAGCCGGCCAGAGCTGGCAGCCGCGCTGTCCAAGGAGTATGGACTGCCACCGAATCAATCGTGGCCCCAGGCCGCCCGTGCCTTCCTCGATCAGAAGACGGGCGACAGAAACAGCCTCATCTCTTTTGTCGCCCAACATTGCAGCACGCCCCAGATACAAGCTGGCGCCGTGCACCGGGCCATCGCTGGGGTCGGCTTCCGGGCCATCGTCTCCGCCTGGTACGACGACCTGCTGGAGCAGACGCTTCAACAGGCAGGGATCCGGGTCAGTCGAGTGGTGCGCGACACGGAACTGCCATACGCCCAGGAGGGAGAGAACGAAACCATCATCATCAAGCTGTACGGCAGCCTTGATGACCCCGAGTCGCTGGTGCTGGACACCTGGGATATGGAAGAGTGGATGGTCAGACTCAACCGCAAACTGGAGGTGATCGCGGCGTATTGCGCGTTGCGTCCCCCCCTCTTCATCGACTTTGACCTGATGGATCGCACGCCGATGCACCTCTACGTGCGGGCGTCCGCCAACATGGTTGAGCACATGCGACGCGGCTATGCCGTGTGGCCAGGCCCTCTGGACACAGTGCAGGCAGCCTGGAGGGACAGAAACGTCGAGTTCGTGCGCGCCAGGGCCGCCCCCTTTCTGCAGGCACTGGCTGACCAGGTGCCGGCTCGCGCCCCCGAGGGTCAGGGCAGCATCCACGTGAACCGTCCGCCCTACAAGTTCCTGGACTACTTTGAGCCCGGCGATGCCGACATTTTCTGCGGCCGCGATACCGAGGCGCAGGTCGTAACCCGCCTGGTCTTATCCCACCGCCTGGTCACCCTGTTTGGCCCTTCGGGCGCGGGGAAGACCTCGTTGCTGCTGGCGGGTGTCCTGCCGCGACTGATCCGAGAGGGATATCAGTACGTTTACGTTCGGGCCCTGGACAGTCCTATCACCGCCATCCGCAAGGCAGTAGCCGCCCGCGCCGATCGCACCGACTGGAGGAAGGGAGGCAACCTGCACGCCTTCTTGGAACTCATGCTGGCTGCCGATGACAAGCTCATCATTGTCCTGGATCAGATGGAGGAGCTGTTTCTGCGCGTCGGCAGCCGCAAGAGAGCTAACTTCTTCCGCGACCTGGCTGCAGCGTTGGACAGCCCCCAAAGGGAGGTACGATTCATCCTCAGCTTGCGCGAGGACTACCTGCCTCGTATGGATGAAGCCCGTGCCCACCTTCCCGACATCTTCGCCCACAGCTATCGCCTGGCCGCCCTGGACCGAGACAACGCCCGCCTGGCGATAACCGAGCCGGCCGCTCGGGCTGAGATATCCGTCGAACCAGCGTTGGTGGACGCCCTTCTCGGCACCAATGGAGGGTCGCAGGCCGCCGGCAACGAAAACAGCGACCCGGACCGCCCGGCAGATGGGAAATCCGACGACCAGCCGGCCGGCGACCTGGTCGAAAGCGACGGCAGCGTGCCCCCTGCCGCCCTGCAGATAGTCATGGACCGCCTCTACCGACAGGCACTGCCATCCAGGCATCCTGTCGGCGCCTCCCCACCGCCTGGGTTGGAGTTGACCCTGGATGAATACCGTTCCATCCGCCATCAGCTGGGCGAGGGATGGGACGCCCAGGAGCTGCAAGGTGCCAAGGCAATCCTGGCCGGTTACGTCAGCGAGGGGTTGGCTCGATTACCAGACCTGGTTCGCGAGAGCGACCAGACTTCGCTGGGTGCCGATCCATCGTTAGGAGCAGAGATCCTCAAAGTGGTGGTCACCAGTCAGGCCACCAAAGCGGCACTGACCCAGGAAGAGATCGTGGACCTGCTGGATGAAGCCGGCATCATTCGAGGCAGCAGCGCAGCGCAACGGGGGCTGGTCGAGCACACCCGGCTGGGGCTGGAGCGAGTGCGCCTGCTGCGCAGCTTTGAGCGTGATGGCATCGCCCTGTACGAGCTGGCCCACGATCACCTGGCGGCAGAGATCGCCACCTGGATCAGCCAAGAGGAGATGCAGTCGAAGCTGGTACGAGAACTGTTGCACCGCCAGCTGGACAACTGGCAGCACGCGGGACTTCTCATCCCGCCAGAAGCCTTGCAGCTGATTCACGACCGGCGCGACGAGCTCAGGCGGCTCAGCCAGGACGAGCTGGTACTCATCCTCCATTCCTCCCTCGATACCGAATTCGAGGTTGCCTACTGGTTTGAGCGGGCCAAGAAGGGAGGCGTGCTGGTGAACGACATCGCCCTGGCCAGGCTGGAGGACCCGGACTTCCACACCCGGGTGGCGGCCGTGACCGCCCTGGGACAGCTGGGCAAGGGATTCATCGAACCGATCACGAAGCGATTGGCCGACGAGTACCCCCAGGTGCGGGTAGCCGCCATTCGGGCCCTGCAACGCCTGCAGCCCGGCGGCGACTGGCGCCAACAGCTGCAATATGAATGCTACGTGCCGACCGGGGAGTTCCCCATGGGTGATGCCAGGGAGCCCCACAAGGTGAGGCTGGAGGCATTCTACATCGCCAGGTACCCGGTCACCAATACCGAATACAAACGCTACATGAATGACGTGGGCCGCGACCTGGACATTCCCGTGGGCAAGGACGACCACCCGGTGGTGAACGTCTCTTGGTTCGATGCCTGCGACTACGCGGCCTGGGCCGGGATGCGCCTGGTGACGGAAGCTGAATGGGAGAAAGCGGCTGGCTGGGACCAGAAGCGCCGCAAGAAGCGCAGATATCCGTGGGGTATGAAGTTCGAGGCTCGCAACTGCAACACCGAGGAATTCGGCATTCCGGGCACCACCGCCGTCGGAAGATTCTCATCCCACGGAGACAGCCCCTACGGCTGTGTTGACATGTCAGGCAATGTCTGGGAATGGACCAGCAGTCTGTACCGGGAGTACCCCTACCGGGCGGATGATGGCCGCGAAGACATGGATTCACCCGATGTTCGAGTGCTGCGCGGCGGCGCCTTCAACAACGACGCTGGCTTTGCCTGTGTCAGCCACCGCTCCCGGAACTACCCGGATCTGCATCTGTGGAATCTTGGCATCCGGGTGGGAGTGGACCTGAACGCCGAGCCGGCAGCGTCCGGGCGAAAGCCCAGGGATTAGAGGCCGCCGGGCAACGGAGAAGGACGCTTGCGTTCGCCGGCTGGCAGCGCTGACAGAAAGGGATGAGGCATTATTCGATGAGCAGCCCACAAGGCCAACGATTGACCCTATTCATTGGCGCTGACCTGCCCAGCCAGGTCACCGGCCTGCCGGCCCGCGCCGACCTGGCCCGTGATATGGCCCGTCGCCACGAACTGGACGAGTCGCTCTCGTTGGCAGAGGTAGCCCAGCGAGTCAGCCGGGCCGGACATCGCTTCGAGTTCACCGACTTCCTGCGCAACGCGCTGGATACCTCTGGTCAGTCGCCCCACCCCTTTCACCAGCGTGTAGCCCAGCTGGTGGAGACACACGGAATCCAAACCATCATCACCACCGCCTATGACGACCTGCTGGAACGGGCCCTCAAGCAGGCAGGTCTTGGCTTCAATCGCGTAGTGAGCGGCAACGATGTCCCCTTCATCAGCCCCGACCGCCCGACGCTCATCAAGTTCTACGGGGACGTCCAGCAGCCGGAGACCCTCATCGTCACCGACCACGACCACCTGGACATGCTGCGCGACCGGGACAGGGAAGGCATCATGGAGGAGGTGCGCCACGCTTTTCGCCAGGACACGGTGCTTTTCCTCGGTTACAACCTGGCCGACCCCGATTTTCGATTCATGTTTGACCAAGTGGCAGAGAGTCGCTTCTCTCGCACCGCGTACGCTGTGTGGCCCGGCCTGCCCGACGCCGACGTAAACATGTGGCGTGATCGGGGAATCGTCATTCTTCCCAGCGACCCGTGGGGAGTGTTGAGTGAGGACGTGGCGCCACCATTGGCCCCATCTCCAGGCGAACCGAGCGTGCCTATCACTGTGTCCGCGAAGGACCTGTCGCTGGTGCGCCAGCTGAACGTTCTGCTCTCGCCGGCACACATCACGCCACCGGTGCAGACGCTCCGCCAGGATTTGCCCTTCAATGAATTGTCGTGGGAGCAATTCGAGGCGCTTTGCGCAGCATTGGTCGAGGCTCAGCCGGCCACGATCGACTGCCATCTATTCGGCGTGCAAGGTGATGCCCAGCAGGGGATCGACATCGTGGCCACGCAGCAGGGTGCCGATGGGGAGGAAACCTGGGTCTATCAGTGCAAGCGATACAAGCAATACAGTGCCGACAAGCTGGAAGAGGCCCTGTCCAAGATGGCCTACCAGGCCGATTTCTACGTCCTGATGCTCAGCATCCCGGCAACAGCCAACCTGCGCCAGGGAGCCGCCAAGCACGCAGATGCCTTTCTCTGGGATAGCAAAGACATCGCCCGCAAACTGAAGATGTACCCGGTTATCGTCGAGGATTTCTTCGGCCCGGTCTGGCGTCAGGCATTCTGCGGTTGAGCATGTATCTCCAGCTCTTGGTCTGATTCCGGCACCCGCGCGCCGACCACCTCACCGCCATTGACGCTCCCGATTCTCTGCGTCACGTAAATGACCGTCTTGGCCCCGTTTCCCTGACTGTCACGAATCTCTGACTTGTCGGGGTAGTAGATCAGGTTGGGGCCACGCACAATGAAACTCTCCTGTTTGGGATCAAACGTATAGCCGGGCAGATAACGATTGACGACGTCACCGATAGCCCGCAGCAGCGGTTCATCTGGAAGCAGCTCCACGGTGGCCGCCAGATCATCTTCGTCCAACGTGAAATACTCTTGCCAGGCGGACTCTCCCACAAACGGCAGCGAAGCAGCCCAACGCTGGCGTCTGTGTTCCTTGCACTCCAACTCCCAGGCCCCGCTATGCCGTTTCACCGCGAACGTGGTAGCATCGCACGTGGGGCACGCCAGATATCCATCCTCCGCGCCCGGTTCAGAACTCTCCACGGGGACCTGAATCCGCATCCAACGGCTCATCTTGGCAGCCAGCTCCAACGCGGGAATGCCAACCGCTTGATACGCCAGGAGAGGCGCCTGCTTCACCGTCAGCAAGGCAGAGATGATCTGCAGGATAGTCTCTCGCTGCCCGGTCTTGAACTGGGCCAGCTCCGGCGAGTCCACCAGACTGCGGGTTTTCACGTAGGCCGGCGCGTTGGGCCGAAACTCGTTCAGCACGCTGACAAGCTGGCCCAGGCGATCCAGTGTCCAGGCACGGAACTGGCTGGCCTTCAGCGTGCCCGCCAAGCTCAGAGCGCCCCGGTCGCAGCGAATCGTCAGCGTGGTCTCCTTCTCGCCGTCAATCACCTCCCGATACCTGAGGCTGCGCACTTCAGGGTAACGGTCTTCCAACTCCTGATACCCCTTGGCATATGGATCGTCGTCCGCCACGGTCAGCCAGCGGAAACGCCCCGGCCCCGGGTCGGGATCGTGGAGACGACCAGCGCGGAAGGAGTCCCGCAGAAGGAAAGGCAAGGCGTTCTTGAGCTGTTTCGAGATGACCAACGCGGCCAGGTAGATGCCGGCTCCCTTTTCAATGCCCCGCTTCAGGGCTTTGAGCACCTCGGCGTTGCGCGCGTGGATGATAACGTATCCCTCGGACGAGTTTACCCAGAAGAATCCGTACAGCGTCTGGTATGTCGAGACGGCATTTTGACTTGCATCAATGAAATCCATCCGTACCTGGAATCGATAAGTGCCTTCCACGATTTCCGGCCGTTCCGGAAGCGAGACCAGATCGCTCAATGCCAACCGGCGCATGCGTGGCAGGCCGCCCTCGCGCGCGACGTTGAATACCTCCAGATCCGCCTCGAATCGCTGGCGAAACCCCTGCATTGCCTGGCGCCCAAGAGTCGATTTGTCAAAGAGATGGACGTAGAATGACGGATTGCTTCCATAGCGGTACTCTTCGAACAGATCCCTGATCTGCTCGTCGCTGATTTCCGGGCAGGCGTCGATCAGGCTGGTCAACTGCTCGCGGTTCATGCGCTGCACTGCGTGGCGGATATGATGCAGCTTGCGATTCAGGATGGCTCCAAATCGCTCGCGCATCACCCGTTCCGCATTTTCGTCCTCCAGCAACCGGTACATCGTCTGGCGCAAGGCGAACACGGGAATCTGTTGTAGTTGCTGTATCCGTGATTCAGATTGGTTCACGATGAAACCTCCTGAATGGGCCTTCTCTTGAAGAAGTGAGTCAGACATCGTGTGGGTCTCCCGGAGGTTATGCACCCGGCTTTGGGTATTATGACTGATTTCGACTGCTCGCAGCCCATTTGAGCCTCAGAGAGGCCCAGGGCCAACACCTGTTTCGGATGATATCCAACCGGTTTCTTTGTCATCTATCCCAACCTGCGTACGCTGACACCGGTTACACTTCCTCCCTCGCCCACGACGTCCACTTTCTGGTCAGACCTGATTTCTCCTTCAACAAGTTTCTCGATTCTGACCCCTGTGGCTGCGCCCCCTTTGGCAACCTTGGCGATCTCCTGGTTGACCTCGACCCCGGTGTGGGGCGCTTCGATCACGTCCACTCCTGTCAGCTCGTCATACAGCTCCTTGGCTCGCTGCCACACGGTCACCCGTTGACGATCCCGCAAACCCTCCAACGTCGGATCGGCAGCAACCTCGGGGAAGACCATGCCATCGGCCGAACGCATGTAGAGCACAGGCACACCCCAATCAACGTCATCCCTGACGCCCCGATTGAGGATGGTCAGCCGCCCGGCCATCACGGCCTCATCCAGCGACAGTCCAGCAGACAGCGCTTGATAGAAACGGCTGGCGAACGCAATGGCAGCGTCGTCAAACACGGAGTACTGCATTGCCACCGCCGCCGGGATGCCAACACGCATCAGCGCGGGCGCCACCCCGCTCCAGGCGTTCACGCCGTCCCGGCGACCGGTCTCGCAGCCACCCAGCACCACCACCCGCACGCCGGCACCACGCAGCGTCAGCGCCAGGTTCTCAACCGGCAGCGGCACGTTGTTGCCGGCCGCGTCCTCCAGAAAGATGACACCGCTACCATATGTCTCGTTTCCGCCCTCCCAGAAGAAAGCACCATGCCCGGCGAAGTGAAACATGTGCGCCCCCCGGCAGGCGGATTCCAGTTTCTCCACCGTCAGGTTCTCCACGAAGGTGACATCTAGGCCCTCAACCCCATCCAGTGCCTTTTCGATGAAGGCCCGCTCCGCCTTGAGATCGAGCGGTGGGACTCCCGCCGGCGATGCAAAACCCACCACCAGCTTGAGCGGAAGCCGAGCCGCCACCGAACCGGGCGCGATGGGAATGGCCTCATGGCGAACGATCGAGATGCGCGGGTCCAGCGCCAGGAAGCCATAGTGCGCTCTGTCACTGCCAGCTCGGGGCAGATAAATGTACTCCCAAGGCAGGTTGGCTACACGCAGATCGTCCAACACCAACCGCAGGCGCAGGCCCCGGCCGGCACCCATTCCATCCAGACTGCTCAGCAACATCTGGCGCACTGTGGGCGGCAACAGCAGGTCCGCCAGGGCGTCGCCCAGCCCCATCAGCTGAGCCGGCGACACTCGCTTGCGTTCCAGGTTGCGCAACGGGCGTGCCAGGGCCACCGGGTAGGTCACACAGTCCGGGTCGCGCATCCGATCCATTGGCGAGCCGGTGACCTCTACTTTGAACTGTCCGTCCTGCCAGTCGCGGGCGCGGATGGTGAAATCCGCATATTTCATAACACCCTCCTCGAACGCGTCAGTATGGCACAAGAAAAGCGCCTATCTGATCTGTCCAGATAGGCGAACACCATATCCGCTTATTAAGCGAGTGAGCCAGGCGGGGACCGAAAGACGAGCATCCCATATCTTGCCTGCCCTGACGTGATCGGAACTCTCCCAACTTTGCATAATATGATACCACAGTTTTTTACATAATGCAAGTGGTCAGAGTCTATTGTCAGCACTCTCATTTGCCATATGACGGGACCTCAGGCAAAATGCCGTTGATGCTGCCTCCTGCTAATCCTGCCTTGGTGCATTTCCCACCACCGGGGCATTTTCTTTCCGTTGGTTGGGTTACCCGGCGCGGGCAGATCTCATTGGCAGCACAGGTTCTCCCGGACTCAGATCTGTATGCTTGGAGGCGAAATGATCTCGACCAACACGGTCTACCTTGAAACGAACCGACGCCTGTGGGACGGATGGGCCAAGATACACGCCAAGTCAGACTTCTACGACCTCGAGAGATTCAAGGCCGGGAAGACAACCCTCAAGTCCATCGAGCTGGAAGAGCTGGGGGACGTTGCCGGGAGGTCCCTTCTCCACCTGCAGTGCCATTTCGGCATGGATACGCTCTCGTGGGCCAGAAGAGGAGCGCAGGTGACCGGGGTGGACTTCTCTCAGCAAGCCATCTCGCTGGCAAGATCACTCAGTGAAGAGCTGAAACTCAGCGGTGAATTCATTTGCTCAGACATCTTTGAACTGCCTGAAGTGCTGGACCGGCAATTCGATATCGTCTTCACCTCCTATGGCGTACTGGAATGGTTGCCGGACCTTCAACGTTGGGCCCAGCTGGTAGCCCGCTACCTGAAGCCTGGAGGTACGTTCTACATGGTGGAGTTTCACCCGTTCGTGGGCATGTTAGACGATGATGCCGGCCAACGGATTGAGTACGACTATTTCTACAGCGCGGAGCCGATACGGTCTGAGGAACAGGGGTCGTACGCCGACCCAGAGGCCAACTTCTCACATACCTCGTACGTATGGGCCCACAGCCTGGGAGAGACCGTGACTGCCCTCATTTCTGCTGGGCTCAGGCTTGAGTTCCTGCACGAGTTCCCTTACAGCGTTTACAACTGCTGGCGATTTTTCGAAGAAAGCGCACCCGGAAAATATGAGATAATTGACAGCAAGCACGCCATGCCACTCATGTTCTCCGTGCGGGCCACGCGCTAGCACAGAAGGCACAGGAGGCTACAGACCGGGACGAATGGTCGCTTCGGCAGGCCCTCTGCCCAGAGGGCAAACATCCATTGTCAGCAGATTCACAAGTCTGGAAAGACGTGCATGAGCGCACCTCCGCACCGTGGGCATCAAGGCAAGACGTGGCATACCGGTGAGCCGGGGGAGTGGATATTGGCGTTGAGCCACGCCCTGCCCATATCACTGTTTGTGCTCGGCCTGTTCTACTACTGGTTTGCGATCGCCGATCGCTATGCGGTTTTCCTGTACGGGCACCTGGGCGCCACCCCTTTCGACCAGGTCACCAGCAGCCGATACTGGATGGCAGGACTGGTTGCCTCCGGGGCCTTGCTGGTCATCTACACAGCCGTGAACTGGCTGCTGGGTCGCCTGGCGATCTTGCGGCATCAGACCTGCCGGCCGCCTGCGTGGTGGCGCGTCTGGCTGGTATGCGTTGCGCCCCTGACCGTGGGCATCCCACTTATCACGACGACCTTCAACTGGCCCACATTGCCCCCCTCCCTTGCCCTAGCCTGCACCGTGGCCACGTTGCTGGGGCTGGCGCTGGCCCTGTGGCCCGGTTCACTGGCCGCCCTACATCCTGGTGAACTGACCTGGCTGGCATTTGACGGGGTGGGATTGGTGCCCGGCTTGTTGCTGTTGCTAGCGATCGAGGTACCCAGAACCGGCGGCATCATCAGTGTTGGCGCTGCCTGGTCGATAGCGATCGGCAGCACAATTGGGGGACTGATCTGGCTGCTCATCATGACCGGCCTGCGCCGGTGGCGGCGGAAGCCGGTGCCCAGTGCTGGCACGCTGCTGGCGGCTGGACTGTGCTGGAGCTATCTCCTGCTGCCGTTGGCACACCATCTGTTGGCAACACCGCCGGGATACCGTTACATCACCACCGCCTCCAACTTCTTCGCGTT
>SDBU01010034.1_pt1 | contig 10545 bp, 13 predicted proteins | sample 2277071 | NCBI WGS metagenome assembly SDBU01 (sample SAMN10397929, study PRJNA504765) | marine sediment metagenome | isolation source: marine sediment core GS08_GC12, 126 cmbsf | place: Arctic Ocean: Gakkel Ridge, Loki's castle | collected 2008
TAGTAGATGTGTTCGAGGACTGTCCACTTGGAGCCGTGCAGGTACCGCCTACCCATAGGACGGCTGGAGAAGGAGATGCATGAGCCTAAAATTCACACCCGCGACAATGCACGGAAGCCAGGTAGGGATGAAAAGAGATTTAAAATACATTCCTGCATTACCATCGGGTCTATCAAGCGCAGGGCACAGTTTGAGGAATCGAGAAATGTTCGCACCGAGTGATCGTGGCATGATAGGAAGGACGTCACTAAAATACACCCCTGCGTGGGTTCGAAATAATATCGATCCTAAGAGAGAACACCAAGAATTTACTCTTGATTGGTGGACGGACACAGCAATATTTAACTATAATGCCCTACTCGTCTCCGCGTTTTATGGAATGGATATCTGGGACTTCCGGGAATATTACAACATTCCCACTAAGGACTTTACTTTCATAGCAGACTCAGGCGGGTTCCAGCTATGGTCGCAGAATGTCAAGATAGATCCGATTGAAGTACTCCGGTGGATGGAACACAACGCCGACATAGGCTTGACCCTCGACGTCCCTCCTCTGATACCGGGGTCAATGAAGAGTTTTGAAGACTTCGAAATATACAAGAAGTACTGCGACAAATCAAAAAAGAACTACGAACTAATGCACCGTAGCAGGAGATCTGATGACCTAGAAATCCTGAAAGTGGTACACGGTGCCAGTCCAAGAGAGCTACAGTACTTTTATGACAATGTCGCGCATCTCGACTTTGATGGGTATGCATTCTCACCCAAACCCGCGAGAGAGGAGCAGATAGCACTCACTATATCATTTGCTAAACACATTGGCGCCAAGAAAGTGCACATCTTCCTCGGGACGGGTATGAGCACTCTACCAGTAATCATATATGGTAAGAGATTCTTCGAACGGCTGACATATGATAGCGCTTCCTTCTCACTCCAGGGAGCGAAGTTCCGCAGCTTCGTCCTTCCATTTAAGCCCAGTTCATCGATAGATTTCGGTAAGAATTATACAGGGACTTTGGACAGACTACCGTGTAACTGCCCGGTGTGCCAAATATCAACAGTGGACATATTTAACATCGATAAGCACACAACCACAGCTAAACTTTCAGAGTCCCTACCCGGTGGTCTTATAGCTCTTCATAATCTCTATGTCTGGTTATCATATATGGACTTCCTGGAGGCGTTGTCCAGCAGTTATGAGCACTATATCCAATTCCTTCGGGTGCAAGGATTCCAGGATGCCATCAAGGCTATAGAAATGATGAGGAAAGTGGAGGAGATAGGCTACGAGGATGTTATCGCAGAGAACGCCATAAGCAAAGGAACGGATGCGAGGACTCTCTTTGAATGAGATGAGAAATGGTGAAAATGTGATGGGTAGGAAAATTATTATAACTGGGGCTAGTAGTGGTATTGGATTGGCAATAGCAAGAAAGTTCATGAGTAAAGAACCGGCAGAAATACACAATATCAGTAGGACAATTTGTACTGTGATGGGTACCCAAAACCACAAAGTTGATTTCACAAACGAACAACATATAGATAAAGCAATAGACTTGGTTCAAACAATTAAACCAGATATTCTCATAAATTGTGCAGGAATAATGCCGTTGAAATATCTCAAAGATATAGACCATGAACTATACAATAAAATCATGGACGTGAATGTGAGGGCCCCCTATTTTCTTTGTGTTGCGGCAGCACAATCAAGGGAAACAAACATTAAAATTGTCAATATTGCTTCCATATCTGGATTTGCGAATGATGACCCAGATCTTGTCTTGTATAATATGTCAAAGGCAGGGGTAATTATGCTAACAAGATCAATGGCAAAATTGTTCCCACAACATAATATCAATTCGGTAAGTCCCGGATTAACAAGAGGAACAAATCTAGTCCCGGGTGAACCAGATCCACCTCAGGATCTAATTGACAAAGTTCCGATGAAGCGACCAGCTGAAACATTCGAAATAGCAGATTTGGTCTATTTCTTGTGTTCGGGCGAAGCAAGATTTATAAGTGGAGCAAACTATGTTATTGATGGGGGTCAGTCTGCATAATGTATACATGTATTTATTTGACACGTCGTTGCCCATTGAGGTGTGAGTATTGCCGTATCAGGGATTCCACAGATATTGGTCCAGAATTAAATCTGGAGCAATGGAAAGAGGCTTTTCTGATTATGAAGGAGCTCGGGGTTGAGTTTAATCTCATACTGGGTAATGAGATACTGATGTTGAGGGACGACTTGGTTGAGTTAACTGAGTTTTTCCATGAGAAGGATATAAGATATGCTTACTACACAACCTTCCCAGAACCATTGTGGTCAGAATACAGGGATAAACTAATAGATGTTGGTATAAAGAATCTCTCCTGTGGATTTGATACCCTTCCCAAATATTCTGGGGAATACGAAGGCGATATACTAAAGAAAAGTATTTCTGGTATAGCGGGATTGGAATGGGCTCGTGATAATGGTGTACCTGATCTACAAGGCACAATCACGGTCTCAAAACTAAATTTGGAACATCTACCCGATTTGTTGATGGAATTAACAGATAGGAATCTCTGGGCAGGGGTAAATGTAATCCATCATAGTGACGATCCCATGTTCGATTTCTTCCCTAAGACAGAGGAAATTGAAGATTTCGTTCTCACGGAAGACGACAGACCAACCATGGAAAGAATCATCAAAGAAATAAAAGAGAAGATGGAGAATGGACAACTCAAGATGCAGAACACTCCCGGTTTCTTTGACGCTTGGTTGAAACATGGTATTAAGTTGGATTGGCACTGCACAAACCCATTAATCTTATCTGTGGACGCAGATGGATCGATGAGAACATGTGGTTATCGTAAGGGTGGTCGGGTCAAGAAATATAATATATTCGATTTGGCCAGTGAGGAGACTCGTTGGAAGTTTATGTATGATTGGAACGCAGATCGAAGTGAATGCCCCGGATGTTTTTGGTCGTTTTGGTTCTTGGCCGAACAACAGAAAAGAGAAGACCCAGATTTCGCAGATGGATACTTCCAGGACCACGATTCGAAGTATTGGGATAAAGAGAAAGGAGACGCAAAATATGGAAAGTGATAAGAAGGAATCGGTTATTGTATTAGCCTCTGGCGGATTAGACTCAACCGTTGCGATATACCTACTCAAGACGGGTGGATTCAACCCAGTTCCTCTATTCGTAGACTATGGTCAAGTTCACAGAAAGGAAGTTCAGTGTCTTACTATTTTATGTGAAGAACTCGACTTAGAATATAAACACATAGATGTTCCAGGTCTGTTCAGATACTCAAATTCCGGCTTAATAAAGGGCACAAAAATAGAATCTGGTGCCGATAGTGTTGTTGAAAATAGAAATATGGTTCTTTTATCAATTGCCGTATCTGTTGCTGCAAGTATGGGTATTAAATATGTTTCATATGCTGCACACAAATCAGATAATCTTGTGTATCCAGATTGTAGATGGGAATTTATGGAGAGTTTCGCAAAGACAGCACGTTTGTCTTTGGACACAAAGGACTTTAAATTTATGATGCCTTTCCGAGATAAAACCAAGGCAAACATAGTTACACTAGGTCAAGAATTGGGTGTAGATTTCTCAAAGACATGGTCTTGTTATACAGCTGGGAAGATTCATTGTGGGATATGTCCTACGTGTGTAGAAAGAAAGAAGGCGTTTAAAGTAGCGGGTATTGAAGATCCAACGGAGTATGAAGAATAATGGCTGAGAAAGTAATAACATCGTTATCTGATAAACATTCGGAACCCATGATAATGAGACGATACACTAGTTATGGGTTCCCCGTGTATATAGCTTTGATATGTGGTGCGAATCTTGATGATTTAGATGAGTTTCATGCAAAATTATCTGCGGAGTGGGATGATGTTCCCAAATCGATTCAAAGTTTACGAAACTACTTTGGAAACATGACAAAGGCAATTGTTGATCACTATGGTAAAGATGTTACCGAGGGATGTGCGGTGATTGCTTTTGCAGATAAGATGGTTGTATCCTCTCTATGGGGAGATTTTATGGTACACTTGGCCTGTAAAAATGAGTTGTTTACTTTACTGAGTATGACGACATTGGTGTGATGAAAATGAGAATAATTATTGCCCCTCACCCAGACGACGAGCTTTGGTGTCTCGACGAGATAAAGAAGGGGGTAGACGCGGTTGTCTATGCAGGAGAAACCCAAGGTAGAAGGGACTATGAAGCTATACAGATGGGTGAAAGATTTAAATTCCGACCCGTGTTTTGTCACGGGCTTTTTGGACTCTCAATATATTTACTTAATTTGAGTTCCGAAGATATTGTGTGGGCACCGAAAATAAATCCGGGTGAACACCCACTACATGTATTAGTTAATAAAATGGTTTGTGAAATAGCAAACAAAGTTGGTTTTACTATCATGGGATACACAATAGACATAGAAAATATAACATCCGAACAAAAAGAAATCATAGAAGATATTTACAAGAGTCAGGTCTGGTTAATATGGGGGAGGAATGATCAATGACCCTATTGTATGTTCCTGTGTATCCAATCAAGAACCGATATCCAGAAGAGTGGCTCCCAGAATTCCTACGTGAATTTGGTGAACATGATATTCACCACATAATGATAGATGGTGAGGCATTCGATACCGAGGCTAGTCTATTTGAAAACGTAACAAAGAAAAAACACGACTTATTCACCAGTCTTGAAATAGGTGCCAGATGGGAAATAAATCAAATACGAAACATGATATGTAATTTCGAAAATATCAAGGACGGAAGTACTATTCTCTTTACAGACATAGATTTTCCGGGGTTCTGTTTACCTTTCGCGCAACTATTTAAATTGGCTAAACCCAATATAAAATTATATGGGTATCTCCACGCGGGTTCTTATTGTAATGGCGATATATTTTCGAATACACCAGGTAAATGGGAATCGGAGATGGCAACACTAAAAATCTTTGATGGTGTGTTTGTTGGTAGTGAATATCATAAAGAATTATTACAGGTTACTTTTGGACCAGATGTGGCTTGTAATGTTCATGTTGTGGGCGCACCCTTCTATGGTTGGGAATTAGATGAGTCTGTTGACCCCGAATACGATGTGGTATACACGAGTCGAATAGACAGTCAAGATGATGGTAGTGATTTCATGGACGTTGTTGAATCTCTTCCACACATCGAGTTTGTTTGTACAAGTAAACCACCAAGGAAATATGATAACTTAACACACATTCCTGTCTCAAATCGGGAAGAATATCATAGTGTTCTACAAAGGGGCCGTGTGTATTTGAATATGGCTAAGGAGGGAACATTTGGATACGGTGCTGTTGAGGCAGTATATGCTGGGTTGATTGCTATTGTTCCCGATGAATATGCATATCCAGAAGTACTAAAGAAAGGATGTATAAAATATCAGAAGGATTCCCAGATTATCGATTGTATTAGGGAAGCCCTGATGATATGTGATAGTTCAGGAATAGTGGTGGTAAATGAAATGCAAGAACTCGCAGAACTAGATAGATGGAAAGAAACAATTCCCAAGATGTTAGAAATTATGGGGTATAAAAAATGAAAAGAAATAGAGTAAGATCCGAGGTAATATCCAGAGCCCGTCTGTTGTTAGAATCTCTAGGATTAGATATGGAAGATCCAAATTTTATTGATACACCCGGTCGTGTGGCTCAGTGGTTATTAGATTTCACCTTAACAGATTCGTATATTAAAAAGGAATGTGCTGTAATCTCTAAAGCTATGTTTCCATCAAAGGACGACGATATGGTTATAGTTAAACCCTTTGTGGTTTATTCAATGTGTCCACACCATCTATTACCCGTCGAATATAAAGTATCAATTGGATATATTCCCAATGGACATGTGATAGGAATCTCTAAATTAGTAAGATTGGCAAATATGGTTGCTAGACAACCAATACTGCAAGAAGATTACGCACCGAGATTGGCAGATGTTTTGTGTAAATCTCTTGATACAAAACACGTGGCTATTAGAACAGAGGGTGTACATTCTTGTATGAGAATACGAGGTGTTAGGACATATGCACCAATTGTGAAATCTACAATGCGCGGAGATTTCAGGGATGATTCGTCCTCGGTGAAACAGGAATTTAATAGTATATTAAATGGGAGATGAATGAAATGTCATTAATAATGAGAGAGGAAACATTCGACTCTGGACACAGAATCGCTAACTACCCAGGTAAGTGTATAAATCCGCATGGTCACACATACTTTGTCAGAAATATAAGATATACCCCACATGTTCAACACCTAGACGAATTGGGTATGATAATAGATCTCGGAGATTTCAAGGGACCTGTTCGTGAATATCTGAAAAATAAGTGGGATCATAAAATGATTATTCCTGAAGACGAGGTTGAAATTATAGCATGGCATACATTATACAGAACACTCGGATTGGATGTTGAAGCTCTGCTACCTTTGAGACATACAACGGTTGAATATATGCAAATGTTAATCACCGAGGAATTAAATTTGTTGTTTCCAGATGGGGAAATAACCCTAGAACTATACGAGGGACCTGCTCAGGGATGGGGTTGACTGGGAATGTCTAGACCAGAGGATACAGACGAAATATTCATAGGGGTATGCCCAGGATGTAAAGCTGTCCTTTGCGATGAGAATATTAGTGTTAGCTATTTTGGTGGTCAATTAGAACATGTCGCATATTCCTGTGTAAATTGTCATAGAATATTAGGGTTTGGGTCATTGTGAGGATAATAGAAATATTCCGGTCTGTTCAGGGTGAGGGTCCACTAGCTGGGCGACACACAATTTTCTTGAGACTGGGTAAATGTAATCTTAATTGTATTTGGTGTGATTCCAAATACGCCTGGGAAAGTGGATATGATCACACAACAAAAGATATAATGGATAAGTTAAATGAGGTTGGAATTTCTAATTGTAAATCTCTAACAATAACTGGTGGGGAACCCCTATTACAAGCAAAAGAAATCAATAAACTGCTCGCATTATATCCCCCGAGTTTGTTGGTTTGTATAGAGACAAATGGTACAATGTATCCCGGACTGAAGCACACAGACGATATACATTATATTGTATCCCCAAAATTATCGAATTCAAGTTGCGACGAAGATGCTAGGAAAGTAGATCCCGAATTCATATGTATGGTTCATAATGGGGAATCTGTTCAATTCAAGTTTGTTGTCCAGGATCAAAAAGATATGGGCGAGGTCTTATCGTGGATTGAGGAACACAAGATTCCGAGGAAATATGTGTGGTTAATGCCACAGGTAATAACTAAGGACACGCATCTTGAAATATTTCCGAAAGTATTTAATTGGGGATTAGAATATGGATTAAATGTTTCACCAAGGTTACAGGTATTAGCACATGATAACAAAAGGGGTGTATAAAATAAATCATAGTCACGAGTCACTTTGTGGCCGGCGAACGAGGGGAATTCTCGCCGTTACTCCGTATGTGATTGTGTCCCATATGATGGGCTCAGTTGAGGGAGAAAATATCCCTTCCGACAGAATGTAGGAGAGAAAAAGAGTGAAAAGAGAAAGTAAGGACGCAACTTGGAATCCCTTTAACAAGTGGACCTCTAAGAATCTAGCACTGGCAGCAATAGTCGGAGCGCTGAATATTGCTATGCTACAAATGTTCGCACCCATGAGCTGGGGGCCAATGCAATTTAGGGTGGCCGAGGTAATCACAACACCATTCATAATGGTCGCAGGATACCCCGCCGCTCTAAGTTTATTGATCACCAGCATCGTGTCGGGGTTCATGTCTACTGGTATGGGAACGGCCGAGATGATGTGGAACTTGGCAACATTTGTACTCTGGGGAATAGGCTCCGTGGAGCTCGCGAAGAGACTACCATTTAATGCCATCGGATATCAGATACTGGCAGGGTGGATTGCTGTAGTTACAGGGCTCTGGGTACCAACAATGCTGACGACTATGTACGGCATACCTTGGTTACCTTTAGTCATCTGGATAACAACCGCGGAAGTCATTACCATGAATGGAATAGGATACTTACTGTTCCTATCCATAAGAAGAACAGGTGTACTAAATTCCTTTATTGCGCAAAGCATAACGTCAACAGAGGGATGACAAATGTCCTTCCCATTTTTTTTCACTTGGTAGGTGTGTAAGATGGAGAGTGAAGTGGCGATAGAATATAAATGTCCTGCAGAAGGATGCGGCGCTAAATTTCCTACTGAGAGAGGATTGAATTATCATACATCACGTGTACACGGATATTATTGTCAAGGGTGTGGAAAACTATTCTCTAGCAGGATGCAACTCAGTAACCATATGAGAGGAACTCACGTGGGAGGTGAGAAGAGTGGCGCCTAATAAAGCAACAAGGAATAAGCCAAGGAATAAGCCAAAGATAACACTCGGAGAAATAATGAGTAGTGGTAAGATGACAGGAGTATACGAGCTCAACTCACAAATTAGAGGCATTGTGATAAACAGGAGAAATAGTATATGTGTCAAATACTGCGACGTTGTGGATACCCCTTGTAGTCCGGGCCAAGAATGCCCCGCATTTAAGTATTTAATGGGGTTAGTGAGTAAGGAAAAAAGGAAAAAGAAATGACTGTTTACCAGTACATAACCGGCCAGTACAACGGACCACGCAAATCCATCGACTTATGGTGTCGTACTGAGGGTGGTGAGAAAACTCTCTTATCCGTTATGGGGTTCGAGCCCTATTTATACGTTCCCGAGAACGAACCAGTACCTGAAGAAGAGGAATGGATAACTCGTGTTGAACCAGGATTCGATTTCATCGACGGCACCAAAGTGAAGAAGATAGTTGTAACAGATCCCCTCCAGGTACGTAATCATCGTGATGAATTCTCAGTAACTCACGAATCAAAGATCCGGTTCGTACAACGGTTTCTCATCGACTCTGGGATTCGTTCATGCTTCGAGACCGATGCTCGTGGTGGTATAGTACCCTATAACCTTATTAAACCGGTAGATAAAATCATTCCGCCCGTTGTTGTTTTTATAGACATCGAAACCAAGTCTTCTGCACGATTTCCAAACTGGCGGAATCCAACCGACCCCGTTATAGCTGTAACACTTTGGGATACAACTTTCAAAAAATATATTACAGTGATGGTTGACGTTCCTCAGAAGGAGGGTAAAACTGTTGATGGAGATTGGATAAAGATCCGTGTTACGTCATCCAAGAGGCTAGCTGAAATCTGTTCAGAATATCTCACTCGGGTTAGAGGAGATATCCTGAGTGGGTGGAATATCAATTTCGATGTAGACTATTTTAATGCGTGGATGATGAAGAATTTTGATAAGGAACTTCCACTTGATGGTTACGAAGTTTTTGATCTTCTAGGAGCGTATTCAAAAGTTCGTTCTAGTCTTGGATATCGCCTCAAAGAAGTTGTGTTAAAAGAAGGTATAGTACTTCCTAAGGATATGGTCGCCGAGCAGTTTAACATAGAGCTATACAATAATACGTCCACTCGTAATCAATTTATGTTATACAGCAAGAAAGATGTTGAGTACTGCGTCAAGCTCGATCGTGGGTTCACCAATGTTAAAACAGGTGAGTATGTTGAATACAATATCATAGACCGTACTTGGGATGATAAAAACTTCGCGGGTTTGGAAGACATAGGGGGAACATCATCCCATACAAAGCGTCACGATGTTTTTTGGTTGCGGTGTGCTCGTAAGCTCAATATCGTCATGCCCGCCACTCCTGATAAAGCACAAAGAAGCACTCTCAAGTACGGCGGAATCGTATTCACCCCACCGGCTGGGCTTTATTCCAATCTCACAGTGCTGGACATGTCCCGGTACTATCCAACCATCCTCGTATCGTTCGCCAAAGAGACTTCTCCTGATATCTGGGGTAAGCTCGGACCAGAAGTTATTGGTAGTCTGTCCGCAGAGCGCAATAAGTGGGAAACAGAGTTAGACAAACACCTACCTGGAACCGAGTCATATAAGCTGGCATACAGAAAATTTTTCATGGCCAAAACATTCCTCTCTGGTTCGTGGGGTTATTTTGTCTTTCCTGAAAGTAGAATTTACAACCCTGAGAAGGGAGACTTTGTGCTCAAAACAGCTCAGGACGGTCTCAAGCTACTTCGTACCGAAGCCGAGAAGTTAGGCCATAAAACCGTGTACGGCGATACCGACTCAATCCTGTTGGAAGCCGAAATGGATGAAGTAGAAGATTTGGTCACAGCCCTAAACGGTGTCCTACACGACTGGGCCATTGAGAAAGGGGTTCCTCCTAACTTTCGGGTGAAAGAAGATCGCTACGCAAGGAACACTCTGTTTGTTGAGATGGAGGGTAAGAAACGTGGCGCTAAGAAAAAATATGCCCAGTGGATTGTGCGCGAGGGCGGGAAAGAATGTGACTATATCGAGATAAAGGGGTTCGCATTCGTCCGGGGCAACACATCCGAGGTTACCCGGTCCTTGCAGCAGAAAGTCCTTAAAGCAGTTGTACGCAGGCAGACTGAGGGCCTGGTT
>SDBU01010036.1_pt1 | contig 10544 bp, 6 predicted proteins | sample 2277071 | NCBI WGS metagenome assembly SDBU01 (sample SAMN10397929, study PRJNA504765) | marine sediment metagenome | isolation source: marine sediment core GS08_GC12, 126 cmbsf | place: Arctic Ocean: Gakkel Ridge, Loki's castle | collected 2008
TCCACCTCCCGTCGGCAGAACCACAATCGAATCCTGCCCACGACTGACACATTCCATAGCTTGTTTCTGCAGAGGGAGAAAATTATCGTACCCCCAATATTTGACCAACGCTTTTTGAATGTGCTCCATCACGATTATATATTACCAATTCAGCCCGCACGAATCCAGATATTCCCTCTCCCACTTCCTTGAAATATTACTAAATAGCATCGAAGCCTGGAATATTATTTGTAATCCAATATGCCTTGTGCGGCCACTGCGGGGCTTTCGTCCTTCGCAGTCCCGATTTTCTCGGGACGGAGAATGGATGCCCCACCATTAATTTCTACAGCTAATCTTTATGGCTGCGGAGGCAATTCCAATGGTGGAAATTCGACGTTTTGTGCCTTCTTTATCCAGGCAGGATCTCCATACACTCCGGCCTTGCTGTAATCGAACGGCTTAAATCCGGTCTTTAGGGCAGGACTGCTTGGCTTGAGACGAAAGTCGAAATTCTCCGCATCGATGAACATCGGGTCTGCGATAATTGAATCTGTATCGTGTCCTCTCTTTTGCCATTCTTCAAATGTCATACCGGCAGGTTTTACCTCTTTGCCGGAGGTGTTCCAATAGCAGTTGTCTCGCATTTTGACTTTAATCTGCTTCCATCGGCCGGACAAAAGAGGGCCGGTGTCCCAATAGACGATGTTATTTTCGAAGGTAAAAGACAAATGCTCCTCCACCCGCGTGGCCTGGATTTGGTGCAGCTTGCTGAAAGCTAAGATATTATTGCGAACGACATTTTCTTTGCCGTAGTGCTGATGGAAGCCACCGGTTTTGGTATTATAGACCAGATTGTTTTCCATAACGATACCCGTGCTGCCCTCATCAGTGTAAAGTCCCCAGCCGCCGTAGGAGTACGAATAGATATCGTGAAAAACATTATTGCTGATGACAGTCCCTTCCGAAGGCCCGAGCGTATAAATACCGCCCATATCGCTCAGCACACCCCAGCCGATATGGTGCACGTGATTGAAACTGATGTTATTGCGTTTGGATAAGCTTTCTCTATAGCCCCACCGCCAGCCGACTGAAAGACCGGTATAAAAAAGGTCTCCAATATCGTTGTGAGTAACAGCATTGTCACCGCTTTGCCCAATCCATACACCCACTGCGGAGGTATAGATGCGGCCACCTGAGCGGATGATATTATTGTCAACGGTAATATGACTCGTGCGGGATGGTTGGTCGGGGCGAATCCTTCCCTCGCCGATTCGCACGCCGCCGGCACCGAGGTCGTACAGGTAGCAGCGCTCAAGCCGACAGTTACGGCAGCCCTGGCGGAACCACACGCCGTAGGTCGCGACGTGGCTTATTTCACAATCCTCCAACACTATATTACGTGCCCCGTCGGCCATGATGGCAGCTTCGGTAACATACGCAGCCTGATACGGCGCGTATCCGCCAGCCGGCAGCAGGGATTGGTTGTGGTGAAAGGCCAGACCTTTCAATTGGATATGTTCAACAAATTGTTCCGCCTCCGGCTCTCCCTGGAAGATAACGAGTTTCTCAAGCACCGGCGCCACAACATGTACTTTGGACATATCTTCGTCTCGTAATGATTTGTAGTAGAGTGTGCCGTTGCGGGCCAGGAACCATTCACCGGGTGCATCCAGAGCGGCTTTGAAATTCTCTAAGTGAAAACGCGTATTCTTCGGCCAACTGGAATAACTTTTGAGTTTTTCTCCCACAGTAATGATTGTATTGGCTGAGCTGTCGATCTCCTTCAAAAACCGGCGGGTTATACACCACTTATGATAGGCCACTAAGGTAACATCGCGGAGCTCACGGCTGTCAAGATTTTGCAGAGGTGCAAGAGTATCGCTGCGCACGAATGTAGTCCGTCGATATTTGTCCTTGCTGCCCTCGACCAAAACTTCAGAGGTCACGCCCATATAATCGTAGAATTTGTTGGGCGTACGAGCACGCACAGCCCGATCCGCCATGGGCGGATTCATGAATAACTGTTCGAAATACCATTTGCCGGCGGCAACTTGGGGTATATGAGTCTGCCAGATGCCGTTTTCACCGCGCTTGAAACCTGTAATTACCCGCCCACCTGAAAATACCGGCCTGGCACCAACAGCGGCTTCGTAGCTGATCGGACATTCTTTAGTACCATTGTCTTTTGGCGTTAATATGAAAGGCTCGCTCAGGGTATAAGTTCCGTCCATAACGATGACCCGCACGGGCTTTGTGATTGCCCCCCGTGATTTCAAACGCCGAATCGCATCCCGCGCACCCGCCAAAGAAGCCACCGGCCCATCGGTGCGCTTTTTGTTCGGCCGCGCCAGACGCCCCGACCACCGGTCGTTACCTTGTGGAGAAACATAAAAGGTAACAGCCTCAGTACAGTGAACCAGAAGCACGGAAAGCAACACACAGCAAACAAAAGACCTTAATTTTAAACCCTGCTTTCTCATATCGTTTTATCTCCTCTTATCGACCGCATCAGAATAAAGAAATATTTCGCACAGTAATTTGCCACAGCTCCTATCTCAGCCGGTTTAAATTTCTATCATCGCAAACCGCTGCTCAAACACTTCAAGCCGTGAGATTCTCCCATTCTATTCCGACTCTCTTAAGGGCGTACCCAAGCTCGTGCATATAGTCACCGTAGCAGGTCATCCAGTGGAATCCGGGCATCCGCTCGGCTAAAGTTTTACTGTCACAGGAAAAGCGAATATCAATTTGCGAACGGCAGATATCCATAAATGGTGCATCGACAACCTCGCCAATCAAGCCAACCCATCGCTTGATGGCAAAATCTGGCGCAATGTTGGTAACTACCTGGCCCTTGTGCATCTCAACCTTCGGCGACGCACCATAATCCGACTCGAAATGGGTCATAATGCGGGCCGGCTCGAGTTTTTTTCCGTTCATCCTGCGGGGAGCTGTGCAATGGGCAAGTGTAATAAGCCCATCATGTGGATAAGTCGGATCATTGAAGAACATTGGCTTGCCCGAGATGTTTACCAACAAAACACCCGAGGGTATCACTACAAAGTCAGATTCGCAAAAGGCCTGGTACCCGGCGTCATTCAATACGCTCAACGTCAAACAAGCCGAGGTCTCGGCAATCGGCATGATAGTGCCCATGCAGCTATTGACTGTAAGTGCATTACAATCGGCCTTTTTCATCATCCCTCGGAAAACTTGCTCCAACAGGAAAGCGTTATCCACAAACTGGCGCTTGGTTTCCAGCTTAGTGCCACGTGATTTCAGATACCTCCCAGCTCGATTTCGGGCGCGTTTGACGGCATTTTGGTCGGCCCGAGCTTCCTTAATTAGCCTGCCAAGCTCCTTGTAGGAAAACGTCTGAATATCAAACTGCCACTTTTCTCGAATGTCCTTAAGAATCTCAGTCCGCCCCTCTCTCGATTGTGCCCAGGCACCCGGCCCGCCGATAGCTAATATCCGTGTCCCCATTGTGTTCTTCAGACCACACAACGACCGCAGCCGCCACAGAATTTCATCCTGGCTGTCTATCACAACATCGCCATCATCAATCGCTTTAACGGCCAGCGTATCGGTGTGCTGCCGCAGGTAGCGGGGGCTGATTATCTCATACCACAAATAAACAGGCCCCGACTTATGACGGCAGAAAAAGATAATGTCCTTGCCCCGCTCCGCCAGCTTGGCGAAAGTATCCATCCCGCCGCCGGCAGCGTATATCAAAAACACATCAGCCATGTCGAGGTCTTTTAGCCTGGATATATCTCCGACTCCCTTAATACCGGCAGGCTTTAGAAACTCGACCGGAAAGTCGGCTTTGGCTCGAAGCTTGCTAAGTTCTCGTTGAATCTGGGCCACTTCCTTCGAGGCATCCTGTTCGGTTTGGATACCACCCCAACTGCGCCAACTGGATTGGTGCCGCCGCTTTGGAATGCTATAGACAAGTATCGGCTTGACCTTCAACGCACGGCGCTTCGGAGCCGTATCACTCTTCTGGGCCGCCGATACCTCTGACCAGCTCAGGCCGGTAATTGCCGCGCTGGCCAATGCCACTGAGCTTACACCCTGCAGGAACCCTCTTCGGCTTATCTCGCCGGTCAAATGTTGATGACCACAAGGGCAGCATGTGCTCCGGAGCACGTCTCCTTCGTTGGATTTCGTAACCATTATGTATCCTCCTTTCTACAGATACCTGTTCTTGTTTACTCAGAAACTATAACCCAAACCTAATGGATAAGAAAGAAAAAAGATTGCACACCTTTCGGCTGAGTCTCATTTATCCCAGGCCGCCAACCATTTATTCCCTCTTTAAAATCTCTAAAGAACAGTGTAAATTACCTCTTAATGATTCTGAACTTGATTATTAGGGCGAGCAAGGTGTTCGAAGTCCCGCAGACTCGTTGTTAAATCCTGGAGGTGGCTTATGCTTGAGGACGAAGCAAAATTAAAGAAAACCGCAGAACAGGTCGTGGCTAACATGCTCGCCGCGAACATAGCCCTCAAGAAGTTCTATACTGACGAACGCGTGGGCAAAGAGTATTCGAATCTAATTACTCCCAATGCGTTTGACAAAAAACTTATCGCCATTGCTGTTCTCGGCTATCCTGAACAGGTAGGTGTCTGGTCATACACTCTGCTGCGCCAATCACGCCTCAGTGAATCCAGCATGGAACCCTATTTCCACGAATTTGCAAAGCATGACTTTGGGCTGGTCGCCATCAATCCCAATTGTTTCGGTCCGGATACTGAAGGAGACTCGTTTATTTATCAGCTTGAGCGGGTTGTAGCCGACATTGCCCCTGACAGAAAAATAGGCTTTATCGGTTTCTCCATGGGTGGTAAGATTTTGGTCGATTTTTTACAGCAACGTCCCGAGCTCTTAGACCGCGTGGCCGGCCTTGTGTTGATTGATCCCACGCTGCCCAACCGGCTGGAGGTCGGAAATATTCGTTGCTTACTCAATGACGATACCTTGCTTATCGCATCGCGAGGCGAAGTCCACAGTCCGGGCGAGATTGCCTCAGTCCTGCTGCAAATCCCCAAAACCTCTTTTACTGGAATTCATGGAGAAATGCCGAACAAGTCGCTCGACCAGATTATAAAGTTTTACCAGCAGCGCACACCCTGATAACAAGGATCTTTGCCTATTTAGCTCGTTATCTTCCTTTGCATGAAGCTTGTCCACGACTCCAACAAGGGAGCAGCGGTCTTTCATTTAGAAAATATGTGCAAGTATTGCGAGCTGTTGTTATAATACGGAATTATGAAATTACCAAAGTTACAAAATAGCGACAAATATGTCGGCCTGTTCATCTTCGACTTCGGCGACCACGCCGGTGTCGGCTTCACCGTCGAAGAGGTAGCTGAGCTTCTCGAAAGTGAAAAATACAAGCACGGCAAAGTCTATAAAATACACAGAGCTTACCCCGACGGCAGGCTCGAACTAAAAGGCCTACCTTCCCAGACTTTTCAACTTGAGGCAGGGATGTTCTTTTATTCGAATACTCTCGAAACCGCCAGAGGAGATTTCAAAAAGCTCGTTGGCTTAGCTGTCGGGACAGCACCCCCCTGCCGAGCCAAGGTGCATCTGGCTAAATACAGTGATGATAAATTCACAGTGGCCTTTATTTATCCAGCCGAGTACGATGACGAGGTCAGCTCATGGCTTTTAGACGGCCAATACAAAACCAGCGGCGCCGCCGAAGGCGGCATCGAGGCGTTGCAAAGATACTATGATTACAAGCCGGAAATTCTGGACAGGCATCAATTGTTCGGCAAATCCGAATCGATAAGCAGAACCGGCCAGGAGCTGTTAGCCGATCTAAAATTGGCCGTGCAAAGATAATATGTAGTTGTTAAAAAATAGTGAATCGCGTCCCGAACAAACCACGAATCATAATTATGCGTGTGCGAACCAAGATAAATTCATTTCTCAGCTTGCTTGCGGCCGGCTTGTTGACAATATTCGGCAGGTCCCCGGCCAAGCCAACCACAAACGATTTGAATCGAATGGAGTTCAAATCCAGCACGCAGCGTTTGGGGATACGATTTACTGAAAGGATTCGTGAAGTCTTTCGGTTTAGATGGATTAAAAAGAGTTGAAATATAAAAACCATTTGAGCTTTAAAGTTAAACAGGTTTTTAATTTCATATTATGATTTTGTATTTTTCCCTTTAAGTTTTTTTTTAGTGTTGAAGCATTTATGGCTGAATTCCATATATATCCGCCACCTGGAAATGTTCCCGTACTTAGCGAAAACGCTTTGATGGTCCTGCGAAGCAGATACCTAATCAAGGACCATAACGGCAAGTGCATCGAGACACCGGCCCAGCTTTTTAGCAGGGTGGCGTCATTAGTAGCCGAAGCTGAAGCCAAATATGGAGCCGACAGCAGCGAAATCAGACAGTGGCACCGAAAATATTTCGATTTGATGGCGTCTCTTAAGTTCTTGCCTAACTCCCCCGCCCTTATGAACGCACAACGTCGGGGAATGCTCAGTGCCTGCTTTGTGCTGCCGATTGAAGATAGTATAGAAGGGATATTCGAGGCCGTTAAGCAGACCGCTCTGATTCAGCAGGCCGGCGGCGGAACCGGATTTTCCTTCGACAGATTAAGGCCGACAGGCGACCGCGTTGCCTCCAGCGGCGGGACAACATCGGGGCCTATCAGTTTTTGGCGTGTCTTTTCCGAAACAACAAACGCAATTCAGCAGGGTGCTTTTCGTCGCGGCGCAAATATGGGCATGATGAGTGTCGAACATCCGGACATACTGAAATTCATCCACGCCAAGCAGAACTTACAGTCCTTCACCAACTTTAATATCTCCGTCAAAATCATCGATGACTGGATGAAGAAGGTGCTCAAATCCGGCAAGACTTTGCACATTGTTAAAAATCCCCGCACCCAGCAGAGATACTTATTGCCACGGCGAATCGATATTACAAACTACACAATAAACGATTTGCACAAGCTAACCGGCAAAGGCAAGCCTCGCTCAAAGCGAGCAGGCCAATTTTATACCGTCGGTAACATCTGGGAAATAATTGTTAAGTGCGCACACAAAACCGGCGAGCCGGGCGTGGTTTTTATCGACCGAATCAACCGTGACAATCCAACTCCTTCGCTGGGCCGAATAGAAGCAACCAATCCCTGCGGTGAACAGCCGTTGCTGCCTTACGAGGCCTGCACTTTAGGTAGTATAAATCTCACCAAATTCGTGAGCTTCGCCAACAACAAAGCAGATATGGATTGGCCGGCACTGGCCAAGACCGTTAGATTAGCTGTGCGGTTTTTAGACAATATTATAGATGTCTGTGTTTATCCGGTCAGAAATACTGTCCGCCTGACCCAAGGCAATCGCAAAATCGGCTTAGGCGTTATGGGTTTTGCGGACTGCATGTTTCTGCTCGGGATAGCCTACGATTCCCAGCGAGGTATCGAATTCGGCTCGGAGCTTATGAGCTTCATCAATAAAAACGCACGCAATGCCAGCAGTGAGCTTGCCGATTTACGTGGGCCCTTTCCAAATTGGAGTCACAGTATCTGGCGGACGCAAAGAGCGAAAAAGGTCCGCAACGCTTCTATTACCTGTGTAGCTCCGACCGGCACGATAAGTATCATCGCAGACTGTTCGTCCGGCATAGAGCCGGTTTATTCACCGGTATTCATCCGCAGGATTTTAGACGGCTCAAAAACATTGCAGATAAATCCATTCTTCAAACAGGTAGCTGAAAAACACGGTTTTTACAGCAAGAAGCTGGAGAACCAAATTGCCAAAACCGGCAGCATTCAACAAATCATCCAAATCCCCATCAAAATTCGCCGAATTTTCAGATGCGCTTACGATATTAAACCACAATGGCATATTCGTATGCAGGCGGCTTTTCAGCAACACTGTGACGCAGCGGTCAGTAAGACTATAAATTTCAGCGAAAAAGCCACGGTATCCTTCGTTGATAAGGCCTATAAATTAGCCTATCAGCTTGGCTGTAAAGGTGTTACAATTTATCGCCGTCACAGCCGAGACAGTGAGCCGATGAGTCTGTTTTAGCATACGGCACACGGTATTCATCTGAGCTTCTGACAAACAGGACGATTTGTGTATCGTGATACCCGTGATTCGTAGTTCATGGGAAGTGGGCGTAAAAGCATAAGCGTACAAGTAAACAAGTGCAAGTTCCTGCTTTTTCACAATCTCATGAAAATATGCGGAATTTTGTCTAAAGATTCTACTTGACGAAAAGGTGGCTAATCTGGTATAAATAAGATTGGTTAACAGTGTGGATTTTGTTCTTCTGCTGGGAAATTTCTTGTGATTTTCCGAATAGAGGAGGAGTTATTATGTATCGCGCGGGGCACAGAGCTGTAGCAGAAATTTTGTGCTTCGCAAGTGAGAATTCTTGCATTTCAATTAACAACCTATATTTATTTTTTGAAGGAGGATTATTATGTGTAGAAAATTGATGTATTTGGTTGTAGTAATGATGTTGGGTTTAGCCCCAACGAATCTGGTCTATGGTTATGATCCGGATCTTTTAGCTTGGTGGACGTTTGATGAAGGGGCAGGTACCGTTGTGGGTGATTCTTCCGGCAACGGCCACGACGGGACCTTCGTAAATGGTGATCCGGCCTGGGTTGCGGGTATCCACGGCAGCGCCGTGCAACTGGTCGGGCCCACTTTGATAGAAATCCCCCCTCTGGATGTTGTGCTTACGGAAGCCACGATGGCGGGATGGATCAAGACGAACGGTTCACAGCCTGACTGGTCCTCGATCATTATGCACCGCAATCCCGGTCCTGCACACGGCTTCAACATACTCGGTTTTCAGTTGGCCTATCACTGGAATGATGATTCAGCATCGTGGAGCTACCGGGGAGGCGACGTGATCCCGGACGATGAATGGACCTTTGTCGCCGTGACGGTCGAGCCCGATAAGGCAACGTTCTATATCAATGGTGTGGCAGGATCCGTCAATACGATTAGTCATACCGCTGCCACGTGGGATGGCAACATCTACCTGGGTGGTGATGGTTCTGGAGATTTTCCGGGACGCCAGATGAATGGCGCCCTGGATGATGTTTCGTTTTTCAGCCGAGCACTGACGGCGGACGAAATTCTGGCTCTCATGAAAGGCATCGGCGCATATCCAACTGCCTCGAGCGCCACCCCGGCTGATGGTACCATACTTTTGGATACGTGGGTGAACCTTGGCTGGGGGGCGGGAGATTTTGCCGTCTCACACGATGTTTACCTCGGTGATAATTTTGACGATGTGGACGCCGGTGCTGAAAGCACATTCATAGGTAATCAGGCAGCAACGTTTTTAGTTGTTGGTTTTCCCGGATTTCCTTATCCGGATGGCCTTGTTCCGGGCACAACTTACTATTGGCGAATTGACGAGGTCAACGACACCGAGCCGAATAGTCCGTGGGTGGGCAATGTCTGGAGCTTTTCAATTCCACCCAAGACCGCCTATGCACCCGACCCGGCTGATGCTGCCGAGCAGGTAGAACCGGATGCAGGCCTTAGCTGGACGGGAGGTTTCGGAGCGAAATTGCACTATATGTACTTCGGGGATAATTTTGACGATGTGAACAATGCTACTGTGGGTATGCCCCTTGGAGATACATCTTATACTCCCGGCACACTTAAAATGGCTAAGACTTACTACTGGCGGGTCGATGAGTTTGATGCCATCGGCACGTATAAAGGCGAGGTCTGGAGCTTTACTACTCAGGGCGCCGTCGGTGACCCGGACCCGTCTAACGGAGCTGTGGATGTAAAGCAAATACCGGTCCTTACCTGGTCGCCGGGAGTCTATGCCGCTTCGCACCAGGTCTATTTCGGCACTGATGAAGATGCCGTGAAAAATGCCGATACAGGTTCGCCAGAGTACAAAGGCACCGGGGACCTTGGTTCTGAGACCTTTGAACCCGAAAAACTCCTGTGGGATACCACCTATTATTGGCGTATTGATGAGGTCAATAACACCAATCCAGACAGTCCGTGGACAAGCAATGTCTGGAGCTTTATGACCGCCAACTTCCTTGTTGTGGACGATTTTGAGAGCTACAATGACCTTGACACCGCCGAGCCTGATAACAACAGGATATTTAATGCGTGGATAGACGGATACGACGACCCGACAAACGGTTCTCTTGTTGGTTATGACAATCCTCCATTTGCCGAGCAAACTATCGTTCACGGAGGCAACCAGTCGATGCCGCTCTCTTACGACAATAGTGTTGGGTACTCTGAGGCGACTCTGACATTGACTTACCCTCGCGACTGGACCGAGAATGGTGTCAACACCTTATCGCTTTGGTTCAGAGGCAATCCAGCAGGTTGGGTAGAGACCCCGGCCGGCACCTACACGATGAGCGCCTCGGGCGCGGATATCTGGGGTCAGGCCGACGAGTTCCGCTATGCCTGGAAGCAATTATCCGGCGCTGGTTCGATTTCGGCGCAGGTGCTAAGCGTAGAGAACACAGACGGCTGGGCCAAGGCCGGCTTGATGATTCGTGAGTCGCTGGCCCCTGGCTCAAAGTT
>SDBU01010037.1_pt1 | contig 10543 bp, 11 predicted proteins | sample 2277071 | NCBI WGS metagenome assembly SDBU01 (sample SAMN10397929, study PRJNA504765) | marine sediment metagenome | isolation source: marine sediment core GS08_GC12, 126 cmbsf | place: Arctic Ocean: Gakkel Ridge, Loki's castle | collected 2008
TGAATTCACCATCGTCACTGCTTTCTCCCTGTTCACCGAGATCCTACCCAATGCGCGGGCGACGATGATGTCGTCGAGTGTGGCCGCCATCAGCATCGGGCGGGCGATCGGCGCGCTCGTCGGTGGGCCAGTGTGGCTGGCCGGTGGGATACTGGCGACGGGCTGCGTCTCGGCAGCCGTCAGTGGATTGGCGCTGGTCTTGCTGGTTTGGGGGCTGCGGGGTTGGCGCGATTGAGGTGTTGCAGACTGAGCTCTGTCCACAAGACCCAAACTGTATCAAATTGTTGAAGTGTGGTATAATTAAGGTCGGTGAGTTCGATGGAGTGAAGAGACACTGCGCCAGATGATGGTCTGGCATGAACTGCTGGGGAGAGAAGAAGATGCTCATGTATGTGGACATCAGTCTGTTTGATTCGCCAGCCCAAACGCTGGTTAACACCGTCAACACCGTGGGCGTGATGGGCAAAGGCATCGCCGCAGTTTTCAAAAGGCTCTACCCGGAGATGTATCAGCGGTACCGCCGCCTGTGCAAGGAAGGGAAGCTGGATGTGGGGATGCTGTACATCTACAGAACGCCGAACAAGATCATCGTCAATTTTCCCACCAAGAAGCACTGGCGCCAGCGTACGCAGGTGGAGTACATTGAGACCGGGCTGGAGAAGTTTGTGGTACGCTACGGGGACTATGGCATTTCCAGTGTGTCGTTCCCCCAACTCGGTTGCGGACATGGCGAATTGGATTGGGAGACGCAGGTCCAACCGGTGATGGAACGTTACCTTCGAAACCTGCCCATCCCTGTGTACATCCACCTCTATCCCAAACCGTCCGACTTCATCCCTGAACGACTAGACGCTGATTACGCCAAGCAGGTACGCCTGGAGCGGCAACGTATTTCCACTGATCAGTTGTGGCGTGATCTGCAAAAGTTGGTCGGTCAGACATATCACCTGACCCTGTTTGGGCCAGTTGTGGAGGTGGGTGAAGAACACATTTTGTTCAAGCCGGTGACTGACCCAGGTAAACCTGCCATCGTCTACCGAGAAGATATTGAAGATCTGTGGAACACGTTACGGTTGCGCGGCACTGTGCGGGAAGGCGATGTGCCACAGCCCATTCAGGAGGACGGCGCCGACCAGTGGTTGTTTGAATTGCTAGAGCATCTGGACTATATCCAACCGATCAAGCTGCGTAGCAGAAGCCAGGAGGATTCCGTGCGGGGATTGCGATACGCTCCCCACCCTGCAGCGGCGCTGCTTAGCGAAGCGGAGATCGTCGTATGAAGCTCTGGAAAGCCGACTTCGAACGTCACATCGAGAGGTGGTCGGCTCGATTAGGGAATCTGGAATGGTGGCCGCGTTACGTCTACCATTTCACCGACGTTCACAATGCTGCCAGCATCATTCAGGGCGGGTGTCTTTACAGCCGTGATGAAGCGGTGCGGCGCGGCTTGATGAGAGTGGATAACGCCAGTTCAGAGATCATCGAACAGACCCGGCCGGAACATATGAAGTATGTTCGTCTCTACTTTCGTCCACGCACGCCTACCCAATATCGCAACGAGGGGGTCCGTCCGATCAACCGGCGTGAATTGGGCGGTGCTCACTGCCCAATCCCAATCTACTTCTGTTTCGATGCGCTGACGGTGCTGGCGCTGGACGATGCCGAATTCTCCAACGGGAACATGGGCAGCCCACGCGCTTCCCACAGCACTGAGCGCGACTTCTTTCTTAGCATCCCGTTCCACCTGGTATTTCACAATCGCTGGTTCACACCTGACGAACGTGACGAGATCGTCTTTCGCCGCAACGCCGAGGTGTTGGTGCCGGACAGTCTGCCGCTGGCTCCTGCGCTCAAGTTCATTGCCTGTCGCTCGGCGGCCGAACGGCAGACCCTGCTCCATTTGCTCCCTGCTGATCTACATCGCCAGTGGTTGCCACGCATCCGCTTGGGTGAACTAGGGCTTTTTGAGCGTAAGTGGACTTATGTGGAAGAGGTCATCACGGTGGACAGTGAGGTGGTTTTCCGCTTTAACCCCAACACCCGGACGCCCGGCCCATTTCAGGTCTCGTTCTCGTACCGCGAAGCTGGTAGAGGCCCCGAGCGCACCTGGAGAGGCGAGAAAGCGGCATTGAACAACTCACTGCGCATTCGGGTTCCTGGTGCTGTTTGGGGAACCGTCACCTTGTACCTGGATGACGCACTAGCCTTTGCCGGCGCGTTGGATTTCAAGGAAATCCCGTTCTAGTTAAGGAGATCTCCTACAGTGGTAGTGAAGAAACAAGTGAGGCGCCGATTCTGGATCGAGGCCTCACTTTTGCAACCAGCGAGGAGAGGGAACTCATGAACTCTTTGGAAGACATTGTCGCCCGCCTTTTGACCGAACAAGGACTGACCATCGCCGTGGCAGAATCCTGCACCGGTGGCCTCATCGCTCACCAGTTGACCAACGTGTCTGGCAGCTCGGCCTATTTCGTCGGCGGGGTGGTAGCTTATTCCAACCAGGTCAAGGAGCGAGTGCTGGGGGTCTCTGGCGAAACTCTCTCAGTACACGGGGCAGTCAGCGAGGAGACGGCGCGGGAGTTGGCTCGCCGCGCTCGCCGCCTTTTCAGCACTGATGTGGCCATCTCGTCCACGGGCATCGCTGGCCCCATCGGCGGCACGCCTGAGAAGCCAGTGGGCCTAGTCTACGTGGCCCTGGCCGCCCAGGATGTCGAGCGCTGCGAGCGACATTTGTGGCGGGGAGATCGGCTGGAGAATAAACGAAGAACCGCCGAAGCAGCCCTGGAGATGCTCCGCCAATACCTGGAGGCGAGGCGACCATGAAATTCGTAGACATCCCCACCGCTGTCGAGGCCCGCTTCGATGATGCCGGCCGGGTTACCCCCACCACATTCCGTTGGCGGGGGCGAGATGTGCGCATCAGCGACGTTGGGCGGCGGTGGACGGAGCCGCACGGCCCGCACCAACTCCGCCACTACCTGGTCATGACCCCGGCTCATGACACTTTTGAGCTCTGCCTGGACACGGGCACCATGCAGTGGAAGATAACCAGGGTTTGGGAGAGGGAGAGGGTGGTGTGACCTAAACCGCGTGAAACGTGAAGACGTGAAACGTGATGACTGTTTCTAGTTTTCAACTCCTCTTCGCCCTAACCCTCGCCTTAAACCTCTCCAGGTCAATGATCGCCCGCCTGTGCTCCCCCTCGCCGATTCTCTCCACTTCGTCAAAAGCCTCCACGCGGAAAGTGAGCTTGCGGCCCTCGACGGCGATTAGCTCCGCCTGGGCCCGCACCCTCATGCCCACCGGGGTGGCTGCTAGGTGCCGGACGTTCACCGCCGCGCCCACGGTGCGGTAGCCATCGGGCAGGAGGTGATCAACGGCAGCTACGGCCGCCCTCTCCATCAGCCTGATCATCTCCGGCGTGGCCAGCACCGCTACGTTCCCACTGCCCAGGTGCCGGGCCGTATTCTCCTCACGCACGACCATCTTGATCTGGCCTACCAGGCCGGGTACGATTTCTTCCACGTATCATCGTCTCCTTACTGCTACCAAGGGGCGTCCCCGCCCCGACAAAGCGCGGTTTGGCCCTGAGATCGGGGCGAGGACGCCCCTCCGTAGCAGTAGAAATGTGTCATCGCCTCCTTCCCAGTCGGATCACTGCCTCATGACGCTGATCGGTTCGAGCAATAGCCTATCGGCGACGGGCTGCCCTGCTTTGAAGATGGCGAAACGCTGCATGTCTGCCCGGGAGTAGATCCCGATTTCCACTTGATATTGGCCCAGTGGCATATCGGAGGGAAGGGGGAAATGGTGCACCTGGGCGAAGATGTCCCCGGCCTCCCAACTGGCGGTGGCGACGCTCAGCATGTCCTTTCCCCCCCAGACGGTGCTCTGGCTGTCCAGCAGGTGGACGAAGATGGCCAGGGGTAGAGGCTCGGCGACGTCCTGCAGGACTCGCCAGTAGCTTGTCAGGTGAGCCCACTCCCCTGGGGCTAAAGCGTCGTCGGCCAGCTCGTAGCCCAGAAACTCCAATCGGTGGTTGAAATCCACGGGGAAGGCGACGGGATGGCGGAGGCCCTGGGGATCGCCGAGGAGGAATCGCACCTCCGAGCTCCAAACGGCGGAGGAGCTACTCTGCAGAGCTTCGATCTTGTCCTGGAGCACTTCTCGGGCCTCGAGCTCGTAAGCGGAAAAGGCCAATTCGCCATCGGGGAAGCGCCTTTCCTCCACCAGATGGGCATCCTGGAAAAACTCCTCTTTCAACCCTGTGTGAAGGGGAGTGGAGGCGGGGAAGATGTAAAGAGCCTGCTCGCCCCCGCCTGGGAAGACCAGACTGTAGGGGCCGTCGTACCATTTGATCTTCAGCTTTTTCTTCAGCGTGAAGTCAAAGATGAAGGGGTCCAGGTCGTGGGGGCTGGAGGAGGACAGGCAGACGGTGCCGGCGATGTCGCTCTCGTCCAGATAACGGGCAGCCTCGGCCAGATCGGTCTGGTAGACGAAGCGCACCTCAGGCTGTTGCGCCCAGACGGTGAAGTAGTCTCGAAAAGTCCACCAGGCGTTGCCGGCCAAGAGGAGCAGTAGAGCGCCGGCCAGCCCGTAGCAGGCCCTCTGGCCGAAGCGCTCGACGAGCCAACGCCGGGAGGCCTCGATGGCCAGGGCGGGGAAGATGTAGACCACAGGCAGGGCGCCGCTGGCCCGCAGGAAGGAGGGGGCGGAGTCGGTGATCATGCTGGGCACTAGCGCGAGGGGCAGCCAGAGCAGCAGGAAAGCGTATCGTGGCCGCCGCCAGCGGAGCAGGGCCAGGGCCAGGCCGAGGTAGAACAGGACGCCGCCGATAAGCTCGAAGACAGGCCGCCCCGCCAGATTGTAGCGCCAGACGGGATCGCCCCGGAAGGTGAACATCTTCAGGGTGTCCAGAGTGAACCTTATGACCTGGCTGGGATCGCCTTGGGCCAGCAGCCCCAGGGGCTGGCTGAGCTGCTGCAAGCGCACGTCGGCCTGGGGGTGAGTCCAGATGTATACACCCATCGGGACGACGACGAGAGCGGCGAGGGCGAAGGTAAGCAGAACGCCTTTCCACCGTTCTCGCAGCAGGGGGCGGTCAAATAGCGCTAGATAGATTACAAAGAGGAGAAAGATCAGGGGGATCATCCGGCTGGCGGGGTAGGTGTAGAGGGTGCCTCCCAGGAAAATGCCAGCCAGAGCGAAGCCCACCGACCGGCGTCCGTCCTTTGGCTGTCTCAGTCCCGCCCAGAAGAAATAGGCGGCAGCGGCGGCCATCGGCGGGAGGCTGGCCGCCCGCAGCCCCACCCGGCTCATGAAAACCGGCCAGAAGCCGACGGCCAGGCCAGCGCTAGTCAACAGGGCGACCCGATAGCCGAAAGCCTTTCGCGCCAGCAGGTAGGTGAAGGCGATAGTCGCCAGACCGCACAGGACGGCGGCTGTGCGGATGCCCAGGTAGTTGCTGCCGAACAGGGCGATAGTGCCGGCCATGAGGTAGACGAAGAGCGGCTCGTTGCCCGCGTTCGATTCAAAGTATATGCGGTGAGCGCCTTGCAGCACCACGGAGGCGTCGTGACCGTGGAAGACCTCGTCGTGCTGGAGACCTGGCGGTGCTGTCTCCAGGCGATAGAGTCGAAAGAAGGCCGCTACCAGCAGGATCGCCGCCAGCAGAACGATCTCCCAGCGTCGCGGCGACTGGGACTCACCAACTTGTTGGGGGCCTTCTCGCCCGCGAACTGACGCCGTTGTGGAAGCCCCCCGAACAAGTTCGGGACTCCGGTGCTCAGGCTCCAATCTCCAACCTCCGACCTCCAACTTCCAACCTCCAACTTCCAACCTCCAACCTCCAACTTCCAACCTCTAATCTCCAACCTCCAACTCCAAAATGGCCAGCAGGAACTCGGCGGATTTGACCAGGTCATCCACCGCTAGGCGTTCTTCGGTGGTGTGCACCTTGTCCATGCCCGCGCTGATGTTGATGGTCGCTATGCCCCCAGCGTTGAAGATGTTGGCGTCGCTCCCCCCGCCGCTGGGCACCAGGGCTGGCGTCAGGCCCAGGGTTTTGGCTGCTGCCACCGCCCTCCGCACGATGGCATCCTCCTCGCTGAGCTGAAAGGTGGAATAGGAACGCTCCACGTCTATTTCTACCGTAGCCCCGTGCTGGCTTGCCGCCTTCTTTAGGGCCTCGGTCATGGCCTGCACCTGGGCCTCTAGCTTCCCCTCGTCGTGGCTGCGAGCCTCGCCCTCCATCTCGACCCGGTCGGGGACGATGTTGGTGGCCGTGCCGCCCTGGATGCGCCCGACGTTGGCCGTGGTCTCCTCGTCAATTCGCCCCAGGGGCATGGCGGCGATGGCCTCGGACGCCACCACGATGGCGTTGATGCCTTTCTCCGGCTCGGCGCCGGCGTGGGCGGCCTTGCCGTGAACGACGGCCCTGAGCTTATACTGAGAGGGGGCGGCGACGACGATGGCGCCGATTGGGCCTCCGCTGTCGAGGACGATGCCCTCATTAGAACGAAGGCTGGTCAAATCTAGCCCCTTGGCACCAATAAGCCCAATTTCCTCGCTCACCGTCAGGGCCACCTCCAGGGGCGGGTGGGCCAAGCCCTGTTCCACCAGCGCCCGCAGAACCTCCAGGATGACCGCCACGCCCGATTTGTCATCGCCGCCCAGGATGGTGGCGCCGTCGCTGGTGATAACCCCGTTGGTGACAACGGGCTTCACCCCTCGCCCCGGCCCGACGGTGTCCACGTGCGCGCTGAGGAGGATTGGCGGCCCTTCTCCCGCCAGGCGGCCGATGACGTTGCCTGTTTTGTCGCGTACAACTGGCACGTCCAGGCTCTTCAGCTCAGCCATCAGGTGCTGTACTATCTCCTCCTCGTGGCCGCTGGGGCTGTCAATCTGAACCAGCTCCAGAAAAGTTGAGACCAGTCTATCGCGGTTGATCATTTTTCTCCTCCTCTGTGTTTGATTCCTCCACTCGCCTTATCTCGAAGACCACGGGATTGAAAGCGTCGGGGCAGGCGTGGGTAGCTACGTCTTTGTCTTCTAGCCAGGGGAAATCGGCCCCGAAGCGCATGGCGAAGACCTTGGGCAGGAAGCTGTAGAGCGCGTGGAGGCAGACCCGCCCCTGCACCGTCTCGCCGTCGAACACGACTTGTTCCCCCACTCGGTGGCCGAAATCGCAATGCCCCTTTACCGATTTAACGGTGGATATGATCTTGTAGATTTTGTCCATTTACCTCCTCCCGTTTCCCCAATATCTAATATCCAATATCCGATGTTGACACCAACACCCGAGGCAACTCCTCTGGTTCATCCATCTCCCCGGTCACGTAGACGTAGGTGCGATCTTCCCGATTGCTGAAAGCGGTGTGGTGGCCGTCCTTGTCCAGGGCGACGATGCTCATCGCGCCCTGGTAGGGGGCAGCCAAGTCGTGGAGGTCTTCCATAGCCTGACGCCCGGCTTCTTCCAAAGATAGCCCCATCTTCAGGTAGAGCACCACACTGCGGGCGGTGCCAGCCAGGATGGCCATCTCACCCAGGCCGGTGCAGGCAGCAGCGCCGTAGCGGTTGTCGGCGTAGTTGCCAGCGCCGATGAGGGGCGAATCGCCCACGCGGCCCGGGTACTTCCAGCCCTGGCCGCTGGTGCTCACCCCGGCGCAGATGTTGCCCCCGGTAAGCGAAGCGGCGTCGGCGTCCTGGACCAGGAAGTTGACCGTGCCCCCGGCTCGTCGTGATTCCCTCACTCGTTTCATCCACTGGTGCAAGCCTGGCTCTTCCTCCAGGTTCGCCAGCGCTGCCTCTGGTATCGCTTCGTGCAGCCGCTTTTCCCAAACCTCCCTGGCCTTCTCGGTCAACAGTTCTCGGCGTTGGAAGCCCATCTCGGCGGCAAAACGCTCGGCGCCGGAGCCGACCAGCAGGACGTGCGGCGATAGCTCCTCCATCACTTTGCGGGCGATGGATATGGGGTGCTCATAGCCCCGCAAAGCGGCCACCGCACCGGCGGCCAGGGTTCGCCCGTCCATGATGCTGGCGTCCAGTTCCACCTGGCCCAGCAGGTTGGGAATTCCCCCCAGGCCCACGGTGTCATCCTGGGGATTGCTCTCCACCAGGCGAGTGCCAGCCTCCACCGCGTCAACGGCCGTGCCGCCATTTCTCAGCACCGCCATCGCCGCCGAGATACCCACCTTGCCGTTGCTGCTGGCCACAACAATCATGCTGCTCCTACCGCCCAACGTGACTACTCAGCTACCCCGCCAAATTCAAAATCGGACGCAGATTTCCGCAGATTTTCGCAGATAAGATCAAAAAATCAGCGTTTATCTGCGTTCATCTGCGTCCTAAAGGATGTGTTCCAACGCTCTGCCTGGGGATGGCTGAGCAGTTACCGCCCAACAATATCTAATATCCAATCTCTGGTCTCCAACCTCCAACCTCCAGAATGTCCTGCACCCCTTGCGCTGCCCTTGCCCGGTGGCTGATCTTGTTCTTGGTCTCCGGGGGCAGCTCGGCCATGGTCATCCCGTATTCCTGGAAGTAGAAGACGGGGTCGTAGCCGAAGCCGTGCTCTCCCCTGGGCTCGAAGGCGATGATTCCCTCACAGGCTCCTTCGGCGGTGTGAATCTGACCCGCCGGCGTAGCCACGGCGATGACGCAGCGGAAGCGGGCTGTCCGCTCCTCCCAGGGAACTCCTTGCAGCTTTGCCAGGAGCAGCCGGTAGCGATCTTCGTCGCTGGCCCCTCTTCCGGCGTAGCGGGCCGAGCGTATCCCTGGCTCGCCACCGAGGGCATCCACCTCCAGCCCTGAATCGTCGGCCAGGGTCAAGAGGCTGCTGGCCCTGGCGTAAGCGGTGGCCTTCAGCCTGGCGTTCTCGGCGAAGCTCTCCCCCGTTTCGGCCACTTCGATGTCCAGGCCCTCCTGGGCAGGGTAAGTCAGCTCCAGGGGCAGGCCGGCCAGCAGCTTCTCGTACTCTCTGACTTTGCCGGGGTTACGGGTGGCTATCAGCAGTTTCATCATCCTGGTTGACAAATCTCGCTAAGCGTAGTATATTTAGCAGTGTCCAAATTATCTCCAAGGAGGAACCAACCATGTCTGTATTCAAGAGAAACAAATTCAAGCCTCCCCCGCCGGGCCAGGTGGAGACGGTGGTAGGCCCCACCACCAATTTCAAAGGCACCATCCAAAACGACGGTGGCCTGCGCGTTGATGGCGTCCTCGAGGGAGCGGTGGAGACGGGCGGCAATCTCATCGTCGGTGAGGAGGCCAAGGTGATGGCTGACATCGTCGCCTACAACGTCTCGGTGGCGGGGTCGGTCAAAGGCAACGTCAAGGCCAACCGGGTGGAGATCCTGTCCACGGGCCGCGTTTGGGGCAACATCACTGTGAAATCCTTCCTGGTTGATGAGGGAGGTTTCGTCCGTGGTGAGATCATCATGGAGGGTGCTGAGTTTAAGCCTCCTATCACCAAGTCCCCCAAGCTAGCGCCAAAAACCGCCGATGTTGAAAAAGACGAGAGCGATTGAATCCTGATCTGCATACAAGCGATTGGCGGGCTGCGAGCCCAATCGAGGAGGGTTATTCTTCGGTTGGGCTCTTTTTATTTTGGTTTCCGCGCTTGGGTGAGGCCTGGGGCTAAACCCCCAGGCTGAAAGAACAAAGCCCTACGGGCTGAGATTTAGCCCCGAAGGGGCTTTGTTCTTTGAGCGCGGGGATTTATTCCCGCGCACTTATTCCCGCGCACCTTTGTCCACTGAACTGACAGGGAAAGGCCCAAAGCAGCCACGTAGCCGAATCCGCCCAAATACAAGAGCAAGAAGGGCACGGCGTAGTAGCTGCCCTTGGCCAAAGCCACTATCACGGCGATCAAAGAGTACAGGCTCAAAAGAACCTCGCCCAGCGTCATCCAGTTGACGGGCAAGGCGTAGCGGCTCTCGGCCCAGCGGTCGGTGCGATCTTCGAGACCGAACTTGGGCGTGCGTTGGAAGCGGTTGGGCCGCCTGGTCAGGGCCTCGCCAACGGCCCAAGCGTTGTTCAAAGCTATCCCCGTGCCCAGTAGAACCAGGAAGGGGAAATAGGCTATCCTTCGGCGCCAGTCGGGATAGACATCCCACTGGGAAAGCGCGAAAAGCAGGGGCGGCCCCAGGCTGCCCAGGCCGAGATATAGTAGCGGGAGGCGCGTCACGCCCTGCCCGAGCAGCAAGGGCAAGGTCAGCAGCAGCAGGATCAGCATCAAGGGGTGGATCAGGTAGTTGCTCAGGTGGATCAGTCCCTGCAGGCGCACGAAGGCCGGCCGTGGTGCTCTCACCAGGGTGCGCCAGTGTTTCAGGAGACACTGGATGGAGCCTTTGGCCCAGCGAAACTGCTGGCGCTTGAAGGCGTTGATCTGAGGCGGGATCTCGGCCGGGGAGACCACATCGGGCAGGTAGAGAAGCTCCCAACCGGCCAACTGGGCCCGGTAGCTCAGGTCCAAATCCTCAGACAGGGTATCGCCCTGCCAGCCCCCGGCCTCCTCGATGCAGCTCTTTCGCCACACGCCCGA
>SDBU01010038.1_pt1 | contig 10543 bp, 10 predicted proteins | sample 2277071 | NCBI WGS metagenome assembly SDBU01 (sample SAMN10397929, study PRJNA504765) | marine sediment metagenome | isolation source: marine sediment core GS08_GC12, 126 cmbsf | place: Arctic Ocean: Gakkel Ridge, Loki's castle | collected 2008
GCTCCCGGAGTCCCATCAGGCCTTATCCGCATAAACTCCGGCGCCCCAGCCTTGGTGGCAATGCTTACACGATCACCGAAAACGGGACACCTATAGGTTGCACACATCATGCATCCTTGTCCATAACGAGTGCAATTGTCCACCCCGCCAAAGGTGCCGGTACAATCAATGAAAACATCTCCCCCGGTCCTCTCGCCACCGTCAAGGATTACAGCGGTGAGGAAGCCGTCCTCCTTCTCCACGCCTATGGCTCGGCTCTCCAGGCGCAATTCCACTCCCGCCGACTCCACCACCTTGCGCACAGTAGGTTCAACCAATGCTGTATTGTAAACATAGCCATGGCTCTCGTCCACAATACTGCCTCGGTGTAAGACAATAGATTCCAGGGCTTCAAACACCTCCCCCCCACCTAGGGCCTTGGACTCCTCGGCTGCCACCAGCTTGCCATTGTAGTTCATGCGGCCAGCCCTTATCCCAGCACCAGTAAGGATATCGGTTCTCTCCAGCAATACTACCTTAGCCCCCGCTTTAGCCGCCACTATTGCTGCTGCGCAGCCGGAGAAACCTCCACCTACTACTACCACTTTTACTTCAGCCATGATACCTCCAAAAAGCTAAAGTATTTAATTGACCTACCTGTTAAAACCCTCTGTATTAACTGTTCAACCAAGTTAGCTCCTCAACAAACCTCCGGAATCCAATCCTCGGTGAGCAAGCTCTCTGCATCTTCATATTTCTCTGCCCTTTGCTTTACCTCCGGGGCATCAAGGGCCAATAGGTGACCTGCCTCAATGACCTTTTTCCCATCAGCCAACAAAGTAGGAAAATAAAGATCCATATGCCTTATGACTTTATAGCCAGGGCTGACTACCCCATCACCGTGGGAAAAATGAATTACCCCCGAGCGGCGATGTCCGAAGGCCCAAGCATGCATTCGCCCCGAGCCACTCATTTTGGCATATGAAGATGAGCGTATCGCCTTAGGGTTGGTACAAATGGCCATATTGGTTATCCAGTTCACCCCAGGGCCGGGAGTGCGAGGAGAGAGCACATGATTAAATTCGGCGAACGATTGGTTAAGCCTTTCGCCCAACCTGCCTCCGTCTTCCACCCGGGTTATCCGTCCTTCCTCAATGGTGAGTTTCACCCTTGGCACGGGGCCACCAAAGGTGAGACTACTCGTGGCTAAGGTGCCGTTGGCAGTGGTGGTAGGCAGAGGAAGCAAGAGGTGGCCAGGCATGTAGGGCAACCCAAATCTTTGTCTTTGCCTTTTATCTTCTCTCTGCCAGTCCTCAGGACTTAAAGTTATGGATAGTTCTGTCCCCTCTGGATCGATAATTTCGATCTTTTTGGCTCCCGCCAGAAGTTCCCAGGTCTTCTGGTCAACAGCATCTCTCACCTCTACAGGGAAGGTATTATAATTGGAAAGAAAGAGCTCCCGATCCCACTCCATAGGTACAGTGCGAGGTCCTTGACCACCCTTCCCCATAGGTAGGTCAGGGGTGTGAGCTAATTTGAGGAAGGCTCCATGAAGTAAAACATCCGCCTGCGGTATAGCTTGCCATACCCACCCGGGGAACCAGTTCTTGGAGAACATCTCATCTACCAAGTCCACCGGCTCAGTTAAATTGGGATATCCTTGAAGGCTTATCACATCCACTTTGCCACCACATTCCCTTATCACCAAGGTAAGAGCTTCCAGTACCAACGGATCCAGCGTGCTATCGGTTATTACCAGTACCTTTTCACCCCGTCTTAGCTCCAGCCCCTCAGCCATGTTGCCATGTTGCTTTCTGTTCACAATCAACCTAGCCATCGGCAGCAGTTCCTCTACGGAAGTCACTGCCGCTATCTGAGGGCTTCGAGGGGCAGGAACCCGGGCACTTTGATTTCCCATTTTTCCCTCCTTATATCCTTAGTTCAGTCTACCAGCCCAAGACCTGCCTGCCAATCTTGTTTCTGGGCTGGTTTATTCTGGTATGGCTGCTTGAGCCCACTCAGGCCATTCCTCCCGGGGATTCTCTGTGTCGACGAACCCTACTGGAGCGGTAGTCAGCACATTGAGGTCTTCATCGGCAGCCATGATATGGCTGAGCCCTTCGGCTAGTACGTACCCACGAGCAAAACGACCCAGGGTCCATAGCATAACGAAATTACCCTGCTCATCGGCAAAAAACATCAACTCCTCCGCATCCAAATCCTCAGGCGCTCCCTTGGGCGCGCTCTTCATCAGCTCAGCCACCGTGCCAAACCAATCTATGAACAAAAGGCGGACCCACTGCCCTGTCTCATATCCCGAGCCCGTTATGATGACTTGTGTGTTCTTGTGAATGGGGATGACCGATGGGCTAACCACTAAACTCGGTTGGGGTAGTTTAACCTCGCCTGGCGGACCTTGTGGACCTTGTTCTCCCGGCGGACCTTGTTCTCCCGGCGGACCTTGTTCTCCTGGCGGACCTTGTTCTCCCAGCGGACCTGCGCAGCCGGCCCCTGCCAGCAAAATCAACGCCATCAACCAAAAAACATATCTCTTCATTATTTGTCCCTCCTTTCTGGTGTATTTATTCGCCCTACCTGTTTGACTCCTACTGAAGCGGGGTGAGTTGGAGCATCTGCTCCAACCGAGCCTAGAGCAGATGCTCTAGGCTACCCTATATTACTGACTTTTTAGACACCCTGCTATTGTATCTTTTTTGTCCCTCCTTTCTAGCCTGTCTATTTACCACCCTCCTTTAACCTCTATTCAAGCTGTCCAAAAAGGGGGGTGGGTTGGAGCATCTGCTCCACCCGAGCCTAGAGCAGATGCTCTGGGCTACCCTATATTACTGACTTTTTAGACACCCTGCTATTGTATCTTTTTTGTCCCCCCTTTTCAACCTATCTTATTCGCCCTGAAAGGGGCAGGCTACTCTAACCTCCTAGAAACGGCAATAGTAAGGGTGTTGGCCAGATAACATGCGCCAACTGGTCGAAGAGACCATATAGCAACACCAGGATAGCGGCAGCCATAACAAAGGACATCCACCATTTTGCACCCTGAACCTTGGAATAAGCAAAGACAAACAGCGGGAGTCCCACCTGAAAGCCGACGAGATAAATGGAAAAAAACAGTCCTATTATCCAGCTACAGATAATTAATATTCTAATCCACTGCCCGCCCCCGCCCCCAAGTGCCGACACATCCAGTATTTCCCTCTGTGTTACTTCTCCAGGGCGCGAATCCAAATAGAGCTGACCCAGGACCATAAGCAACCCCAGCCCGCCTGCCCCCACCACCATTATGGAAGCTCGCGGTATCCAACCACTTGCTTCCACCATACTGTAGGTAAAAACTGCCACCATAAACAGGGTAAACAGACTCCGGGCTCGGAATTTCATCTTAGCTCTGCCTCCCTGTAATCTTCTCCCGCCGCGGGCGTCTCCCCTGGTAGATGGGATAAATTACGGTAAGCAAAATCAGCACGAACACGATAATTACCCCGGGACGAAGCAGCCAGCCAAAGGTACCAAAGGTGCTGACGCAAAACCACAGATACTTCTCCACCCTTTGCCCCAGCACGATACCTATAACCATAGGCGGCCTTGGCCAGCGCAATTCCCTCATGATGAAGCCCATCCCCCCAAACAGCATAAGGAGCACCATGTCCTCCCAGAGGTTTGTAGCACTGAAGGCGGATATAAAAGCCAGACCAATGACCACGGGCACTATGGTATAAAAGGGCAAAAAACAAATCTTGGCTAGCGGTTTAATCAGAATAAGGCAGATGGCAGCGGCGAAGATATTGGCAATCACCAGGGTCCACACCATGGAAAAGGTTAAAGCCAGCTGCGTAGTAAGCATTTCCGGTCCTGGCTTGATGCCCACAACATAAAAGACAATCAATAGCAGTGCCATAGAAGTGCTCCCCGGAATCCCGAAGGCAAGGGTGGGAATCAAGCCACCCCCTTCTTTAGCGTTATTGGAACTCTCCGGGGCGATTACCCCTCGGATGTCCCCTTTGCCGAAGTTTTCTGGATGCTTCTCTGTCTGGACCGCGAAAGAATAAGCAAACCAATCAGCTACGCTGCTCCCCAGACCGGGTATAACGCCAACAATTATCCCAACTATGCTGGAGCGCACCATCAGCCACCAGTGGCGAAAGGCATCCTTGATCCCCTGCATAAACCCGCCCCCCAGGGACATTCTCTCAGCAATACTTGTCCGTCGCACCGCCAGGGATATCATCTCCGGAAGGGCGAAAAACCCCAGGCCAACGATCACCAGGCTAATGCCTTCCCACAGATAAATCTGACCGAAGAGAAAACGGGGCGTGCCTGATTTGGTGTCCATGCCAATGGAGGCAATAAGGAGCCCAAACATCCCGGCGGCGATGCCCTTAAGAGGTGCGCCCCTACTAAGAGCCCCGACCATCAATACTCCCCACAGGCAGAGCATAAATAGCTCCGGGGAGCCGAGAGCGAGCACCACGGGACGCAGGATGGGAAGGGAAATAACCAGAAACGCTGCCCCCACAAAGGCACCCATAAGGGATACGACAAAAGCTGCCGATAAGGCTCGGCTGGCCTCCCCCTTTCTCGCCATAGGATAGCCATCCAGGATGGTAGCCTGAGAACCGGCGCCACCGGGTACAGATAAAAGCACTGAGGAAAAGGTGTTCCCGGTATTGCTGACGGTACATATCCCCAGGAGCAAAGCGATAGCCATATGGGGGCTGAAGGTGAAGGTAAAGGGCAAAGTTAGGGCCAGGGCAGCGAGTGCGCCAATGCCGGGGAGGACAGCGAACAGCGTGCCGATACAAACCCCCAGTATAATCAGCCCCATATGTGTTGGGGTTAGCAAACTGACTAAACCCTCTAACGCAGCCTCAAACATAGATTATACCCCTCTCGTTGCTAAACAACCTTCCCTGCCAGCTTGCAATCGGCACCATTTAAGTATGAAAATAATTGAACCTTGCCTGTCATTGCGAGCCACAGGCGAAGCAATCTCCTTCCCCGCTACCGAGATTGCTTCGTCACTAGCGCTCCTCGCAATGACGCCAACCCGTATTTTCCAAGCAATTTCTCATTTATTTCCCTCTTCTTCCCCTGTAGGGGAACCCATGGTGGGCTCCCCTAAGGAGCCACTCTTTACCCTTCCCCCGCCGCTCCGAGGTGCGATTAATCTGCTGTTCTAACTCCGACCTCTATCAACAGCTCGTCCAGATAGTCTGTTACCTCCGTTGTGACTGCAACGGTCTCCCGCACCAGATCTTCCACCTCCTTCCCGTAGGTGAAAATATATACCGGCGACATGGTTTCTATCAATGCTAGATAGCCGGGGTCCTCTGACATCTCCCGACACGCCTGAATGAGGATGTCCAGCACCTCATCCGGTGTCCCCTTTTGAGCCGACACCCACTTCTCCACAAGGTGAGGGGCTATCCAATTCAGGTATGCTCGATAGGCGATGTGGTCCTCTCCAAACCTCTCCAGCAACATCTCGCCCATTATGGGAACATCGGGAAACTCAGGGTGAGGTTGCCATTCACCTTCGGACAAGAACCCCGATTGAGTATAGAAGTGCCATCCCGCCTCCCTGAACTCGGTAAAGGTCGCCATATCCGTAGTGACATAAGCATCCAGCTCACCGCCCCACAGGCGGGTGATAATCTCGCCGTGTCCAGCGTGGCCCAACATATACTCCATATTCCAGTCCCAGTACCTCATACCCATATAGTTTGCTATATCTCCAGTTGCTCCCCCCTCCGTTGCACCATTCAGCACTGGATCCGCTGTGGGGTCATAGAGGCGAGAAAGGGATTCGGGATTGATCATGTGTACATTGGAACCGCGATTGTAGCTGTAGATACCCCGCAACTCCATAAGATCATATTTTACCATCGCTGGATCGTAGCCGCCGAGCTCAACGGGCTTTCCTTTTCTCAGGCTATAATGGCTGAGGAGCACCTGAGTCCCATCCGACCTGGCGTTAGTATAAAACCAATTCATAGCTATAAGCCCACCCCCACCGGCTATATTTCTCACTATCACCGAAGGATTTCCCGGGATATGCTTTCCGAGGTAGGCGGCAATTATTCGAGCCGTCCGGTCACTGCCCCCTCCCACATCACTATCGACGATAATATCGATGGTCTTGCCCCTAAAATAATCCTCTTCCTCCTCTTCCTCTTCTTCCTCCTCTTCCTCCTCTTCCTCCTCTTCCTCCTCTTGTTCCGTTGGTACCTCCTCAGCACAGCCAGCCACTAATGGCAATGCAGCCAACGCCATCACCATAAGCAGTATCAACAATACATGGGCAAACTTCTTCATTATCTTTTCACCTCCTTTCTAGTTAAGAATTCCTCCCCGAGGCTCCGCCTCCCGGAGCACCAAAGCTGTTTTTTGTTTCAACCTCTTTTTGGCATCACCTCCTTTCCGCCGCCCAATGAATTGGGCAACTACTTTATCACTTCTAAGCTGACCGCCTGAGTAATTTTGTATCATTTTTATTTTTCTTTGTCACGTCCTCTTTTGGATATTTTCCTGGCTTTATGATTAAAGCCCTTGGCTTCATTTGTGGAAGTTACTTGAGTAAGCCCGCCATTTCTTGCCCTTTGGCTAAGCAAGTATCATATTGTCTAGTGCTCCTCGCAGAAGAAGCGGCTCCGTCCCCACCAGTCCGTGCCGCCAGCAAGATTATCCGGACCATCTAGGGTTATGGCGACACCCGCTGGCTGTGGAGGTCTTCCCTGAACCGGGTCCAGATCCATCAGCACCTGGCCATTGACCACAGGGCCAATCACTCGCTTGGGAGCAGACAGGGCAATACGCAGCTCCTGACTTCCCGCGCTGGCAATAGCATCGGCTTCTGGCACAACAAATACCAGGGGCAACTCATTGCGCCCCGGGCCGCCATACTCCGGGGTGATGAACACCGTCTTGATACCCCGCTGCTCGCAGGCTTGCACCGTCAGCATGGCATCGATAAATCTGTTGCCAGAGTTGTTCGTCCGGGTGACGACGGCAGCTTCAGCCCCCATCAGGGCAGCAGTTTGGGCGACGCGCCTGGCGCCGACCTCTTTTCCCATGTGAGTGTCGGCGGCGATTCTGTGTAGGATGACCCCTAGAAAATTGAGGCGCTTACCGTGCTCCCGGTAGAGATGAAGCACCACGGGCTGGTTCTGCCACTCCCACATACGGGGATAGTTGTTCTTCCCCTTGCGGGGATCCAGGGTGAAGGCACCGTCGAAGAACTCATTGGGGTGCACCAGGGTAGGCAAAGATTCCATCACCGGATAACCATAAAGGCTAATATTACGGTTAAAGCCACTGAGACAGCACATTATATATATGACTTTGGGGAGGGATGGTTCAGCCAGGGTGAGCTCGAAGACCTCCACCTGGGGTGGTGCCAGGCCCAGGGTCGTCTCGGCCAATCGCTGTGCCACCGTAAGGTTAGCCTTCAGAATGGCATCGCTGGCGTCATTCTCGGATACATCCTCGACCAGGTTCATGACGAGGACCACATTATGGGTAGAGGCGAAGGGGGTGATGGCGGCAGCCGGCCCCCACATGTCCAGCATGCAGCTATTGGGAGCGCCTGTCCCTACTCTCATCCTGGACTCGTAATGTGCTGCAGTGATGAGGGCCATACCGGAGAGGCGGTTGGTGATGCCCTGACCAACGGTATCCATAGGATGACCCAGGACACCGGGGAAGACACACCCCGGCCCACTTGCCTTGACGCGCGGCTCCACTACCTCCCGAATGCTGACGATGCGCACCTCCTCACCAGGATGGACAATCTCCAGGTCTGCCCTGGTGATTCGGGGGTCTTTTGTGACAGGGGTAAGCACCTCCTCCTTGTCGATGAGCAGAAGGCCGTCGCGATAGGCAGTCTTGCTGCCGAATTGAATATCCTTCACCGGAAAGCTGTACAGTTCTAAACGCATGACAATCCTCCTTAAAAGGTGAGTGTAACCTCCGGCCTGAAGAGGGTGGGGGCAGCCACCTCTGCCTGGAGGGCTTTCAGAGCAGTAGACACAATGGCTCGTCTCAAGCGCAAGTCCTCGTGGGGGAGAAGGGTGGGGTCGCCACAGGGGTGTGGGATCTTGACGCCCTGGACAACGCGAGGAGCATAGAGCTGGAGGGCCAATGCGAACATAGCGGTAATATAGGCTACCGGGATGCCAGCCCGCTCAATTTCCTTGGTGATCGCAGCGCCGCTGCGAGAGCAGCTGCCTCAGGTGGAGACCAGGAGGGCGGCGTTGACCCCGCTCTCTTTCATGTCCCGCGCCATCTCACTGCCAAGCTGTCGCATCACGTTTACCGAGGCTTGAACGCCAGGAGTTGTATAGAAGTAGTTATGCAGCCGCCCGAAGACCTTTCCCTTCTCCATCTCCCTCATGGCGTCCAGGGGGACACCGTAGTTGGGGTTGTCGTTGTGGTACCTGGTATCATGGCCGCCATGGATCGCCTCCCATTCGCCCTTTTCCAGTCTGGACAGCCCTTCGATGGGGTATTTCCGCCACTGGGTATTGCGGTGCCTCTTGAAACCGTCGGGGTTGCCGTAGGGGACGATGCCAACGGTATTAACTATAGCTATGGTGGCTTGAGACAGGTCAGCGATTAGCGGTGCTGGGGTAATGGTCTCCAGCTTCTCCAGGGGCACCTCGCTGGTGTAGGGGCGTCCAGCCACCTTGGCCAGGAGCATCTCTATTCCACGCTCGATCGCAGTCTGCTTCCCCTCCACCACTGGGCGGATGCCGCGAGAGATGTATCCCTCCTTGGCCGCAGAGCCGATGCTCTCACCACTGGCCAACTTGGCAGCGAATTTGCCCAGGGCAGTCAAAGCGTCCTTCATTCCTCCCACTGACTGGGATGTAGGGAAAAGGTAGACTTTGCTGTTCTTATAGGAGCGATATAGCTCCACGCCGGGGTTCTCCTCATACATAGCGGCAAGGCAGAAGATGTCCAGCTCCCTGGCTACAAGATTGCAGACCTCGGCGCAGGCAACGCCATAGCGGCCGTTGGCGAGGGCTGGCCCAGCAATAAGTATCTCGGGTGCCGCTGCCTTAACTGCTTCCAGGACCTTTAACTTTGCCTCCTCCAGATGCTCACTGAAGTAGTTATCGCCAGCCAAGACTGTGGCTCTAATGGTGAACTCTTTGGGCAACAACGCTTGGAGGGCTTTTCCTGGTCCCAGGGCTCCTTGCTTGACCTCTACCGGGGTGTCGGCTTTCTCCTCGCCCCCTATACCAGCAAAAAACTGGTTTATAAAGTGTACTAATTCAACTTTTGCCATAAGACACCTCCTGCATCAGTTTCTGTCGCCTTTGCCACCCCCACCTTACTTTCCACAGGAACCACCCTGAGAATTAATACTTTAATATTATATATCACGCTCCCCAAGCCCGTCAAGCGTTTTTCTTCTAGGTTGTGTTAATTCTTCACTCCTCTTGTTCCGTTGGTACCTCCTCAGCGCACCCAGCCACTAATGGCAATGCAGCCAACGCCATCACCATAAGCAGTATTAACAGTACATGGGCAAACTTCTTCCTCATCCTTTACCTCCCACTTCCTTTTTTCAAAGCGAATTAAAAATATTGCCCGGGCTGATAGACTAAGCCCTCGACCATTAGTACGGCTTAGCTAAACGGATTACTCCGCTTACACCTGCCGCCTATCAAGCAAGTAGTCTCCTTGCGGTCTTACCCGGTTTATCCGGTGGGAGATCTCATCTTGGGGTGGGCTTCGCACTTGAGATGCTTTCAGCGCTTATCCCTTCCAGACGTAGCTACCCAGCTATGCCGTTGGCACGACAACTGACACACCAGAGGTCTGTCCCTCTCGATCCTCTCGTACTAGAGAGAGCTCCCCTCAAATCTCCTGCGCCCGCGACAGATAGAGACCGACCTGTCTCACGACGGTCTGAACCCAGCTCACGTACCGCTTTAATGGGCGAACAGCCCAACCCTTGGGACCTTCTCCAGCCCCAGGATGCGATGAGCCGACATCGAGGTGCCAAACCTCCCCGTCGATGTGAACTCTTGGGGGAGATCAGCCTGTTATCCCCGGGGTAGCTTTTATCCGTTAAGCCACGGCCCTTCCACACAGAACCGTAGGATCACTTTGCCCGACTTTCGTCCCTGCTCGACTTGTAGGTCTCGCAGTCAAGCCCCCTTATGCCAATGCACTCTATGGGTGATTTCCATCCACCCTGAGGGGACCTTTGGGCGCCTCCGTTACGTTTTAGGAGGCGACCGCCCCAGTCAAACTACCCACCTGGCACTGTCCCCCTGCTTGCTCAGGGGTTAGAACCAAAACCAAACAAGAGTGGTATTTCAACGTTGGCTCCACCGGAACTGGCGCCCCGGCTTCCCAGCCTCCCACCTATCCTACACATGCTAAGCCTCAACTCCGTGCCAAGATATAGTAAAGCTCCACGGGGTCTTTTTGTCCTGTCGCGGGTAACCCGCATCTTCACAGGTACTTCAATTTCACCGAGCCCCTCGTTGAGACAGCGCCCAAGTCGTTACACCTTTCGTGCGGGTCGGAACTT